>Ga0308160_10007892_pt1 | contig 10452 bp, 15 predicted proteins | sample PhyFR1_FD_201036 | JGI IMG/M metagenome (GOLD analysis project Ga0308160, IMG submission 201036) | Phyllosphere microbial communities from UC Gill Tract Community Farm, Albany, California, United States - DLSLF.R1 | ecosystem: Host-associated > Plants > Phyllosphere > Unclassified | place: USA...
TCATTCACCCGGAACACCAATTTTGTTAATTGGAACTAAACTTGATTTGAGGGATGATCCTCATACAATTGAGAAATTGAGGCAGAAGAAACAATCGCCTGTTCAGTATGCGCATGGATCCGCCATGTCTAGTGAGATTAAGGCTGCCAAGGTGGGTGCCTCTTTGGTTTTCTCCCCCTTTCGGGTTCTCCCCTTCCTCCGGTATCTGCCTTCCCGATAGGGACGTAGACGCTGACAAGTAGTACCTGGAATGCTCTGCTCTCACGCAGAAGGGATTAAAGACTGTATTTGATGAAGCTATTCGAACTGTCTGTGAGTCTCTTGTTCATTCGGCCCCATATTCTTCCCCATATCCGGCTTGATTACCCGCTCGCATCTCTCTCATACTCGACTCCACTACTCCCTCACGACTCTCCCTACCGATATGTATTGGAAGAACCAAGCTAACAATCAGTGAACCCAAACAGACGGGCTGGAAAAGCCAAGAAATCGTCCAATTGCGTTTTAATGTAGCCCCTACCTTTTTCAATTTCAGCATCTTTTCTACTTTCAGTTGCATTCTCGTATTCTAGTCATGTGTATAGTATGCCCCTTTCCGTTGATGGTGCTATGGTCTAATGAATACATGCTTCCATCCATCCTATACATGATTGGGGCTCCCCCTTACACGTTATCTATAAGTTACCCTGAATTGATTACCGATGCCCGAGTATTAGAATGAGGTGATGAGACTCTTATCACCTACTATACGATCACTGTATATCCTATCGTTGTATTCTCATATTGTACAACATCATTACTGCCTGTATCACCAAACACATCGAAAGAAGGAGAAAGATCAATCTACCGATATAAAGGACCGGAAGATCAGAAGAAGCAATCCCATCCCGTTCTATTACCGCGTATTCCAATACACACGCTCTTACCCGATACCTTCATTTGCTTATCACCTTTGTCTTTGTATCGTGTCTAGAAGGATACTTCCTACTTCATCACTCACGTACGTATTCTCGGTGATACTCCCACTTGTGATATCACTGCAGTCACACAATTGATAGCCGGGGTGAATTAGTGGTTGCCACCCCTAGTCTACTAGCTCGGATCAGGCTGGTGGATGTCCCTTTCACCTTCCACCTTCGCATTCACCTTTCCCTTGGCATCGCTTGACCATTGCTCTCGAGGTAGCTTATACCTAGTGATACCTGTCATATCACGATATTCACCCATTCAATTACCCGTTAAGCAATGTCGACACATACAGTAAGGTTTCCCTGTTTCTCCTTTATTCCGGCTGACGAGAAGCTCCGACCCCATACTCCCACCTCTCGAGCTTCTACACCAGCTTACCACTCCTCCCCTGGGGCTAGTACCACCGAAACCGATTCTCTGGATTCATCATGGTTCCCTGTCGACCCCGTCTCTCCAACCAATTCGAATTCAGAGGGGTCGGACGATGATACACTCTCGTCATCCATTTACTCAATTGGATCCGATACTGCCCATTCTCTAACTTCTACCGAGAGTGATATACAGGTAGAAGAGGGTTATGTGGATGCTGAAGCTTCTACCACGACACACACGACCACCACCGATACTTCTTCACAATTACCACTTATTTTCCCACATTATGATGATCTCGAGAATTCGTTCGCTTCCACTAGTGATGAGACTACACCGAGCGCTTCTGTTCAATTACAAACTACCTCTTATCTATCGCAAGCTCCTACCCCCGTAGTGAGGGGCCAGAGATCCTCTTCGTATAGGCTGTCGCTTGATAAAGGGGGTGATGAAGGCAAGTCTGGGTCATTGTGGGGTATGGCAATGGATAGTGGTAATCAGGGATTGGCTAGCGAGACCATCGAGAAACCTGTAGCGGTCGATGATGGGGCCGAGGAAAAGGTTGAGGAGAAAGTTGAGGAGAAGGAAGCGGTCACGGCCCATCAAATCAGGGAAGGGGTCAAGACTGATCGATTGAGGAGAGCATTGGCTGTCTCCAACTTATCAAACCTCAGAGGGGGTCAGAAATGGTAAGCTTCCTCTATTGTATAAGCGAGGACCAAGCTAAGTAGTAGGTCTTCGAAGATATCAATCCTAACTCTCGCTTCACTCCTCGGTCTAGTCCTCGCAACCGTACGATACTCTATCATCCCCTCCTCCTCCCCTGCTTCGCCAGAGGTGATCCCTACTCAACAAGTGAAACCATTTTCGATACTCGATTACCTCCCCTCCACATCGATTGAAGCTCCAAGTTCAATAATGCCAGATGTTAGGTTGATCAAGCATGCCCTCTCACTCTCTACGGTACGACCTACTACCATCCCCCCGAAATCCGAGCCCGGTTTTAAGTCAGTCGCTACGGTCGCGGGGACCTACTCTTTGGCATTGCGTAATTCCGAAGCTGGCTTGATTGCTTTCCTTCAGAATTCAGGATCTACGTGGCAGAGGGCAAAGGAGATGGTTAGGCCTTCTTCCCCTCCTCCTGTCGTCACAGAGATTCCGGAGGGATCTACGTACGGTCAGATCATTTACTCCGACTTCAAAGCCGCTTGGTCAAAGACCCTCTCGACTTATTCTCACGCTGAGTTTATCCATTATATCCGGAATCAGATTATCGCGACGATTCAATTGGAGATCCAACAAGCTCTCCTCCTCGCTACGTATGTATTGGAAGTAGGCAAGAATGCCACTCGAGCGGCGACTCCTTATTTCCAGCAAGGACTAAATCGAACGTTGGGGATGTATGATAATATCAAATCATTTGGTGGATCAATCAACATGCCCACTACCGATCTCGCCGCGAGCGCCGCTAAAGCCGCTACCGATTCTGTCGCGTCCAAAGCAGCTATGACATCCCAAAAAGGAAGGGAAGCAATCCAACAAGCTCGACAAGGTCTCGAATATCTCATTCAAGAGGCGAAACGTAGGGCTGGACCCACCTCACCAGAGGCTTCGAAAGTGACGCTGCAAGGGGAAAGAGGAAGGTTCTCGGGATTGAAGAATAAGATAAGGAATCATAAAGGTAAAGCTGTTCAGAACCCAAATAGGGGTATAAAGTCGAAATCCCAGATGAAGGAGATGAGAGAGGAGAAGGGGAAGAAGATGACGATGAGAGAAAGGTTCATGTTGGCTTTACATAATGTAAGTCCTCTTGTACACTTACGTTATTGATGGTTGGGCTCAACAATAGGCCGCTATGCCTTTAGTTGTATGATAATATGTTACTGATTATCTCGAGCGTCGGGCGTCGGGCGAGGGCGCCGGGATGAAGACGACGAGGAGAATGGGACTGTTGTTGATATTTGTAAATATTCGAAGCCTACGTGCGATTGTATATTATGTTCAGATTTATGGTATGTGGTACACGTCTCTCGATACTTACTGATTGCAGTGCTAATACCAGGCAGCATATGCATAACCATCCTTCAGGACCACTTTATCCTTTACTTCCCACTCCTTTCTTCTCGCTCCACTTCCATTCTCATCTGCTCTGACTGCTTGTCCTCTTCTCACTCATCTAAACATATAGAATAATAAGATGGCATACGAATTGGAACCCATTACGACCTATTTCAAACCGACAATCTGGTCAGAGGATGTGAGTACTTCCCTGTGAATGTGAGAAACGAGGCTGAGTGACAGATCAAAGGTCAATTCGGGTTGGTATCAAGTCACGATTGGAACTCATTCAAGGGATCTATCGAGGGTTCGTCTTGTTTTGCATCTGATAGCTAACGTAGTAGAATTGTCTGCTAATTGCAAAAGTGGGGAATGTATCAAAGTCATCTACTTGGCTCGACATGGGCATGGTGAGTCGCCCTACTCCTTTATCCATTCATCACACAAGTACGGACCACGCTGACAATCCAGGAGAACATAATATAATCCACGAACAGTACGCCACATGGGAACAAGCAAGTCACCCCACTTTGATTTCACAACTCACCCTGCCTACGTCAACTAACAAAAAGGCCAAAAAAGTCCATACACCACACGATGCAAGTCTTGCCCCCTCAGGAATATCCGAGGCTTTGGAAGTTGCCTCCGCATTGAAGAGGGAGGTGGGGAAGGGAATGCCGGTACCGCAGAAATTCTTTGTTAGTTCCTTAAAGAGGACTGGGGAGACTTGTGGACTTGAATGGGGGTGGTTGTTGAATCCTAGCCATCCCGACGATGAGGCTGTTACCGAGAAAGCGGGTTGGGTAGAGGGAGAAGATAGAGGACTTGGGATTGTCGCTACCGTCATCGTGGTGAGTCCCCACTCTGATCAGTCACGAAGTAGGAGATGAAGACAAAGAGCTAAATAGCAGAATTTACGAGAATCAATCTCAGGAGGCCAACATAATTCCCGCTCCACCAAGACCCATTTACGCGACCTCTTTCCGACATTTATATTCCCGGATAAAATGTCTGAGAGGGATAAACTTTGGGTACAGGGGATTTGGGAGAAGGAAGATGAGGTGAAGATGTGTAAGAGGTTGGAGGAAGGGTTGGGTGAGGTGATGGATAGGAGTCGGGGAAGTACTTGTAAGTCATTCTTCTTCCTCTTTCTCCTTCTTCACCTTCCGTCATTCCTCCTCACCTTCTGACTGCAACATCCCGTCCCAAGGACTTGATGGATCAGATAATTTAATGGGAAGACATACAGAAGCTGATGAGCCAGATGTCAGTATTACATCCCATAAAACAGCCACTGAGCGACTAAGGCTGTTCTTGGGAATGGAAGAAAGGACGATGGGGCTGTGCGAGATGAACGTCCTAGTCCTAAAAGTCAGGGAGAAGGGAATTGATCAAGGGTCTGTATGATTACCACGTCTGATATAGACAAGGGAGATCGCCAAGTGAATCGACAGGATACTCAGGTAAACAGATGTGATCTCCTTTGTTCACACTTCCATTGTCTGACGGTCTTCGAGCCCCAACGTTACGGTATATATACCTACTGACATCGCTTTGTTCTTCTCTAATGAATCTAACCATAAACGCATATATCACGTCGATTGTAATGGTTTATAAACTCCTTAACCAATACACGATTCCAGCCCCCCAACCATCTGTGGAACCTATCGTACGTGCTTCCTCATTCAAGTGGTGGATCTGACTGATGATAGGCTGGAGTCCAATATATCGGCACCGGGGGTCAGGTTGCCTGGTCAGAATTGAACAACGCAGCTCAGGGTGAGTCCCTACCTCAAGCCTGGTATCAAAGCTGAACCGTAGGATATAAGAAAGCTTGTCAATCTGGGGAGACTGTCAAGGTCATCTACCTCCAACGACATGGACATGGTATGTTCCCTTTCAGTCTACAAGTCATGTGACTAAGAGGCAGGCGAACATAACCCTATGCCGGAAAACCCAATGCCTCACTGGTCAAGATTCGTAAGTCCCCCTCTATTCCTTACCGTGGTAATCTGACTGGATAGAAAGGACTATGTCAATCCCATATAGTCGATCCGGCCCTCTCCTTAATTGGAGAAGAACAAATGTCGCACCTCTCCCTTAAACTCAAGTCGGAGCAGGACCTGCCATTACCTAGTAAAGTATTCACCAGTATAACCAAACGGACTTGTCAATCCTCTATTGAAGTTTGGAGATCTTTCCTCCCTCAAGTGCCCATCATAGCTCAACAGGTAATTTCCTCCCCTTAAGACTGGGGAGAGCTAATGAACAGGACTTGAGAGATACACTTGAAGGTCGTGGGTTTTCCAAGAGGGGACCATTGAGTGATATCAAGAGATTGTTCCCCGGAATCACCATCCCAGCCGAAACTACAGAGAACGATGATCTATGGTCAGAACTCGGGGGCAAAGAAACTCTAGAACACCTCAAAGAAAGGGTTGATGGTGTGTTCAAAAAGATCTGGGATATGGCGGTCGACGATGAGTGTATGTGCCCAATTCCCCGCTAACGCTGATTGATAGGTATAGCTATTGTCGCTCATAAGGATATTGTTGATACCCTCTACACTAGTCTTTTCGGGATGGAGGAACCGGATTTCCAGACGGCTGAAATGAGGGTTGTAGTCGTCAAGCGAATGGTTTGAGGAGTCATGTAGGATTGAAAGTATGTACTGTATTGTGATTTGCAAAGAGATCTTTGTCGCTAGGAGATGGCGGGTGTTCAACTGAGGATTGTGCCTTCTCTCCTCAACCTCTGCGTCGTCTTTTCTCTTTAATTGATCCACTTTCGAATATGCTCTACAAGCGATGACCTCAGACCTGCAGCAGCCGAAATAAGCGTACGGTAAACATACACATGCAGATACACACACACACATACACTGACATTTCCTTTGTTTTCCCACTTTCCTTTGTTTCTGGTCTCCTTGACTACATCCCACTCGTTGATTTGACACTCACCGTAATCACATCCGACTATCAAGACTAAAAATGACAATCATCCTCCTCAATGAATTTACTATCCCCGTAGCTGGACCAGCTGAGGAATTAAATGTCTGTCCCACCTCATTGGAAAGAGGGATGAGATTGATAGTGGCCAGTGGAAACTATCGGTAATTCCGGTACGACCAGTTGGAAAGCTTTCAAAGAGATTCTTCAACGTGAGTCTCGCTTGGTAGTCTTCGAGCACTGATAAATAGGCGAGAGAGATGCCTGCGTGATTAGGGAGAGTATCAAGGTCATTTACCTCCTTCGACATGCTCATGGTACGTCCTCACCCCTGACGAAGCTAATGAAACAGGCGAACATAATTCTCTCCCAAGAATCCATTACCCCACTGGAAAGGACTTGTAATCTCCTCACCTCATTCACTTCAATGCTCACAGGCAGGGAGAATACAATCCCGACGCGGTAGACCCAATCCTCGCCCAAATCGGGAAAGAACAAATGGCAAACTTAGCTGAACAACTTCGAACTGAACTCTCAAAAGCCAAGGAGGGAATGAATGATATTACCAACCAAGGTATTCACCAGTATCTCGAAACGAACATGTCAACGTTCCATGGATGTCTGGGCGCCACTTTGCGATGCTCCCATTATAGCTCTACAGGTATGTCGTCTTCATGAACGAGCTGATTAGTAGGATTTGAGAGGTACATTGATTGGACTGGGTTATTCGAAACGTGGTCCCCTTTGGGCCGTCAAAGATCTTTTCCCGGAGGTAATCATCTCGGAGGGAATTACTGAAGAGGATGATCTATGGGCTAAGAATGGTGGGAATGAATCAGACGAAGAGGCTGGGAAGAGGGTAGAGTCGGCATTCACGGAAGTCTGGGATATGGCAAAAGATGATGATTGTTCGTCTTCCTCTCAACCACTTTGAAATAAGCTGATGAAAGGTATCGCCATCGTATCCCACAAGTAAACATTCAATACCCTCTGGCCTGAAGTCTTTAGAGCTGAAGAACCAAGATTCCAGACTGCTGAAATGAGAGTCGTGATAGTGAAATGTAACCTATGAACCATGCATACAGTATGTGTTATACAATTGAATCGTATCTAACATATCTTGTCGTTAATATCGTAATCTATCCCTATAAACCCCGTACATCAGACCTCAGTCTTATCCAACATCTTCGACTTGGACACTTTTTCAAACATGTACATCACCTTCCCACCCCCTCCGCTATTCGCAATGACATTTAAATCATATTTCCTCTTAGTCTCCAATCCACCAATATCCACCCTCTTCTTCTTCTTTTCCTTCTTGATGTCTTTCTTGGATCCACCACTACTAGAGCTACCAGCAGACTGATCCCTTACATCAATCTCATCTGCCGAATTCGCACTTTCAATCCCGTCCATTTCATCTTCTTCCTCTTCGGCGACTTTGGAGAATTTGGTAGATTCCCATTCGGAGTAGATGAGGCCATGGAGGAGTGTATCGGACATTGTATCGAATGAAGACCTTTCATGGGGGTCTAGGTGTTTCCATTTCTTCAAAGCGGATAGTTTATCTCGTTTAGCTTGCTCAGACTGTATATTAGCTTGCCGTCAAGTCTCGGAAACGGTGAGCTGACCTTTTTGACCATCTTTGCAGTCTTTATATCAGCGATGCTCTTGATGAACACAGACAGCGGACTCACAGGAGCAGGATCATACTGAGAAGCAACCACAAACCCTTTACTCTCCTCATCACTCTCATCTCCACTTTCCCCAGCTACATTCGCGTCATTCTCCTTCAACACACCCTCCTCTAGACCATAACAATCACACCCGAGCAAGTCGTCTATACGTCAGCTTACGAGCGCAAGAGAGAATCAGCTTACGAGTCTGACAACCGTCCGTCTTGATTGAAAGTGTGAACAAATCTCGAAGTTCGGCATCAGAGAAAGCTATCATCAGCCTTCTTCAGGCGGACAGGTGGCAGCTTACAATTACTACTCTTCTCCCCAGCTTTCTTATCTAGCATCTGATCCGATAAACCTGTCTTGGTAACTTGTCGCTGATTGTCAATCACGCTCTGATTGGGCAGACTTACTTGATAGATCTTCTCATCAATCGTACATGCCGTGAGGAGCCTGTAGATATATACCGGTCGTTTTTGGCCGTCCCTGCTCATCAGCACCGGTCCATCGTGGGATTAGATTGCGTACCTGTGGATTCGGGCCATTGCCTGTAAATCGGTCGAAGGGTTCCTGGTCATCAGCTCTTTCCTTGCCCTGGAAATGGGGCCGTACCAATCACTATCGAACAGGATCAATCGGGAAGCACTACCCGGTCAGCTTTAGTCGCGAGCGAGCGAGGCGACATACCCAATCAAATTCAATCCAGTCCCACCGGCCTTGGCACTGAGGAGGAAGACGAACGAATCCTCCCTCCTGCCCTTGTTGAACTGATCAACTAGATCCTGCCTCGTTTTCTGGGGTGTTGACCCATCAAGTCGGAGGTATGGGTATTTCATACTTCCCAACATCTCCTGGATGATATCCAAAGTACTGGTCCAATTGGAAACAACCACCACCTTTTCACCAGTATGATTGTGGACTTCTTTCAACATGTTGTATAGGAGTTGCATTTTACCTGATTGTCAGCTTGACTCGAAGACGCGAATAGAGCAGCTGACCTGAGGTGGATACGTCGTAGTCTTTGATATTCGGTGGCATGACTGCCAAAGCTTGTTCGAGGACCGACTTGACCTCATTCTCGTCATATTGAATATCCTCTTTTGCAGCTTTCTTCTTGAGTAGCTGCTCGTCAGCTCTGTCGCCGGGAGAGACTCACCAATGGAGAATTACAGATCTTTCTCAGTGTGTCAACTGATGATCAGCTGTCTGAGTAGTCCTAAGGGAATGTTAGCTCACTAAAACCCAGAGGCTGAGCTCGTGATTGTAGGAAAGCTGCAAGCATATTAGGAGCGAGTAACGTCTGGAAGATTTTCAACTGGAGTTTCGAAGGAGCAACAAAGACCACATATTCATCTGCTCATCAGCTCCCTACCTCGTGGCAAACGTACTTTTGGGTGGAAGGTAATTATCCAATACCTCAGCAGTTCTTCTGATGACGAATGCTTGTGCGACCTTGGTGAGCTATGGTCAGCTATACCCATGACACGAGTAATACCTCTTGGGATCGTTCTTGACCTTCTGTGACATCTCTCTTTGATGCTCCTGGTGCTCGACCCTTCAAGATCGGTTTCTCGAATTGTCGGTTGAATTGGGAGTAAGTACCGAAGATTCCGGGGTTGACAAAGTTGGCCTAAAGATCAAATTGAGCCAACATCACTGGACAGTCAACTGACCATGGCCCAGTATTCCCCCAAATCATTTTGTACTGGCGTTCCGGATAAGACTGAAATCAGTCACATCCGATGTCGAAAGACTTACGGATTCGCCTAACGGTCCTGAGCTCATCAAACATCTTTGTCGTCTTGTTATCTTTTGATTTCAGACGTTGTCCTTCATCGCAGATGATCAAGTCAATGGATGGAACGCATGATGCGAGCTGTTTCCTATCAAGTCAGAAAGATACGTAGGATATGATGAGATAACTGACACCACTTTACGCAGCTGACATTGATTAGCTTTGTACACTCGGAGTAAAAGTAAGGACTCACTCGCTCATAGCCGATAATGAGGACGTGCTTGCTCCTGTTGGTAACCTACCGTTTAGCTGACCGCGAAAAAACTAGGTGATATAGCTTTACGAAAGACATGATCTCATTATCACGACCATCTGCCGCAACGACATTTACTCGGCGATCCACCCTGATCATCAGCCTCAGTTCGGCCTTCGCTGATGAACGCACCATTTCCTAAACTCTTTTTGCCAGTTCTTGACTAGAGTAACGGGACAGACGATCAATATCTTGTGTGCACTGCCAGTTTAGCATATTGTTCAAGGCTTGAAAGGTGGACTAACCAAGCAGTGTCCTTCTTGAACGGTGATTGTTCTGACTTGTTAGCGGTAGAACTACCTGTACTGGTAAACTCACTGAGCATGGTGTAAACGAGAGCGATGGCGGAGAGAGTTTTGCCCAGACCCATCTCATCTGCCA
>Ga0308160_10007894_pt1 | contig 10449 bp, 10 predicted proteins | sample PhyFR1_FD_201036 | JGI IMG/M metagenome (GOLD analysis project Ga0308160, IMG submission 201036) | Phyllosphere microbial communities from UC Gill Tract Community Farm, Albany, California, United States - DLSLF.R1 | ecosystem: Host-associated > Plants > Phyllosphere > Unclassified | place: USA...
TCGACGTCCCGACCCCCGACGAGCTCGTGTTCATCTCGGGCTTCACCGGCGGCGAGGTGTTCCGGAGCGGCATGACCTACCGCCGCGGCCTCGGGAAGGTCTTCTACTTCTCCCCCGGCGACCAGGACTTCCCCGTGTACCACCACAAGGACGTCCGACGCGTGATCGCGAACGCCACCGAGTGGGCGCGGCCGGAGCGTGAGCGGGAGATCCCGACGCTGCGCCGGTACGACCTCGGCGAGTACTTCGACGGCCAGCACTACCGCGGCCCGTTCGACGACGCACCGGTCGAGGAGCACGAAGGGGCACAGGCATGACCCTCCGCGTCGTGCAGGTCGGCGCCGGCGGCATGGGCCGCGCCTGGCTCGCCACCGTCGCGGCCGACCCGGACGTCGAGCTGGTCGGCATCGTCGACCTCGACCTCGACGCCGCCCGGGCCGGAGCCGCGGTCGCCGGCGACCCGACGATCCCCGTCGGCACCGACCTCACCGCCCTCGCCACCGAGACCGGTGCCGAGGCCGTCCTCGACATCACCGTCCCGGTCGCGCACCACCCCGTCACGCTCGAGGCCCTCCGCGCCGGGCTCCCCGTCCTGGGCGAGAAGCCCGCGGCACAGACGGTCGCCGAGGCGCTGTCGCTCGCGGCCGCCGCCGAGGCCACCGGCAAGCTGTTCATGGTGTCGCAGTCCCGGCGGTACAACGACCACCTCGTCGCCTTCCGGCAGCACGTCCGTGGGCTCGGGGGCGTCGGCGGGCTGAGCACGCGCTTCGCCAAGGCCCCGCACTTCGGCGGCTTCCGCGAGGAGATGGACGACGTCCTCCTGCTCGACATGGCGATCCACGCGTTCGACTCCGCGCGCTACGTGCTCGAGCGGGACCCGGTGTCGGTGTACTGCGAGTCGTGGAACCCGTCGTGGTCCTGGTACCGGGGCGACGCCGCGGCCGCCGCGGTCTTCACGTTCGAGGACGACGTCCGCTACGTGTACGACGGCTCGTGGTGCGCACCGGGTGCCGAGACCTCGTGGAACGGCGACTGGCGCGCCTCCGGACCCGCGGGCACGGCGCTGTGGGACGGCGACCACGACCCGTGGAGCGACCTCGACGGCACGCCGGGCGCACCGGACGCGGCCCCGAGCGTCGGCAACGAGATCGCCGGTGCACTCGCGTCCTTCGTCCGTGCGGTCCGCTCCGGCGAGCGCCCCGACGGCGAGGTGCACGGCAACGTGATGAGCCTCACGATGGTGGACGCCGCGATCGCGTCCGCCCGCACCGGGCGGCGCATCGTCATCGACGAGGTGCTCGAGCAGGCGCACGCCACGGCGGTCGAGGTCGAGCAGGACGAAGCCATCCGCGAGCGGCTCGCGTCGTGGGGGTCGGTGCGCAGCGCGCTCGCGACGGGGTCGCCGGACACGGCCGCGCTCGGCTGAGCGACGCCGGCGGTCCAGGAGGCGCGGTGCGGCTCTCGACGCGACCGTCGCGCCGGGCGCGGTGCGGGTCGGACCCGCACCGCGCCTCCTGTGCGTTCCCACCGCGCGCAGGACGCGTACAGTCCACCGCACACGCGACAGGCGGGCGATCGGGGAACGCGATGCGACAGATCATCGGGACGACACTGGTCGTGGCGCTGGCAACGGCCGCGCTGATCGGTGTGGCGCCGCCGGCGAACGCGGCCGGGTCGGGCACGATCGCCGTGCAGCTCGCGACGCCGGACGGCACCCCGATCCGATTGGCGGACGTCGAACTCGCCGCGATCGGCACCGACGCCGTCGTCGGGACCGCCACCACCGACGTCGACGGTACCGCGACGTTCGCCGGCATCCCCGCCCCGGACACCGTGACGGTCACCACACGGCAACTCCCGCCGCGCGGAACGAAGACCTACGCCCCCGGACTCCGTTCGGACATCGCGGTCCGCGGTGGCACGACGGTCGCGGTGACCGTGCCGCTCGTCTGTGGCGCCACCGTGCAGGGTGGGGTGGTCGGCCCCTCGGGTCCCGCTGCCGGACGGCTGATGTACGCGTGGAACGAGGACACCTCGCAGGTGTTCCGGACGACCTCGGACAGCGCGGGACGGTACCGGTTCCTCGGGTTGAGCACTGGTCAGTACCGCATCGAGGCGTACGCCAGCGGCACGGCGTCGCCCGCCGTGTGGAAGACGCGGGTGTACCAGCAGCGGGGGACGCTCCCGGCGTCGCAGGTGACGTTGTCGCAGCACTGGGCGCACAGCGACTACGACCTGGCCGTCTTCGCGAACACGGCGTCCCGCACCCCGTCGCCGCAGCTCAGTGGCGCGAGCGTCAGGGTGACGGAGGCGACGAGCGGGGCGTCGTTCTCGACCCGGTTCTCGACGCTGCTCGACGACGAGCAGACGGCCCAGTTCCAGATCCCCTCCGGGCAGTACGTGGTCGAGCTCCGGACGACGACGGCGACGACCACGACGCCGGCGGGTTCCCTGTGGCTCGGCCGTCCGGGAGGCGTGTACCGGTACGTGACCGACCGGGCGCAGGCCGTCCCGGTGAAGGTCGTGTTCGGCGGGTTCAACGGGTGGGGTGGAACGGTGCCGGAGGCAGCGTCGCGCTGACCGGCGACGTTCCTCAGACGGACGCGCTCGCGGACGACGCGATGGCGATCAGGTCGGACACCACCTCGTGCAGCGGTCGAGCCGCGTCGAGTTCGTGCGTGCACCCGGCACGGAGGAGCGGCTCCACCTCGACGAGATCCGCCTCGATCATCCGGCGCTCGAGAGCGGTCTTCCCGTAGGGGTTCGTCGTACGGCGCGCGACCCGATCGAGCATCACGTCGAGCGGAGCGCTCAAGAGCACGATCGCATCGAACCGGTCGGAGAACTCGGTCTGGTTCCGGACGCACCCCTGCACGAAGAGCGAGCGGTCGTCCACCGCGTCCAGGAGCCCGGAGATCTCCGCCTCGACCCACATCCACTCGCCCTGGTGCGCTTCGTCGGGTGGATCCGGCAGCGCCCGGTACTCGCGCCACCCGGGATCATCGGTGTCCACGACCCGGTAGCCGTGCCTCGCGAGCTCCATCAGCGCGGACGACTTCCCGGTTCCCGACATCCCGGTGATCAGCACCTTCGACACAGCACCACACTAGGACCACGGTCGAGCACTGACGGCTGCGCCCTTGCTCGCGGTGTCTCGGTCTGCCAGCGTTGGGACATGGGCGACGACGTGACCACGCTCCGTCGGGTGCCGGGCTTCCTCCCCTACTGGTCGGCCGCGACCGTCTCGTCGTTCGGGTCAGCCGTGAGCGCGGTCGCCGTGCCGGTCCTCGTGGTGACGGTGCTGCACGCCAGTCCGTTCGAGCTCGGACTGGTGAACGCGGCCCAGTTCCTCCCGTACGCCGTGTTCGGTCTGGTCGTCGGCGCGTCCGTCGACCGCTTCCGGCGGAAGCCGCTGCTGATCTGGGCGAGCATCGGTCGCGGCGTGAGCCTCGGTGCGATCCCGGTGCTGTGGTTCACCGGGCTCCTGAACCTGTGGGCGACTGCGGCGGTGCTGTTCCTGTTCGGCATCCTGTCCGTCGTGGGGTTCGCGGCAACGCAGTCGCTCCTCCCCAGGATCGTGCCGCGCCCGCTCCTCCTGGCGGCGAACGCGCGGGTGGACCAGAGCGACGCGGCGGCGCAGACGGCGGGCCCAGCGCTCGGCGGGGTCCTGGTCAGCATCGTGACGGCGCCGGTCGCGATCGCGCTCGACGCGGTGAGCTACTTCGTCGAGGCGTTCCTCATCGCCCGGGTCCGCGTCGTCGAGCACCAGCCGGCGCGGGCGGCCAGGACGAGCCTGCGGAGTGACATCGTGGACGGTCTGCGCTGGACGTACGGCAACACAGTGCTCAGACCGCTGGCCCTGTCCACCCACGTCTGGTTCCTCGCCAACGCCGCCGGCCTGACGGTGTTCGCGACCCTCGCCCTCCGCACGCTCGCGCTCCCCGCAGCGCTGTACGGGGCCGTCATCGCCGTCAGTGGGATCGCGATGCTCGTCGGCGCGACCGCTGCGACACGCCTCGGCACCCGGTTCGGTGCCGGCCGGACGATCATCGCCGCACGAGCCGCCTACCCGATCGCCTGGGCGGCCATCACCCTCGTGACGCTCGGTACCGGCGGCGCAGCACGGCCGACGACGGTCGTGGTCCTGTTCGTCGCCTTCGCCCTGCACGGTGCCGCAGCAGGCTGCGAGGACGCGAACGAGATGGTCCTTCGCCAGACCGTGACACCGGACGCCCTCCTCGGGCGTGTGAACGGCACGATGCGCAGCGCGAACCGGACGCTCGCCGCGATGGGAGCCGTGGGCGGGGGTGCCCTCGTGACCCTGACCGGGGACGGCTTCGCGCTGCTCGCCGTGACGGTCGTGTTCGCGGCCGCCGTCGTCGTCGCTGCGTGGTCTCCACTGCCCAGCGCGACCGTTCGCTAGGAAGGCTCCACCCGACACAGGGGTGGTCACCCCGGCCAGGACTCCCGCGACCACGACCCGTCCGCGCGCCGCTGGTAGGCGAGCCGGTTGCTCGCCGCGTCCGTCGCCCCGCGCCAGAACACCATCCGCACCGGTGTGAGTGCGAACCCCGCCCACGTGCTCGGCGGCTCGAGTTCGGTGCCGGCCCGTTCGCGGCCGAACGCCGCCCAGTCCTCCCGGCGCCGAGCCGGCGTGTCCGCAGCGGACGCGTGGTCGTTGACCCACGCGAGCACCTGCAGGTACCGCGTCCTGGCCGCGTAGGCCGAGCGGGACTCGTGGTCGGAGACGGGCGCCACGTCACCGACCACGACGAGCTGGCGCGCGGCCTCCGGCCAGTGCAGGGTCACCGCGGCACGGGGCACCGCCGCGAGTTCGGCGGCCTTGCGGCTGCGCGAGTCGGTGTGGAAGTGCAGGCGCTCCCCGTCGAACAGGGAGAGCAGGACCGTCCGGGCGTCGGGGTAGCCGTCGAGCCCGACGGTGGAGAGGGTCATGGTCGGACCCGGGGCGTCCGCCGCCGCAGGGAGCCAGGATGCCGCGAGGGCCAACGGGTCCGTCGGCACGGGCGCATCGTCGACCCCTCGCGGCACGGTCACGAGACCGAAGCGTCGGCGGGGCGGGCCGCCGCCGGACGACTCACCGCCGGGTCGAACCGCGCGATCTCGTGCAGCGACGCCACGGCCTCGGCGACGGAGTGCTCCCAGAGGACGGCACCGTACGACGCCGTCGCCCGGCTGGCGTCGCCGACGACCCCGGGGGTCCCGAAGTCGTCGGACAACCACCCGAACGACACCGGGCCGCCGTTGAAGGCGATCTTCTCGAAGCCTGCGATGTGCTCCGGCACCCATCGCTCCGCGAGCGACATGTCGACCAGGTCGGGGCGCAGGTGCAGGATCATCGACGTCTCCGCGGCGCCGCCGTGGATACCCAGCCCGAGCTCGTCCGCGTCCTCGCCGTCCGGGCCGGGGACGCGGGCGAGGGTCGGCATGAGGAACGTCTTCAACCCGTAGCGCTTCCGGATCTCACGCAGGGCGACCTGCAGCAGCGCGACGTTGCCGCCGTGCCCGTTGGCGAACACCAGGGTGCCGGCACCGGTGAGGGCGACCGCGCGGCCGATCTGGACCGCGGTGTCGAACATCGTGTCGCTGTCGAGCCACACCGTGCCGGGCGCCCAGCTGTGCTCGTCGGACTTCGTGAACGACAGCGTCGGGAGCTGCCAGACGTCCAGCCCCTCGGCGGCCGCCTGCTCGACCGCCGCCCCGCCGATGTGCTCGGCGAGGAGGTGGTCGGTCAGGAGCGGCAGGTGCGGGCCGTGGTGCTCGACGGCGCCGGTGGGCTGCACGACGATCGTGTCCGGTCCGAAGCCCGCCGCGACGGCCGGACCCGACAGTTCCGCGAGCCGACGCGAGCGGACCGTGCCGATGCCGGCGCTCACTTGCCGAACCCGGGGACGACGGGCTGCGCGGACGCGGTGGAGCCACCGCTGACCACGAGCGACGGGTCGATGACGTGCCCGGGGTTGAGCAGCCCCGCGGGGTCGGTGCGCTGCTTCAGCGCCACGAGCTCCTCGACGCCGTGGTCGACGTAGTACTGGTGCGGGCTGTGCACCCGGACGCCGAGTTCGCGGAGCACCGGGTAGCCGGCGTAGACGTCCTCGGCCCCGGTGTACGGCGCGGTGAGCATCCCGATCGGACCGACGTGCGCGGCCTCGATGTGGAGCATGCCGCCGGGGTAGACGGCCTCGACCTCGGCGATCCGGTCGATGAGCGCCTCACCGCCGACCTCGACGTGGAAGTACTCGGTGTCGCTCGTGTTCCGCTTCAGCCACCAGATCGGGTGGTTGTACGACAGCATCGACACCTTCGTGGTCTGCTGCAGGCCCTCGCGGACGTCCAGGACCTCACCGCCGGCGGCCTCGATGCGTGCCCGCGCCTCGTCGAGCACGACGTCGTCGATGATCGCTCGCAGGCTCGCCCGGTCGTCCGGGACGGCCAGGTCGGACGGCAGCGTCGCGGCGATCTCGGCGCGGTCGGCGCTCACGAGCCGCGGCACCGGGTCGAGTCCGCGCAGCGTGCGGACGGCGACGAGCGCGTCCTCGAAGGTGGGGAACGCCGCGTAGACGGCTCGCCACTCCTGCAGCGGCTCGAGCCGGACGGTGGCTCGGGCGATGACGCCGGCGGTGCCGTAGGTGTGCACGAACGGCTGCGCCTCGTCGCCCTCGACGTGCAGCAGCTCGTCGGCGCCGGGGAGCGCGACGTCGAGCGCCGTGACGAAGCCCTGCCAGTTCGACCCGTGCGCGATCGACCCGGTGCCGCCGGAACCGCCGGACAGGAAGCCGCCGATGGTCGACTGCGCGGTGGACGGGTACATCCAGAGCTGCTGGCCCGTGGCGGCGGCCGCCTGCTCCAGGGCGACCATGGACGCACCAGCCTCGGCGGTGATCCAGCCGTCGCCGACCTCGACGACGGCGCGTGCCCGCGACGTGTCGAGGACCAGGCCGCCGTGCAGCGGGATGCCCTGGCCGTAGTTGCCAGTGCCCTTCCCGCGGGTGGTGACGGGGACGCCGTGCCGGACCGCGGCCTGCAGGGTGGCGGCGATGTCGTCGGCGCTGGCCGGCGACGCGACGAGGTCGGCGAGGCCGAGGGGCAGCTGCTCGCTGAGGATGGGACTCATGGTGGCCTCGTCGACGGAGGCGCGGGCCCGCGTGCGCTCGTCGGCGCTCACGCCGCGCTCACCGAGCAGTGCGACGAGCTCGGCGCGCAGCGCCTCGACGGAGGTGGGGGTGACGGTGGTCATGCTCACTCCTGGTGGGTGGGTGGTGCGGGGACGACGGACGGGAGGCGCGGGGCGGCGTGGCACCGCGCCTCCCGTCCGCTTGTTGGTCAGGAACCCAGACCGATGGACTTGTCGAGGAACTCGTTCGTGTACAGGTCGGAGGGCTTCAGGCCGCTCTTGACGTCACCGGTGCCGGCGAAGACGGGCGTCGCCTTGGCGATGAAGTCCTGCATGCGCTGTTCGTCCATCGACCCGATGTAGCCGTCGGTGTCCTTCGCGAGGCCGAGCTTCACCATCTGGGCCGCGGCGAACGCGCCGACCTTCGAGTCGTAGGTCCAGCCGTTGTTGTACTGCTGCACGAGCTTCGTGATGAGGTCGTTCGTGGCGCCCGGGGACTTCAGGTAGTCCACGTCGGCCTGCTGCATGACCGGCACGAGCTTCTGCAGGCACGGCTCGAGCTTCTCCAGGTCACCGGTACGGACCGACATCGCCTCGGGGTAGGGGTTCCACCCCGTGCTCGAGACGAGCGCGTAGTCCACCTTCTTGCCCCAGGCCGCGACCTGGTTCTGGTAGATGTACGGCTCGGCGGTCGCGAAGCCCTGCTGGGCGTCCTTGCCACCCGCGGACACGAACTTCGACGGCGTGCCGTCGTAGCTGCCGTCGAGGACCTTCTTCGGCAGGATCCCGGACTGCTCCAGGTAGGTCATGTACGCGGCACCGTTGAAGTAGCGGACGACGCCACCGTCCTTCTCGAGTGCCTTGCCGAGGCTCTTGATGCTGTCGACCTCCGGGTACGTCTTCGGGTCCCACATGATCGACATCGGGGACTGGTCGTTCTCGGCGAACACCGCCGTGGTGGGCAGGTTGCCGGAGAACTGCACCTGCTCGTCCGTGGACATGTACCCGAGGGTGATGTCCTTGTCCTGGTACATCTGCGACGCGACCTTGGTGTAGCCGATCGCCGGGCCGCCGGCACGGATCTCGAGCTTGACGCCGGTGCTCTTGCCGTTGGCGTAGAGGTCGCCGGTGACGGTCTTGCCGGAGGAGTCGATCACCGGGTTCGGGCCGAGCATCTGGTACAGGTGGCCGTGCTCGCCCTCGGGGTTCCAGTCGGTCTGGACGACGACGGTCGCGGGGCACGCGCCGGCGAGGTCGACCTTCGGCCCGGAGGCGGTCGACGAGGTCGCGGCGGTCGTCCCGGTGCTGCCGGACGACCCCGCCGCGCAGCCGGTGAGGGCGATGGCGGTGGCGGCGAGGGCGGCGGTTGCGACGCCGAGGCGGGAGGTGGTGCGCATGGAGGCTCCGTTCGTGGTGCGGGTCTCGTGGTGCTGTGGTGGGAAGGGGTGTGGGTTCGGGGGGGGTCAGCTGAAGTCGTGCCAGCGGCCGACGGCCAGGCGGCCGATCAGGCCGAACACGAGGAAGACGGCGACGCCGTAGAGCGAGGCGATCAGGATGGTCGCGTACAGCTCGGGGCCCATCAGGCGCGATGCGGTCACCTGGATGAGGACGCCGAGCCCGGGGTTGCCGCGCTGGAAGAACTGGTCGCCGACGATCGCCCCGATGACGCTCAGCCCGGCGGAGGTGCGCAGGCCGACGAAGATCGACGGCAGCGCGGCCGGGAACTGCAGCTTGACGAGCTGGGCGAACCGGCCGGCACGCTGCAGCTGGAACAGCTCACGCTGCGCGCGGTCGGCGGACTGCAGTCCGAACAGCGTGTTCGACACCATCGGGAACAGCGCGATCATCACGGTGACGATCACGCGGCTGACGAACTCGTAGCCGAACAGGGCGCCGATGAGCGGCACGAGGGCGAGGATCGGCACGCACTGCAGCACCACGGCGTACGGGTACAGCGAGTTCTCGAGCCACTTCGCCTGCGCCATCGCCATCGCCCAGACGACGCCGATCACGATCGCGAAGCCGAGGCCGGTGAGCGAGACGACGGTGGTGCGTCCGAGGGCGGACCAGAGGTCGGAGCCGAACGTGGACGGCGACCCGTCCGGCATCGTCGGCGCGACGATCGCCTTCGCCACGAGGTGCGGGTACGGCACGAGGAAGGCCAGGCCGCGGACGTGGTCGTAGTACGCGGCCGCGGCGTACCAGATGCCGACGAGCACGGCGAGGACGACGACGGGCTGCCACCACGCGATGCCGCGGCGAGCTCGAGGAGCGGCGCGACGGGCGGCGGCCCGGACCGCGCGGGTCTCGGCGGCCTCCTGCAGGGTGACCATCAGCGGTGTCCTTCCCGGAGCGCGTGCGAGACCTCGCCGACCAGTTCGGCGAACTCGGGTGTGAAGCGGATGTCGGGGTCGCGGGGCATCGGGAACGGCACGTCGAACCGGCCGACGATGCTGCCGGGGCGCCCGGACATCACGATCACCTCGGTGGAGAGGTACACGGCCTCGGACACGGAGTGCGTGATGAAGAGCCCGGCGAACTGCTGCTCGACGAAGAGCCGGAGGAGCTCGTCGTTGAGGCGTTCGCGGGTGATCTCGTCGAGGGCGCCGAACGGCTCGTCGAACAGGAAGAGCTCCGGGTCGAGGGTGAGCGACCGGGCGAGCGAGACCCGCATCCGCATGCCGCCGGACAGCTGCTTCGGCAGGTTCGTCTCGAAGCCGTTCAGGCCGACGAGCTCGATGGCGTGGGCGGCCTTGGCGGCTCGCTCGGCCTTCGGCACGTGTCCGAGCTCGGCGAGCAGCTCGACGTTGCCCTGCACGGTGCGCCAGGGCAGGAGCGTGGCGTCCTGGAAGACGTAGCCGATGCGGTCGGCCGCGACACCGGCCGACCCGTCCGACGCGGTCTCGAGGCCGGAGGCGATCCGGAGCAGCGTGGACTTGCCGCAGCCGGACGGGCCGACGACCGAGACGAACTGGCCGCGGTCCACGGTGAGGTCGACGCCCTGCAGGGCGATGGTGCCGTTCGGGAAGGTCATCTCGACGTTGCGGAAGTCGAGCAGCGTGTCCGTCGTGGCGACGGGTGGCGGGGCGGTGGTGGTCACGATCACCTCGGGTTCTCGGTGCGGGCGGGCGGAGGGGTCAGGCGGGGACGGCGGCCGCGGCTGCGGCCGGCGCGGCGACGGTCCGTCGCACCTCGGTGCGGGCGACGAGTCGCCCGCGGGACAGGACGACGCGGTCGGCGGGGGCGTTCGCGACGGCGTCGGTGACGCTCGTCGCGGCCACGGCGAGCAGGTCGGCGCGCCGCCCGGGGACGGGACC
>Ga0308160_10007895_pt1 | contig 10448 bp, 8 predicted proteins | sample PhyFR1_FD_201036 | JGI IMG/M metagenome (GOLD analysis project Ga0308160, IMG submission 201036) | Phyllosphere microbial communities from UC Gill Tract Community Farm, Albany, California, United States - DLSLF.R1 | ecosystem: Host-associated > Plants > Phyllosphere > Unclassified | place: USA...
CCTTCACGGCCACGGTCAGGGTTTCCATGGCGCTGGCGGTCTGCTCCAGCGAGCCGGCCTGCAGCTCGGTGCGGGTCGACAGATCCAGGTTGCCGGTGGCGATTTCCTTCGAGGCGGTATCGATCGAGCGCACCGAGGTCAGCACCGAATGCAGGGTCGTGTTCAGGTTGGCGATGGTGTGGTCGAGTGCGCGCGAGGTGTCGGCGATTTCGTCGCGCCCATCGTTGCCGACGCCCGCCGCCAGCCGGCCTTCTGCCAGTTCGCCGACCACGTCGGAGATCTTGCGGATGTCGGCCAGCATGGCGCGCCGCACCAGCATGGTCACCACCAGCGACAGCGCAATCGACAGCAGCACCAGCACCGCCATCGTCACGCCCAGGATCTTGAACTCGGCGCCGGCGTCGGCATAGGCCCGTTCGCTCAGCGCCGTCTCCAGCGCGGCCAGTTTGGCCAGCTGGGCGTTCAGCACGCCGAATTCCTTTTCGGCCTTCTGCATCGAGTTGGTGGCGATCGACTGGTCGACCTGCGCCATCTCGATGGTCTCCAGCACCGCCTTGCGGTAGGCGGCCAGCGCGCCGCTCGAGGCGTCGATCAGCTTGCGCTCTTCCGGATCGGCCACTTTCGCCAGCGTTGTCAGCTGGTTGCCGATGCTGCTGTGCTTCTTGTGGATGTCGGCGATCAGGGCGTCGAGCCGGTTCTTGGCAAAGCTGCCGCTGACCCAGGCCAGCAACTGATAGATGTTCGCGTGCGCGTACTTGGCGTCGCCGGCGACATCGGCCGCATCCTGCAGGCGCGCGGCGCGTACCTGCACCATGTTTTCCAGCGAAGCATGCTGGCGTACCATGCCGTAATAGGCGGCGCCGGAGAGCAGCGTCAGCAGCACCAGCACCAGTCCCGGCGCCAGCAGCAGCTTCGGCCCGATCCGCAATTTCTTCAACATGGTCCACCTCCAGGACAAAAGAAAAGGGCGGCCGCGGCCGCCCCGTTAATGCACCGTCTTATTTCTTGTAGATGCCCGCCTCCAGCACGACATCGTCGACGCGCAGGATGTAGGTAGTCTTCGGCTCGATCTTGCCCGAGGTCGGGTTCTTGTACTGGTAGTCGACCCAGCCCTTGCCCTTGGCGGCGGCCAGTTCGATGATTTCGCGGCGGTATTTCTTGCCGTTGGCATCGGGCACGTCGGTCAGGTCCTTGCCGACGATGGACGGGTTATACGGGTGGGCCAGCACGATGCCGGTCTTGATGTCGCGCATGTCGACATACAGTTCGCCCTGAACAAAGTCCGGGTCCTTGGCGTTGATCTTCTTCATCATCTCGGCCTTGCCCTTGGCTTTCATCAGGGCGGCGCCGCGTTCGGCCATGGCAATGGCGTCTTTTTCGGTTGGTTCGTTGGCCAGCGCGCCGGAGCAGACGAGTCCGAAGCACAGGGCGGTAGCAGTGGCGAGCAGCTTCATGGTAAGTGTCCTTTCAGAGTGATGCGATAGGTAAAACTTTCTTAAGTGCATTAAGAAATGTACGCGTCACTTCCTATCGGCAATTTGCGAATGCGCAAAGGGTGAGACCCGGTGTCGTATCGGCGGGATTTGTCTTGCCGCATGGAATATGTTCTTTGGGGAAATTCTCTTCTCGTTGAGTTGATTGCAGGCAATTTATTTGCATGAAGGATTTCTAAGATGGCGTTCTGCCGCTAACTTCTTTCTCAAGAATTGTCGGCTGTCTTCCACCATCTTTCCTTTCCAGGAGCATGCCGTGACCACCGAATCGACGTCTGCCGAAGTCAAGCCGAAGTTCAAACCGTATACGCGCCAGACCATCGCGCTTGCGCGCCAGTGGCAGTGGATGCCCCCCGATCTGCAGGAAGCGGTCCAGGTGGTCTCGCACGTGCTGCCGTTTCGCGTCAACGAATATGTGCTCGACCAGCTGATCGACTGGGACAGGATTCCCGACGATCCCATCTTCCGCCTGACCTTCCCGCACCGCGACATGCTGCCGGCGCGCGAGTACGAACAGCTGCGCGACCTGGTGCTGTACAAGAAGGACAACGAGGCGATTGCCAAACTGGTGCACCAGATCCGCATGCGCATGAACCCGCATCCGGCCGGCCAGATGACCCACAACGTGCCGCGCGTGAACGACGCGCCGCTGAAGGGCCTGCAGCACAAGTACAAGGAGACCGTGCTGTTCTTCCCGAGCTCGGGCCAGACCTGCCACGCCTACTGCACCTTCTGCTTCCGCTGGCCGCAGTTCGTCGGCATGGACGAGATGAAGTTCGACGCCCGCGAATGCACCGAACTGGTGTCCTACCTGGCGTCCCACCCCGACGTCACCGACGTGCTGATCACCGGCGGCGACCCGATGATCATGAATACGCGCTCGCTGGCCGAATTCCTGGAGCCGCTGCTGGCGCCGGAGCTGGCCCATATCCAGAACATCCGCATCGGCACCAAGTCGGTGGCCTATTGGCCGCAGCGCTATGTATCTGACAAGGATTCCGACGACTTGATGCGCCTGTTCGAGCGCGTGGTCAAGGCCGGCAAGAACCTGGCCATCATGGGCCACTACAACCACGCCGTGGAACTGCGCCATCCGATCGCCCAGCAAGCGGTAAAACGCATCGTCGGCACCGGCGCCACGCTGCGCATGCAGGGTCCGCTGATCCGCCACATCAACGAAGACCCGAAGAGCTGGGCCGAACTCTGGACCACCGGCGTGCGCCTGGGCGCCATCCCGTACTACATGTTCGTTGAGCGCGACACCGGCCCGAGCGACTACTTCGCGCTGCCGCTGGCCCGTGCCCACGAGATCTTCCAGCAGGCGTATTCGATGGTCTCGGGCCTGTCGCGCACGGTGCGCGGGCCGTCGATGAGCGCCTTCCCCGGCAAGGTCGTGATCGACGGCGTGGTCACGATCAACGGCGAGAAGCTGTTCGCGCTGCAGTTCCTGCAGGCCCGCAATCCGGAGTGGGTGCGCAAACCCTTCTTTGCCAAATACGATCCGGATGCCACCTGGCTCGATCACCTGAAGCCCGCCTTCGGCCGCAAGAAATTCTTCTTTGAAGAAGAAGCCGGCGATGTGGCGCATCCACCGGCCGGGCGCGTGATCCCGATCGTCCAGGCGCGTAGCCACGACGGGCGCGCCAGCGACAGCCAACCCAGCGCGGCCTGATTCCAACGGCCATGGAAGGCACCCCAAACCCGCCACGCCTGTCCGGCGTGGCGGTTTTTTTCACCGTGTTCCTGCCGTTCGCACTCGGGCATTACTTGTCCTCGCTGCTGCGCAACGTGAACGCGGTACTGGCGCCGGACCTGCTCAAGGCGATGGCGCTCACGCCCGGCCAGCTTGGCCTGCTCACCAGCGCGTTCTTCTTCGCCTTCGCGCTGGTGCAGCTGCCGGTCGGGATCGCGCTCGACCGCTACGGCCCGCGCAAGGTGCAGCTGGCGCTGATGCTGTTCGCGGCCCTGGGCGCGCTGCTGTTCGCGTATGGCCACAGCTTCGCCCAGCTGGTGCTGGCGCGCGCCATCCTCGGCTGCGGCCTGGGCGGCTGCTTCATGTCGGCGGTGAAGGCCTTGTCGACCTGGATCGCACCGAACAAGCTGCCCTCGGTGCACGGCTACCTGATCGCGGTCGGCGGCCTCGGTGCGGCGTCGAGCACCATGCCGGTGCGCATGGCGCTGGAATACACAGACTGGCGCGGGCTGTTCGTGGCGGCGGCGGTGCTGGTGGCGGCCAGCGGCGCGGCGATCTGGCTGCTGGCCCCTGCCCACAGCAAGCCGGCCGCTACCCGCGTGCCGGTGCTGGCGTCGCTGCGCGCGGTCTACCGCACGCCCAGCTTTCGCAGCACGATCTCCCTGATCCTGATTCCGCACGCGGTGTTCTTCGGCATCCAGGGCTTGTGGATCGGGCGCTGGCTGAGCGACGTGGCGCGCTTCCCGGACGACGCGGTGGCCTACCTGCTGTACATGAGCATGGCGGCCGTCATCTTCGGGGCGATCGCGGTGGGCATGATCACCGAGTGGGCGGGCAGGCGCGGCGTGACGCCGATCGGGGTGGCAGGCATCGGCATCACGCTCTTCGTGCTGGTGCAGGCGGCTTTCGTGGTGGGCTATGCGCCGAGCTTCCAGCTGCTGTCGGTGCTGTTCACGCTGGTGGGTACGGTCACCGGCATCGAGTACGCCATCGTCGCCCAGAGCATGCCGCGCGAACTCACCGGACGCGCCGCCACCTGCCTGAACCTCCTGATCTTCGTTGGGGCCTTTCTGGTGCAGGCGGGCTTCGGGCTGGTGGTGGGATGCTGGACGCCGGATGCGGGCGGCCACTATCCGGCGGCCGCTTACCGGGTGGCCTTCGGGGTGCTGGTGCTGCTGCAGTTGCCGGGCCTGGTGGGGTATCTGCGGCGCTGGCGGGCAGGGCGCGGCGCGGCTGTGGCGCTGGACGACGTGGTGGCGGAAGAGGCGCACCGGCCGGCTTGACGGCGCCGCGCTTGCGCAACGGTATCGGGCGGAACGGTATGGCCGTTACCGCTACAATCGGCCGATAATGTGCCGCCCGATTCCAGGAGAACCCATGCGCCACCCAGCCCCCGGCATTCTTGCCGCAGCCACGCCGCTCGTCCTCACTTTCAGCCTTGCCCTGGGCCTGGCCGGCTGCGGCGACAAGTCCACTTTGCCGGCCGGTGCCGGCGTCGGTCCCGCACCGCAACTGCCGGCGCCCAAGACCAGCCTGATCCCCACCGTCGACATTGCGCCCGCCAAAGGCTGGCCGGAAGGCGGCAAGCCGCGCGCCGCGCAGGGCCTGGAAGTGAGCGCGCTGGCCAGCGGCCTCGATCATCCGCGCTGGCTGTACGTGCTGCCGAACGGCGACGTGCTGGTGGCGGAATCGAACAAGCCGCAAACGCCCGAGACGGAGCAGAAGGGCATCAAGGGTTGGGTGATGGGCAAGGTCATAGCCAAGGCCGGCGCCGGCGTGCCGAGCGCCGACCGGATCACGCTGCTGCGCGATGCCGATGGCGACGGCGTGGCCGAAACCCGTACCGTGTTCCTGCAAGGCCTGCATTCACCTTTCGGCATGGCGCTGGTGGGCGGGCAGCTATATGTGGCAAATGCCGACGGCATCGTCCGCTTTCCGTACCAGGAAGGCGCCACCGCCATTACGGCAGCGCCGCAGCAACTGGCGCCGCTGCCGGCGGGGCTGAACCACCACTGGACCAAGAACATCCTCGCCAGCCGCGACGGCGGCAAGCTCTATGCCACGGTGGGGTCGAACAGCAACGTCGGCGAAAACGGCCTGGAAAACGAAGTCAACCGCGCCGCGATCCTGGAAGTGGACATCGCCACCGGCGCCACGCGCCCCTTTGCTTCGGGTTTGCGCAATCCGAACGGCATGGCCTGGGAACCGCAGAGCGGCGCCCTGTGGACGGTGGTGAACGAGCGTGACGAAATCGGCAGCGACCTGGTGCCGGATTACCTGACCTCGGTGAAGGACGGCGGCTTTTACGGCTGGCCGTACAGCTACTACGGCCAGCATGTGGACGCGCGTGTGAAGCCACCGCGTCCGGACATGGTGGCGAAGGCTATCGCGCCGGATTACGCGCTCGGTGCGCACGTGGCGGCGCTGGGGCTGACGTTTGCCGAGGGCGCGCAGCTTGGGCCGGCGTTCACCAGTGGCGCGTTCATCGGCCAGCACGGGTCGTGGAACCGCAAGCCGCTGTCGGGGTACAACGTGGTGTATGTGCCGTTCGCGAACGGCAAGCCGAATGGGATGCCGGTCGAGATACTGAGCGGGTTTGTGAGCAAGGATGGCGATGCGTATGGGCGGCCGGTGGGGGTGGCCATCGATAAAAAGGGTGCGCTGCTGGTGGCGGACGATGTGGGGAATGTGATTTGGCGGGTGCGCTCAGCGGCGCGCTAGGCCTGCGGCTTCAACCGTACGGTGGGCACTCCGTGCCCACGCGGATGCCGGCCTGGTGTTGGCTTGATTCTGGACGAAACGATCGCACCGTTGCCAGCGTCAACAAATGATCATTCGTGACGCCGCCAATGATCAGCCTGCACGGCCTTAATACGGCCAACACGTGCGTACATCCGCGTGGGCACGGGGTGCCCACCCTACGGTTACAGCTAACGGCTTCGCTTACCTGCAGCCCTGAATCACCCACATCGGCACCGAGGTCCACACAATCCCCACGAACGCCAGCAATGCCGACCCTGCCGCGGCCCAGTCCAGCAGCGGCGTCCGCTCATCTGCATCCCGCAGCGTACCGCGCCACTTCCACATCAACCAGCCGCACACCGCCAGGGCCAGGGCCGTGAACACCACCAGCGGCCAGCGCTGCGGATTTCCGATCTCGTACCCCAGCGGACTGCATTGCGCCGCCACGAACACGTAACACGCAGCGAAGTGCGCCGCCCACACCAGCAGCGGCAGGGTCCCGCGCATCAGCTTCCTGAAAAATCGTTCGCGCATCGTCAATCCATCAGCATGGGCACGCCATGCACCACGACCGCCGCCACGATCCCCTGCAGCACGGTGTAGTACACGATCAGCGCCGTGTTATCGAGCGTGGCGCGGCTGCTCTCGGACACGCGCCCGCACCAGCCGCGTACCGCCAGGTAAAGCCCGACCAGCAGTACCAGCACCACGTGCAGGCCCTGGTAGGTGACCATCGCCGCAATCGTCGCGCTCCAGGCCAGGCGGCGCGGCGCCAGGCCGGCCAGCTGGTAGCCGTAGAAATCGAAGCCGAAGGCGGCCACCACGCAGGCCACCGCCGCCAGCGCCAGCCAGGGCAGGCGCCGCTTGCCGGCCGCACGCGTGGCCGCGAACATCATCACCGCACCAGCCAGCAGCGAACCGACCGACAGCAGCTGCCACACCGGCTCCGGCAGCCCGGCCGATGGCGGCGGGCAGACGATCAGGCGCATCGAGATGTGGATGTAGGCGAACACCAGCGAAGCGAAGATGATGGCGTCGACCACCAGCATGATGATGGTCGCCCACCACGAATGCGAATCCTTGCCGCGCGCACCGACCGGCAGCACCAGCTCGTCCGAGACGCGCGCTTCCTTCACCGGCGGCTTGCCGTCTGACTCCCACAGCCAGGCCATGGTCGCGCCGATCGCCACGATGCCGCAGGTCCAGGCCAGCCAGGTCAGCTTCACCGTCAGCAGCAGGAAGAAGCCGGCGGTGCCGGCCGCGGCGATCAGCGGCAGCCAGCTGTCGTTCGGCAGGATCATCAGGTAAGTGGGGCGCGCATTGATCGGGCTGGTGGCGATGGTTTCGCGGCGGCCGGTCACGGTGCCGGGCAGGTAGTGCTGGCCCGCTTCCACCTGTTCCGACAAGCCCGGCTGCTCCCACAGCGGATCGGTCGAGGTCACCAGCGGGATGCTGCGCGTGGCGTAGTCGTCCGACGGCAGCCATTCCAGCGTCGACGCGTTCCACGGATTGCCGGGATCCTTGGTCGGGCGGCGCTGGGTGCGGACCAGGTCGACCGTGAACACCACCACGCCGAGCGCGAACACGAAGGCGCCCACGGTCGACACCATGTTCAGAACCTGCCACTCCATCTCGGCCGGATAGGTGTACACGCGGCGCGGCATGCCCAGCAGGCCGGTGATATGCATCGGGAAGAAGGCCAGGTTGAACCCGCCGAACATCAACCAGAAGGCCCAGCGCGCAACGCGCTCGGACAGGCACTGGCCCTTGATCAGCGGTATCCAGTAGTACAGGCCGGCGAACATCGGGAACACCATCCCGCCGATCAAGACGTAGTGGAAGTGGGCCACGATGAAATAGGTGTCGTGCACCTGCCAGTCGAAAGGCAGCAGCGCGACCATCACGCCGGTCAGCCCGCCGAGCACGAAAATGAACATGAAGCCGCCCAGGAACAGGGCCGGCGCGTTCATCGTCACCTTGCCCTTCCAGAGCGTGGCGATCCAGGCGAATACCTGGATCGCGGTCGGCACGGCCACCGCCATGCTGGCCGCCGAAACAAAACTCATGGTCATGATGCCAAGGCCCGCCGTGAACATGTGGTGGGCCCAGAGCGCGAAGCTGAAGAAGCACACCACCACCAGCGCCACGATGATCGCGCGCCGCCCCACCAGCGGAGTGCCGGCAATCGTCGGGATCATGGTCGAGACCATGCCGGCGGCCGGCAGGAAGATGATGTAGACCTCGGGGTGGCCGAAGAACCAGAACAAGTGCTGCCACAGCACCGGGTCGCCGCCGCGCGAGGCGTCGAAGAAGGGCCAGTCGAAGGCGCGTTCCATCTCCAGCAGGGCGGTGCCGGCAATCACCGCCGGGAAGGCGAACACGATCATGATGCCGACCACCAGCATGGCCCAGGCATACACCGGCATGCGCGACAGGGTCATGCCCGGCGCGCGCGTGAACAGGATGCCGATGATCAGTTCGATGGCGCCGGCAATTGCGGAAATTTCGATGAAACCGATCCCGAGCAGCCAGAAGTCGGCGTTCAGCCCCGGCGAATACTGTTTACCGGTGAGCGGCGGGTACATGAACCAGCCGCCGTCCGGCGCCAGGCCGACGAACAGGGTGCAGAAGAAGGCCAGGCCGCCGATGGCATAGGCCCAGTAGGCATACGCGGACAGTCGCGGGAAGGGCAAGTCGCGTGCGCCCAGCATGCCCGGCAGCAGGTACACGGCCAGCGCTTCGACGATGGGAATCGCGAACAGGAACATCATCACGCTGCCATGCATGGTGAAGACCTGGTTGTAGGTCGAGGGCGAGAGCAGGTCGTTATCGGGCACGGCCAGCTGGGCGCGCATCAACAGGCCCAGCACCCCGGCCAGCAGGAAGAACAGCAGCGCGGTGCCGATGTACAGCAGGCCGATGTTGGTGTTGTTGACGCTGGTGAGGAAGCGCAGGCCGCCCGGGGTCTTCCAGGCTTTTTCCAGGCGTGCGAATTCCCCGGCGGGCCGGGGCAGGGAACTGGGTAATGAGGAAGCTGCGTCGGTGGCTGGGACAGTGGACATTTAAGCGGTCATTTCAGGTGTTCGAGATAGGCCGCGACGGCGTGCAGGGTTTCGCCATCGAGGTCGGCGGCGGCCGGCATGCGCGCGCCGGGCTTGATGGCCTGCGGATCGGCGACCCAGCCGGCCAGGGCGCCGCGGTGGTTGCGCAGGGTGCCGGCGGCGATGTGCAGGCGGCTGCCGATATGCGTCAGGTCGGGGCCGAGGCGCGTGTTACCAAAATCGTCGGTCAGGCCGCGCACCGTGTGGCAGGCCTGGCAGCGCTGCGCCAGGAAGGCGTCGCGGCCGCGTTCCAGCAGCGGTTCGTCCGGCGGGGGTACGGCGGCCGGCTGGGCTTCGCGCGCCAGCCAGCGGTCGAATTCGTCCTGCGGCATGGCCACCACGTGCAGCGCCATGCGCGCATGCTGCTCGCCGCAGTATTCGGCACACTGGCCGCGATACACACCGGGTTTATCGGCCTGCAGGGTCAGGCCCGTGACGCGGCCCGGCACGGTATCCATCTTGCCGTTCAGGGCCGGTATCCACAGGCTGTGGATCACGTCACTCGATGTCAGGCCGATATACACGGGGCGGCCGACCGGGATGCGGATCTCGTTGGCGCTGGCGAATTCGCGCCCGCTGGCCGGGTCGTGGTAGCGCACTTCCCACCACCACATTTTGGCGGTGACGCCGATGCTCATCGCGCCCTTCGAGGTTTGCGGCGTGAGTTCGGCGCTGCGCCAGGTGCTCCAGACCAGCAGGGTGCTGAGCACGACGACAGGGAAGGCGAAGCCGGCGCCGGCGATCCACCAGCGCGCGGGAATGGCGCGCTCGTGGCGGCGCAGGCTCCAGGCCAGCAGCGCCATCACGGCGACGAAGATCACGGCGCCGCCGATGAACAGCACCCAGGCGAAATCGGCGATGACGGCGGCATCGGGGCCGCCGGGATGCAGGACCGATTGCGCGGTCGCGCTTCCTGCTACGGGCATGGGCGCGCTCATTCCAGCGTGTACAAAAAGGCCGCCATGTGACGTGCTTCCTCGGGCGAGACGCCGACGTCGGGCATCAGCGTGCCGGGCTTCATGGCCTGCGGATTATCGAGCCAGCGGATCAGGTTGTCGGGGGTGTTCGGGATGCCGCCGGCGATGTAGCTGTTGTGCCCAAAGGCGTCCAATGGCGGGCCGGCATTGCCGTGCGCGCCGGGCACTTCGGGAATCTGGTGGCAGGCCGCGCACTGGTATTGCGCGATCAGGTGCTGGCCCTGTTTCGGATCGCCGCCGGCGACTGCCGGCGCGGCCGGCTTGTCTTTGCCGCAGCCGGCCAGCGCAAGCGTACACAACAGCGCACCGAGCAGCCTGGGCCAACATCGGGAGGTCGGGGAATAAGGAAGAAGGAGCATGCGCACAATTCGAAATAACGAAAAACCGGGGTCTCTTTATAATACAAGAATAGCAATATCCTATTTTCAACTGTGTGCGCCCC
>Ga0308160_10007896_pt1 | contig 10447 bp, 7 predicted proteins | sample PhyFR1_FD_201036 | JGI IMG/M metagenome (GOLD analysis project Ga0308160, IMG submission 201036) | Phyllosphere microbial communities from UC Gill Tract Community Farm, Albany, California, United States - DLSLF.R1 | ecosystem: Host-associated > Plants > Phyllosphere > Unclassified | place: USA...
TCCGGACCAGGTAAATTCTTGGGTAGAGGTCGAATAAAGAATTTAGTTGGTTTCTTAGGAGTTTTCGCTTTCCCTTTATCAACCTGAATCTCTTCATCGATATCGAATCCGAGATCATCCAGATCAGCGTCCGGTAATATCCTCCGAGGGGGTAATCCAAGTCCTAATTCCGGGTCTGAACCCTTGAGATCACCAAGTTTGATAGTACCCATAGTAGGTTTCAATTTCGATTTCAAAGTCCCCTCCCAATCTTCCTCATCATCATCGAAACCATCCATCTCTCCTCCATCCTCCAATTCTACTTTCTTCGGTATCTTATTCTTCAATTTCAAAGTCCCTCCCCAATCCCCCTCAAAGTCCAACTCATCCTCCCAAGTCTTGGCGACAGCTTTATTCTTTAGTTTGATACTCCCATGAGTGATATTTGGTTTCGTCTTGGTATTGAGTTTCGTGATGACTCCTATACCGTTCGGACCGGATCCTAGGACTGTGGATTGTAGACCTTTCCTGCTTTGGGGTTGAGGGGGTTGGGGTGGGGCGGATGAGGATGGGTTACGCGAGGATTGATTTTGGTCCGAGAATGAATCGGGTAGATCGGGAAAATCGAATGGATCGTCTTCCTCGACCGGTGGGCGGGTTATACGGGGTGGGAGCATCTCGTAGGTTTAGGTGAAGGGGTGTGAGGTTTGGATTAGTGATTGATGTGTTGGCGGTTGATGATTGTCGGTCGATAGTGATCGGATTGATGATTTATAGAAGGATAGGGATGTGGTGGTACGCCTAGATAGGTCTGGTAGGTCGAAGAGCGGTGTACTGTCGGGACGCTGGATGACTGGTATCAGCTACTATGGTACTTCATGACTCACAGTCACCTAGTATATGGTCCTACTGGTATGTCCAGTATATATCCAAACGTCGCTATAGTCCAGTGTATGTTGTCGTTGTATGATAGTAGGAGATGTAATATACCAAGCAGTATATGAGTCGTCGTCGCGTTACGTCGAAATACGTGTAATTGTAGTATAATGGCCGGTAAAGATCCCTCGGCAGATGTAACGTGTCGTGTATCGTGTAATAATAATCGTTCGATATCGTATATCGATCTATGATCTGCAGATCCGTCCGATGGTTGATCGAATCGTAACTAACTAATTACAAAAGGAAGAGATGTTACCGATAGAATTCCATCACTTCTTGTAGATCCACAAAGGCATCGGCGTTATTCGCTTTTAGTAGGTTTCTTAGCGTTGTTCCAAGTGGATCTTGGGTGGAACTGTCTCTGTATGGGCCGGTGGGTGATACGGTGTTGAGTTAGACTAGAAGAGAGACACAAGAGAGAGTCAAGTTGAATGAATTGAATCAAACGCGTCCAAAGTCAGGCACGTACAACAAGTAGAGAACACGTGGGAGGAGCTGCATAGGACAAGATGGCGATGGCATTGAACAGAGAGTAGAGTAGGTATCTACGAGGAGCATCACAGGGATTAATGAGAAATGATGCCGACCTCTGGGATCATCCTGGATCCCTTTCTCCTTATACACTGTCGCAATCGTCGGAAATGTTACGTTTGTCGGAGAAACGGGCGGTTGATAGGCAACGTGTACAGATAGGGTTTCCTCGGGTAGTACGGTGTGATTCCCATCGGCCGGACATGCGGTTCAAGTGCGGCGCAGGGGTACGACATCGTTTGGGTCCCGAGGGCAGTGTTAAACAAGCGGTGCAACTAAGATCCCCTTGGTCACGTCTGAATTTCGCTTCTTCGAGGGACAAGGCAGTCGGGCTACCAATTGCAGAGCCAGGATTGTTGGGGGGAATATCAGGTCTTGCCGTACTTGGGCCAGCAAAAGTGGACGACACCCTTTGCCCTTCAGTTTGTAATTGAGCTTGACTGGGTAAAGAGCCTTGAACGCCAATCAAAGCATTAATTGCAGCCACAGAATCAACTGGCACCGCGCCAACCTGTGTGAATCAGAATAGGCAGCTTTGAAGAGACTCACAAGCTCCCAATCAAAACTACCAGTAAGATGTACCCCCATATGATCTGGCAGCTTGCTTTGCTCACCTGTTGGCATGATCTATATTGTCATGTCTAATGCAGAACAGGGCCAAATATCACTCACCACACTATGGCTTGCGGCCTCATACTCATAATCAGGTCCAAAAGACTTGCAATACCAAACACTAGCAGGTACTTCATCATCAGGAAGCAGTTGTGGTCCAAATTTATCAGACATGTTGAAGTTCCAAACAAAAAATTGTGTGCGATAGGAAAGGTGGATTGAGAGTGAGTTGTAGAAACCAAGGGCTTCTCAACATGTTTGCCGCCCCTTCCAGTGCTCATATCTGCCGTCCACATTAGGTCCTTTCATACAAGGGATATGATTTTGGGTCTCATGAAGGCTCTCCCGCCTACTGCCTACCCAAAAGACTCTGAGACGGCACCGGACATCATTTGGGTCAATGGATTTTGCCACTCCTTCCATTGATTGCAATATCTGAGTACAGTCCAGAGAGGGCGGGTCTCCTGCCAAGACATACAATTGCAACCATAGAATGCGGTGCTAGCCTGTCTCTACTTTCATTGCAATTGGCAGAAAGTGGATCGGGCCGCCAGTGCGGCCGCAGTGAACAACAGCGAAACTGCTGTCAATCTCAATTGACAATGCTGTTAACGGTGAGGCGCATGTGCACCGGCATGGAATCTGGCTCTCACCACTCCTTGACCGGGTGCCATGGCCTGGGGTACCCAGCCGACAGCAATGAACCCTTATACGCGAATCCAAATGACCGCAATGATGGTCAAGCAAGAGCATACTAATGCCTGGATACAATTACATGGTCCCGCCGGTGATGATGGGCTGCTGCACTGCCATGAACAGCATCTCACTATTCCACAAGCTGGCTTCGGCAAAGACAAGGTGATGAACGCGTTGCTACGAGCGGTATGATTGTAGCTAAGCTTTGTCTTATTAACACCAGTTATTCCCATACTCTCAATTCATCCCGCTCCATCTCAGGATGTCTCCTCAATTGTACAGACGACTACCAGGGACCTCCGGTGGACTCGTCTCCAACCCCAGTCAACACCGATTGCGCAGCCTTTGCGTCGCGCTCCAATGCCCTTTTTGCTTTAGCTTTCTCATTCTTCCTCTGTGTTTTTGCCAGCGATTGCAATGCTCGGATCTTTTCAAACCCGCATTTACTTGGATGAAATCCTCCCTCTTCATACACCACATTGTTGTCCGAATCCAAGCGCCTACTTCTCTCATTCCGCGTGACACACACATGGCAGATGTTGAAATCTGTGTCATCCCGACGGACTGTCTGTTCATCTTTGCTTTGTGGTGGTTTGCACTCAGTGCCCTCTTCGAGGCAGGGATCGCATGCGATTCTTGTTTCCCATCCTGTTGGGTGCTGCGCGTCCGCCTGGTGTGTGGCTAAGCCATACCAGTCGGATTGTCGGAGAGACTCAAGATGTGTACGCTGTTCAGCTTCGCTACTGTCGAAATGCTGGAGGATAATGAGCAAGCGGACCATATACAAATCACCAGAGACATACAGTGTACCACCCTTCGTCAAGGTACAATATCCGCTGGCCGGGATACAGTTTGTACTCGTCTTTTGTCCCTAAGTATGTCTGTAGTCAGAGCGTTTCCCGGGAGGAGGCGAATGGCACTCACAATTGTTCGGTTCACGCCATCCTCGTGAAAATGGACCTTGAATAGGGGCAGAGAATCCTTGCTGGGGAGAGAAACGCCGAATGAATTCTGGTCCATGATGTATATCTTGGCTGTCAGAGGTACCCTTCTTGCAATTGTATACTGTGGACTGTTGAATGGTAGATTGAATATACGCGCGAATTAATCAAGTGGAGAGTGTAGTGCGCTCTGGCAAGCAACTGTTGATCTTACTACTGATCTTACTCCGCAAGGGCTGAAACCTGCGAGCGATACTTCCTTTGACTGCAGGGAAGGCGAAACCTTGCGCTTCAAGCGTCTTATGGGCGGCAGAGAGTCTCGCAACACTCCTTTGTTGCACGGGTGAGAGCCGCGGTGTATGCTGCACTCTCCTCTCACTCAGCAACAGTGCGGTATGACGCGCCTCTGACCTTTCGGCCGACCCGTTTGACAACATCTTTTCATCAACTTCTACAAGGGGACATACTTGGAGGGATTCTCAGGTCCCACTCCCACACGCATGATCCTTGCTGTTCATCCCATTCTCGCTCTTGTTGCCCTTCGTCTCGGCATCTGATTGAGTGTCTCCTCCTGGGGGCTTAGTCCGACCCGAAAGATCCTCCGCCCTTTGCCTCGCGACTGATCCAAAATTGCAATCGTCCCAATCTCTCTCATGACCCACCATAATTTGAGATCGAGAACAACCTGAGCAAAGCACCCCTTTGGCGTTTCGGGGAGGGGCCACAAACCCAGTATCTGGATCAGTGATAGCCCTAGCTGCCAAGCACCAACGATCTCGAGTGATACAGGGATTGCATCTGTAGCGCTGTTTCCTTGTCGGCGGATTTGAGATCTCAAGCTCGTGACACGTGACGGTTTCGGGCTATAAACTCAGTTGGGACTCTCTAGGAAAGTAGGCACATACCTTGTCAAGGAGACTTTGAAGTGACGTAGTTGGTCTGTCACCCAGTCCGACGCTTTCCAGGATATGCGCGTTATCGCTCTTTCTGGTGTATGTATCTTGCTGGACAAATATGGAGTTAGGGGTTTCATACGAGCTTGTCTTCCTTCGAGGCATTGTGTCTGACCTTTTCCTGTAATTGGGCTGGGATTCCTTCTGTTGACACCAACAAACGGGCGTGGACTTGTGTCTGCACAGATTTGGCTCCATGATACAGCTCACGAAGCCCAGTGGCTGCTCGTTGGCTTCCCAAGGAGCACTCTGCAATCCTTTGATGCCATACCGGGATTTCCCATCCTGGACTGTCGGGCGACCAACCATGCAAATATACATACAGTATACACAAAGCCCAACCCCTAAGATTCCACAATATCTACTGGCTGGATGGATAACTATTGCCTGCCGAGCGGTACCACTCCAGCCCAGCCGGAGTCTGCTTGGACGATCCTGGTCCATACGGCCCAGGTGGCAATGTACCAGGGCAACTTCTGGGAGGTTCTGCATTTTGGCTTGCGCAGCTCTCTGGGTTAAATGTGGGATTGTACATGTAGCCGTCGATAGGTCTGAGATCGGCATAGTATTTGCCACAACATGGTTCACATACTGAATGAGAAACACCCTTGCTGACTGTGATTGTCCTCTTGGTTTCATCAGGTGAGTCCTGGCAAGTCATTCCGGGGATTGGGACGTCGGCGCAAGGTTGACAACGAGTCGTCCTCAACCCATAACTCCTTCGGAAAGATGCCGGCAATGGAAATGTAGGGTCAGGTTCAAGATCTGGCAGGTATGGTTGCGAAACGTTTGCCTGGGATGGTGCTGGTGATGGTGATGCGTAGTCAAACTGTGATATGATCAACAGGAGTCTGAGGTTGAGTGGAACCTACACGGATTATCCGATTCCCAGACGGCGATCTCCTAACTCCTTGGTCTGGTCGCAGAACAGTCTTTTCGAGACCCCTTCCGTCCTGACTGGGTACAGTCTAAGATCAGTCATGTGGTAAAGTATATACGCAAGGTGACGACCAAGTACGTACCAATACTTTTACCCCTCGAATGGATGGATGGGAGTGATAGTCGGACCCTGGAGGCATGTAGGCGTCTCCCCGACAGGATCCAAAAGGAATCCCGTCTATAGTGATTGACGGTTGAATTTTCAAAAGCAAGAGCTCACAGTTGATTGATTCGAGGTCTTGTCCGGTAGCGGAAAGACTATCTCATGAGTATGAAAGAGAGAGCGTATTGATGTCTTCCAGTATATATAGGCTGAGTATCTTTCGCCGCTCCGGTCAGTCACATTGGGCGTTCTTTTAAGAGTAAAGATCCATTTATACCGAACACGTACTCCACCCTTGGACAACAAGCAGTCTGTTCACATGTCTCCTTTTACCAGACATACGTATGTGATAATGCACATCAAACCTTCACACACGATGAACACCCACGAGGAAGACTGCATTCAAACGCTCGATCGTTACCCCTTGACCAAGAGTCACGGCTTTCGATCCATTGTCCACTATCCATTGACATATCGCTCCAGGCCGAATGACCGATGTGATCACTAAGCAAGAACATGCCAGAATATCGATACAACTGCATGATCCGGCCGGTGACCTGTATGATCTATGTTACTTACTTACATTAACTACATTATGAATTAAGCTATACGCTCCCCAGATCCTGATCCAGATCCACTCGATCTGGACCGTTCCTTCAATTCTATAGGACTTCCCAATCCATCACCACCCAGGGGCATATGTGCTACTTCCCCTTTCTCCGATACTGGCCAAGCCCATCCCGACGATTTCCTCCGTCCAACAGGGATGACTGACCATTTTGGATCTAACCATCTGCGCATGAGACGTGGTTGCCAGGCGGCTGGGATCAATACTGATACTCCATATAGCGCTACCATTACTTTTAATGCTTGTCGTATTAATCCAGTAGGGTCCGGGTTAAGGGTGACCACGCCGTAGGTTACACTTGGCCATACTGCCCCACCTGATATTGCCATGGTCAGGATTGAAGATGCGAGTTTGGTATTATGTCCTTGATTCCGCAATGTCATCGAGAATAGAAGTGGGAAGATTGCCGATTCAAAGAATACCGTCAAGAGCAACATTGATAATGGAGCGTTTCCGCGTGGTAATAGTAATCCAAGAAGGGAAGTGATGAATGCCCCTGATATCGAGATGGCGAGTAATATTCGAGGTGGGATACCAAGGTAGGCAAAGAACGAAAATAAGAATCGGCCAAAAGCGAATAATCCATGTGAAATGGCGCTGTTCCAGAACGAATCGGTACCCGGTTTGACGGCTTGCATACTCTCGTCCCAAAAGTAGGAAACCGATTCCTGAGCCCCGACATAGAGGAACATGGCAAGTGCTCCGGTAGCAAGGGCGAAATGACCAAGCTTGAATTTCTTGAATATCCGATCATCGTGATCCAATCCAGCGAGATCCATCCGTTGTAACGCCACTGTTTCCAGGTCGGCATCGGATGCTTCCGAAAGTGGGACATAGAAAAAGACGACGGCGAGAAAGGTCACGAAGAGCGCAACGGCGAGATAACACCATTGAACCCTGAATAAATCGATCCCTTCCACTCTCTGAAACAAAGCTTTCTGAGCAAGGATAGGCGAGCTGAATCCTCCAATAGCTTGAATACCCTGGGCAAAACACAGCCTAGCTTCCGACATTCGACCAGGCCCTGCGATGGCGATGAATGGATTAGCGGCGATTTCGAGTACACTCAAACCACATGCTATCATAAAGTTTGAAATGAAGAACCCAGCGTATGATCGCAGGACGGACGAAGGCCAGAATGCCATGGCTCCACATGCGTAAATGGCTAGTCCCGTCATGAATGCCGCTTTGAACCCAGCGCGTGTAAGGACCCAGTGACCGATAGCGGGTGGGCCGATGAGGTATCCAAGCCAATAGGCATTATGCAGTGCGATAGATCGAGCGGGTGATATGGAGAGAAGCGAGATGATTTCGCTGTTGAGTGTTCCGAGGAGTCCATATGCAAAGCCCCAGAGGAAGAATAGGATCGAGACTTGTTCATCAGCCATTATGTGAATCGGAGAGAGAAAGAACTCACCAAAAAGTATAGGCCACCAAGCTTCCCTCGCAGACAACTCGGTCAAAGGCTTGGTCCCGTTCATATTGACGAAGTCGAAAAAGTTCTGAGTTGGTTCCTGCGTAGGATCCACACTCTCCTTCCTGGTCCGTGTACTAATCATAGTAGCATGTCTCGTAAATTTCCGGCTCAGATTCGACATCGTAGCTTTCGAATCCATAGGGGGCGCAGGAGGGACTTCGGTAGTAGGGGAAATGAGATCCGCGGGAAAAGCGAGCGGAGCAACCGTATTAGGTAAGGTGATATGTTTTGGTGCGGCGCTGGTTTGAGGATCGGCAGCTAGCATTTGGAAGAAATCCATTCCATCTTCCTCATCTTCGTCGCCTATTCCTGGGACAGGTGGAGATTCGAGAATAGTTCCCATATTGGGATTGGGCGACATTTGATCCTTACTGGCCATTTCCGGAGTGACTTGGGCCATTGACATTTGTGATTTCGTCCCTCCCACCATACTAAGCGACCTCAGTCTTCCTCTACTAACATTTCCATCTCCAGTGACATAACCCCTCGATCCAGTGATATGAGAGATCGAATTTCGATGACTATGAAGTAATATCGGTACCACCTTCATAATCAATGGTTTAAGGACCAGGACGCAACAGCACATTAATCCCACGCTAACTTCCACAGCGGACCACATGAGACTGAAACTTGCGTGATATGTGAAATCCTTCGATTTAGTCGCTATAGCAGTATTATCTGCTCCTATCGAGTTGATCCCCCCATCTCCTGTCGAAGCGAGGACTTCCTCTTTGAGTGCATCTTGTAGATATGCGATCCTGATAACATCGACGACCGTGACGAAAGCTCCAACCGTGAATGTAGCTACTAGTGCCACTTTTTGGCGGAACTCTAATCGTAACCTCGTAAGGATCGGTAGTGGTAATAACAAAATAGCGAGATCGGTAAGGACGTTGATAGGTGCCGAAGATAGGTAAAGCGATACGACATCAATACAAGTCCCTGTATCCCGATCGAAAGCGGCTCGGACGGGTCGACATTGAAAGATGTTCAAGAAAGTAAGGACAATTCCGGCGGTATTGACTACTCCAAGTGTAGCGTATGAAGCGTAACGGAGGAACGGGTGGGCAGCTGCCATTCGAATATAGAGGAGTAGGATTGCTGTTTTCGTAGCCATAAGTGCCGGATTGTAGAGTACAGTAAATGCGTAGATCGATTTCTTCAATGTCATTGCGTCTTCAGGTCTGATCTCTGCAAGCTCAGCATACGGTTCCATGATATAGTAACGTACCGGAATCAGGAGCACCTAAACCAAATTTTGCTCCGACCATAGTCGCTATACTTAATCCCATCATCAACACCTACATCATTCAGCTTTCCCTCATCATATTCACAATGAAAACCTACCCAGGCAATGATAGTAAACACATCATCCGAGTTGTTCCTCTTGACCACGATCCATTTCGATGTGATCCTCAATCCAACAAATACAGTAGCCACAACAGCAAGTACCAGCGTGACATTGAAAACAACAGTCGCACGACTATGTAAAATCTCCACCTCGCTCATCCTTCATCCTATGCCGTGTTGCCAAGATGAATGAAGTCGATATCGATGATTACCAAGACATCTCGAAGCTTTTACCGTTGAGTCTATATGACAAGTTGATGTAAACGAGGTTTGTAGAGTCAAGGCAACCAGTAAGTTACTTCGCCTGACCCATTCGTAACCGGTCGATGTGGCCCCATCATCAAATACAATACAAATCCCCCGGTACGGGCTCTGGCCCATGGTAGTCGTCATCTACAGCGTGATCACCCAAGTCTTCAGGGATCGATTAACATTTGATGGCGGTTAGTCACTTACTCCCGCCACCCGCTAAACTCAGGAAAGTGGCGGTGGAAGTTAGCGTACCTGAACTTTGACGATTTCTTCTAGTTGTTCTAGGTTTGGAAACAAGCGTTCCATATCCGTGGTACCGCTTTGAAAGTACGACTTCGGCGGTGTCTAAAGACTGGTCTTGACCTATTGGGCAGATGCAATGGCTAGTGTGTAATCATTGTATATATGGGATATATCGTGACCATCACATAACAACCTGTGACGCCGACGCCCCAGAACAAGGCTCAATGTTAAATTCCCTGACCAGCTGTTATCATCTCGGTGAAAGGTCGAGAGTCGGGGCATGACAGGACGGGTGAATGACTTGATTGGTGTAGTACTGTGTTCTCCCTCTCATGGTGTTTTGAACCACCCCGCTCTTCTGCGTTTTCAGATTACTCGCAACGGGGCAACATCATCTATTCAAAAACCTGTACGATGCGAGAGTGACAAATCGCCATGCATTATAATCTACATCAAAACTCATGATAGCATCCCAGCTCATGCACGTGCATCATCCTCCCGACCTCTACTCGATCACACTTCACTACCTCCTCCTTAAGTAACGCAACTAGCGATGCGTCACTTACGCACCCATGCTTTTCCTAGATTGCCTTCCCCTCTCTTTCTGCCGCCTTGCAGCTCGTACCAAGTTCCTTAGAGCTATTCGTAATCGATCACCAGTGGGATTTGACAGGTATCTAATCATTAGCATCTATCCAATTTCTAACATCGCATTGAGATCCTCCACCCTCGCTCCGCTCGGACGTCGGGTGACTCACTCGTGTAATTCCCCCATAAACACCCCCCGATCATTGGCAGGAACCA
>Ga0308160_10007897_pt1 | contig 10446 bp, 18 predicted proteins | sample PhyFR1_FD_201036 | JGI IMG/M metagenome (GOLD analysis project Ga0308160, IMG submission 201036) | Phyllosphere microbial communities from UC Gill Tract Community Farm, Albany, California, United States - DLSLF.R1 | ecosystem: Host-associated > Plants > Phyllosphere > Unclassified | place: USA...
AATGCTTCCCGTAGACTGACGACATTTGGATGTTTCATCTGTCTCCATTTCTCCATTGCAGAGAAGGCCTCCTGGCTAGACACCTTGTATCCTGGTTATCAGCATTGAATCCAGTCATTCGAAGTCTTGAGTCTAGCGGTCCAGCGACTTCGCATGAGACCGCATGTCGGCGGACCCAGACTGGGCAAGGCCTATCGACGAGGGACTCACCCTCAACTCTCCTCAAACAATAAACCCCTCCATCAATACTACTAACCGCCCGATACAATGGAGTCGGGTACCCATAAATCTTACTAACCCCCATCCGCCGATCAAGTGGCATCAACGAATGATAAGGCCCAACCTCATGCGGTAATCCTTGTACAGGGACGTTTCCGAGATGTGTAGCATCTTGACGAGCTTGGATCATGTGCCTCAAATCGTCTGGGATGAAGAATGAGTGTAGAGGGTGTTTTTGCATAGGTGGGTTCGAAATGAATGGGAGAGAGGGAGTGTAGAGGTGGTGAGTGAGTTCGTTTTGGGGGTTGGGGTGGTGTTGGTAATGAGAGTGGAAAGAGGGGTCTTCGTAGCTCATCTGTTTGTTAGTTGATATCGAGCGCGTTGTTGAGGGTAGGGGCGAGTTGTTCAGATCGAGATAGGGGATAGGGAGGATTGGAGGAGTGAGGGGGGACATACAGAAGCACCAAGTCCCTGGGATGTATTCAATTGAGGCCATTCCGGAGCATCAGCCCTTGGTCCAGTGGGTGGAAGTGCCAGAGAACTGGGATCAGGCGAATTGACTCGAGGCGTAAACGTCCCAGCCGATGTCTTGGGTACGAATACAGGAGCAGCTAGATTGACGGATTTAGTCGTCGTGGTGGATACGTTTGTCCTGGTAGAAGCGTTTGGAGGGGGTATACTGTCTGTCAGCTTACGCCAAGCGGGTGGGCTTACGATTCGGGAGGAGGTTCTTCTCCTGAGATATCCTCTTCTGGCTGAATTGTTAGTTCCCATTCTGAGTAGATTGATGGGTGGGCATACGGCAGGATGATAATAGACACACTACTAGTTAGCTCAATCCTGTAAGAGATAGTAAGGACTTACGCCCGCATCCTGGAATCGACAGACACTCATCATCAGCTAGGTCGAGATATGCACATACCCATAAATCAATACATTCCGACATAGTTTCTGATTCCCATCTACCATTTAGCTCAGTCTATTGGAGTGAGCTTACCTTTCTTCCCACTTACTGCACCTTCCGACGGTCCAGTCCCGGCGGTCGGGGAGGAAGGACGAACGATCTGAACGGCTGCTGAGCGGGGTGCGGCCATGCTGAGGCTGGATGTAGTGTAGTATACAGAGAGATGGAGGATTGAAGATGTGAAAGGAGTAAAGTCATCTCGGACCCAGACGCGTCGGTCACCTGTTAATGCGGGGCCAACTCATACACGGGGCATGTATATGCATACAATATGGAGCGAGTCTACTATGACAGGACATCTAAGGTCTATAAAGAAATAGGATAATACATGACTGCGACGGATCATGTAGCCTTCTCGGCCCAATGGGCTTTTCCGAATGTCGCTGCGACTACTAATGGGAAAACGAGGGTAGCGTCCGCGTAGACCTACTTATCAGTGCTGTAGTATGTAAGCTGACGAGAACGTACTTTAACACTTTCAGCTCCTGCACGGATTTTACCCCATGATACAGCTTCGTCGGGTCTTGCTCCGGAATCTGAGCCGTCGTACTAGATGTCAGGCTTGGATTGCACATGAGCATATAACGTACCTCTTGGCCGGTATTGATATACACTGAGTAATCTGCCCCGTTCCTCTACTCAATCAGCTCCTTCACTACCATTCCCGTAGACAAGATAGGAAGACCCGTAAACAAGATAGGAAGGATGACTCACAAACAACATAGCATTGGCAATCTGATGTTTACAAACCCCTCCACCCAGAATGATCATCCCCGCTTGTTTCGCTTTCACAGACATATCATTCAACCTCCTTATATCTTGTACGATATCTATCGAGAGTTGAGTTTCGGTTTTATAAGTGTGGAAATAGATCATGTCGCCTAAGGAACCGTCTGTTAGGGCTGGGCAGAATACGGGAATGTCGTTCTGATTATCAGCCTCACTCTCCCAGACGTCTCTCGAGTAGAAGCTTCGACGTACCTTGTAGCACCAGTAGTAAACACTCTCCTCATTATCAATCTCCTTCCCTAACCTCCTGATGATCTTACTAGGCGACCACCTCTCTCCTTCTCCATCCTCACCGTGTCCCGCGCCGGGAGCTTGTTCAGCTACAAGCTGATGTAAGATTGGCACAGCCCAATCTTCGAAGGCGCAGTAATTCGAATTTGGTACTAGGAGGTTTCCAATTCGATTGAGTCTATCATTAGCTTCTCTGCCCGGCTTGTCGGCCTGACGTACCCCTTCTTTCGTAATGTAGCTCCATCCAAATGAAAGTCGCCCAAGACAGTCGATCCTAGACATTTGATGAAATCCTCCTCAATCCCTCCAGCTGTCGTGACGATACAATCCACAAGCTTGTACTGCGCCAGGAACTTCAGAATCTCCCTCAGGCCAGAAGAAATCAGGTTGGATGTGTACCCCAGAAACAACGTCAAAGGGGCCTCAGGATCCGCTCTACGTTTTCGCTAATCATCAGTGAAGCTCATATGAGGTGTAAGGGAAGGTACCATCTCCTCTACGATCTGAATAGCTCGTGATAACCCAGTCGCTTGAAATCCTATTGTATTATACGACTTTAATAGCTCTTCTAGCGTTATCGGATTCGAGAGATCGGGGCCTTTGATATGTACAGCATCGGCGGGTAATTCCTCCGATGGCATGAGTACACTCGCATGAGCGTTCGAGGTTGAGCTTGAAGCTTCTCCTGACATCCTGGATGGGTATATGGTAGAGTAGACAAGTGAGTGTCAGTTCCAACTTTTGATTAAATTGCTTGATTTAGTAAATCTAAGTGCGTGCCTGAATGACTATGGATAAGTCGTATGTAACCAACACTTGGTACTACAATACCATTCATACACTCATTCACTCGCTGGCAGGATGCAGAGGACTCCAGTCAAGCAGACCCCTAGGTCTAGGCCGACTCCATCACCATTCCTCTCCGCTTCATCCTCGCATCTCGGCAAAAGAGGAGCCTCGGAAGCTGGTATCGATGGTACGCCTCCCCGAATCAACTTGAATAAGCCGAGCTGATGATAGATACATATGCATTACAGAAATCAAACAGAGAACTCCTGAACAGAATCGAGACCCTCGAACGCCGGACTGCGTCATTCCAATCTCAGGAGGTCAAGTTGGAAAAGGAACTGCAGGAGTTGAAGGATGAAAATGCGGTTCTGAGGCAGAATCGAGCTAGTCTTGTGGACAAGTCTACGGCGGATGGCTCTCTTTCCGATTCAAGAGCCAAGGATTTACTTGAGGATAATGTATGACACTGTAGTGCAAGGTCTAAGCTAATGATAGGCTCGCTTGACGGCAGAATTGAGTACGATGAGACTACGGACCAGTCGAACCAAGGACGAGAATGAAAGACTCCATTCTGAGGTTTCACACCTCAACACCAAAGTATCGAACCTTGAACAAATCGCCAAACCTATCCAAGGATTAGAGGACGAGGTCAAGGATCTTCGAGCCCAGAATCAGGAACTTCACAGTTGGCGAGCAAGGGCTCAGAATCTAGGCATTCAGCTAGAAGAGGAGAAGAGGAGATCAAAATCGACTCATCAGGATAGTCAAGATATCGAGGCAGATAGAAAAGGAGATGATGTGTATAAGCAGGAGATCAAACGTGAGTCCCAGAATGTGTTGGCGGTGTAGGGCTAAGTGGTAGGTCAAGCCCAATTCATATCTAGTTCTAGTACCAAGATCAATCAATTAGAAATCGAGAATGCGCAATTGAAGGAATCAGAGATGAAATGGGTAGAGGATCGTAAAAAATACCGTCAGAGCGAACAGGATCTGAGGGACCAAATAACCATCTTGCATGCTCAGTTGGAAGCAGCAAGGCTCGAAAGAGAGTATGTGCCGCTATCCACTTTGTTATCCTAACGTATAGATCAATGACACAATCCTTCCCCTCTGGCGAAAGTGCTTCAGATCCAATAACAATCCTACAAGCCAAGCTATCAGCCGCATCAGAGCTCAATCAGGAATCTGCGACCAAATTGGCAAACCAAAAGATCGAGATTGATCAACTCTATGCTCGACTCAATCAAGTGACGAGTGCTGCCGAAGTCGCTATTGCCCAAATGAGCGCGGAAAAGAAGGAATTAGAGCGAAATCTCAGGTGGGCGAATGAAGGGAGAGATAATGCGGAAAAGGCAGAGAAGAGGGCCAAGAGGGAATTGGAGACTTATATGGAGAATCAAGATACCGGAGTGAGTCTTGGACATCCCTATCTCCTTTCTCTCCTATTCGTCTGGAGTCAATTTATGATATTGGGCTGACTGGTAGTCACACCAAATGCCCGGCGGGTTAGGATCATCCGACCATTCAGCCCGTATTCGTCAACTTGAACATCTCGTAAAAGAGTACAAGGCCGAGTTGGAATCCCATTCCCGAGATTCTCGCGACATAGAAGAAAAGATTGCAAAAGGACAAGGCCTAGTCAAACAATCAGTCCTAGACGAAGCTCAATCCCAAATCACCTCCCTCCAACACCAAATAACATCATTCGAATCAACCCTCTCTGAACTCCAGAACGCAAACACAACACTAGACGCTGAAATAAATGACCTAATGCGTAGAGTGGCCAGTGGGGAATATAATCCAAAATCAGAGAGGGTTATTGAATTCCAGAATAATCCAGCGGCAAAGATTATGGCTGTTCGGAACCAGGTGTTGGAAGATCTGAGGAAGGAGAATGAAGCTCTTCTCCGCTCTGGTGGAGGTGGAGGAGGGGAGGGATCGGTACCGAGGGAAAGTTGGGAGAGGTTGTGTAAAGAGAAGGAGGAGCTTGAGAAGGGGCATGCTAAGCGGTTGATGAGGTTGAAAGAGGTGAGTTCTGGTGTTTCAACACATCGGAGATGTCATCGATGGTCTTGATACCAGTCGGCGGGTCTTTGAAGTGGGATCGAGTCGAGGACCTACCAATTGGATACCTCCAGTGACATCGCCTCTCCCCCTCCATCCCCTTCCATCACCTCCCTGGTCCATACTCCTCATCCGCTCGCTCTGTATCCTTCATATACTTCCTTTTCTTTGTCGCTCTATCGCCCCTACACATGCTACACATGCATCGGAACTCGCTAACCCCAGATATTCAGCAACAAATCCAAAGAATTCCTCGAAGCAGTCTACTCTCTCCTAGGCTGGCGAATCAAATTCGATGAATCAGGAACCGATATCCGCCTGACATCCATGTACGCTCCCAAAGGTAAAATGGGCCTGACATTGAAATTCACTTCTCAAGAAGGTCATTTCGGGACTATGCAAATGACTGGTGGGATGTCTAGGTCTGAGGAATTGGGGGAATGTAGGAGGTTTTGGATCGAGGAGAGGCAGAGTGTACCGGGGTTTTTGGCGCAGGTTACTACCGAGATGTTTGAGAAGACTACTGTGAGTGAGATCCGTGTTTGTGCCAGGGGTGAACGAGGTATAATCGTATGAGAGGTGGAATTTCGGATGGAAGGTACAACGGAGAATGTCTGCTTGAAGGTGGATGATGGCTTGGTATTGATTTTGGTGTGGAATCCCATCTGTTTCTATTACGATATGATGTTGATGAACTGAGCTGATCATCAGATGGGTCAGAAAGCAGGTTATGTAGGACTTGAATGATGATTGATGTAGCCGAAATGGAGAACACATGGTAGCATCATGTGACAATGACGAAATGACGAATGTACAGGATTACTCTACTGTATACCTCATCTCATCGCCAGAGGTATTCTCTTACACCACAATGGCATCACCTCAACGGGCTCATTACGCTTGTCAAGAAAAAACCCAGGCAGGCAAATTTACACAAGTGCTGCCTCTCATTTCGGGTATACCCTTACACAAACAACCTCGAAACGCCACCACACCGTGGTGGCAACACACGACTACAGTACATAAAGGCTGATCACCCGCAGATACCGGGGGTCTCTGTGGTGTAGAGGCCCCCTCGGTGTCAATGAGAAAACCTGCGAAAACCTGCGAAAGTCTTTGAAAACTGCGAAAACTCAAGTCAATGAAAACTCAATATGCGGAAACCTATGCGGAAGTCATTGTCCTTGTCTGCGCAATGGCCTAAATAAAACCGAAAGGTTTTCCCAGTGGGACGCCACTGGTTTTTTTGTTGTATTGCGCTCGGTCGATCTTTTGTGTGGTCCGAGCTTGATGAGATGTATATCAGTATTCCCCGTCATTAGGACTATAATGTGAAACCTTATGGTCATTCCTCAGCCTCATCGTTTCTTCGTCAGATCGTCAGATGCTGGCTTGAAGATCGTCATGGTCATTTCATTTCCATCTTTCTACCTCTCAACTCCGAATCGTCTGTCAAGTTGGGCTTTACATCTCCCCGCATTCAACGACCCTTACAATTAATTTTGGTCTACATCGTCAGTGCAACCCTACTAGTGTTGTAAACCGAGGTATCGAGACGAGGACGTGGTGCACCCCGCCTCGACCTCCGGTCTCAGATCGGGACTCACCGATTATTAGCCCCTGTAGGTACATTTTCAATTTTCCTAACGACCAACATCCCCTCAACCACCCTTCCGAAGACACAGTGTTTACCATCGAGGAATTCGGCTGGGGCGCAAGTGATGAAGAACTGGGTATTAGCGAGAGCTACAGGCTTGAGACAAGATTGGGGCTCGGGTTTAGAGAATGTCGTCTTCTTGTTGGATAGACAAGCTTGGACAGAGGCGATGACAGTGGAGAAGACACAGGTCCAGAGGTTTTAGGAAAGAAGAGAATGAATAGGAGGAAGGACGAGGATTAATTAGAGACGGGGACTTACTTGAGACCCATTCGTTCCAGGACCTGAATTTGCCTATTTTTCAGTACATGATGTCTCCTACGAGGTACACCAAACAAGACGAGAGTTGACTGGGAAAAAAAGTCGTGGAAGTCCAGAAGGAGTGAGAAGGAAGAAGGGGAAGAAGGAGAAGAGACGTACCATACTCAATAACCCAGGTCCAGTATGCCTAACTTTGAAATTCTCATCTTCAAATACTCCACCTCCGTATATAGAAAATGAACCAGTACCGTCATTTTTCAAAAAGTCACCTCCTTGAATCATGAATTGTGGGATCCTTCCTGTTAGCTTCCCTCTTATCATCTGCTTCCTGCTTCCTTCCTTCCTTGATTCCTCCCCTCCATGGCGGGCAACACTTTGGTAATTGGTCCATGGAGGATTGACTTACACACTATCTCATCAGCTTGAATACTCGACAGGTGGGGCACGTACCGATGGAAAGTAGATTTCTTGTATCCCTGAGCCAATTGGTTCACCCTACGGATCAGTATAATATCCAGAACCTCATGCTTCCCGCCATGAACCCGGTAATGGGTGCACCATCATCCTTCTCGTCCAATCCAGATTCATGACACGCTTTCTTTCCCCATGCCCTGTTCACCCTCATCTCCTAGCTCAACCTCCATGACCCTCAACTCTCCTCAAATTTATGCCATGAATTCTCCATCCTGGAACGTGACGTCGAAAGGGGACATAGACATACCGATGTTCACCTGTACATAATTGTCTGAAATTCTCTGCTGTCCTACCCCATCAGCTCTTTCCCCACGGGACTGGAGTAAGCATACTTGGGTGTAATATCACTAAATAGTTCTATTCATCAGCTTCCATCTCTTTCATCCATGTCCAGAGTCCAGCAAGTATATGCCCAAAGAATAGAGCAACGGTAGTCGTAGTGGTTCTAGTCGACGTACCTATCTTTATACGGCCTGCTGGTGTTTCTCCAATATTGATATCGAAGAATACGACCGGTCTTGTAACTCCAGCAGGGGCGTCTAGGGAAGTTGATGCCATTGTACGTTGGTTATGGTCTAGGTGAATATAACTAGGTAGTGTACAAGTGGACCAGTCAATTCAAGGGGCCTCCACGCGGGAGTATTTCTCTTCTACCACCCTGCAACCTCCTTCAGTGCTGACAGTCAATTCGAACCCCGTGCTTGATCATAAGAGCAACGAGACTGAGATACACTCAAATTCAGTGATATGTATGTCATGACGCAACGACCACCAATTGTAATTGTATCAATCTACAAAAAGTGCTCAGTCGCCGGATTGAGGCCAAGTATTTATCCTTGTCTTCATCCTCTACTCCCCTCCTACTCCTCCACCGTAACCTCACATTCGCTGACGCCGAATGCAAGTTTACTTGGCAGCCTTCTTCTCCTTGGTGTAAGCCCGACCGATCTGATCTCGTCGCGATCGCTTGGCGAGCTGGATCTGGAATCGGTCAAAGTCGGAGGTCTCCTAGGAATGTCAGCTTTGTCATGGGGATGGGGTACAGCATATCAACAGGGGTATCCGATGTCTATTAAGACAAAGGGTAACCCATGCGGATAGCGGCTGCACGCGCAGCCTACTTACCTTCCTTGACTGCCTAGCGGCCAACTTCTTTGCCCAAGAGCTAGCCTCCCACTTTTCAACGACCTGTGCCTTTTCGAAAGCCTTCTTGATGGCTCCTGATCCAGCGGCTCGGGGTAGGGTGGTGATGGTGTATGGGGTGAGGATTAGGTGTCGGTAGGCGATAGCTTGTCGGGGGACAGAGGTGGTGGGTCCGTCGATGAGGGCCTGATGTTAGCTTCTTCATGAGTCGCCGAAGGTGACGAGTGTGATTGTCTGTAGAGATGGATATGTCCATCTAGTAAAATGGAGTTATCCAATCCTGACGAGACAACCCACCCTCACCTAACGGTGATACACTGATTGACTCACTCGGTTGTGGTCGATGATCTCGGCGATAACGGCAATGTGACCAGCGGAAGGTCCGTCGTTAACAAGGACGACTCGGCCGACTTCGACGAATCGCTTGAAGGTGGATGGTTGTTGGGGCTGGATGTTAGTTGTGTTTATGGACATGTTGATCGCGGCAGAGCAGCTGGTCCTTCTCCCTTATTTCCCTTCTTCCTTTCGAGATTCCCTCAACCCTTTGTGAACTCGTCGTCGTGGTACTCCTCATCATATTGCTCGATGTCATCCTTGTACCATCCATCGTTGTTCACGATGTTACTCGTAATATTCCAATCCATCCCTTATCCTTTTCCATTCCCCTTTTTCATTCCGTATGTCCATCCAAGTATCCAGCTGCTCAACCGTTCTCCTGTTGATGCTAGACTTACAGCCATTGTTATTGTCGAACTACCCGATTAGTGGAGAAGAGTGAATGAATGCTTGACGGATGAATAGCTAACAAGCATCAACGTGCATCAAGGCCCAGGGACAGGAATGCATGAACGTGGCACTTATTGCTTGGTTTGCGGTGTTTCGGTGTTAGCTTATCACCGACAGATTCGACTTTGAGCACCGGAGAATTGGAAACACCCAACAATTTGTATGGCTCAATGTCGGAGTAATCACGCCATCGATAATTATTGCCAATAACTGTCATGAGTTGGTCAGCTACGCTAAAACAGGATTTGATCCCGCTGCGCCGATGTCGGAGAATGGGTCTTGGTCGATGCTTCCTACCTGGAATACAGTCTTACTATTATACTCATCTACCTACATTGCAGTACCTTGTAACGATCCGACTCGACACCGACATCCGCATTAATCGACGGTTCAGACAAATCGCTCAACTTCATCAACACCGTCTGACCCGAAACATTCAACAACCGGAACATACAAATAGAAGGAAGGAACGTGCACCCACGCACCCAACCATCAAAGATGTCATTCAATCTCCCACCCCACCTTTCCACCCTCAATTCGATCCCTTCTTCATCACCCCCAAGCGGTATCAACGATGAACAAGAAGAAGCATTCTGGGGGTACATGCATACCGACGATTTATTCGCAAACTTTGGATTCGTACCTTCTCCAAGTGATGGGACCGATAAGAAGGAACAATCCCAATCTCAACAGACGATTGAAGGGGTCGATGCTCAATTACGGGCGGGAGTTGAAGCTCTACAACAACAGGAAAGTACGCCGAGTACATCGACACAGACACCGGCATCGACGCTTGAATCGTTCTTGGCTGCTTTCGCTGGGGAACTTATGACTCCTCTACCTGTTCCTGCGAATACGCCAGCTGTTGGAGTCAACACTTCGGATATCCTAGGAGAAGAGGAAGAGGATAAGCCTAGTGGAGCTAAGAAATTGAAGTCGTTAGGAGCGGGACATGTAGAGATTGAGGAAGAGTAAGTCAGGCCGATAGGCCGCAGCCAGGCAGCTTCTCTCACGCCGGTCTATCTTGTATAGACCCCGTCGACAGCTGTCTGATACTGCCAATGATGGA
>Ga0308160_10007898_pt1 | contig 10445 bp, 10 predicted proteins | sample PhyFR1_FD_201036 | JGI IMG/M metagenome (GOLD analysis project Ga0308160, IMG submission 201036) | Phyllosphere microbial communities from UC Gill Tract Community Farm, Albany, California, United States - DLSLF.R1 | ecosystem: Host-associated > Plants > Phyllosphere > Unclassified | place: USA...
CCGCCGGAGCGGGCGCGTAGTGTAGAAGGTCCGGCCCACGCCCGTGGCCTTCTCGCCCCTGCCCGCATGAAACTCCAGCGCACGATGCACCTGCGGCGCAACCGCAGCCTTGACCAGCGCGCCGCGCATGCCTGCGACAGCCGGCGCATCCTGCACAGCGCCAGCGACGCCATCCTGTCGGTCGGCCAGGACAGCACGATCCTGCTGGCCAACCCGGCAGCGGCGCGCATGTTCGATACGAACGTGGCCAGCCTCCAGGGCAGCCTGCTGGCGCGCTTCATCGTCGCACCCGGCGCCGATGCCCGCACCCCGCCCGACTATTTCCCCGCCGGCCTCGGGCGCGCCGGCCGACGCGCCACCGACTACGCCGTCACGGGCATTCGCAGCGACGGCGAACGCTTTCCCATCGAAGGGTCGATCTCGAGCGTCGAGCACGAAGGCAGGCCGATCTACACGGTGATCCTGCGCGATGTGTCCGAGCGCCACCTGGTCCAGCAGACGCTGGCGCGTTCCCACGACCAGTTGCGCCAGTTGTCGTCGGCGCTGCAAAGCATCCGCGAAGAGGAGCGCACGCATATTGCGCGTGAACTGCACGACGACCTGGGGCAACTGCTCGCCTCGCTGCGCATGGACCTGACGCTGCTCGCGCGTGTCGAGCGCTTGCCTGAAGCCAGCACGCCCCTGCTCGGCGGCATGGAAAGCAATCTGCTCACGGCCATCGCATCGCTGCGCCGGATCGCCACCAACCTGCGCCCGCGCGCCCTCGACGAAGGCGGCCTGTACTTCGCACTGCAGGGCTTGCGAGACGAATTCACCGAACGCCACGGCATCGCCTGCACCGTCCTCGCCGACGAAGCCGAATTGCGGCTGGACGATGCGGCCAGCACCGCCATCTTTCGCATCGTGCAAGAGGCACTGACCAATATCGCGCGCCATGCGGGCGCGCAGCACGTGTGCGTGAACCTGTACCGCACCAACGGCGACCTGCTGCTGACGATCCAGGACGACGGCCGGGGCATCCGCGCACAAGACATGGGCAAGGCCGAATCGCTGGGCCTGATCGGCATGCGCGAGCGGGTTTGGGCGATGCAGGGCGACATCATGATCGGCGCCGACGAGCCACCGGGAACGCGCATCGACATTGTGCTGCCCATTGCGGGCCATGTCGTCTGATGCCCCAGGAATCGGGGTTTCCAACGTCCTATTGCATAAAAACAACAGTGCCAAGCTGTCATGAACTCGACACATAGTCTCGATAAGATCGCTGTCGATCTGAGTTGATTACAAACTCAACATCTTGTCGAAACCACACTGGAGATCTTCATGAAGTATAAGTTCCTGGCCGCCGCCGTGCTGTCATCCCTGCCACTGTTCGCATCCGCCCAAACCAACGTCCAGATCTATGGCGTGATGGACGCGGCCGTCGCTCTCGAAGACACCGACGTGCCGGGTGAAGACCGTCGTACCACCATCAGCTCGGGCAACCAGTCGAGCAGCCGTCTGGGCTTCCGCGGTACCGAAGATCTCGGCAATGGCCTGAAAGCCCTGTTCAACATCGAAGCGGGCGTCGCACTGGATACCGGCGCCACCGACACGCAAACCTTCGGCCGCCGCGCCGTGGTCGGCCTGCAAGGCAACTTCGGTACCGTGACCCTGGGCCGCGAGTACTCGCCAATCGCTGCTGTCGCCGCCGCATCGGACATCAACGGCCAGGGCATGTACGGCAGCAACCTGTCGGCCTTCGGCACCAACCGCCTGACCCGTCGCCTGTCGAACTCGATCAACTACAAATCGAACGACCTGTCGGGCTTCGTCGTCAACGCCGCCTACTCGACCGCCGAAAAAACCGTGGACCCATCGGGCGACCTGCTGGGCATCGCGCTGGAATACAAGATCGGCGGCCTGTACCTGGGCGCCGGTTACCACACCATCGAGCGCTTGGCGAAGGGTGACGACAAGGAAATGGCCTTCGGCGCTGGCTACAAATTCGGCGACTTCGAAATCAAGGGTAACTACCTGGAAGCCGAACTGGAAGGCACCACCGCCAGCAATGGCGTCGAGTACAAGAACGCCAACATCGGCGCATCGTACGCACTGGGCGCGAACAAGTTCTTCCTGAACTTCCAGCAGCAAAAGCTGAACAACGGCGCCAAGGGCAACACCGTGGCCGTGTCGTACACCTACACGCTGTCGAAGCGCACCAACTTCTACGGCACCTACGCCCAGCTGAGCAACAACAACCGCGCTGCATTCGGCATCAACGCATCGTCGAACAACGTGACCCCGGTCTCGACCAACCCGGCCATCAGCGCCCTGAGCGCCGATCCATCGGTGCTGACCGTCGGTATCCGTCACGCGTTCTAAGCATGGCGCCGCACATGCCGCCAGCGGCGGCGTGTGACGGACGCTCTCAGTTCCTGCGTTCGTGGGAATTTTTAATGCCGGCGCTGCCGGCATTTTTCATTGTCCGGTCGTTGCCATCTGATCTGGTGCCTGCCTCGCCGTTGCGCGAGATTACCGCTCGGCTTTCTGGATTTGATACGAATCTGAAAACGACCGGACGAATCGCGTGTCATGTCGTTTGCATCTGACTTTTTGAGCCAATAGTCAATTTAGTCAGGATCATGGTTTTACGCTTGCCGTTCAAAGCACTCGACCTAAACTCCACTCTGACTCACGACAGCCTCAGACGTGGTCAATGTTTTCCCGACGACAAGGCATCACGCCCTTTTTGCGCAAACGCCAGAACAGGCGCCTCTGCCTATATTTCATAAGGAAATATCATGCGCATTTCATCTGTTTTGCTTCCCACAACCCTGCTTCTTCTCGCTTCGACTTCTGGCGCGCAGTCCTGGCCTTATCCACAAAGCGACACCGCGCCAGTCACGTCCGTGGTTGTCAGCGCAGCAGCAAAGCCGGTTCGGATTCAGGAAGAACAAGCCCGGCAAATTGCCGGAACCTACGATCTGGCAAATGGCTGGCGCCTGAAAGTACGACCAGGCACCCGCACGATCGACACTAAAATCGATAAACAGCAACCGATGCGCCTGCTTGCTGTCGGCCCGTATAAATTCGCGTCGGGAGATGGCCGCGTCACCATGGAATTCAATCGTGGCGAATTCGGCGACGACATGCTCATGACTTACGCGCCAGACCCGCGCTTCGCTGATATGGTGGTGATCTCGTCGGCAATTGCGCAGCGCTAGTGAAAGACCATGACTGGCTACTGCCCAGCCAAGGCCTCTCTGCGGATCAATCACAATGCGGCTTCTCGATACAGCGGGTTGCCGCGTTATTCCCAGCTTGACACGCCAGACAGCGTGTGAAGTACCGTCCCGCTGCATCCCGCAGAACTCGATGGCTGGGCGATTCACGTCATGCCGCATCAGGTGGCGGCACAGCGCTTGCACTGAAGTATCGGCAATAGTCATCATGTAGCTGATATTTGTTTGCAATGTGCTTTGAGGTTGTATGATGTTCGTTGATTGCGACCAACAGTAGCTGATCGTCAATACAACCAGGAATCAACAACCTACCTATGCCAACGACCACGCCAGCGCCGCTGCACGACGCCGACGGCGACGGCGACGGCGTGCACGATGCGCTGATCGAGCAAAACGCCATCCTGTGCAGTGCCAATCAGCACCTGCTGCTGGCAACACTGGGTGCCGAGGACTTGCGCGCGCAAGCGGAAGCCACAAACCGGCGCCAGAACGAATTTCTTGCAATGCTGGCCCATGAGTTGCGCAATCCGCTGGCCCCGATCAGCTTGGCGAGCGCGATGATGGGCAAGCTGCCCGCCCCATCGGCCGAACTGCTGCAGATCAAGACCATCATCGACCGGCAAGTGGGGCAACTCTCACGCCTGCTGGACGACCTGCTCGACGCCGCGCGCATCAGCAGCGGCAAGATCGAACTGCACAAGCAGGCGCTGCTGGTTGCCGAGCAGCTTGCCAATGCGGTGGACACCGTTCAGGCACGTGTCGACGATCGCAGGCAGCAGTTGATCGTCGAGGTACCCGATCGCGCCATCCGTGTCTTCGGCGATGGCGTCAGGCTGGCGCAGGTGTTCTCGAACCTGCTGGTCAATGCGTCGAAATTCACGCCAATTGGCGGTCGCATCTGTCTTCGGGCTTGCGTGATCGGCAGCGACGTTGTCGTCACGGTCGAAGATGACGGCGACGGCATTGCTGCCGAGGTCATGCCCACCGTCTTCACCCTGTTCGCACAGGGCCCCAGAACGCTGGAGCGCTCCCAGGGTGGCCTGGGAATCGGCTTGAATATTGTCCGTAATGTTGTCGAGTTGCATGGCGGTAGCGTCAGCGCAACCAGTCCGGGGTTGGGCCAGGGCACGATATTCACGGTCAAACTGCCGCTGCTCCAGGTAGCCAATGCGCCGCCGGGCGAGGTGCCTGCCGCTGCCGCACCTGCAGTGCACCACCATATTCTGCTGGTCGAAGACAACCGGGATGCCAGCGAGATGCTGGAGATGGTGTTGTGTTCAGAAAACCATACCGTCATCAAGGCGTTCGATGGCATTGCCGGACTCGCGCTGGCATGTACCGGCACATTCGATGTCGTGCTGTGCGATATCGGTTTGCCAGGAATGACTGGCTATGATCTGGTCCGGGCGTTACGTGCCACCCTCGCCCAAGCCACGCCTTTCTGCGTGGCCATATCTGGTTACGGCCAGCCAGAAGACCGGACACGCGCGCTGGCAGCCGGATTCGACGAACATCTGGTCAAGCCGATCAATATTGATAATCTGCTACAGTTGGTCGCTTCGGTACCTCTTGAGACAGCACATGCACCGCAGCCCTCCGTGTGATCGTCTCGTGCAGTCTCGTTCAATGGCCAGCCAGAAGCGCAGCCCCCCAACGCACCGGAGCAACATTCTCCCTGCGCCAACATCAGGCCGAATAATTTCCAGGAAATGTCCATGACGGCGCCCATCAATCTCCAGCGACACGCGCTGATCGAGCGCGCCGTGCTGGCGCTTGCACGACGTGGTGAATCCAGCGTGGTTTTGTGGAAGAGTATCGCGGCAGCGCTCGGCAAGATCATCGGTGACCAGGGATTCGATTCGCTGCTGGTCAGATGCATGCACGAACTCGCACCACGCCATCCATGGCTGGCTGACGCGCAATACGCCGACACGGGCGCACTCACCCATCTGTCGACCCTGCTGGCCAGCCGCGACATCCAGGAATCGGAACACGCCAGCGCCGCATTGCTGCATATTTTCGCCGACACCCTGATCCTGCTCGTCGGCGAACTCGTAACCAATCGCATCTTCCTATCCGCCTGGAAGACGCTCGCTGTAGAAGACGTACCGGAGCCATCAAAATGAACAAAGTAACTATCCGTCTGCTGCCGACCGGTGTGCCCGGACTCGATGACTTGCTGGGCGGCGGCGTGCCCGAATTTTCGTTCAACCTGCTTGCCGGAACGCCGGGCAGCGGCAAGACGACGATGGCGCACCAAATGATGTTTTCACTGGCCAGTCCGGCGCGACGTGCAATTTTCTTCACCGTGCTGGGCGAACCCGCGCTCAAGATGCTGCGCTATCAGCAACAGTTCCCTTTCTTCGATCCCGAGAAAATCGATGACTCGATCAGGTTCGTCAATCTCTCGGCCGATCTGCTCGATGGAAATTTCGATGCTGTACTTGCCCGCATCACGGAAGAAGTCCGCGCCTTTGGCGCGAGCCTGGTGTTTGTCGATTCGTTCCGCTCCGTCATGCAGACTGCGCGCAGCCTTGATGACGGTCCGGCAGGCTTGCAGCATTTTGTCCAGCAACTGGGCATGCAGATGACGGGCTGGCTGGCGACGACCTTTCTGATCGGCGAATACCTGGCGCCCGAAGAAGAGTCGAGTCCCGTGTTCACGGTCGCCGACGGCATCATCTGGCTGTCCCAACTGGTGCACCGCGATGCCTTGGTACGCAAGATCCAGGTCGTCAAGCTGCGTGGCCACGCCCAACGCCTAGGCATGCACACGTTTCGCATCGACGACCAGGGCCTGCGCATCTTCCCGCGCGCGATGGTCGGGCAAGGCCTGGGCGCGCCGGTGCGTTTCAAGCCGACGCAGCGCCTGTCTTTGGGCGTGCCCGCGATCGACTCCATGCTCGGCGGCGGGCTGCCGGCCGGTTATTCGATGCTGGTCGTCGGCCCGTCGGGATCCGGCAAGACAGTACTGGCCACCCAGTTTCTCGAAGAAGGTGCCCGCGTCGGCGAGCCGGGGATCATCGCCGCCTTCGAAAAAAGCCCGAATCAGCTGATGAGCCAGCGGCTCGATGCGCTGGTCGAGAACGGCAGCGCCGGCGTGATCAACACGCGCACGCTCGACTTGTCGCTCGACGAAGTGCTGCATGACCTGATCGAGATGATCATCAGGATGAAAGCCAAACGGGTCGTCATCGATTCGCTGTCCGGCTTCGAAATGGCGCTCGCCTCGGTATTTCGCGAAGACTTCCGCGAGTCGCTCTACCGGCTGGTGGCATCGTTGACCCAGCTGGGCGTGACGGTCCTGATGACCGCCGAGACCGAAGACCGGTACACCGACCTGCGCTTTTCAACGTACGGCAATGCCTTCCTGGCCGATGCGATCCTGATGCAGCGCTACATCGAACTGCACGGCCGCCTGCGCCGGGTGCTGTCGGTAGTGAAGGTGCGCGCCAGCGCGCATAGCGATCACCTGCACTTCTACGACATCCACGATGGCGACATCCACGTCGGCGACACGCTGGAACACTATGAAGGCATCCTGACGGGGCAACCGCGCCTGCATGGGCGAGGCTGACGGAGGGTCTATCGGCGCTGGCAACCGAGCGCATCGTCAACTTGGATGCCGGCGCTGCCGGCATTGTTCATGGTGCGGCCGATATTCAGCAAGGCTGCGCAGGCGCTGCCACGCTGGCAACGGGGAACAAGCGATCGTAGGCAAGATTGAACAGGAAGCCGTACACCAGATAAAACGTCACGATCGCGATATCCATGAGTAAGGCAGCCCACAGGCCAATCCCCAGATACCAGGCGATCAGCGGGATCAACATGGCAACCAGGCCTGCTTCGAACAGGAAGGTATGCGTGACCCGGATCGCCATCGTCTTTTCGACGCTGCCGCGCAGTCGCAGCATGGCGCGGTCAAATCCAACGTTGAACACGAAATTCCAGAGTGTGGCGATCGTCGCCGAGAAAATCCCGATGACGCCCATGTCCTGCACGGGCTGGTCAAATAGTACGGCAGAGCCAGGGATGAAGATGGCCAGCGCCACCGCCTCGAACAGAAGCGCGTGCCGCACGCGGTCAGCGAATGTACGCATGTAAATCCTTGTTATTGTTGGTAGAAGGTGTTGCCGCTTGCGCCAGGCAGATGTCGAGCAGGTATCTCCAGACGCTCGAGCGGCAGAGCAAGGCAAGATGATCCCATAGTCTATAAATGCACACATAGCCAAGAAACTGAGGCATCATGGTGCAAATATGAAACACTTGAACTGGGACGACCTGCGCCTGCTGGCATTCATCGCGCAGGAGGGCACCTTGCGTGGTGCCGCACGAAAGGCGGGATTGAGTCCCGCCACACTGTCGCGAAGGCTCGACCAGCTCGAGGAAGCGGTCGGCCAGAAGCTGGTCGAGCGCCATCAAGGTGGCTGCGTTCCAACGACGTTTGGCGTGGACATGTTCGCACTCGCCGAACAGATGAGCGATATTGCACTGGAAGTCGAGCATGCACAGGCTCGGCAGAATGCAAGTTCTGCGTCGGGAGTGGTCCGCATCAATACCGATGAATGGCTCTCGTACTTCCTGACGACCCGCTTCGCACCGTTCCATGACGCGTATCCGGATGTGGAAGTCGAGATCGTGACGTCCCACCGGCCCTACAACCTGGCACGGCGCGAGGCCGACATCGCCATCCGCCCTTACCGGCCCGAACAGCTCGACCTCGTGGCGCGCCAGGTCGGCACGCTGTCCTTCGGACTGTATGGCAGTCAGGCGATCGCAACGCGGTATGCGTCGGCCATCGCAAAACAGGACTGGACCGGTGTGCCATTCGTGGGCTTCGACGAGCCTCGTGCCGAGTTCCAGTCCGACCGATGGTTAAGGGCGCTGCCCGGTGCGTCTGCACCCTGGATGCGCTGCAGCTATGGCCTTGGCATCCTTGATGGCGTGACGCATGGCGCCGGCCTGGGGGTGCTGGCATCGTTCCTGGCAAGCGAAGCACATGGTCTCGTCACGGCAATTCCGCATATTCCCGAATTGGACCAGGCCATCTGGCTTTCGATGCATCGCACGGTGCGAACGACCGCGCGTGTCAGGGCGGTGGTGGATTTCGTGGGGTTGCTGTTCGCGCAGTACCACGAGGGTGAAGGTTGATGCGTAAAAAAACCCGCGAAACGTGCGGGTTTTTTCATGCGGCAAACGATGATCTGGTCTTTGCCGCCTCTGATACATGTGTTGCGTGGGTTTGGGTCTGCACCACTCCCCGCGCCCTTACTTTGCCTTGACGTCGCCCTTGCTCTCGGTTTTCGCCATCGCCTTGGCTTCCTTGTCGGCTTGCGCCACCGCTTTCGCGTCGGCCTTGCTGACTTTCTTGACCAGCTTGCCGTCGGTTTGCGTGCTGCCCTTCAAATTCTCGTTAGGGACAAACGCCGCTTTCGGCGTCTTGGTGTCCGTCGTGGCGTGCGCTTCTGGCGTCGCTGACGACGAATGCGTGGCAGGCGTCTGGGCGAAGGCAGCGGTAGCGAACAGACCTGCAATCAGGGTAACAGTCAATTTTTTCATGGTGCAGCTCCTTGGGTGGTGGTTGGGAAGTGCATGTTTTCCATTCGACTAACCAATCAACCATGAGCTGGCCAAGCTGTTGACCGACTTAACAAATGCTTACATTTATTGGGTACGATCACAGCCAGGTGCGTTCGCAGGCGCGGCGGCGCAAGCGCTGCAGTTCGTTGCGAACCTGTCACCGGCAAGCAGGATTTATTTCCGCTTCGCCAGCGCGCGATCGAGCGCATTGGCGAAATGGCGGCTGTCAGCCTGGCTGAACGCCGCTGGCCCACCCGTATCGACGCCGCTGCCACGCAATTCTTCCATGAAGGCGCGCATCGTCAGTTGCTGCGCGATCGTGTCCTTCGTGTACCAGTCGCCGCGCGGATTGAGCGGCAGGCCGCCCTTCTCCAGCACCAGCGCGGCCAGCGGAATGTCGCCGGTGACGACGATGTCGCCAGGACTCACGCGCTCGACGATCTCGGCATCGGCCACATCGGCGCCGGCCGGCACCTGCAGCGCGCGGATGAAGCGCGAGCCCGGCACGCGCATCAGCTGATTGGCTACGAGCGTGACGGGCAACTGGGTGCGCTCCGCGACCCGGAACAGGATGTCCTTGATGACGCCAGGACAGGCATCGGCATCGACCCAGATGTGCATGCTTATTTCAACCGGCAGGTCAGCACCCAGTAAAACTCCCAGCGCGCCACGCGGATCTCGCGGCCGGCCACGCCCACGCGCTTGCGCAGCGCGCTGTCGGTCGGGTAGTTCTTGACGAGTTCGTGCTGCTTGCCGTCGGCGTCGAGCTGGAATTCGTGGGTGTTGCCGAGCAAGTCGGTGCGCACGGTGACGGCGCTCTCGCCTTCGACGTAGTTGTCGTCGAACAGCACCAGCAGCACATCCTTGCCCAGGCGCTTTTTCAGCGTCTGCAGCAGGTCGTCCTGCTGCTTGCGGGTCAGGTGCGCCCACAGACCGCCCAGGAATACAGCCGTGAACTTGTCCTCGCCCGCGCCCAGGTCGGCCGGCAACGCCAGCGCATCCATCAGGCGGTATTCGACATTGTCCAGGTCCTCGCCATGCATCTGCGCGAGCTCGAGCATCGCGGCGCTGGCGTCGGTGGCGACGATCGACTCGGCGGTCTCGGCCAGCACCTCGGTCCAGGCGCCGCTGCCGCAGCCCAGTTCCAGGATGCGGTGGCCGGCCAGCAGCGTGGAAATCTGCTCGCGCGCTTCGTCCAGGTCTTCCAGCTGCTCGTCGGCCACCTCGGCGGCGGCGTTGTCATAGTGGGCGGCAATGCTGTCGTAGTAGGCGATAACCGGATTCTTGTCCATCGGTGTTTCCATTGAAATGTCGTTGTACATCAAAGTTCGTAATTGTCCCCACCGCGCATGGCCGATTCGACCATCTTGCGATTCAGTGTCGGCGTCAGCAGTTCGATGAAGGTGTACACATAGCTGCGCAGGTAGGCGCCCTGCTTGATTGCCACGCGCGACGTGTTCATGCCGAACAGGTGGCCGACCGGGATCGCGCGCAGGCCGCGGTCGCGCTCGGCATCGAACGCCATGCCGGCGATGATGCCGATGCCCATGCCCAGTTCGACATAGGTCTTGATCACGTCGGCGTCGATCGCCTCCAGCAGGACGTCCGGGCTCAGGGCGCGCAGGCCGAAGGCGTGGTCGA
>Ga0308160_10007899_pt1 | contig 10444 bp, 6 predicted proteins | sample PhyFR1_FD_201036 | JGI IMG/M metagenome (GOLD analysis project Ga0308160, IMG submission 201036) | Phyllosphere microbial communities from UC Gill Tract Community Farm, Albany, California, United States - DLSLF.R1 | ecosystem: Host-associated > Plants > Phyllosphere > Unclassified | place: USA...
TCGAGGATCTCCGCCTGCACCGTGACGTCGAGCGCGGTCGTCGGCTCGTCGGCCACGATCAGTCCGGGGTCGAGCACGAGCGCCATCGCGATCACGATGCGCTGCTTCTGTCCGCCGGAGAACTGGTGCGGGAAGTAGTCGACCCGCTCCTCCGGCTCCGGGATGCCGACGCGACGCAGGATGTCGATGGCCTTGGCCCGCGCCTCGGCCTTCGTGTACGACCCGTGCGCGCGGAGACCTTCGGCGATCTGCCACCCCACCTTGTAGACGGGGTTGAGGGCCGTGGACGGCTCCTGGAACACCATCGCCGCGTCGCTGCCACGGATGGACCGCAGCTGCTCCGCCGACGCCGTGACGACGTCCTGCTCGGTCGAACCGTCGCGCGAGCGCAGGACGACCGCGCCGGAGGCCGTGGCCGTCTCCGGGAGCAGACCGAGGATGGTCTTGGCCGTGACCGTCTTGCCCGAGCCGGACTCACCGACGATCGCGACGATCTCGCGCGGTGCGACCGACAGCGAGATGTCGTTGATCGCCTTCACCGCGCCGGCGTCGGTCGAGAACGAGACCCCGAGGTCGCGGATGCTGACGATGTCCTTGGTGCCGAGGTCGCGTGGACCGGTGGTCGGCGTCGACTGGCTCATGAGCGCTCGTCCTCTCGTCGGTTCTCCAGATCGCTGTCCGCCGCGGCGTCGCTCACGGCTCCCAGCGACTCGGCGTCCATCATCCCGGCGCCACCGGGGCTGTCGGGCGTGCCACCGGTGGTCGTGATGCTCGACGTCGCAGCGACCGATCCGCTCGACGCGCCGACACGACGACGGCTGCGCAGACGCGGGTCGGACAGGTCGTTGAGGCTCTCACCGACGAGCGTGATGCCGAGCACGACGAGGACGATCGCGAGGCCCGGGAACAGCGCGGTCCACCAGATCCCGCTCGTGACGTCGGAGACAGACCGGTTGAGGTCGTAGCCCCACTCGGCGGCCGCGGTCGGCTCGATGCCGAACCCGAGGAAGCCGAGCCCCGCGAGCGTGAGGATGGCCTCGGAGGCGTTGAGGGTGATGATGAGCGGCAGGGTCCGCGTCGCGTTCCGCAGCACGTGACGGAACATGATGCGGGAGCTCGACGCACCGATGACCTTCGCCGACTCGACGAACGCCTCGCTCTTGATGCGCACGACCTCGGAGCGGATCACCCGGAAGTACTGCGGGATGAAGACCACGGTGATCGAGATCGCGGCGGCGAGGATGCCGCCCCAGAGGCTCGACTGCCCGCGGCTGATGACGATCGACATGACGATCGCGAGCAGCAGCGACGGGAAGGCGTAGACCGCGTCGCACACGACGACGAGCACGCGGTCGAGCCAGCCACCGAAGTACCCGGCGACGAGCCCGAGCAGGACGCCGATGAAGATCGACAGGATGATCGCGGAGACGATGACGAAGAGCGCGGTCTGGGCGCCCCAGAGCACCCGGGACAGGACGTCGTACCCGCCGACGGTCGTGCCGAGGAGGTTCGTCGCGTTCGGCGCCTGCTGCGTGCCGAACGAACCGTCGTCGCCGCGCAGCTGGTTGAACCGGTAGGGCGCGACGAGCGGCGCGAGGATCGCGATGAGCACGAACACGCCCGTGACGACGAGACCGATGACGAGCATCGCCCGCTGCAGCCCGACCGACTGGCGGAACTGCTTCACGACGGGCAGGCGGTCGCGCAGCGGACGCTTCGCTGGCGCGGTCTGCACGGCGGTGGTGGCTGTCGGAGCACTCATGCTCAGTACCTCACCCTCGGGTCGATGATCGCCGCGATGATGTCGACGATGAAGTTGGTCAGGGCGACGATGACGGCCAGCAGCGCGACGATCCCCTGGACGGCGACGAAGTCACGCGCCTTGAGGTACTCGCTCAGCATGAAGCCGAGGCCCTTCCATTCGAACGTCGTCTCGGTGAGGACCGCGCCCGCGAGGAGGAGCGCGATCTGCAGGCCGATGACCGTGATGATCGGGATGAGCGCCGGACGGTAGGCGTGCTTCGTCACGAGCCGGAACTCGCTGACGCCGCGCGACCGGGCCGCGTCGACGTAGCCGGAACCGAGCGTGCCGATGACGTTGGTGCGGACCAGCCGCAGGAAGACGCCGGCCGTCAACAGGCCGAGGGCGATCGCCGGGAGCACCGCGTGGGCGAGGACGTCGCTGATCGCCGTCGGGTCGCCGAGGCGGATCGCGTCGATCAGGTAGATGCCGGACGGGTTGGAAATGGTCTGGAGCGTCAGCTCGGTGCCGGTGCTCGCTCGACCGGCGACCGGGAGGATCCCGAGCCAGACGGAGAAGACCAGCTTGAGCAGCAGGCCGGCGAAGAACACCGGGGTGGCATAGCTGAGGATCGCGAAGACGCGGAGGCCCGCGTCCTGCCAGCGGTCGCGGCGGGCGGCGGCGAGCATGCCGAGCGGGATGCCGACGATGAACGCGACGATGAGGGCGTAGATCGCGAGTTCGAGGGTCGCGGAGCCGTAGGTGAGGAGGACCTCGATGACCGGGCGGTTGTCGGAGATCGTCGTGCCGAAGTTGCCGACGGCGATCTGTCCGAGGAACTCGAAGTACTGGACGAAGAGCGGCCGGTCGTAGCCGGCGGCGCTGATGCGTTCCGCAAGTTGGTCGGCTGGGAGGCGACCGCCGAGCGCCGCGGTGATCGGGTCACCGGTCAGGCGCATCAGGAAGAAGACCATGGTGACGAGGATGAACACCGTCGGGATGATCAGCAGGAAGCGGATGACGAGGTACCGCCAGAGTCCGCCACCTCCGGAACGTCTGGCCGCCTTGGGGGGTGGGGTTGCGACAGCTGCCGTCATTGCAGTGGATCCTCCTCGATCACCGACTCGGTAGAGCCCGGACAGACGATCGGGGCGGCTCTGTGGAGCCACCCCGATCGCGACGTCCGACTCACCATAGTCGGATATCAGTTGGTCAGGCTACTCAGCCCTTGGTGATGGGGGCGTAGCGGAACTTGAACGACGCATCGAGGACGGTGCCCTCGATGTCCTTGCCGACGACCGCCACCTGAGCGCCCTGGAGCAGCGGGATGGTCGACAGGTCGGCCGCCTCCGTGTCCTGGATCTGCTCGATGAGCTTGGTCCGTGCGTCCGCGTCCGTCGTCGAGCGCTGCTCGTTGATGAGGTCGTTGACGGCCGGGTTGTCGTAGTGGTTCGCGAGGAAGTTGTCCGTGGCGAAGAACGGCGTCAGGTAGTTGTCCGCGTCGGAGTAGTCCGGGAACCAACCCAGCTGGTACGCCGGGTAGACGTCCGTCGTGCGGTCCTTCGAGTACTGCACCCACTCGGTCTGCTGCAGGTTGACGGTGAACAGGCCGTCGGCCTCGAGCTGGTCCTTGATGAGCGCGTACTCGTCGCCGGAGCCGGAACCGTAGTGGTCACCGTTGTACTGGAGGTTGAGCGCGACCGGAACGGTCACACCGGCTGCCTCGAGCGTCTCCTTCGCCTTGGCGGCATCCGGGCCACCGTCGCCGTCGCCGTAGAGGCCCTTGAGGGACTCGGTGGCACCGGTCAGGCCGGCGGGCACGTAGGAGTAGAGCGGCGTGTAGGTGTCCTTGTAGACGTCCTTGGCGATCGCAGCGCGGTCGATCAGGTCGGCAGCGGCCTGGCGGACGGCGAGCGCCTTCGCCGGGTCGGCGTCAGCAGTGGTCGCTCCGTAGGGCATCGTGTCGAAGTTGAAGACGAAGTAGCGGATCTCGCCACCGGGGCCGTCGACGACCTTGACGTTCTTGTCCTTCTTCAGGTCTTCGATGTCGGTCGCGGAGAGGCTGCGCGATGCGACGTCGATGTTGCCCTGCTTGACGTCGAGCTTCAGGTTGGACTCGTCGGTGTAGTACTTCACGTTGACGGTGTCGTTCTTCGCCTCGCCGAGGAGGCCCTGGTAGTCGGCGTACTTCTTGTACGAGATGAGCTCGTTGAACTTGTAGCTGTCGATCGTGTACTGGCCGGCGAAGGCCTTGCCCTTGACGATGTCGTTGTCGGGCGTGACCTCGGTGGCGGAGAAGACGTCCTCGTCGACGATCGGGCCGACGGGGCTCGAGAGCACCTGTGGGAAGGTCTGGTCGTTCTCGGTCTTCAGCGTGAAGACGACGGTGAGGTCGTCGGGCGCGTCGGTCTTCTCGAGGTTGCTGAGGAGCGACGACGGGCCGTTGTCGTCGGCGATGGCCAGCTGACGGTCGAAGCTGAACTTCACGTCCGAGGAGGTGAGGTCGTTGCCGTTGGCCCACTTGAGGCCCTTCTTGAGCTTCACCGTGTACTCGGTCGGCGAGGTGAACTCGGCCGACTCGGCGATGTCGGGCTCGACGTCGGGGCTGTTGTACGGCGTGTTCAGGAGGAAGGGGAAGACCTGGTTCATGACGGCGAAGGAGCCGTTGTCGTACGATCCGGCCGGGTCGAGCGTCGTGACCTTGTCGGTCGTGCCGATGACGATCGTGCCGCTGGCACCGCTGCTGGAGCCGCTGCCACCGGCGGCGCAGCCGGCGAGGGCGAGGGCGGTGATGGACAGACCCGCGAGCGCGACGGCGCTCTTCCGGAATCCACTACGTGGGGATGACATTGATGTCGACCTCGTTTTTCTGTGTGTGAGAGACGGCACGGCTGTGTGCAGGTTCTTCGCACGTGCTTGTAGAGGATTACAGCACGCTCCGAACAAATCCCTCAAACCGAGAAGGCTTCCGGTGCAGATTCGTTACGAGCACGAAACGTGCGCGAGCGACATCTCTAGCGCAATGACCGCGCGTTTCGCCAGGTTCGGACGCCACCGGGATCCCGGCCTCGACGCCCCGATGGCCGGGGTCGGTCAGTACCCGCGCTCGGCGTCGAACCGGTTCAGCAGCGGTCCGCCTGCGCGGTAGCGGGCGAGGTTCTCGATGAACAGTGCCGTGAGCGTCGCGTTCTCGCTCTCGACCGTGGACGCCGAGTGGGGCGAGATGAGGACGTTGTCGAGGTCCCAGAGCGGTGAGTCCGCGGGCAGCGGCTCCTCGCGGAAGACGTCGAGCGCCGCGCCACCGAGCTTGCCCGACCGAAGTGCCTCGATCAGCGCGTCCTCATCGACGACCTGCCCTCGGGAGATGTTGACGATGGCGGCGCCGTCGGGCAGGAGCGCGATCCGGTCGGCGCTGATGAGGTTCTCGGTCTCGGGCGTGAGCGCCGTGCAGAGGACGAGCACGTCGGTGCCCGGCAGCACCTCGTCGAGCCGGTCCACATCGCTCAGCTCGACGCCGTCGGGGAGCTCATAGGTGCCACCGACCCGACCCACCGCGGTCACCCGTGCGCCGATGGCGTCGAAGGTCCGCACCACGTTCGACCCCATGCCGCCGACGCCGACGACCGTGACCCGCATCCCGGCGAGCTGCCTGGTCGTGTACCGCTCGAACCGGCGCTCACGCTGCCGTCGCTGGAGGAACGGAACACCCTTCACCACGAAGAGCGCCCCGGTGAGGGCGAACTCGGCGAGTGGGACGGCATGCACGCCGCCCGCCGTCGTGACGGTGATGCCGCTGCCGTCGAGTCCGGTCCGGCGCATGAACGCACCGATGCCGGCGCTCGTCGCCTGGATCCATCTCAGGTTCGGGGCGCGCTCCGGCAGTGCCGCCGGGTCCTGCCAGTCGAAGTCGAACGCGACGTCGGCCCGGGCGAGCATGTCCGCCCACCGTTGCTGGTCCGCTGCGGACAGCTCGGGTGCCGGCCCACGGTGATCGGCGACGTACTGCGGGACCGCGACGAGCGTCGGGTCGTACAGCACCTCGACATCCGGGTGGGAGGCGCCGATCGCCTCGACGTACTCAGGCTCGAGGTGACTCGCGATGAGGATCCGCATGATGGTCCATCATGCCCTGCGATGCCCTGCGCCCGGACTCAGTCGTTGATGGCGGCGTTGGCCGCCTCCTGCGCCTTCTTGAGACCGTCGGCGACGGGCGTCGTGCCGGCGAAGATCTCCTTGAAGATCGGGTCGTAGGCGGCGAGTCCCTTCGCGTACCCGGCACCCGTCGGCGGCGCGATGGTCTTCGCGTCGTCGGCGATCACGTCGAAGAAGGGCTGCACGTCGACGTCCTGGCCCTTCCAGTAATCGAAGTACTGCTTCTGGGCCGCGGTGACGGCGGGGACCGCCGAGCCGGACGAACCGACGGGAGCGTTGCCCTCGGTGCTGCCCAACCAGGCGAGCACCTTCTTCACCTGGTCGGGGTGCTTCGTGGCCGCGTTGCCCGCTGCGGCGATCCCGTTCGTGACGCTGACCTTGCCCGCAGGGCCGGCCGGGAGCTCGGCGACACCCCAGCGGAAGTCGGCACCGTCGTGCACGGCCTTCAGGCTGTAGAGCCCCGACTGGAACATCGCGACCTTGCCCTGGAGGAAGGCGTCGCGGGAGAAGTCACCGTCGGCGTTCGTGGAAGCGGCCGGTGGGGCGACCTTGGCGCCGTTGATCGCGTTGACGAGGTAGCTCACGGACTCGCTCGTCTTCGGGTCGTTGAACGCGAAGTCGTCGCCGTCCTGGTACTTCCCGCCGTTCGAGCCGATGAACGGCAGGAGCACGGCCTGCAGGTCGTACCCGAGGCCGGTGCCGTAGGTCGCGGGCGCCGCCGGGTTGAAGCCGGGCTGGTCGGCCGAGACCCCGGCCGCGTCCTTCGTCAGCTTCTTCGCCAGGGGCAGGAACGTGTCCTTCGTCGCGTCGGGCGACCAGGTCGCGTCCTCGAGCTCGGCGGGCTTCACGCCGGCCGCGTCGAGGAGGTCGGCGTTGTAGTAGACCGCGATGCCGGCGTCGGACAGCTGCGGGACGGCCCAGAGCTTGTCGTTCCGGGTGAACTGGCTGACCACGCTCGGTGCCCAGTCCTTCGAGGCGTCCTTGCCGAGCGTCTGCCCGACGTCGAGGACGCTGCCGCTGTCCGCGTACCCGGCGAGATAGGAGTTGTTCAACCAGAAGACGTCGGGAGCGGTGTCCGCCGCGACGTCAGTGCGGAGCTTCGTCCAGTAGTCGGCCCACTCGACGACGTCGACGCGGACGCGGATGTCGGGGTTCTCGCGCTCGAAGGCGGCGAACGAGGTCTCATAGGCGTCGGCGACGGCGGCATCCCAGACGCGCACCGTGACCGTCGTGCGCTCCGTGGATCCGGCGGCGCAACCGCTCAGCATCAGGGCGGAGGCGGCCGCGATCGCGAGGGCGGCGTGGCGCTTGAGCATGAGAATCCTTCGTTCCGTGAACCTCAGGGAGGCTAGCAGTTCAGTCTGAACGCTCGCGAGCTGTCAGAAACGGTCAGTGTGACGCCGTCTGACTGTGCGTTTGTGACAGTTCGCGGGCAGGTGGGGCTGTCACCGGGAGGACCACCAGTCGAGGAGGCGGCGGGTGGCCTCCTCCTCGCCGAGCGGGCCCTCGTCGAGACGCAGCTCCAGCAGCCAGCGGTACGCCTCGCCGACCTCGCGACCGGGTGCGATGCCCAGCACCTCCTGGATGCGGTTGCCGTCGAGGTCGGGCCGGACGGACTCGAGCTCCTCCTGCTCCTGGAGCTCGACGATGCGCTGCTCCAGGTCGTCGTAGGCGAAGCCGAGGCGGTCGGCCTTGCGCCGGTTGCGGGTCGTGACATCGGCGCGGACGAGCATGTGCAGCCGCTCGAGCAGCGGACCGGCGTCGCGGACGTAGCGCCGCACCGCGGAGTCGGCCCACACGCCCTCGGAGTACCCGAAGAACCGCATGTGCAGCTCGACGAGCCGCGCGACGCTCTTGATCGTGTCGCCGTCGTACCGGAGCGCGGTGAGGCGCTTCTTCGCCAGCTTCGCACCCACGAGGTCGTGGTGGTAGAAGGTGACGGCTGCGCCGGGGCCGGTCTTCTTCGTCGCCGGCTTGCCGATGTCGTGCAGCAGCGCGGCCCAACGCAGGACGAGGTCGGGCGCCTCGCCGGGGTGCCGCGAGTGCTCGTAGCCGATCGCCTGCTCGAGCACCGTGAGCGAGTGCTGGTAGACGTCCTTGTGGTGGTGGTGCTCGTCGGGCTCCAGCCGGAGCGCGGGCAGCTCGGGCAGCACGAGGTCGGCGATGCCGGTGTCGACGAGCAGCTCGAGGCCCGCGCGCGGGTGGTCGGTCGCGAGCAGCTTGCCGAGCTCGGCCTGGATGCGCTCAGGGCTCACGATGGAGATGGTCTCGCGACGCTCCTCCATCGCCTCGATCACGTCGTCGGTGGGCCGGAAGCCGAGCTGCGAAGCGAACCGCGCGGCTCGGAGCATGCGCAACGGGTCGTCGCCGAAGGAGACCTCGGGCGAGCTCGGCGTCCGCAGCAGGTGGGCGACGAGGTCCTCGACGCCGCCGGACGGGTCGACGAGGGTGATCTCGGGGATGCGGAGCGCCATCGAGTTGACGGTGAAGTCGCGCCGGCGCAGATCGTCTTCGAGGGTGTCGCCGAACGCGACGACCGGCTTGCGGGTCACGCCGTCGTAGGCGTCGGCCCGGTAGGTGGTGATCTCGACCGTGTCGGCGTGCTCGACGCCGCCGTCGTCGGTGACGGTGACCTTCGCGCCGATCGTCCCGAAATCGCGGCCGACGTCCCACCAGGCGCTCGCCATCGGCTTGAGGACCGCGAGGATCTGGTCGGGCGAGGCGTTCGACGTGAAGTCGAGGTCGCTCACGGTGCGACCGAGCATCGCATCGCGAACCGGTCCGCCGACGAGGGCCAGTTCGTACCCGGCTTCGGCGAACGCCGACGCCACCCGAGCGACCACGGGCGACGAGGCCAGGTCCTGCAGGCGCACCAAGGATTCCGCCACGCTCACCATGGGGTCAATCGTACCCGGACGCCGCCTGCGACCCCGTCGCCGTCAAGCCGCGAGCGGTCCCGGGCGACGGCCGTACAATAACGATGAACCCACTCCCCAGCAGACCAGAGGCGGACACGATCACGAACGAACTCGACGACCAGCGGCCAACCGTCGGCACTCAGGCACCGACGGCCTTCACCAGTACCGCGAAGGACCCGATTCCGCCGGAACTCCCGTTCACCACCGCCCCTGAGCTCGTCCTCGTGACCGGTGGCTCCCGATCGCAGCGCTTCGACCGCCCCGACGTCGTGCAGCGCAAGGGCGTGTACACCCTCATCAACGGTCACCTGACCCCACAGCAGTCGATGGTGGAGGACCTGCTCGCCGTCGCCGACGTGCTCGACGCGGCCGAGATCGAATACCTCCTCATCCGGGGCGAGCACGACCGCCCCGTCATCGTCGTCGACCGCTCCCTGCGCAAGCGCTTGCAGACCGCACTCGCGGAGGCGTTCGCCGACGAGCCGTTCTACAGCGTGCCGCTCAAAGCGCGCATGTCGACGGTGAAGCCGGCCGGCGATCCGCACCTCCTCTCCGACGGCCTGCTCACCGGCGCCCGCAAGGCCGAGGTGTTCCGGCTGTACCGACCGCGCATCGAACCGCTCGGCCGCCTCCGCTACGGCATGGAGACCGCCCTGCAGCTCGAACTCTGGCGCTTCGGCGACGAGGAGATCACCGCTCCCGTTGAGAACGTCCTCATGCGGACGTACATGCCCCGCACCGAGGCCGTCGAGACGACCGTCGAACGCTATGGCCGCACCTGGCGGACGCTCGAGCACATGTTCGGTGCGCTCGCGAGCGACGTCACCTTCGACATCGACCTCGTCTTCTCGTGGGTGGACGGCTCCTCCGAGGAGTTCCAGCGCGCCCGCGCCAAGCGGATGCAGAGCTACGTCGTCGGCGACGGCGACGACTCCGACGCCCGCTTCCGCCAGATCAACGAGCTCAAGTACGCCCTCCGCAGCGTGCACACCTTCGCCCCCTGGATCCGACGCATCTTCATCGCGACCGACTCCCCCGCGCCCGAATGGCTGGCGGAGCACCCGAAGGTCACCATCGTTCGCAGCGAGGAGTTCTTCGGCGACCTCGACGCCCTGCCGACGCACAACTCCATGGCCGTCGAGAGCCAGCTCCACCGCATCGAGGGGCTGTCGGAGCACTTCCTCTACTCCAACGACGACATGTTCCTCGGCCGACCGATCAGTCCCGAACTGTTCTTCTCACCGGGCGGCATCAGCAAGTTCGTGGAGGCGACCACCCGCATCGGCCTCGGGGCGAACGACCCCTCGCGCAGCGGCTTCGAGAACGCGGCCCGCGTGAACCGTCGGCTCCTGCACGAGCGCTTCGGACGCGTCACCACCCGTCACCTCGAGCACTGCGCCGCGCCCCTCCGCCGGAGCATCATGGCGGAGATGGAGCAGGAGTTCGCCGAGGAGTTCCGCGCGACCTCCCACAGCGCGTTCCGTGCGGCGGACAACATCTCGGTGACGAACTCGTTCTACCACTACTACGGCCTCATGACGGGTCGCGCGGTGCAGCAGACCCAGGCGAAGGTCCGCTACATCGAGACGACGCTCAAGCAGTCGCTCGGGCAGATGGAGCGACTCCTCAAGCG
>Ga0308160_10007900_pt1 | contig 10443 bp, 10 predicted proteins | sample PhyFR1_FD_201036 | JGI IMG/M metagenome (GOLD analysis project Ga0308160, IMG submission 201036) | Phyllosphere microbial communities from UC Gill Tract Community Farm, Albany, California, United States - DLSLF.R1 | ecosystem: Host-associated > Plants > Phyllosphere > Unclassified | place: USA...
CTTTGCCCGCCGACGCCGTTAGCTCGGTGTGCGAGCGTGGAAGGGCGGCTTCTGCGTCGCTCTGCGAGGGTTGAGGAGTAAGGAAAAGTGGCTCGCGCGGCGTGAGCCGGTGGAAGAGCCGGGAGGAGGGCGAGGAGGGAGAGGACGTACGGCGTCGCTGATGCGGTAGGCGACCATGTGGTGGTCGGCGCCGACGGTGTAGGCGAAGCGTTGGTCATCCGAGACGATGAGGCTCATGACTGCGTGCAGGAGGAGGGCCGGTCAGAGAGCGCCGAGAAGAGGAGGAAGAAGAGGAGGAACGAGCACGCACTGGCGTCCCGGTGGCCCTTCTCGACCCAGACGAGCTCCCACCCCTCGCTCTCTTCGACTCTAATGCCATGTCGGGGTAGGTGCAGCGGCAGGCGCGGATGTGCTGTCGGGCGCGACGAAGGCGAGGACGGCGAGGTCGGGACGAGGTCGAAGCTGCGGGTCGGGGCGAAACGGAAGAGGGCGAGCTGGCCCGACTCGTAGGCGATGAGGAGATGGAGAGAGGATGAATGAGCGCCCGGGTCGGCCTCGGCTGAAGGAGCGGTGTCGGGGCCGGCCGGTCGAGGTGGACGAGAAGCGTCGGGCGGCGCGAGGTAGAAGAGGTGCGTCGCCATGACCGTACCTGCGAGTGCAGCGCGTGAGAGAGAGTCGGAAGTAGCGAGTGAGAAGCAGAGAGAGTCGACGCACCCGTCTTCTGCCCGACGAAGGCGCCCGCGCCGACCGAACGATGCGCTCGAGCCTTGGACGGGTAGTGAAACACGTCGACCTGCGGGTGCGCAAGCCAGGTCAGCGCGCTTGATACTCGATGTAGTACTCGTGAGACAATTCAGACGGACAGAGACGCACAAAGTCGTCCTTGGTCAAGCTCGGCACCGCGATGAGGGCCTCCTCGCTCTCCTCGCCCACGTCGACCGCTCGCTCCTTGCCCTTGTCCGGGCGCGCTCGCCCGCGGATGGAGCACACGCTCATGCGGCAGAAGCTCATGGCATTGACGTCGAGCGACCAGGCGCGCTCGATGCCGGTCGAGGGTGCGGCGGGCGAAGGGACGGCGGTCGCTGCGCCGTGGTCGACGATCGAGGATGTGTTGGTGCGGGAGGGGAAGTGGTGGAGGTGCAGGAGGTTGTCTCGGCCGTGTCTGCATGCTCATTGAGCGAGTCAGCGCGAGTGGGAGAGCAAGCGGTGAGAGAGAGGGACGGACGTGAGGAGGCCGAGGTCGCCCAGCTCGACCAGTCCGAGGATGCCGGCATCGTGCGCGCGCCAGAAGTACCGTGGCCGAAAGGTGCGCAGGTCCCACACGGCAACAAAGCCGTCGGTGTCGCTGCGGGAGGGCCAGGGTCAGCTCTTGATGGTCGGCTGGGCGAGCCGGGGAGCGAGAGGGAGGAGACGCACCCGCTGAAGAGGTACCGGGCGCAGCGAGAGAAGCAGAGGACCGATACGGGTGCACTGTGCCCTCTGAGGATGTACTCGGGGCCCGGAGGAGCGAGAGCACCGCCCCGGCTGCTCGACGAGGACGAGGCGAGCGAGGAGCGCGAGAGCATCGGGCCCAGCGAGGGTATGGCCGCCCCAGGTCGAGTTGACGGTATGCAGCAGCTGCAGCAGGTCGATCTGCGCTTGCCGATGGAGTGAGGAGGAGGGACCGGCCCTCGTCCTCGTCGTCGTCGTCGTCGTCGCCCGCTTGACATCTCGGCGGCTCGCTCGCTCGCTCCCACCACCCGCCCTTCACCTGCACAGCACACCGACACGCTCACTGCATGGCTCGCGGCAACCCCAGAGGCCGCGCAGGCGCACACACCAACTCGCCCGCTCGCGGCTCCCCTCGAGGCGGCTTCCGAGGACGAGGACGCGGCAGAGGTGGCGCAGCACCAGTGCGCGTCGACCACTCGATGCAGGAGTTCGACTATGCCGACCTGACCAGCGACGACATCCTCGGTCCGTCCCCCTCCCCCTCGTCGTCCTCGCCGCCCTGCACCTCGAGAGCCGCACGTTGACCTCATCGCTCCCCCTCCCGTCTCCCGATCGACAGGCTTCAACCCCTCGCCCGTCTTCCAGCCGCCCGTTCAGCCCGCTCACCAGCCCGGCTACGGCACCCCGGCTCGAGGTGCGCGCGGCGGCGGAGGCAGGGGAGCGCGAGGTGGACGCGGCTCGCCCTTCCCGCCTCGCGGCGGCGGCAGTACTCCCTCGAGCGGCCGCGCGACGCCGACCGCACCCGCGCCGTACCCTACCCGCGGAGGTGGTTTCGGCGGCGGCGCGCGCGGCGGCCGCGGCGGGCTCGGGTCCGGCTTCGGCGCCCAAGACCGCGGCGGGTTCGCAGGGCGAGGCGGCGCGAGGGACGGCGGACGCGGCGGTGCGGCCTACAGCGGCTCGTCGACGCCTCGGCACGTCGTCGGCATGAGCTCGGGCGCGTTCAACCCGCTCCTCGTCCCCGTCAAGTTCGTCAAGGCCGCCGGCGACGGGCTCGGGACCGTCGGCGGCGAGGACGAGCACGGGCTCGAGCTCGCCGGCGCCGCATCGCCGCCTCTTCCTGCCCGCGAGCGGCGCCTGCCTCGGCACAGCGTCGAGGGCGCGCTCGCCGACGAGGTGGGCAACCTCGACCTCGACGCCGACGCCGCCAACGACGACCTCGCGCCTCCTCCACCCGAGACGGCGTTCGAGCCCGAGCCGGCCTCGACCGCCACCATGGCTCTCGATGAGCTCGAGGACGCGCCCGACTCGGCTGAGCCTGCGGCGCATCCCGGCCTTGGCTCGCGCGCGAGAGAGCCCGTCGAGCGCGACCCGCCGCGCGCCGCTGTCGCCGCCTCGCCCGCACCGTCCGCCGCCGACGACGACGACGGCGACGGCGACGATGGCCCTCCCCTGTTCGAAATCTCGACCACCGCCTCGGCCGTCACGGTCGACGTCCCCGCCTCGATCGCTCCGCCCGTCGCCTTCGCCTCGCACGACCCGTCCACGCCCCTCTCGTCCGACGAGTCCGACTCGGACTCGGAGCAGATCCTCTTCCCTCGCCGCGCGCAGGCGCACGCCGACCCGGTGTCCTCAGCGCGCGCACCTCCCGCCGTTCCTCGGCCCGCCGCCGACCTGTCCCTCCTCGCCTCGACCTCAACACCCGCGCCCGCCGCACCCGCTGCTCGCGCCCGCACGACGCATCCCTCGCAGCCTGCGCAGCCGGCCAAGCAGAGCAAGAAGGCGCTCAAGCGGGCGTCGCGCGCGGCGAGGAAGACGGGCCGGGCGCACCCGAGGAGCGGCAACGCGCACCTCGCCGGGCACGGGCCTGGGCGCACGCTCGCCGACTCGGACGACGAGGACGACGAGGACGGCGAGGCGAGCGCGCTGAGGGAGTCGAAGGCGCAGGACCGCGAGGACGGCGCGGCGCTGTTCGCGCGCATGCAGGGCGGCGGCGCCGAGGGCGTCGACGACATGCTCGTCGCCGACAGCGAGGACGACGAGTTCGAGTCGGTCGACGCGCAGGGCCACGTGCCCGGCCAGCCGCGCCAGGGCGACAGCGACATCGAGTGGGGCTCGTCGTCGCCGCCTCCCGTCGGCCCCGCCGGCGCTCGCGGCCGCGCCAAGAAGGCGGCGCAGCGCGCCCAGCGCGCCGACCAGCGCGAGCGCGACAAGCTCGAGCGGCTCGTCGCCGCGGGCCAGACGCGCGACGAGGTCGAGCTCGCGCTCGCGCTCGAGGTCAGTGCGCGCGAGGCGGACGACGAGCGGCGGCGCGCGGCGCGCGAGCGCGAGCGCCGCAGGGCCGAGGACGACTACCTCGCCAACGTCGACGACGAGGGCGACGACAGCATGGCGGTGCTCGCGGCGTTCGCTAAGGGCGCCGTCGGCCAGCTCGGAGGAGAGCATGGGCGCGGCGACGATGCCGACCGGCGCATGGCCGAGGACGACGAGGACGAGGACGAGTGGGGCACGTCGAGCGAGGGCGGGTCCTCGTCGTCGGCGAGCGAGGAGGACGACGAGGATACCGAGGGAGCGCAGGACCGGCGGCTCGCGCACGAGGAGGACGACAGCGAGGAGCTCGACTCGGACGTCGAGCTCGAGATGGAGTACTCGCTCGGCGACGCAGACGGACGGTGCGTCGCCTCTTCCTCTCGCCGTCGTCGCTGTCGTCAACCCCAAGCTGACTTCCACGGCCTGCTCGCAGTGTCGAGCACTCGCTCTCGATCGACTCGTCCGACGACAACTCGTCCATCGACTCGTCCCTCTCCTCGTCGACCGACTCGGACGCCGAGCTGTACGCCTTCGAGTCGGCGCTCCTCGCCGGCAAGAAGATCTCGATGCAGCGCATGGGCCAAGCCGGCTCGGGCGGGCGCAAGGACGAGCGCGAGCGCAAGAAGGCGCGCGCGCGCGAGCGCAAGGGCAAGGGCAAGGCGCACGTCATCGACAGCAGCAGCAGCGACAGCGACAGCGACGGCGACGAGGTCATGTTCACCGGCAACGACTCGTGGGCCGACCGTGACGAGGACTACATCTCGCAGGTGCAGGTGCGTCTGCTCCCTCTTCCTCTCCCTCCAGCTCCCTCCTGGATGCACTAGCTGATCCTGTGCACCGTCGTGCTCGCTCGCAGGCCGCCGTCCGCCTCAACGCCGACCTCCTCTCCACCGCTCAGGGCGGTCGCGCCGCCCGTCGCTCGAACCGCCGCGAGCGCAACAAGCTCTTCACGGCCATCAGCCAGGGCAACTTTGACGACATCGACCTGTACGACGAGGCGGCCGACCTCGACGAGGACCTCGTCGAGGCCATGTTCGCCGAGCAGGAAGAGTCGGGCTTTGGCGGACGTGCGTCTCGCTCTCCTCGCTCTCTCGCGCCATCGTACACCTGCTCTCGCACTCGTGCTGACGTCCTACTACTCGATGTGCGCCCGCAGCGTCCAAGAAACAGCGCAAGCAGGACAAGACGTTCAACGGCGCCTTCTCGCAGCAGCTCGCCGCCCAGTGGGACCTCGACCGGTCCAAGAAGGCGTCCAAGAAGGCCAAGCGCGCCGCCGAGCGTGCTGCCGCGCGCGAGGCCGAGTTCCGCGACACGTACCGCGACAAGGCGGGCTCGTACTCGCGCGGCAAGGCCGGCGCCAAGTCGCTCGCGCGCTCGGGCGACGACGACAACGACGCGGCGACGATCAACACGCGCATGCGGCACTTCATCGTGACCGACCTCAGCTCGACGTCGATGTCGCTGCCGCCCATGGCCAAGAAGGCGCGCATCGCTGTGCACCTGCTCGCCGAGGTGTACGGCCTCAAGTCGCGCTCGATGGGCTCGGGCAAGAACCGCTTCCCGGTCCTCGAGCGCACGTCCAAGACGACCGTCGTCGGCGTCAGCGAGCGGCGTGTGCGGGCCATCGTCGGCACGGCCGATGGCGAGCACGAGCTCGACGGCATGGACGGTGACTGGGGCGGGCCGAGGGGCAAGGGCAAGTACCGCGGCAAGGCCGGCGGGCTGTGGAAGGCGCTCGAGAGCGCGACGGGGAAGAAGAGCGGCGGCAGCGGTGGCAGGAGGGACCAGCTCGGCAAGAACTCGGAGGGCGCGGTCGTCGGCCAAGGGGTGCGTCCACGTCCTGCCTTCCTCCCTCTCTCCTGCTCCTCCTCCGCTTGCTCAGCTGACTCTCGCCTCTCCTTCCTCTCGTGCAGGCGGACAAGATTGGCGAGGACAACGTCGGCTTTGCGCTCCTCAAGAAGATGGGGTGCGTCGCGCTCTCCCTCCTCCCCGTCGCCGTCGAGCGAGCGCGAGCTGACCTCGTTCCTGCGCAGCTGGACGGTCGGCGGCCAGATCGGCCTCTCCGGTCAGGGTCTGCACGAGCCTGTCGTCGCTCGTGTCAAGACGGTGCGTCCCCTCTCTCGCTCTCGGTGCGCGCCTGCACCTCGGCGTCTCGGTCGAGCTCCCTCGAACCTTGTCATTAGGCTCGGCGAGGCGGAGGCTTGGCCGGGCTGTCCGCGCCTCGACGCACTCACGGACGACGCGCTGACTCTGCTCGGCGTTGCGCGCGCGCAGGGCAAGAGCGGCCTCGGACTCGGCGGAGGGTTCGCCGTCTCGAGGGACGAGGCATGGGCGTTGGCGCGCGGCCCAGAGTAGCTCTTTCGCTGCTGTTGCATGCACGTACTGTCTACTTGAAAGCGAGAGACTCTCGAAGAAAAGATGGCGAGCGTGACGAGAAAGGGGCTGTGACGCTGGGTTGGACGAGCGGTGAGGGCGACGAGGAGGAGCTCGAACGGGTCGGCCTCTCGCTCCTCACGGCCGCCTCTCGACTGCGACGAGCTGTACCCTAGACCCACGACATCCCTCCTTGACGACCTCAGCCACGCCCACTCGCCCTCACGACCCGCCAGCGAGCCCATCTCCTCCGACGACCCTCGCTCCTCCTCGCAGCAGCCTTTGCCGGTCAAAGCAGCCACTCGCCGCGCCTTCGTCCACCACCGACCCCAGCACTCGGTCCACCAGCATCATGGCGACGGGCCACACCGACCGCTCGTCGTCTCGCCCTCTCGCGGCCCCCGTCCCGGCTCCCCCCTCGGCCCACAACACCACCGCCTCGTACCCGCCCAACCCTAGCCCGCCGAGGGGCCCGCACCCGGCCTACACCCAGTCGATCCCCGTCCCCGCCGAGACGGACCCGCTCGCGCTCGGCACCTCGCCGCAGCAAGGCGGCGACGGGTTCGCCGCCCACGACTTTGCCGGGCACGGCCGCGGCCACCAGAGCGCTTACGGCGGCGTGCACGACCACGACGACGGCGGCGACTACTACCCGGACGAGCCCTACACGGCCATCCCGCTCGGCGAGCCGTCGTCGTACGCCTCGCCCCACGGCCAGGCCGGCTCGCTCGACATGAGCGAGGACGGCGGCGACCTGTCGCGCTCGATCCCGCGCACGAGCCTCTCGACGCACAACTCGCGCACCCAGCTCCGCGGCGGCGTCGCAGGCGGCGCCTACCTCCCGACTGGCGTCGATGGTGACCCGGAGAAGCACCTCGACTCGCGCCCGGTCCACGCCGGCCCCGCCGTCACGATGGCGCCGCTCCCCGACACGGGCGACGAGCGCCAGTCTCGCCGCGCCGAGCGCCAGTACGGCTCGGGCGAGAAGGGCGGCAACGGCGGCGGGAGCGCGCCGGGCAGCGGGTACAACTCGCCTCGCTCGCGCAGCCAAGAGCGCTCGCGCGGCGGCGGGCTCGGCAACTGGGCGGGCCCCGGTCAGGGCAACTCGCCGTACGGCCGCCTCGGCGACTCGAACCAGGCGAGCGGCTACACGTCGGCCGCGAGCAGCAACCCGAACCTCCAGTTTGCCGACGGCGACTTCATCCCGTCCAACGGCAACTGGTTCTCGCGCGCCTTCTTCACCATCCTCAACTCGCACTACATCGTTCGCTGGATGTGCGCCTGCTCTTCCTCTCTCTCTCTCCCTCGGCGCGAGCTTCTGCCTCCCCCGCGCGACCGATGACTGACGACGCCCTCCGCTCTCCCTCCCTCTTCCTACGCGCTCCTCCTGCAGCATCTACATCGTCCCCGTCCTCGCCCTCCTCTGGATCCCCGGCATCGTCGAGTTCACGGCCAAGCCCGGCGCCAAGGTCTGGTCGGTCCCGCTCAAGTGGTGGTCGTGCTGGTTGACGGTGGTGTGGGTCGGTTGGTGGGCCGCCGCGCTCAGTGCGTCGCCTCTCTCTCGCTTTCTCCTCCTCGCAGCCCTCAGATGGGCGAGACGCTGACGCTCGGCAACCGCAGGCGCACGCATGGCTCCCGCCGTCCTCACCCGCACGCTCGGCCTCGTCGCGCCCGAGCTGCGCCACTACATCGCCTACCTCAAGGCCGTGCGCTTCTACGTCGGGCTCGCTGGATGGGCTCTCGGTGCGTCGCAGTCTCTCTCGGACCCCTCGAGGCGCTCGATCGAGACGCTGACTCGCACGGTCCCTCGCCCGCAGCCATGTGGATTTCGTTCCTGCCTCTCGTCAACGGTCGCGCCGTTCGTGGCACCGACGGCACCGTGCCGTCGCAGTCGACGCTCAGCCTCATCACCCAGGGCCTGTTCGGCATCTTCCTCAACTTGGTGATCCTCCTCGTCGAGAAGCTCATCGTGCAGATCATGTGGGTCGGCTTCTCTCTTCCTGTCCTGCGACGTGTGCTCGCCGTGCAGAGTCGCATATCTTGTGGAGGTGGATGCGCTGACGCACGTCCTCGTCCCGCAGCGCGCACAACTTCCACAAGCGCTCGTACGAGGACCGCATCGTCGAGCAGAAGTTCCAGATCTCCTCCCTCATCGCCCTCTACCTCAAGTGCGTTCGCTCCCCCTTCCCGCTCACCGAGACGACGACCCTGACGAACTCGCCGTGCCCGCAGCTCGCGCGACATCGGCCGGTCCGACACGCTCGACGGTGCCATGGGCCGCCCTCGCAACAAGCGCCAGGTGTCGGACCCGACCCTCCTCATCAAGAAGGCGCTCAAGGGCGCGCAGAAGGCCGCTCAGACGGCGACGACCGTCATCGGCACCGTCGCGAGCGAGATTGCCGGCGAGCGCGTCCTCCAGCCCAACTCGCCGTCGTCGATGGTCACGAGCGCGCTCCAGAGCGCCAACAAGACCAAGCAGCTCGCGAGGAGGATCTACTACTCGTTCGCGCCCAAGTACCGCGACGGCATGGTGCTCGCCGACATCTCGAGGTGCTTCCGGTCGCGCGAGGAGGCCGAGCGGGTGCGTCTTCTCCCCCCTCCTTCTTTCTTCCACCCGAACCGCAAGAAGTGACCTCCTTCACGCTGCACGCAGGCCTTTGCCATCTTCGACCGCGACTCGAACGGCGACGCGACCCTCGAGGAGGTCGAGATGGCCTGTCTCGACATCCACCGCGAGCGTCAAGCTCTCGCCCGCAGCATGCGCGACATCGACTCGGCCGTCGGCAGGTGCGTTTCCTCTCTCTGCGTCTTGCTCGAGCCGTCGGCGGCAGCTGACCCCGCGCCGCTCCTGCTCGCAGGCTCGACAACATCCTCATGACCGTGTGGTACATCGTCGCGCTCCTGATCGAGGCCGGCCTCCTCAACGCCAGCTTCAACACCATGATCGCGAGGTGCGTCGTCCTCTCTGCTGCATGTCCTCCACCTCGTGCGCTTCGAGCTGACGTCGTCGTCGCGACCCCCTTACAGCGCCGGTACCTTCATCCTCGGCCTGTCGTGGCTCATCGGCACGACGATGCAGGAGATCCTCGCGTCGATCATCTTCCTCTTCATCAAGCACCCGTACGACGTCGGCGACCGCGTCTCGATCGACGCCGTCGACTACATCGTCCTCGAGATGCACCTCCTGTCGAGCATCTTCAAGAAGGTCGACGGGACCGTCACGCAGGCGCCGCACTCGCTCCTCAACACCAAGTTCCTCCTCAAGTGCGTCCCCTCCCTCCTTCTTTGCTCGTCTGCAAGGAGAGCGTGCAGCTGACGTGCCTCATCCCTCCTTGCAGCTACCGCCGCTCGGGCCCGATCTGGGAGAGCTACACGTGGGACGTCGACTTCGGCACGCCTCTCGAGAAGATCGAGGCGCTGCGTGCGCGCATGCTCGAGTTCCTCGAGCAGGAGCGCCGCGACTTCATCCCGGCCATCGACATCAGCATCGTCGACTTTGCGTCGCAGGGCAAGCTCACGCTCTCGGCGCCGATCAACTACAAGAGCAACTTCCAGAACGGCGCGCTCAAGACGCAGCGCCGCAACAAGTGGATCGTGAGCCTCAAGACGGCGCTCGCCGAGCTCGAGATCTACGGCCCGGCCGGCGCGGGCGACCCTGCTCCCGCCGCCGCCGACCCGGTCCTGTACACCAAGGTGCCCTGGGACGAGGTCAAGGCCAAGGCGGCCGAGGCGGCCAAGGCGGCCGACAAGACGCACGAGGACGCGCGCGAGCACGACCCGGCGTTCAAGCGCGCGAGCGGGTTCGCCGAGGGCTTCATCAGCCAGCGCGAGATCGAGAACGACGAGGCCGGCAAGGGCAACGGCGCCCTGCGCTCGCGCGCCGGTGGCGCTCCGGCGGCGTCGTAGAGAGGCGGCGCGCGGCCGTCGAAGGAGGGCGGGCGGGGTCAGGTGGAGCGAGGGAGGAGGAGGAGGCGAGGGCGGCGGGCAGGGTGGGCCCGACAGACACTTTCGCAGGAGACGCTCGATGCGCTCTCCAACGCGCGCCTTTACTGCATTGCACATAGAGCTTGCTCAGTCCGCTGAGCCGCCGTGCGAAAGGGCGAGAGGTCTGCGAGCGGCTTGGGCACGTGCACGCTCCTCGCTTCGCTCTCTCTCTCGGGCACCGAGGCTGGTTCGGCTGCAAAGTACGAGAGATCCTGCACTGCCGAGCAGAGCCACGAGGAGCCGCTGCTGAGGGAGAAACGCTGCTCTCCTCCTCGTCCGGCCCCACCTCGTCCTCCTCTCCCTTCGTTCAGCCCTCGCTCGCCCAGCTGCGAGCTCGAGCATGGCCGC
>Ga0308160_10007901_pt1 | contig 10442 bp, 7 predicted proteins | sample PhyFR1_FD_201036 | JGI IMG/M metagenome (GOLD analysis project Ga0308160, IMG submission 201036) | Phyllosphere microbial communities from UC Gill Tract Community Farm, Albany, California, United States - DLSLF.R1 | ecosystem: Host-associated > Plants > Phyllosphere > Unclassified | place: USA...
GCCTGAACGTAGGTGCCGATACCGACGAAGTCATCACGCAGACGCTTCTTCAGGCGCTCGGTCAACGCGCCGCGCTCTTCCAGCCCCTTGCTGACAATGACCAGCTGCGCGTAGTACGGGTTTTCCAGCTGTTGATCGAGCGGCAGGTAGAACCGCACCGCGCCTTCGCCGATGTAGGTACTCCAGCTGACGATGTCGGGATCGTCCTTGAGGGTCGCCTCAAGCTTGTCCACCGCGCGGCGCGTCTCGTTGATCGAGGCGTTCTGCGGCAGATTGAGGTCAACCAGAATCTCGGGGCGGTCGGATGACGGGAAGAACTGATTCTGGACGAACCGCATGCAAAACAGAGACGTCGCGAATAGCAGAATGGTGATGATGATCGTCAGCCAGCGGTGACGCATGGCCCAGAACATCGAGCCGTTAAACGCCCGCGCAATGCGGCCGGGCTTGGCGTTCTCATCATGCTTTTTCACGTTTTCGCTGAGGATGTGCACGCCAATCACCGGGGCGAACAGCACGGCAACCACCCACGACACCAGCATGGCAACGGCGATGACCGCGAACAGCGTGAAGGTGTACTCTCCCGCCGAACTCGCGTTGAGGCCAATCGGCACGAAACCCGCCACCGTCACCAGCGTGCCGGTCAGCATCGGGAATGCCGTCGAGGTGTAGGCGTAGGTCGCGGCCTGGGCTTTGGTGTCGCCCTTTTCAAGCCGCGACACCATCATCTCCACCGTAATCATTGCGTCATCGACCAGCAGGCCGAGAGCGATGATCAATGCGCCCAGCGAAATACGCTGCATGGTGATGCCGCTGTACTCCATGAAAACGAAGACCATCGCCAGCACCAGCGGGATCGAGCAGGCAACCACCAGCCCGGCGCGCATCCCAAGGCTGATGAAGCTGACGATCAGCACGATCACAACCGCCTCGAACAGCGCACTGGTAAAACCGCCCACGGCCTTCTCGACCACCTGTGCCTGATCGGAAACGACATGCACGCCCACGCCGATAGGCAGATCCGCGGTCGCCGCGTTCATCCGTTCATGCAGCTGTTTGCCGAATTCCTGGACGTTGCCACCCTTCTTCATGGCAATGGCCAGGCCGATTGCAGGCTTGCCATCGAAACGGAACAACGGCTTGGGCGGGTCGACGTAACCCCGGGTGATTTCGGCGATGTCACTCAAGCGATAGAAGCGATCGTTGAGGCGCAGGTTGACGTTGGCCAGGTCTTTTTCTGAGGCGAACTGGCCGGAGGTGCGCACCGAGATGCGCTCCGGACCCGCCTCGATCACCCCGGCCGGCGTGACGGTGTTTTGCGATTGCAGACTTTGCACGACCTGACGCTGATCAAGGCCCAGCGCCGCCAGCTTGCGGGTGGAGAAGTTCAGGTACAGCACTTCGTCCTGCTCACCGATCATTTCGACCTTGCCCAGCCCGGGCACGTCGCGGATCTGCACCCGGACCTCTTCCACGTAATCGCGCAGCTGACGCAGTGTCAGGCCGTCCGAGGTGAAGGCGTAAATCGAACCGTAAACGTCCCCGAACTCGTCGTTAAAGGCCGGCCCCTGCAGACCTTGAGGGAATTGCCCGCGGATGTCGTCGATCTTCTTGCGCACCTGATACCAGATGTCCGGAATTGCACCGGCGCTGGTGGTGTCGCGCAGGTAAACGAAAACCGTGGATTCGCCCGGCCGGGTGTAGCTTTTTACGTAGTCGAGGGAGTCGAGCTCTTCAAGCTTCTTCTCGATGCGGTCGGTGACCTGCTCCAGGGTCTCGTCCACGGTGGCGCCCGGCCAGCGAGTCTGTATGACCATGGTCTTGATAGTGAACGAAGGGTCTTCCTCGCGTCCCAGGTTCATGTAGGAAAACACGCCCATCAGCAGGCCGACGAACATCAGGTACCACACGAAAGACTGATGCTTGATCGCCCAATCGGAGAGGTTGAACGTCCCTTTCATCGCGGGCTTTCCTTATCGACTTTGATTTTCTGCCCCGGCTTGAGGCTGTTGACGCCCGCAGTGACGATGCGATCACCGTTGTTGACGCCGCCGGCCAGTACAACCGAGCCGTTGCTGCGGCTGACAACCGTGACTGAGCGAGGCGAGACCGTCTGATTTTGCATGTCGATGATCCAGATCTGGGTCTTGCCATCGACCTCCTGAACCGCCGTGGCAGGCACCTCGATGCGTGGCTTGACTGTCGAGCTTAGCGTGACGCTGATCGCGGTGCCCAAACGGAACGCCGCTGGCGTATCGGCCAGGGTCAAACGCGCGCGGCGGGTGCGGGTCGAACTTTCGGCTTGGGGTTCCAGTTCGCGAATGGTTGCGGTCGTGTTGATCTGCGGCTCAAGCTGGCTGGCAACAGTGAACACCACATCGCCGGGCAGTTGATCGCCCAGTTGCGACGGCAGGTCGATCACCGCCTCCTTGATGTCCGGGCGCGCAAGCGTCACCACCTGCTCACCGGCACTGACCACCTGCCCGGCCTCGACCTTCCACTCGGTGACGACGGCATCGTGGTCTGCACGCAATTCGCTGTAGCTCAGTTGATCCTTGGCCTGCTGCACAGCGGCCTTGGCCTGATCGTAGGAAGACTGGGAGGTCTTGAGGTCAGTCACCGCCACGTCCAGCGCAGCCTGGGCGCCAACGCCCCTGTCGAATAATTCCTGCTGGCGACGAGCGTTGGCCTGGGCGTTGATGAGCTGCGCTTCGACACGCGCAAGGTCGCCTTGGGTCGAACGCACCTGGTTTTGCTGATCGGTCGGGTCAAGCACGGCGAGCATGTCGCCTTTTTTCACCTGCGCGCCGACATCGACGTTGCGCTGCGCAATACGACCCGACACGCGGAAACCGAGGGTGCTTTCATAGCGCGCGGCAATGTTGCCGGCAAAACGACCCAGGCTCTCTTGCGCCTGGGGCTTCACCTCAATGAACAAGACCGGTCGAATCGGCTCGGGGGCGGGTTCTTCCTTACTGCAGGCGGTCAACAGCAGGCTTGCCAGCACTACCCCCGACAAACGCTTCATTGCGACGCTCCCGTTGGCTTCTGCGAGAGATCGGCATAAACGTCGGCGAGCTCCACTTGCATGTCCGGGTGCAGCAGCTGATTACCGGCAACGACCACTTTTTCACCATTTTTCAAACCATCGACGATGATGACTTTGCCTGTGAGATAACGCCCCACGGTCACGCCGCGCAGGCTGACTTTGTTGTCGGCGTTGACGACCCACACCGCAGGTTTGCCAAGCTGATCGCCCAGGCCTTTGGTCAGCGCCGACCACGGCAGCTCGACGCTGGTTTTGGCCGGAACGCTCAGGGCCGCGCTGACCACAGAGCCGAGGTCCATGCCTGGCGGCAGCGAAGTGAGGGCTATCTTGACTTGCAGCGTACCGGTCTGTGCCGACACGGCGGGGGTGACTTCGCGCACCTTGCCGGTGGCCTTGATGTTGGGATTGTCCAGCAGCGTGACGTCCACCGGCTGATCGGTGGGCGGGTTGACGAACAGTGATTCATAGACATTGAACACGGCGTCGCGCTCGCCATCCCGGGCGAGGCCGAAGATCGGCGCGGTCGCCTGTACGACTTGGCCAACCTCTGCCTGGCGCGCAGTAATGATGCCCGGCGCATCAGCGATCAAAGACGTGTAACTCAACTGCTCGCGGGCATTGGCCAGTTGCGCCTGGGCGGCTTTGAGCGAGCTCTGGCTGCCGCGCAACTGGGCCTGCGCGGAATCGTATTCACTGCGGCTGGTGTAGCCCTTGGGCAGGAGCTTCTCCTGACGCACGAATGCGGCGGAGGTTTGCTTGACCCGCGCCTGCTCTGCGGCAACGGCCGCGACGGCTGAGTCGACGTTGGTCTGCAGGTCCTTGGGGTCGAGCTTGGCCAGTACTTGCTTGGCCGACACCCGATCGCCGACATCCACCATCCGTTGGATGATTTTCCCGCCCACGCGGAATGAAAGCTGCGTTTGCACCCGCGCCTGGATGTCGCCGGTCAGCGCAACATCGGCTGCGAAATCTGCGGTTTTCACCTCTTGCGCCTGCACACGGGCGCGCACAGGCTCCTGCGGCTTTTCCTTGCCACAGCCAGCAAGCACAGCCAGGCACAGGCCGATAAAGAGAACGGTCGGTAGACCACGAAAAACAGGGGGTTGGGCGGGCATGCAAGCTCCTTGTGCCAATGCCGTGACGACACCGCGCCGCTGGACGCCGTTGCGATGTGCTCATGCGACTGTGAGCGTAGATCAGGGTTCCTTGCAAGGCTAAAGTCCGAGGCTGCGGCGTTTCGACTGATCGCCACGAGAGGGAAGGCACTGAATTTTACGAGGGTGACGCGGAGTCGCAGGTGAGTCGGTTGTTCGCTGCGGCGGGGCGGGATCTCCCGTATAACTTCATCGTCCAGGACACCCCTCGCCAGACTGGAGTCATCTGGCAAGGGCTGCTGGATTTAACCGGAGTGGCAGGGCCGGATTGACGATTGTCTTCTATGGCAATAACACGTCGGAGGGTGCGACATCCTCGTTCATCAGTTTTTTACATCATAAATATTGACGCAGGACAGCTTTCCAACAATGCCGTTGTGATAATTACCTTCAAAGTAAACCATTCCCGGAGCCACCTCACTCCCCATGCCTTGCTGGCCACCGATGGAAAACTCGAGCCGCTCAGTTACATTAACGCCAGACCGGGTAAAGCGATATTTATAATAATCATCATCAAACCGACCCTTGTCGTCGCACTTGCTATCATAAAACGCGAGGACAGACTGCTTCGCATTGACCACTTTGAAAGTGTGGGCATCGTCATTCAAACAGCCAAACTGACCATCGCCCATTGTCACAGCGACCCCTGTATCCATTGGGATAGTGCAAGTCCGAGTGATATTACCCGTTAAATCTTTACCAAAAAGCTCGAGCGCAGGCCCTTCTTGAGTGGAGGGTGTGCCAGCTGGCGGCTGATGCACCCTGGCGCAAGAAATCAAACCGCCAGCCGCTACGATGACGAGCAAAATAGCCAACGTCAAATGTGTCCTCAGTGGCATGTAACGAAGCATCAATTTAGAAAGCCCGCACTTTGCGTTAACGTCCATGATGTCCATATCTTTCTCCAGGTCGGCTTTGATATATAGGCACGCACCTTAAGTTAATAACGAACCCATTGATCCGTCCACTGCTAAATAAGAGCCACCAAGACTTAATGGAAATTAAAAAAAGCTCATTTATCGCGACGCGCCCATCCTTTATCTCACGCGACTTGCATCGCAGCACGGGTGACAGTTAATTGATTAGCCGAGCATTTCAAGGGGACTGATTTATTTACATTGCCTTACCGTGAATAAATCAGCCCCCTCTGCCAGTCCCACTGGACGAACGCGATGGTTTGGTAGGACCGGCCTCAGCCGGGAAGAGGCCGGTGAGGACAACCTCAGTTTCCGCCGCGCAGTGTCGACGCTTTCTCGGCTAAAGCCGGTCCTACAATTGACGGCCGAGGCCGGTCCCACAGCCGAAGTCACAACCCGTCCCGCTGGCGAGCAAAATGCTTTCACTGCTAACGGTTAGCTACCTGCGCCGCCGTGGGCTTCTTCAAAGAAGAAATCTTTCCAGCTGTCAGCCTTGTTTTTCAGCACGCCGAGTTCATGCAATTTCTCGGCGTAGATGAACGTACGCTGAGGCACAACGGTGAAGTCGATTTCTGGATCACTGACGATTTTCTCCACCAGCGGCAACGGCAGCTTGGACTTCTCCACCTCAATGTAAGTCTTGGCCGCCGCAGGTTTGTCGGCCTTGATGATTTTCTCGGCTTCGGCCAGTGCGTCGTAGAACGCTTTGTAGGTCTTGGGGTTCTCGTCGTGGAATTTCTGAGTGGTGTACAGCACGTTGAACGTCGCCTGCCCGCCCAGGACATCGTACGAACTCAACACTTTATGCACGTTGGGGTTTTCCAGTTCCTGATACTGAAACGGCGGACTGGAGAAGTGCGCGCTGATTTCAGAGCCGCCGGCGATCAGCGCCGAGGTCGCATCCGGGTGCGGCAGGCTGACCGAGATGTTGTCGAACTTCTTGAAGTTGTCATTCCCGAACAGTTTCGCGGTCTCGATCTGCAACGTGCGCGACTGGAAACCCACCCCGGCTGCGGGAACTGCAATGCGGTCCTTATCGGTGAAGTCGTTGAGGGTCTTCACGTCAGTTTTGTTGCTGAGCAGGTAGTTGGGCATCGAGCCCAGCGAGGCGATGGCCTTGACGTTCTGCTTGCCCTTGGTCCTGTCCCAGATCGTCAGCATAGGCGGCACGCCCGCAGACACCACATCCAGCGCGCCAGCCAACAGCGCTTCGTTCATGGCCGTGGCGCCGGAAATGCTGTTCCAGTCGACCTTGATGTCCAGGCCCTGCTCTTTGCCATGCTTCTCGATCAGCTTTTGCTGCTGAACAACGTCCAGAATCAGATAGCCGATACCGAACTGCTGGGCGATGCTGATCTTGCCCTCGGCCTGGGCACCGCCACTCGACAAGGCGCCAGCGAGGCCCAGGGCAGCTGCGATGGCGTTGAGTTTCGGGCGTTTGAAGGGTCCAGCGGTCAGTGACAAATCCATACATTCCTCGCGATAAAGGCAAAAGCGTCGAGGGCCTCGTGGCCAATGGCTGTCACGAGGCGCCATTTTGTTCGGTGACTCGGATCAGCGCTGCATGCCCCATCGCTTGACGGTCAGGCGTTCCACATTGCTGAACAGCAGATTTTCCACGAGCAGCCCGATGATGATCACCGCCGCCAGGCCCGCGAAGACCTTGTCGGTGTACAGCTCATTGCGGTTCTGAAAGATGTACCAGCCCAGGCCGCCCTTGCCGGAAGAGGCGCCAAACACCAGCTCGGCGGCGATCAGAGTCCGCCAGGCGAATGCCCAGCCGATTTTCAGGCCTGCGAGAATCGAAGGCAGTGCGGCAGGGATGAGGATGTGCCAGACAAACCGCAGGCCCTTGAGACCGTAATTGCGCCCGGCCATGCGCTGGGTTTCAGAGACGCCAAGAAACCCCGCATACGTATTGAGCGCCAGCGCCCAGAGCACCGAGTGCACCAGCACGAAGATCAGGCTGTTTTCGCCCAGGCCAAACCACAACAGGGACAAAGGCAGCAACGCGATGGCGGGCAAGGGGTTGAACATGGCCGTTAGCGTGCCGAGCAAGTCGCGGCCCAACTGCGTGGAGACGGCCAGTGTGGTGAGGCCAAACGCCAGGACAATGCCGATCAGGTAACCCTTGACCAACACCGTCAGGGATATCCAGACCTTGGCGGGCAACTCGCCGGTGGCGATGCCATCGATGAACGCCTGGGCGGTTTGCAGGAAACTCGGCAGCAGCAAGTCGTTGCCCTGAATGCGCGCGGCGATTTCCCAGATGATCGCCAGCGCAACGAGGATCACGGCCTTGCGCACCCAGCTGACTTGCCAGATGCGTTGAGCGAGGGGGATGTCGCGGGCCAGGTCTTCCTGGGTGAAAGGCTCCAGCGCGACTTCGTATTCTTCCCGGATGGGGGGTGAAAGGCTCATGGGTATGTCTCTTAAGTCGACGCACCCTGTAGGAGCCGGCTTGCTGGCGAATGCGTCGGGTCCGACACCTTTTCGGTGAATGACGGATGGGTTCGCCAACAAGCCGGCTCCTACAGAGATATGTCCAATTCGTGCGGCCGGCAGTGGACGCCGTCGGCAGCGCTGTTAATAGGCAATGCGAACGTCTTGAAACCGAAGATCAGGCTCGACCGCTGGCGCTTCGCCTTCGTCGAACAACAGCCGGTGGATTCGCTGCGCAGACGCCTGAAACTCGACGCCCCCGAGGCTTTTCAAGTTGTATTGATGGCTGTTGATCTCGGCACGCACACGCCCGGGGTGTGGCGACAGCAACAGAATCCGGTTACCCACCACCAGCGCCTCCTCAATGGAGTGCGTCACGAACAGCAGCGTAAAGCGCACCTCTTCCCACAACTCCAGAAGCTCTTCCTGCATCTTGCGGCGGGTCAATGCATCAAGCGCGGCAAACGGTTCGTCCATCAACAGAATTTTGGGCTGCATCGCCAGCGCTCTGGCGATCGCCACGCGCGCCTTCATGCCACCCGACAAAGTATGCGGATAGGCATCGGCGAAAGCGCTCAAGCCGACTTTCTCCAGGTAATGCCGTGCACGCTCTTCGGCCTCACGACGCTTGAGCGTGCGCGAGGCCAGCAGTGGAAACATGACGTTCTGGATCACCGTCTTCCATGGCGGCAGTTGATCAAACTCCTGAAACACCACGATTCGGTCCGGCCCCGGCTCCTTCACCTGTTGGCCGGCCAGACGGATCTGACCTTCACTGGGCTGGATGAACCCGGCCACGGCCTTGAGCAGCGTAGATTTGCCGCAACCTGAAGGGCCGAGCAGGACAAATCGATCGGCCGGATCGATTTCAAAGCTGACTTGATGAGTGGCCCGCACCACGCGTTCCGGCGTGCGGTATTCAAGGCTGACGCCCTGTACTTGCAACAGCGCTTCAGCGGTAGGCTGATTGGCCTGTTGCGCGTTCAAGCGATCGCTAGCCGTGTGGCTTTGCAGAGCAGCGGTCATGCAGCGGAGCTCCTTGGCAGGGCAGCCGGATTATCAGGTCAAACCGCACGATGATCCCGGCGCGGTGCGTATCAGAAAGGCGCATCGCCCTGGATGGTGGTGCGATGCAGACGACGGCGCAGGTGATCGGGCGTGCCGCCGGCGAGATGGATCAGGGAGCGGTTGTCCCAGAACACCATGTCGTTTTCCTGCCACTTGTGGCGGTAGACGCCTTCCGGGCGAACGCTGTGGGCATACAACTCGGTGAGGATGGCCTGGCTCTCGTCTGCCGGCAGGCCGACGATATGAGTCGTAAACCCCTCACTGACGAACAACGCCTTGCGGCCGTTCTCCGGGTGAGTGCGCACGATCGGATGGCTGACCACGGCAACCTGCGCCAGTTGCTCGGCGCTGAGCGTGGGACGCCAGTTTTCGGCGTTGCGGCCATGGCTATAGCGGGCCGTGTAACTGTGCACGGCATTGCGCCCTTCAACCGCTTTGCGCAGATGCTCGGGCAGCGTGTCCCATGCCAGATGCATGTCGGCGAACAAGGTGTCTCCGCCCTCGCTTGGCAGCTCCTGGGCGTAGAGCATGGACCCAAGGCTTGGCAGCTCTTTGTAGGACAAGTCCGAATGCCAATACTTACCGGCATCGCCCAGCCCGACAGGCTGACCGTTTTCCACGATATTGGAGACGATCAGAATCTCTGGATGATTGGCGAGCAAAAACTGCTTCAGCACGTGGATCTGCAGCACGCCGAAACGGCGACTGAAATCGATCTGCTGCTGCGGGGTGATGCGCTGATCACGGAAAACCACCACGTGGTAATCCAGGTGCGCTTGATGGACGCGTGCGAAATCGGCGTCGTTAAGCGGGCGGGACAGATCCAGACCGACGATTTCAGCGCCCACCTTTTCGGCGAATGGACGCACATCGAACTGCTGGCCGGGCGCTTGCGCGGACGAAGCGTGGGAGGCTGCTGGCATGAGAACTCCGACTCCATAAAAGCCTGACCACGAAGGCGTAGCCAGAAAGCATCTGTAAGGAGGGAGAACTTTAAAGCTATAAGAAGCGAAGTTTAAATATCGTTACAGCATATGCATAGCGCCGAAAGACCTAGGCACCCGCGTCCGGCCTCAGACGTTCTGCGTGCAGCGGCTTGCGCCCGCCGCTTGCCGAATTAGTATGCCGAAATGCAAAACGCGCCCGCCTGCCGAGTCCTGATGCCGGTGACTGTGGGTCAGGGCAGGAGGGCAACGGCAAGCCAGCGCGTTTCAAGTCTGAGCGCGTGGCACGCACGCGTTCAAAGGATTATCAGAACGCCGGCAGTACCGCGCCGTCGTACTTCTTGTTGATGAAGTCTTTGACCTGCTGGCTGGTCAACGCTTTGGAGAGCTTCTCGATTGCATCGTTGTGAGCGTTATCGGTGCGGGTCACCAGATAGTTCACGTACGGCGAGTCGGCGCCTTCAAGAATCAGGGCATCCTTTTTCGGGCTGAGCTTGGCTTCCAACGCGTAGTTGGTGTTGATCAGGTCCAGGTCGACCTGGTCCAGCGCGCGCGGCAGCAACGCCGACTCAAGCTCGCGGAACTTCAGCTTCTTCGGGTTCGTAGCGATGTCTTTCGGCGTCGACAAGGCATTGGTCGGGTCTTTCAGGGTGATCAGGCCGTTTTTCTGCAGCAACAGCAGGGCGCGACCGGCATTGCTGCCTTCGTTAGGGATGGCAACGGTGGCGCCTTCAGGAATCTGGTCGATGGATTTCCACTTTTTCGAGTAGCCGCCGAACGGTTCGACGTGTACGCCCACGCCGGTCACCAAGGTTGCACCCTTGCCCTTGTTGAAGCCATCCAGGTAAGGCTTGGTCTGGAAGTAGTT
>Ga0308160_10007902_pt1 | contig 10441 bp, 15 predicted proteins | sample PhyFR1_FD_201036 | JGI IMG/M metagenome (GOLD analysis project Ga0308160, IMG submission 201036) | Phyllosphere microbial communities from UC Gill Tract Community Farm, Albany, California, United States - DLSLF.R1 | ecosystem: Host-associated > Plants > Phyllosphere > Unclassified | place: USA...
TTACGACCCGGTCGTCTTTTGGTCTGCTGGGTGTCAGTTGGTAGCGGTCAATTGGCAGACTGTCGACGAGGGTGCTATACTCAATCACGCAATGTTTGTCGATACCAACGGCTACGTCCTCAAACCACTGGCATTACGACATAAAATCCTTTCTCCTGAAAAGCGTCAGAAGTACGCTATTTCAGTATCAATCATCTCCGCACAACGACTCCCTCTCTCCTCCGATTTGAGGGTCGAAGTAACTCTAGGCGAAAAGACTCGAACGACCAAATCGATAGAAGGATGTACACTCAGTCCAACATGGAATGAAACGTTCACATACGAATTAGAATGTCTACCTTCCATGTTGGATTTAACATTCTTGCATATCGAGATTAAACATCCGAAATCGAAACAGAGCATGCTTGCTCAGTGGGTCCGGACGCTCGGGGTGGCTCCGAGGGGTTTTAGGTATTTACCGCTTTACGATGCTTTATTTTCGAAATATGTTTTTGCTACGATTTTTGTTAAACTTACGATTGATCCTATTGCTTAGGTCTTGTACTGTATTGTATTAATAGATATGAATGACAAGAGATGAATGGAAGATAGCAAATGCTGGCGTGTCATGTTATGAGTTCCTTTCAAGAGCGACCCCTTGGAAGTCCTTTCATGTCCTTATTTTAGCCTTCTTTCGTGCTCCGCTCAGGACAGCTATAAAACCACTGGCACTCTCACATGTCGCTCTCTCTTACCACTACACAAATTTGTTTCATCGCTTCTCTTCCTGATTACCAATTCTCAGCCACCTAATACATTACAAAGATGCCGCAAGGGTCAGGTCGAGCTGCCAAATCTAAGGTAAGTTCAGATTCACTTATGAGGCAAAACACGTATTGAGCAATAGCGTCAAGGAAGTGGAGCCTGGTTGCAATCTGTTGTGTCGCGCGCAGAAACTACTGAGTACGGCTCCCACGATTTTTACACCGGATTAAGGAAAGAACGCCTGTGGATCCTGTAAATTCAACAAAGTGAAGTGCGACAAGAAGAAGGGAACATGCACGCGTTGTACCAAAAGAAGCTTGACGTGTGAATACAGCGAACCTAAGTGGAGCAGGAACCGTACCCAAAAACAGACAGCTTGCAACACTTGTCATAAGAAAAAGGTGAGATGCGAGGTGACAGAAATGTCGTACCCTGTTTGTACCGCGTGTTCCAAATCGCCAACGAGTTGCAGCCTTTACCCACCCAGCAGATCCGAGGAGACGCAAAGTGAGGACAGTAATGGTATGTCCGGGTCAAATGAGGAGGTACAATCACGCCCGGCCAGTCCCGCTGGGTCAGGCGGGTCAGGCACACTGGTCTTAGAGAAGAGGGAAACGAGCGAGACACAACCACCGGTGAGTGAAATCCTGAAGTTCCAACTGCCGCTCATCGGCCCACAGTCATTCAACGGTGGCGAAAATGAGACCAAAGAAATCGCGTATGGGGTCAGGAGAGATGGAGAAGGACCTGTGGATGATGAAGCAAATGGCGTGATTCACCCTTCCCAATATGAATGGTGGAAGGGCAAGTAATGAGAGGTCAAAGACCCAGAGAGTCCCATCGACTACCCCTTTGAGGTCTCTTCAAGCTTTGAGTTGCTATGTATATTGACTTTGGGACGGGCAACGATGATCGTCGAACATCCCATTGTCTCGCTTCCACTGATCGATGCTGAGCTTCCTTTGGCGCTTGCTCAACGCCGCTGACTACGTCATGAATTTTGAACAGGGTCTCTTTGCAAGCCCTACCATTTCGCACCGAGGAGACGCCATGTTCACCTACACAAACAGTTCGATGTAGCCTTCATACCTCGCTAACCTCCAATTCGGCTGTTCCGTGAGTGATTTGCCCAATCCGACCCCTTGAAATCGGCTGTTTTTGTTGGTATCACCATCCAGGCCATTGCTCAGCTATGTAAGTCCTAGGTATGCATGACTGTAGGTATTCACAGGTGGCGCAAATAGCCCCCACCACACCGATACATGCACGCGGCGGCGATCCGCGCAAGACGTCGTCTCATGTCATGATTCCCTTTCAGGCGCGACCCCTCAGATACCTTTCATGTTGACCTCCAGGTCTTTGTTTTCAAGCTCCGTCCAGCCACTAGGTCTGATGACCGCCGTCTGATTTATCCTCTTATTGTACTGACACAGCTTGACACAACTTACCATGTCTTTCGACAAAACACATCCTTCAACCTTTAACAACGCAGAAGGGCCACAGCCGTGGATAAAATGCACACAGCACCCGCTTTCCAAGCGGGCTACTGTGAGAGAGCGAGCACGCGTCAGTTCATGCTCATCCATTTCGTGTTGCCGGAACTAATGGAAAGCTCGGTATCACGCGACGACCTCCTTCTCCATCCTGCGACCCTTGCAGGAGCACCAATTCACCGTGCGACGGCTCGCGACCTTGTGGGACATGTACGGAGCAGGATCCACCATTGACATGCTTTGGCCGCGGAAGATCTGGGAGAAAATCAACTGCCTGTGATCAATGTCGCTCATTGAAGGTGAAGTGCGACCTGACAAAACCCACATGCGGCAAGTGCACCACAAGGGGTGCGGTGTGTACCTGGACTGGAAAACCCAACTCGAAGCGCAGACCCAAACAAGGAGTCGAAACTGTGTCCGGAGGAGTCGGGGCAGGTGGATCGAGCCAGGTTGGTCCCGCTGGGACTGAGCTGCCGCCAGACAACGGCACAGGCAGCACAAATAACGAGACAGCGACAAGTAATCAATTCGCGCCCACAATTGCAGACACGACAGGCCAGACAACGCTGGCAGCGGTCGCGGCAAGGACAGAGGATCCTAACGAGCGAGCGGACGAAGAAGGGCAGATTGCGAGATGGAGAGCCAACGACGAGATTGAGTGGGTGGACGAAGAGCCTGTCAGTGATCTGATTTAATCGTCTTTGCAGCAGCAGAGCTCAAGTTCTGGACCAACGTGAATTCGGTACATCTGCTCATCTAGGGATCTTTGAACCCAATTTGAGCTGTACCCTGGTGACCAGCGCCGATCCACAATTGATATTGTACAGAACTTATGACTATCGCGATTGTTTGCTTAGAACCAGTACGGAAACGTATCGATGCCGAACTGTACATGGATATGGGTGGGAAATGACTAAGAATATGAATGGATGATACATAGCAGATGCTGCGTGTCTTGTGGTGACATCCATTGAAGAGCGACCCCTTGGAAGTGTCTTGCAATCCTTTCTACATCTTTGTCCTTGTGCCCCGCTCTATACAGCCCTAATATTCGCCCACATCTTCCTCATTAGACTTCATTTTCTAAGACTATACAAGCGTAACTTGACGCCTCTTCGATACTCAAATCATCTGCCACCGGGATGCCAGAATCTTCGCGAGTGTCTTCGGTTCCCGAGGGTACGGGACCATCCTCCAAAAGAGTTCGAGTTCGTTGCTACCCATGCATCCTGGAGCAGACATGCTGACAAGAAGCCTCGACAGAGAGAAAGATATACGTCAAAAGAGTACCCAGCCTGTGGAGAGACCTGCGTTTTCCAGCAGAAGAATGCACCAACTGATGGAACGGCATCTGTTGCTTGTAACTCGTGTAGCCGATACAGGACTGGATGTGACCGACTTGTGCCCTCGTGTACGAAGTGCACACGGCGATTTTTGTACCGCCGCAATCGACAAGAGAAAGTCATGAGGACAACATGGGTGAAAGGGAGTGAGAATGCTGAGTCTGGATCACATGTGATCGAAGATACGCTGTCAACCGCCATTCAATTGGCGCATTTTTCCTCTGACCGGACCTCCGTCACGAGAAACGAGCAAGAGTCAGAGCAAGGGAAGGCAGGGGCGGAAAAGAAAGCGAACGAGGAAGGGACAAGCCAAACACAGCTCCGAGGAAGGGAAGCCCCAAGGTCTCCAACGTCGGTGACCATACCACAGTCAACGGTCGGCGAACCGGACCATCCCAAAGAAACTAGACCGGCAAACGGCAGTCATGGCGAATACTTCAAGTATGGAGACGAGAATGACGTGGAACATCCTTTCCATTGGACTTGCAGGCGGTACTCAGGGTATTTGAGGAGGTAGTGAGGGAAGTCTCGGTAAAGCCCAGCAATTCCGCTCCTTCTGAAGCTTCTCCGGACAGCATTACCGACGAACAGGGAGTGACAAACAGTCACCAGCACGCAGTAGGTGATTGTATGAATTTCGATCGTCGCTGATCACGCCACAGTGGACGACGGACCAACAGGACACATTTCAAGAACATGGTCCAATAGGCACCATCGCTGGCGAATCCATTGTGCATGGGGACGAAGAAGGGGTCATGCATCCTTCTCAATACGACGTAGTTAGCGGTAGTCAGGGCGCTTAGAGTGTGTGAGGGAGGTGAAATCCGAAGCAAGCCGAGCCTGCGGTAGTCATATCGGTTTTCTTTTCCACTGCTATCTGTGTGTATGACCATATCTATATAAAGACAGACGTGTCTCATTAATGCGTCCGCATCCTAAATAGCTTAACAAGATCAACATCTACTCAGGCTTATCATTAGCAGCCTTCATAGCTCCCACCAACATCCGATTAGCCCCTTCCTTTGGCCGTCGTCCCCGTTCCCTATCGATTCTAGGCCTCTTGGAGTCCGCAGAACCTTCACGACCCATAGGAACAGCTACTATCAGTACAGATCAATCGGGGGTGAAGAAGGGACATACCATCATGAGGTCTCTTCCTCTCTGAATCGCCAGCAGGAGGTGGAAGCGGTGGAGAAGCGGGTCTGGAACTTGGAGATGCGTTTCCGGAGATTGACATGCCCATTCGTGATGCTAGACTACCCGGTGTTGCCGCTGATGCAGGTCCTCGGGAGGGTGTACCGGTACCGTTACTTCCGATACTGGTATTGGCGACGGTGTTGATACTGTTGGTACTATTGTTGAGATCATTACGCGATCCAGGTCGGGCGGGGAGTGCATGAGGTCCTCTAGCTGGAGTCACCTATCTCGTCAGCTTGATCATCGATGTTCGGTAGACTTACATCGTTTGGTCTGGTGTTTCTTGGCGCATCGGCGGTGCTGGCCGCTGGTGCCGGTGCTCCCGCCGTAGTCGGCGCGGATGGGGTAGCCTGCGGACGAACCTGTTCCACCGAGGATATCGAATGAGGCGGATCAGAAGGTCGTGATCGTCCATCCCTCGCTGGACCAGAAGGACCAGAAGGAAGAAGTTCTCTGGGAGGATCATCTCTTCGTCGATCCCTCTCATCAGGTCGTCTGTCCCTCTCATCGGGCCGCCTATCTCTTGGATCATCCCTCCTTGCACCGCCGCGGATGTCGTCGCGTCTATCACCACCCCTCTCTCGATCTCGATGAGGTGGATCATCCCGTCTATCCCTATCTCGATCGCGGGGGTCGTCGTGTCGATGACTCCGCCTATCACGGGTATCTCTGTCCCTATCGCGGTCCCCGTCCCGGTGCCGATCCCGATCTCGATCATCACGACGAGAGGATTCTTCTCGTTCTCGTTCTCGCCGTCTATCTCCAGGTTTTTCGACTGGATCAATCCTTCGAGGCTGGTTGTCAGCTACTTTCGATGTCTAGGTAGGGGTAGCTTACAGCTTCATCCCGCTTTCTCTTTCCTCCAGCGTCGTCTTTTTCTTTGACAGCCTTCTCTTCCTTTTCTCTAGCTTTTCTATCCGCCCTCTCTTTCTCCGTTTCCTTCTCTTTTCTTGAACCTGACGATCTTCTCTCTTCCCCACCTGCCAGCTTGTCGTGTCGAGCTTGAAGTAGATCTTCCTGTTTCTTCCTATCCTTATCACCTCCCTTCTCTTCGACCTTGGTATCGGGTGTAGTAGCCCTAGAATCTCTTCGTCGATCATCACGACCTCCTCTATCCCTCTCTCGGTGATCTCGGCGAGAACGCTCCGAAGTACGTGATTCGATACTATTACTTCTCCTCTTGGTGCCAGGTGAACTCTTTCGAGAAGGTGGTAGGGGTGGAGATTTAGGTCGAGCCTCGTCTTGGTTCTTCACACCAGTAGAAGGAGGAGCCATTGGTGATCCCTCCTTTCCACGAGGACTAGGTGCTGGACTCTGAGCTGGCGAAGCAGATCCCCGGATAGGCATGGAATCAGAGACGAGTGATCCGAATCGCCTAGCGCGAGCTGCGGCGCGTTCTTCATCGGCCGTCAGGGCTTTTGGTGGTCCCATACTTTGGGCTTGCTGTCCTGGTCTCTGGGGTAGAGTTGTATTGGGAGCTGTACGCGATGGTCCGGTAGGAGCGTTGATTTTGTCGGATGGACCATTTCCATTGGATGTAGCTGGTGCGGGGGGAGGTACGGAGCCAGTGGATCGAGTGGCACGAGGACCAGCCGGTGGTGGATGAGCAGCGGAAGGTTTCTCCTTATCGTCCTTATCGGTAGGAGCGACAGGTGGGGCGGATCTGAGTGTCAGCTTCGCTCACAAGCAGAGATTGATAAAGCTCACCTCCTCTCTTCCTTAACGCTAGCAGCCTGCTTCATCTTGGACTCCTTGACTCTCTGTCGTAAAGCTTCCTGGTCCAATTTCGCACTAGCAGCAGGAGCGATCGGGGCGGAACCAGTTTTTCCACCATCTTCTGCTTTCGAGGGACCAGATGGTGGGACTTTAGCAGGAGTGGGAGGAGCGCGAGGGGTCTATCATCAGCTTAGTTTCGATGTATATAGGGAACTTACAGCTGCGTAATCCTCATGCTTGAGATATGGCCTGACTGTGATTCGCTTTTGGAGTTGAACCATGTACGCTTTGCATCCCTGTTTCAGATCGGGCGTTAGATCTGCTCGCTCCGATAATTTCTCCATGACGCTGTAGAGTTCTTTGCCGTGGTCTTCGAGTAGGGGGAAGATTGGTAAGACCTGAAGGGCGACGGTGATACCATTTTTGATGTGCATGAAATCGGTCTGCTCCCAACATGATTTGATCGCCTGTCATTAGATGTGCTCTGGTGGGGCTTGAGGGAAGACGTACCCGGAACAGAGGACCGTGGAGCTTGGTCATGTTGAATACCCTGAATGCCGGCCATGCCATCGGTTTATATTCCCCAGCTGCTTTCGGTCGATACACCATTCCGGGGAGTGGAGAGGCGGGATCACCATTGCCTTCTGCTTCGTACTTCTTTTGATCTTTATACCAAGCGTCAAGATCGACAAGCATGGCCTTGAGGCATCGTGCTATTGGTCAGCTCGTTCTCCTTGAATTCAAATGGGACTTGCCAAGATTCCTAGCTTCGCTCTCTGTGCAAGCGAATATACAGCCAGCAAGTGAATCGCTGAAGAACTACTAGTCAGCTTGACTCTGAGGTCATATCAATGGAAGCTTACCTGCATGTAGGCAAAGACGGTAGTGAATCCATTGGTGCCGAGATCGTGCATCGTCCTGATCATCTTGGCCACAAACACAGCGTCTGAAGGAGTCATGAGCGCCCTTGGATAGAAACAGAATTGATGTAATTGAATAGCGAGATCATGCCGGCCCGTTCCTTCATTCACACCTTTATCATTAGCTCTCCTTCCCAATCGCGGACACGGGGTAACATACTCTGATCAAACCAAGTAGGAGCTTCCAACCTCAACCTCTTCCTCGTTCTCTCGACATAAGCAGACTGTACATCCCGCTCTTTCGTCAAGGCCGCAACCCGGTCCTTGAGCCTCTTTCTCTCTTCATTCTGTTGCGACAAATTACCGCCTCTCCAACTTGCTATTTCCTTATCGTAAGCTGATATACGGTTTATTGCGGATTTGTAGGTTGATGCTGAGAATGAGATATCGGATGTTGAGAGGTTCCAAAATACAACGAAGAAGGGGGCACTGGGATGTCAGCTTTAGTGGATCGGATGAAGATGTCAGATGTACCCCATGTTGATCTTTGCTGATTCTGTCAAGAGCTCGCCTGCTTGTTCTATCGTAGGTAGTAGAGCGGCTTGATATCGTGCACGCTAGTCATCAGCTCCTTATCCATGTCTGACACGAAGATACGTACAGGCTTAGGCTCAGGTACACTACCGCCATTTGGCTGATCGCCGTTAACTCCCTCCATTGGAAGATCGGCAGCCAAGAGGGGAGGAGTGATCGGCGTAGGCGACAGCGGAGGTGTCAGGGAACCAGTACCATTCGCAGTAGCTTCCTTCTGAGCCTTCAATTTCTCCCTCAACAAGGTCAATTTATCGTCGTCCTCCCTTGAAATTTGGGCGTGGAGGCGGGATCGGAGGACTTGGAAAGCCATATTGTAATCTAGTCCAAAATCGTTTGTGAGCGTAGCGAAATCGGGAATGTAATTTATCAACTCGTCTGGTGTGAGTTGTTCGCTTAGAAGATCACCGTATTGAATGAAAATGTCGTGGACCTGTCTATCAGCTATATCTCGAAAGCACCGGAATGGGCTGACCTTATCGTGCATCAACCCTAAAGCCTTCAGAGGGGTATCAGGCTGCCTCTCCACCAACTTATCCACAACGCCCTGCCGAGTCTGCGCAAGAGCAATCCAAATAGGAATAGCCAATTTCGTCTCTCTCAACGCACTAATCAACCTAGGCAAACTCTTCTTGGTGCTCTTGGCTTTATCCATCGGCGCACTCTTCGACTTGTTCCCAGGATCATCAGTCGGTTTGGCGAGTAAGATCTGAGTTGTCCAGAACGATTCGTGTATCATTTGACGTCCTGTGCCGTATGCTTCGAGTTGAGCGTCTGATACTCCGTTATTTTCGACTGTGTCGACTCCGTACATTCTCTGAATTACTCGCGAGAGGATCGTCAAGTCGTCTGATTCTCCACGCATAAGCTTATTGATGATGTATTGTAGGATAGGTTCGAGATCCATGTTGAGGTATCGCCTATTGAAATCGCCTACGAAAGCGGCAATGTCTGACCGTCAGCTATGTACCGGAGGAAACGGTTCATGACAGCTTACTTTCCAGCCATTGAGCTACTTCCGTACCCTGTGGATTCGTCCTAGACGCTTTCTCACTAGCCAAAACATCCACCAGCGTAAAGGTAGCAACGTCCATAGCAAGCTGATTCATATATCGTCCAGCATCGACGATCGAAGCTCCAATATTCGGATAAGCCTTGACCTGGGTCACAGCAGTCGACCAAAGCGCACACGGATTCGTATGACTCAATTTTGCGAGAGCCCTAGCTGGACCTCTTTCTTGAGCGGTAGGAATGGTTGAAGATTGGGAAGCAGTAACTCGTGAGAGGGATTTCTTGATGTCTCTTGTACATTCCGCTGCGGCTTTCACTGCTATTGGACAGTTGAATTGAGGTCGTTTTGGGTCACAGGTCCAATCTCGCCATTCGCCATAAAGCTGGTATCGAACGGGATAAGGGAAATGTTTGATCAGAGCCCAGAGGTCAATGTCGAAAGCGGCTGTAGCGTTTGAATTGGACAGGGCGGGAAGTAGGAGGACTCGAAGGATGTTGAGCCAAGGTTCCATCTCGGCAGGAGTTGGCTATCATCAGCACAGACATATTCATGGAAAAGTAGGACGTACCTCTGACCGGCGAATATCGTCCTTGATGGTAGGATTTGTCCCTAATCCCGCTTGCAATCGCTTCTCCTCCTTGAGCAGAGCGAAATGCTTAGTACCGATCCGACAGATCTTGGCCATCACAGACCCAGACCTTCCTCCAATACCTCTGACAAGCGAAAACCATCTCATTCCTTTCTCATGTATATCTTCCCTACAAGTCCACTGTTCAGCTCCATCCCTCCATCCGGGATAAAAGAACTTGAACACCTTGGTCGATGTTTCTGGTGGACTGGGCGCGTATAGAGTGGGTACGACCTCCCTAGTTCCAACCTCATTCCGGTCTCCTATATCTTCATCGAGATCCTCGAATCCGGGAATTTCGGCACGGAAAACATCTTCCAGAGCGTGCGCTATCAAGCGTAGAATCAGATCGCCAATTGCTGGATGACTTTGAGCGAGCCAGGGGTATTTCGCCAAAAAGTATTGAGCGGATGGAATATCGCCTAGGGAAAGTAAAGCTTGGAGGAGCTGGATCCGTTGTTCTGGAGGTGGTTTTGCTGGTGGACCTGTTGATTCGGCATCTTTGGAGTTTGCGGTTGATGGGGGTTCGTCGTCGGTCAAGACGGTGCTGGATAGGGCGTTGACTGGACCAGAGCGAGACGTTGTCGATTCAATAAACCTCTTGCGGATGTTTTCCATCTCTTCGTCATCGGGCGAGAGCTGAGTGTGAGCCGTGATCTGATTATTAAGGAGATCAAGAATAGACGTACGAAGGGCAGTAAGTCAGCGAGACCGACGAAACCATGCTTGAGCAAGAGGGCAGCAATATAAGTCAGACCACGGGGTGTGTCTCCTCCGTCCGGTCGCTATTCTTCAGCTTCGCTCTCTTGAAAGGGACATGCCAGCTTACCTGACAGAAACTGAATTTGGCTCCTAGG
>Ga0308160_10007903_pt1 | contig 10439 bp, 8 predicted proteins | sample PhyFR1_FD_201036 | JGI IMG/M metagenome (GOLD analysis project Ga0308160, IMG submission 201036) | Phyllosphere microbial communities from UC Gill Tract Community Farm, Albany, California, United States - DLSLF.R1 | ecosystem: Host-associated > Plants > Phyllosphere > Unclassified | place: USA...
CCTCACCCCAACCCCTCTCCCGGCGGGAGAGGGGCTAGCTGCTGTTCCTTCTCCCATCGGGAGAAGGTGCCCCGCAGGGGCGGATGAGGGTACGGGCGCAGCCTCGTGCACCCAAACTCCGCGAGACGCTTCGCGCCGGACCCTCACCCCAGCCCCTCTCCCGATGGGAGAGGGGCTGAGGCCGCACGCCGCGCTACAGCAGCGACTTGAGCCGGTACAAGGCTTCCAGCGCCTGCTTGGGCGTCAGCTCGTCCGGGTCCAGCGCAGCCAGCGCGTCCTGCGCCGCCGACGAGGCGGCCGCGAACAGGCCGAACTGCTGCGGTGCGTCCAGCGCCTGCGGTGCCATCTGCGAGGCGTGGCTCTCGCCGCCGCGTTGCTCCAGTTCCGCCAGCCGCCGCCGCGCCTGCGCGACGGTGGCTTTCGGCAGGCCGGCCAGCGCCGCCACCTGCAGGCCGAAACTGCGATTGGCCGGGCCGTCCTTGACCGCGTGCATGAACACCAGTTTGTCGCCGTGCTCGACCGCGTCCAGGTGCACGTTGGCGATGCCGCTGGCGCCGCCTTCGACCGATTCGTCGGCCAGCGCAGTGAGCTCGAAATAGTGCGTGGCGAACAGGGTGTAGCAGCGGTTGTGGTGGGCCAAATGGCGCGCCACCGCGTCGGCCAGGGCCAGGCCGTCGTAGGTCGAGGTGCCGCGGCCGATCTCGTCCATCAGCACCAGCGACTGCGCGCTGGCGTGGTGCAGGATGTAGCTGGTCTCGGCCATCTCGACCATGAAGGTGGACTGGCCGCGCGCCAGGTCGTCGCCGGCGCCGATGCGGGTCAGGATGCGGTCGATCGGGCCGATCACCGCACGCGTGGCCGGCACGTAGCTGCCGATGTGCGCCAGCAGCACGATCAACGCGTTCTGGCGCATATAGGTGGATTTACCGCCCATGTTCGGGCCGGTGATCACCAGCATGCGCCGGTCCGGATGCAGGTCCAGGTCGTTGGGTTCGAACGGCTGCTCGCGCACCGCTTCCACCACCGGATGGCGGCCGCGTTCGATGCGCAGGCACGGCGCGGTCTCCAGTTCCGGCTGCGCCCAGTCCAGCGCCTGCGCGCGCTCGGCGAAGCCGGCCAGCACGTCCAGTTCGCTGAGTGCGGCGGCGGCGCGCTTGAGCGGTTCCAGGCGATCGCCCAGCGTGTCCAGCAAGGCTTCGTACAGCAGCTTCTCGCGCGACAACGAGCGCTCGCGCGCCGACAGCACCTTGTCCTCGAAGTTCTTCAGTTCCTCGGTGATGTAGCGCTCGGCGTTGGTCAGCGTCTGCCGCCGGGTGTAGTGCACCGGCGCCTTTTCCGCCTGGCCCTTGCTGATCTCGATGTAGTAGCCGTGCACGCGGTTGTAGCCGACCTTCAGCGTGGCGATGCCGCTGCTGGCGCGCTCGCGCGCTTCCAGGTCGATCAGGAACTGGTCGGCGTGGGTGCTGAGCCGGCGCAGTTCGTCCAGTTCGGCGTCGTAGTCGGCGGCGATGACGCCGCCGTCGCTGAGCTTGAGCGGCGGCTGCTCGGCGATCGCCGAGGCCAGCAGATGCGCGATCTCGTCGTGCTGGCCCAGCTCCGCGGCCAGCGCGGCCAGCCGCGGCGAATCCAGCGGCGCCAGGATCGCGCGCACCGCCGGCAGCAGGCCCAGGCCGTCGCGCAGCGTGGAGAAATCGCGCGGGCGCGCCGAGCGCAGCGCCACGCGGGTGAGGATGCGTTCGATGTCGCCGAGTGCGCGGAACGCATCACGCAGATCGGCATCGGCGCCGCGATCGATCAGCGTGCCGACCGCATGGTGGCGCTGCACCAGCACCTCGCGCAGGCGCAGCGGGCGGTGTAGCCAGCGCCGCAGCAGGCGCCCGCCCATCGGTGTGACCGTGCTGTCGAGCACGCCGAGCAAGGTATTGCGGGTGTCGCCGTCCACGCGCGTGTCCAGCTCCAGGTGGCGGCGCGTGGCGGCGTTCATCGCGATCGCCTCGGCCGCGGTTTCCATCGCGATCGCGGTCAGGTGCGGCAGGCGCTGCTTCTGCGTCTCTTCCACGTAGCCGAGCAGGGCGCCGGCGGCGGCGGTGGCGCGCGGCTTGTCGTCGATGCCGAAGCCGCTGAGATCGTGCAACTGGAAGAAGTTCAACAGCTGGCGGCGGCCGCTGTCGGCGTCGAACAGCCACGGCGCGCGGCGGCGCACGCCGCGGCGCTCGCGCAGGAATTCCGGCCACTGGTCCTCGTCGGGCACCAGCAGTTCGGCCGGCTCCAGCCGCGCCAGTTCCGCTTCCAGCGCGTCCTCGCTATCGACCTCGTTGACCAGGAAGCGGCCGCCGGCCAGATCGGCCCAGGCCAGGCCGTAGCCGTGCTTGTTGCGCGCGATCGCCATCAGCAAGGTGTCGCGGCGCTCGTCGAGCAGCGCCTCGTCGGTGACCGTGCCCGGGGTGACCACGCGCACCACCTTGCGCTCGACCAGGCCCTTGGCCAGCGCGGGATCGCCGATCTGCTCGCAGATCGCCACCGACTCGCCCAGCGCCACCAGCCGCGCCAGATAGCCCTCGTAGGCATGCACCGGCACCCCGGCCATCGGGATCGGCGCGCCACCGGAGCTGCCGCGTTGGGTCAGGGTGATGTCCAGCAGGCGCGCGGCCTTGCGCGCGTCGTCGTAGAACAGCTCGTAGAAATCGCCCATGCGGAAGAACAGCAGCAGGTCCGGGTACTCGGACTTGGCGGCGAAGAACTGCTTCATGAGAGGCGTGTGCTCGGCACTGGCCTTGCTCGACGAGGATTTCACATTGGGATCAGCGGTTTGCAAGAAACGTCCTTACGGGATGTGGCGGTCGGTCCGGGTCACTGACGGCAAGTAACGGTGTTCTTTGTTGCGTCGCTGTTGCGGCGGTCACTCAAACGGGATCAAATCGATGTTGCGACGGACACAAGACGGATCGACCATGGATAAGGTTGTTGCGACGGGAGCGGATGCCTCGCGTCGCCTAGGTACCAAGTTTAAGCTGTCCTATAGGCAGATCTGCGAACTGGGCGTGGCCAAGGGCCCTGTCGACGGCAAGTAGGGCAGGACACTCATCGCTCCCCGCCCGGCCGCAGAGGCCGGGAAGCCCTACCGGGTCTTGGACGGCAATCAGGGCGCGCCCACCGGCTTCGGTTCCTATGTGGGCACGACCCGCACGACCTACGAGGTCCTTCGCGAGCGCATTGCCCCACCTTGAGCGCTACAGGCGTCGGCTAAGGCTGGGGCAGCGGGCGTGAGCAGTCGATGCTTTTAGCCTGAGCCATGCATGTGGGTCTTCAACTCGTCAGCTGCACCCACAGCACCAGAAACACCATCGGCAACCGCTCTCAGCGGAGAAGGTCAAGACGGCTCTGTGCAAGGCGAGCAGCGTCATGACGCACTCTCTGGTTAGCGGTGAGCCCGTGGTCGCCCTGCCAGCACCCGCGTTTGCTCCACGTAACCGCCTGCCGCCAGCAAGAACATGCGCGAGCAGTCGGCTGCGGCTACACTCCATAGGCGTATGAACGCTCATTCCGCTGCCCACGCTGTGCGCGTCTTGGTCCTAGAGGACGACCCGATGCTGCGTGAGCGCATCCTGGTCCCCGGCCTGAGCCGTTTCGGCTTCGATACCTACGGTTGCGGCAGCGGCGCCGAACTGCAGGCGCGACTGCAGAGTCATCCGGCCGACATCGTGGTGCTCGACATCGGCCTGCCCGATACCAACGGCTTCATGGTGGCCCTAAACCTGCGCCAGCAGCAGCCGGGCATCGGTATCGTCATGTTGACCAGTCTGGGTCAGACCGAAGACCGGGTGCGCGGACTTACCGGCGGTGCCGACGCTTACCTGTCCAAGCCGGTGGAGATCGACCTGTTGGCGGCAACCCTGCACAGCCTGACGCGACGCCTCAGCGGCGCAGCGCTGCAACTGTCGGGTGGATGCTGGCGGCTCAGCGAGGACGGCTGGCGTCTGTTGAGCCCATCCGGTGCGGCGGTCGCGCTGACTGCGACCGAACGGCGCCTATGTCAATGCTTGCTCAAACAGCCCGGCTTTCTGGTCCCGCGCGAGACGCTGATCGCTGCGTTGACCGATCGAGTGCACGATTTCGACACGCACCGGCTCGATTCGATGGCGCACCGGCTACGGAGCAAAGTGCGGAGTCGCTGCGGCTCCACCCTGCCATTGGCTGCTGTGCACGGGAAGGGCTACATCTTCGATCCTTACGGTTGAGCGACAGCGGCGTGCACTACGCTGGCGGCCGCGTCCGTGCGCGGCAACGCAATACAGAAACGGGTGCCCACGCCGATTTCGCTGTGAATATCAATATGGCCGCCGGCACGCACCACCAAGTCGTGCACCACGGCGAGGCCTAGCCCGGTTCCGCTATCGGCCGGCTTGGTGCTGTAGAACGGCTCGAAGACGCGCGCGGCCACGTCCTCCGGCATGCCATGGCCGTTGTCGGACACCTCGATCACAATCCACTTCTCCTCGATGCGCACCGCGATGTCGAAATAGCCGAACTCGAGAATGGCGTCGCGGCTGTTGGAGGCCAGATTCAGCAGCATCAGTTCGAACTGGCTGCGTTCGAAACGAATCGCTGCAGTGGTCTCGGGTAGTTTGCAGCGGAGCGTGACATTCACTCCTAACATCTGCCGCAATATCGGTTGCAAGGAATTGACGGCCTGCCCCACATCGAAACACTCGGGGTTTTCGGGGTCGCGGCGGCTGAAGCTCAGCAGGCGACGGCTGATCGCCATGCCGCGCCGCGCCGTGTCCTCTACGCTAGCGAGGATGCTTTCCAACTGCATGGCCCGCTCCGCGTCACTGCCGGCCTCGTCGTCGTGACGGCCGGCGGCGAAGCTAACGATTACCGACAGGATATTATTGAAGTCGTGCGTTATGCCGCCGGCCATTCGCTCGACGATCTCGCGCTTCTGCGCATGGATCAGCTGCGCCTGTGCCCGCTCGCGCTCGATCATCTCCTGTTGCAGCCGCTGACCGCGCGCATTGGATTCGCGCAGGCTCTCGCGCAGCGCCTTCGTGGTGAGATCGAGCAGCATCGTCACCAGAATGTAGCTAAACAGCACTGCAGGCATGTCATATAGCGCGCGCCTAGGCTCGACGTCGGGCCTAAACAGCAGGTCGTGGCTAGCGCCCACTCCCAGGGCCAGTAACAGAGCGCCGAAGGTGATCCATAGTGCGCCGCGCCCAAGCACGAGTGCGGACAGGATCAGCACCAGCATCTGCGCTAACTGGTCAGGCAACTGCTCCATGAACCCATGCATTCCGGCATTGACCAACATCGACGCCTGGATCGACCCCAACAACAACCCGACACCCAGGCGCAATGCGCCCCGGCGCACGCACACAAACCCGATCACTGCGCAAAGGGCAATGAGCTGGCTCATCACGATCGAGACCATCTGATCAGGTTTCAGGTCGCCGAGCTGCGTCTTCAGTTGCGGCCAGAAGATAAAGGCGCTTGCGAACGTGGCCGGAATCGACACTGCCATGAACAACAGCAACAGCTGGATTACACGCGCGTTGCGTCGATCTACGTCGTCCACGAGCGGCGCGCGATCAAGCCAGTCAAATAACACGTTTGCCATATATCCCCTGTCTGTGGCCTGCCGAGATTGGTGAGAATTCGGTGATGATTGGATGAGAAATTGCGGGTGACAAGTCGGAGCCAGTGTGGATAATCCCAATCGCGGAGCGTAAGGATACATTGGCGCTGCCGCCATTAGTTAGCTCCCGAACCGATTCGGCGCGTGCGCCGATGATGGCTCGTTTTGGCTTGTGGCCACGTTCACCAGAGACCGTCATGAACTCACGCCTGCCAACCTCCAGCACTACTGCACACCACTCCCCACCTCGTTACGCCGTGCTTGACATTTTCAGCACCGGGGTTCGCAACGCGCAGGTTTTTGGGTGTGCGGTAGTTCAGGCTCCAGCCACGGTGAGGGCGAACAGGTAACGGTTGCAAGCGAAGACGTGGCTGGCCATCGCGGTGCCATAGGCATCGGCGAGCAGCGACGCGAGCCAAATGTGTCGTAAGACGCGATATCAGCCTGGAACCGAGGTCGCCACGCTTCCCGCTCCCGCCATAGGGCTGGTGAGCGCATCCCGCATCTCTCATGCACCGGTCAAAAATTCCCTTCCGCCGCTGCATGAAATTGATTAAAAAAGTTTTGTCTACACACGTAAACATACTGGTGGTCTCGCTTGCTGTCGGCCATCCGATATGACGTTTTCAATTGTTTCCAATTTAAGGAACAGAAAATGCTGTCCACGATCAAGAACAAGTTTTTGCTGGCGGTGCTGGGCACGCTATTGCCGAGCGTTCTGTTGTGCCTGTCCTTGCTTTACAGCCTGCATACCTCCAAGGAAAACGTCAGCACGCTTTACCATCGGGACTTCACCGGCTCCGCGCTGACCAGCGATATCGATGGTCAACTGACCCGGGTAGATATCAACATCCTGCGGATGATCGCCATCGGCTCACCTGAGTCGATTGCGCAATGGAAGCAGGAAAACGAGAAGCGATTCGCACAGGTGGACGCCAGCTTCACGCAACTGGATCACCTGCTGATCTCCGAGAACGAGGGGCTGGCGCAGCTAAAGCAGATCATCGTTTCCTACAAGAAAATGCGTGACGGTATGCAGCGCCAGGTCGCGCTAATCGAGAGCGGCGATATCGCTGGCGGCACGGAAGTGAATCGCACTCAGGTCAAGGACAACGCCAATGCCACGTTTGCCGGGCTGGCGACGTTGCGCGGAAATCTGAGCCGCTCCGCCAAGGCACGTTATGAAGCACAACAGGCGACCAGCAACCACGCGATGATGTTGTCCGCCATCGTGCTGGTGCTGATCACGTTGGCCGGCATCGCGCTTGCTCTTTTGCTTGGAAATGCCATATCGCGTTCGATCCGGCAGGTGGTCGAGGCAGCGCAGAATATTTCGAACGGGGTGCTGGATGTCAAGCTCAAGATCACCAGCAAGGACGAGACCTTGCAACTGGCTAGCGCGGTCTACCTGATCCGCGACCGCCTGCAGGGAATCATCGCGGCACAGCAGGACATGGCCCGCCGGCATGACATCGGCCAAATCAGCTACCGTATGGACGAGAGCGTATCTCCGGGCGAATACGGCAACATGGTGCGCGATGTCAACGCACTGGTGGACTCGCACATCGGCCTGAAAAAACGTCTGGCGCAGATCATGGGTCGCTACGCGATCGGCGACTTCAGGGAGGACATGGACCGCCTGCCGGGCGAGAAGGCGGTGCTGACCGAGACCATGGACACGGTCAAGCAGAACCTGATCGCGATGAACCGCGAGATCAGCCAACTTGCTTCCGCTGCCGCCGCCGGGAACTTCAGCGTGCGTGGTGACGCGCAGCGTTTCCAGCATGACTTCCGCGCCATGGTCGAAAGCCTCAACCAGTTGATGGCCACCGCCGACAATAACCTGCAGTCCTTGTCCACGCTTCTACAGGCAATTGCCGCCGGCGACCTGACCGCACGTATGAGCGGTGAGTTCCAGGGCGTGTTCGCCACCATGCGCGACGACGCCAATGCAACCGCCGGCCAGTTGGCGGACATCGTCGGCCGTATTCAGCAGGCGGCAGTAAGCATCAACAGTGCCGCCAGCGAGATCGCGACCGGCAACGACGACCTGTCGCGTCGCACCGAACAGCAGGCCGCCAGCTTGGAGGAGACGGCCGCCTCAATGGAAGAACTGACTTCCACCGTCAGGCAGAACGCCGAAGGTGCGCGCCAGGCCAATCAACTTGCCATCGGTGCCGCAAGCGTCGCGGCGCAAGGTGGCGAGGTGGTCAACAAGGTGGTGGAGACCATGTCCGGAATCGAGGACTCATCGAAAAGGATCGCTGACATCATCAGCGTCATTGATGGCATCGCCTTCCAGACCAATATTCTTGCGCTGAACGCCGCAGTAGAGGCAGCACGTGCAGGTGAGCAAGGACGCGGTTTCGCGGTAGTGGCATCGGAAGTGCGCACGCTGGCCCAGCGCTCTGCCGGAGCGGCGAAGGAAATCAAGGGCTTGATCGACGACTCGGTGAGCAAGGTAGCTGAGGGCTCGGCTCTGGTGCACGCCGCCGGCAGGACCATGACCGAAGTCGTGACCAGCGTGCAGCGCGTAACAGACATCATGGGTGAAATTTCGGCTGCATCGCTGGAGCAATCGGCAGGCATTGAACAGGTCAATCATACGATCACCCAGATGGACGAGACGACGCAGCAGAACGCAGCGCTGGTAGAAGAAGCTACGGCTGCCGCTCGCTCAATGGAGGGGCAGGCCACGCAGCTCACCGAGGCAGTGGCGGTCTTCAATACCGGCGGCGCATCAGTAAACGCTGCACCCTCCCGCTTAACCTCGGGCCCAGCGGTGACTTCAGGTGTCAAAACTAAGCTGGCCATTGCCAGTGGTTCGTAGTGAACCCGCCACTAAGCCGCGGCCGTTCCTGCAATAGATAGCAATAAAGGTGGCTGGAAAGAGTTCTGACGATCAGCTGGCCCTTCGTGAAGTCCTGCCGACGGAATGAGCGGTGGGATTTTTCGATTCGATTAAAGTCGCGACCCGTATCTGCAAAGAAAACGTTCGAAACGATCTGCGAAGGGTGTGATGTTAAATAAAATAAAAATACAACTCCCGTTTTCGAGCTTTACGGAGACTGCGGATGAGTTGCTGGGTCACTTGGTCGAGTTGACACTTCTGAAGACGTGGGTCTTGGCTGAAGTAAAGGATGAAATGTGGATTGTCAGGGCCTGCATCGATGACACATTTGGCTTTGAGGTGAATCAATTCGTGAGCTGGAACGATTCGCTTTGCCGAAGCATGATCATCATGGGTGGGCCCCAATGCGCGCCTGATATCTCTAAGTTCGAGCATCTTGCGAAGACGGCCGCTGTGACCAGGATGGGAATTGAAAGTTACTTGGGAGTGCCCATCCAAAGCCCTGGAAACTTCGAAGGAATGCTCTGTGGCATGGATAATCATGTCGTAGATGAAAGTATTATTTGTTCGATGCCGCTGATAGAAACATTTGGAAGGGTTCTTGCTGGTGCATGGGCAAACAAGGTGCCCGATAGCCCACGTGAAGCGCCGCCTGAGGTGGTGCCAGGCGCGACGACGGCGGGTTTGCTTATCAGAAAGATGTTTGGATGACCACGACACGCTGACCGCCAATGCCACCGCCTACAACTGGCGACCATCATCGGCGACATCCGATAGCAAGTGAACCGCCCCGGTATTTTCGAAGACTCGTTGGTGTGAGTCACGCCGCCATGGCGAGATCACGGATCTGCTGACAGGAATCTGCTTCGGCTTCGGCCGGCGGGATGTCGCCAATCGTGCCAAGCAGGCGCCTGTGGTTGAACCAGTCCACCCACTCCAAGGTCGCCAGTTCAACGTCCTGCAGGTTCCGCCAGGATTGTCGATGGATGACCTCAGCCTTGTACAGGCCGTTGATAGCCTCGGCCAGCACATTGTCATAGCTGTCGCCGACACTGCCCACCGAGGGCTCGATGCCGGCCTCTGCCAGCCGCTCGGTGTAGCCGATCGACACAGCGCAGGATCTCATTGGCTTGGCGTAGCTCCCGCACCTCGCGCTCCAGCACCTTGATCCGCACATGCTCTTCGCTGTTGGCACCGGGTCGCTTGCCCTGGTCGTGCTCGGCTTGCCGCGCCCAACGCCGCAGCGTCTCGGCGGTGCAGCCCATCTTGCCGGCTATCGACTCGATCGCCGCCCACTGCGAACCGTGCTCGCCCTGGTGCTCCAGCACCATCCGCACCGCTCGCTCCTGTACCTCGGGGAAAACTCCGAGGACTTCCTCGTGGCTCTGTCCTCTCAATGGAAAGGGCCTCCGGGAAAGACGGGTCGGTTCGGTGTGCGTGGCGGCTCCGCGGAAGGGAGCCGATTCGGACGCCTCCCACGATGTCATGCGAGCGCCAGCATGGCATCGTGGGGCGGGCAACCCGCCGTCAAGCCACGAACGGCGGCCGCTTGCTTTGCGTGCTCTGCAACATCGGCCGCGCAGGGGCCAACCCGGGCGCGGTCGCTTGCACAAGCCTCCGTGGCTTCAGGGTAGGACCGTTTCTCCGTTGGAAAAGCTAAGATTCGAGATTGTGCAGAGTCGGAGGCGCCAATGATCGATCGTCGTACCTTTCTTGCCACGGGTGTTGTGGCCGTCGCCGCGGGTTTCAGCGCATCCGCCGCCCAGATCGCGGCTGCGCCGCGCCCGAAGGGGCCGGCACCGTGGGGCGCCGTGCCCAGCGCGCGACAGCTGCGGTGGCATCGGTGGGAGCAATACGCCTTCGTGCATTTTGCGATGAACACCTTTACCGACAAGGAATGGGGCTACGGCGACGAAGATCCGCGCAAGTTCGATCCCAGCGATTTCTCCGCCG
>Ga0308160_10007904_pt1 | contig 10439 bp, 8 predicted proteins | sample PhyFR1_FD_201036 | JGI IMG/M metagenome (GOLD analysis project Ga0308160, IMG submission 201036) | Phyllosphere microbial communities from UC Gill Tract Community Farm, Albany, California, United States - DLSLF.R1 | ecosystem: Host-associated > Plants > Phyllosphere > Unclassified | place: USA...
GTCACCGCCGACTACAAGCCGGCGCAGGGCGCGACCAGCTCCGACCTGCTGCGCAAGCACATGGCCGACGCGCCGCAGCAGATGAACCTGTGGCCGGAGCTGCAGGCAGCATGACCCCCGCGGCCACTGCAGCCGTCGTCGCCAGCGAAGCCGTCGCCGCGGTCCGCGCAGGTCAGCCGCTGCTGGTGGCCTCATTCGTCGAGTGGCGCGCTACGGCCCGTGCCCTGCTGCGCGCCGGCGTGCCGCCCGAGGCCGTGACGTGGGGCGAGCCGGGCGCCGATTTGTTTTCGAGCGCGCCGGCAGCGCCCGCATCGGCCCTGGAGACGGTGCAACCGACTGGCGATCTTCTCGCTGCCCCGCCTGCCGAACGGGTGGCGCAAGCCACGCCCAGGCCACAAGTCCCACGCTCCCTGATGGAGATGCTGCAAACCGCCGCCTGCTACCGCGACCACGACCGCTGGGCCTTCCTGTACCGCGTGGTCTGGCGCTGGCAGCAGGGCGAGCACGATGTGCAGTCGCCCGCCGACCCCGATGGCGCGCGGCTGGCGTCGATGGTCAAGGCCGTGCGGCGCGAGGTGCACGACATGTTTGCGTATATCCGCTTTCGCGAACGGCCGATCGAGGCCGGGCCGCCGCAGTTCGTCGCCTGGTTCGAACCCGCGCACGACGTGCTGCCGCAGGTGGCCGAACATTTCGTTGCCCGCATGGGCAAGATGACCTGGATGATCGCCACGCCCGAGGCCAGCGTGCTGTGGGACGGCGCCACGCTGCACGACGCCGGGCCATTGATGTCCGGCCCCGCCGACCTGGAAGACGACGGCGAGGCGCTGTGGCTGACCTACTACCGCAGCATCTTCAACCCCGCGCGCCTGAACACGAAGGTCATGCAAAGCCATGTGCCGTCGCGCTTCTGGAAGAACCTGCCCGAGGGCGCGCTGGTGCCGTCGATGGTCAGCCAGGCCGGCCTGGGCGCGCGCCGCATCGGCCAGGTCGCCGAGGTGGGCCAGCGTCGCGGCACGACGATTCCGATCGCGGCCGAGAAAGCCCAGCCCGACCGCGAACAGCCATCGAAGCTCGACGAATGCCGGCGCTGCGAACTGTGGCAGCATGCGACGCAGGCGGTCGGCGGAATCGGGCCGGACCATGCGCAGATCATGCTTGTCGGCGAGCAGCCGGGCGACCAGGAAGATTTGTCCGGCCAGCCGTTCATCGGCCCGGCCGGCCAGCTGCTCGATCGCGTGTTTGCGCAGGCGGAGGTGGACCGCAAAGGCGTTTATATCACCAACGCCGTCAAGCATTTCAAGTGGGAGCCGCGCGGCAAGCGGCGCCTGCACAAGACACCGGCGCAGAAAGAGATCGAGGCCTGCCACTACTGGCTCGAAAAAGAAATCGCCTCCCGCAAGCCGAAGGTGATCGTGGCGATGGGCGCTACCGCGCTGAAATCGGTGCTGCAGAAGGGGAACGTGACGCTCAGGGACAGTCTCAGACAACCGGTGCGCCATGGCGACGCGTGGGTGGTGACGATCTATCACCCGTCGTACGTGCTGCGCGTGCCCGACGAAGCGACCAAGCACGAAGCGTTTGCCGTGATGGTCGAGGGCTTGCGTGTGGCGCAGTCGCTGCTTGAGCAGTCTGGCGAGAACTGATCCACATCGCGATATCGCGACGCGTGCGGAGGCGGGCGGGCACCCGTCCCAGGCCTACTTATCCGCACACTGCGCCTTGCGTATGCATTCGAAAGTCCTTGTGATCGCCGCGATGGCCGCCTCATAATCGGCGCACGCTGGCTACTTTCACAACAGGATATCTTCATGCGCCCACTCGTCGTTCCCGCACTGTGCTTGTCGTTGCTGGCTGCCCCTGGATGGGCACAGTCGCTTGACGGGGCCGATGCCCCGCCTGCCGCGGTTGTCACCACGGACGCGGTCGAATCTGCGCCGGAACAGATTCACGTCGTCGCCCAGCGCCCTGGCCCGGGCATGTGGAAGGTGAAGAAGGGCGATCATGTGCTGTGGGTGTTCGGCACCTACGCGCCGCTGCCGAAGAACATGACCTGGCGTTCGCAGCAGGTGGAAAACGTCATCAAGCATTCGCAGGAGTACCTGTCGCCGCCTGGTGCCACGGCCAAGCCGGGCTTTTTCAAAATGGTCACGCTGCTGCCAAGCCTGATCGGCGTGCGCAAGAATCCGGACGGCGCGCAGCTGCGTGATGTTCTGCCGCAGGAAGACTACGCGCAGTGGAGCACGCTCAAGGCAACTTACCTGCTTGATAACAGCGACGTCGAACGCGAGCGGCCGATCTTTGCCGCGCAGGCGTTGACAGAAGCGGCGCGTAAGGAGGCGGGCCTGGTGAACGGCTATGCGGTGCGCAAGCAGCTGCTCGCCCTGATCAAGAAGAGTGAGCTGAAACAGACGTCGACTGAGGTTGAACTACCGACGGACAATGCGCGCGCGTTGATCAAGAACTTCAAGAAGTCGAATTTGGCTGATGCCGCCTGCCTGAGGACAACGATGGCCACACTGAAGCAGGATCTCGACGGCGCAACAGCGCGCGCCAATGCCTGGGCCAAGGGCGACGTGGATGAGATGCGCAAGCTGAATTACGCCGAACGCGAGGAGGCGTGTTTCGGCGCTCTGATGAACAGCGCCGCGCTCGATACGGAGCCTGAATGGAAGAACGTGAAGGCGCGTGCGAATGCGAAGTGGATTGCGTCGGCCGAGAAGGCGCTGGATACCAATGCTTCGACGTTTGCGCTGTTGTCGATGGACGATATTTTCGATCCAAAAGGCGTGATCGCAGCGCTGGTGGCGAAGGGGTATGAGGTGGAGCAACCTGACTAGGCGCTGCCCGCATATCGTCGCAAAAAACCGACAAATTACGTCTGCATCGGAGTATTGCAAGAATTATTAGACAGTTGTATATCCGTCTACTAAACTCAGCGCTTGTCGTTTATCCCACGGGTCGATTATCACCGCATCGAAAATGGTTCGGTAGTCGCGCTCTCTGCGTGATCAACGTTTTCATACTGAGCTGATCGATGCATGCACATTCCCTGTCAGATTCCGCGCCGGGCCACGCCTCCATGATCGACAAGTTTGGCCCCTTGCAACGCTACGTCGTCTTTTGCCTGCTGTTCGGTTGTTCATTGATATGGGTATTACCGATCGCCACCAACGACGGTACAGTCCACGTCGGTTTCGCCCACTTCCTGTCGACAAGCGCGCCGGATGACCTTGCAGCAGAACTGTATGCGCGCAATGACGGTATCCATCCTAACTTTATCGTCTACGCGCTGTTGGGCGGGCTCCTGCGATTTCTTTCGCCAAGCGGGGCGGAAGGCGTCGTCCAGCTGGTCTGTCTACTAGGGCCATCAATTGCTGCCTACGCCGCGATCCGCCAGATTCGCAAAGACCGGGCATGGCTGGCAGTGCTGATCCTGCCGCTGTCACTGAATCAAACGTTCTTTCTCGGTCTGTACAACTTTTGTTTCTCGACCATTGCATTCTTCGCAGCCATCGGCGCATTTCACTGGATGCAGAAATCGGCCTCGCCATGGCGCTTGCTGGCGCCGGTCGTCGCCTTGTATGCAGCTTTTTTCTGCCATGCGGCCGGCTTTATTGCCGCTGTCTTGAGCATCGCAGTCCTGACACTGGTTTCGTGTATCGGGCGCCTGCTTGACGGACAGGCACTCGCGCGTGCCCTGCGTTCGCAAGTGCGTAATCTGGCCGTGTTTGCCAGCCTGCTGCCGCTTGGCATCGTCATCCTCGTCGGCGGCAGCAAAGGGCCAACCATGTACGGCGCGACGCTGCCTTCCCGCGTCATCGACATGCTGCGTCTGCGCCTTGTCGAAACGCATTTCGAGACGGATGCCTATATTGGTGGCTTGCTCAACCTGGTTTTTATCGCCGGTGTTGCCTGGATCATCTGGAAGCTGTGCCAGAGCCGTATGGGCCATGGGGGTGAAGTCAGTCGCGAGGCGGCAGGGATGGTGGCAGTCGCTGCCGCAATGTGCCTCCAGGCGCTGTTATTTCCCGATGTGATGGGCGGCGGCTGGACGCATTTTTTGCGCATGAGCCTGTTCGCATTCCTCGCCGCTCCGTTATGCCTGGCCTATCTGCCTCCACGGCCGGCGATTGATACTGCACTTCAAATGATCGGCGTCGCATGTGCTGTCGTTTTGCTGAGCGGTACGCTGATAGTCCAAAGCGACGTCAAGAAGGAACTGGTTCACTTCGCGCAGATCGAGCGGCTGATCGGCGAGCACTGCGCCGTCGTGCCGATCGTGACGGAAAAAAAACCACCGCACCGGATGGGGATGAGCTACGACCCGTTCTTCCATGTGGCCACGCGCCTGGAAACGGCCCATGACCGCATCGCACTCTTCAATTTCCTCGCGCGCCTGGATGTCTATCCGGTGCGATATCAGCCTGGACGCGATCCGCAATCGCTGATCTTTCAATGGTTGCCGGCCCAGCAAAGCCCGCGGATCGAGCACGCCAGCGTGCGACGGTTCGAGCAGGCAAGCGGCATCGCGGTCGATTATATTCTTCAGTGGGGCCTTCCCGAGTCTGCTCAGCCGCTGCTCAGGCAGCCGCTGTCGATATTGCTCGGCACCGGGGCGGAGGTTTATCGCTCGCCCGACGCGCGCGTCCGGCTGTACAAGCTCACGCCGGGCGTGCCCTCGCGCTGTACCCCGCCTTGACGTGCTGACACGAAGCTGGGGGAATTTGTCAAACCTGCCGTAATCCGCGTAGAATGCGGTGATCGCGGGTGTAGCTCAATGGTAGAGCAGAAGCTTCCCAAGCTTACGACGAGGGTTCGATTCCCTTCACCCGCTCCAAGCACTGCGCCGCGCCGTGTTCTGTTCAGACGACGTACCCTTGCGTTTCCCCTTCACAGCAAGGAACGCGTCATATGTCCCCGATTTCCCCTTCACGCCGACGTCTGCTGGAATCGCTGATTGCTGCTATGGGCAGCCTGGCCCTGCCATCGCTTTACGCAGCAACGCCGCCCGCGCCCTTGCTCACGCGCCCCATCCCTTCAAGCGGCGAACAACTCCCCGTCATCGGCCTTGGCAGCTGGATCACCTTCAACGTCGGCCGCGATCCACAAGGTCGCCGTGAATCGGTCGATGTGATGCGCCAGTTCTTCGCCGGTGGCGGCAGGCTGGTCGATTCGTCGCCCATGTACGGCTCGGCGCAGGACGTGATCGGCGAAGCCGTGCAAGCACTCAAGCCTGCGCGGTTGTTCGCGGCCGACAAGGTCTGGGTCAGCGGCGGCGCGCGTGGCGTGGCGCAAGTGGAAGCATCGCGCAAGCTCTGGCGCGTGCCGCGCTTTGATCTGCTGCAGGTGCATAACCTGCTGTCGTGGGAGGAGCACCTGCCGCTGCTGCTGGCGATGAAGCGGGAAGGGCGGCTGCGCTACGTTGGCATCACCACGTCGGAAGGCCGGCGGCACGCCGAGATCGAGAAGATCATGGCGTCGCAGCCGATCGACTTCGTGCAGATCTCGTACAACGCGCTCGATCGCGACGTCGAGCAGCGCATCCTGCCGCTGGCGCGCGAGCGCAAGATCGGCGTGATCGTCAACCGGCCGTTTCGCCAGGGCGACCTGACGCAGGCACTGGCCGGCAAGCCGTTGCCGGGGTGGGCGGCCGATATCGGCTGCACGACGTGGGCGCAGGCGCTGCTCAAGTTCATCGTGTCGCATCCGGCTGTCACGTGCGCGATTCCGGCCACGTCCAGCGTCGCGCACGTGCGAGAAAATCTGCTGGCCGGCACTGGCCGCATGCCGGACGAGGCGCTGCGCAAGCGCATCGTGCAGGATGTCGAAAGGCTGGCATGAGCGAGTGGTGGACGTATTCGCTGTCCGATTTTTTGATGTTCTCAAGCCGCAGCTACTACCGGCTCATCGAGAGTTACAGCGCCGCGATCTGGCCTGCACATCTGCTGGCGCTGGTGGCGGGCTTAGTCGTGATTGTCGCCATCGTGCGGCCACGCCAGCACCTGCAACGATCAGCAGCGCTGGTGTTGGCAGCCGCCTGGGGTTGGGTCGCATGGGCGTATCAGCTGGAGCGCTATGCCGAGATCAACACGGCAGCGCCGTATTTTGCTGCAGCGTTTGCCGTGCAGGCGTTGCTATTGTGCTGGCTCGCGTACAGGCCAGGTAACGCAGTGCCAGCGCCGCAGCCTCTAGCACTCGGTCTGTCTGGCCTGGCCATCCTCGCCTATCCCTTGCTGGCACTGGCGCGCGATGGCGGCACATGGCGCCAGGCGGAAGTCTTTGGCATCGTGCCAGATCCCACGGTCGTTGCCACCCTGAGCGTGCTGCTCGCATGGCGTGCGCCTGCGATCTTCTGGCTGATCCCAGTAAGCTGGTGCCTGGTCAGCGGCGCGACGCTAATGGAACTGAAGATCGGCCATGCATGGCTGTTGCCGGCGCTGGCATTGACAGCCGTACTTGCCCGAATCATGGTCAGCAAAAAACCGCGCGACTTCAACTCGACAGCAAATCCCCGATCCTGAACGAGTCCGTCCCGGCCACTTTGCACACGTGCATCCCGCGCAGCAGATGCCGGTGCGCGGTGCAGGCAAACAGCAAGCCCGGCCGGCTCGCCGCCACCGGCGTGACCTGTCCAGTGACCGGATTGACGATGTCCGCGATCGGCTCGCCCGCCTCGACCCGGTCCCCCAGCGTCTTGCGCATTACCAGCACGCCCGCATGCGGCGCGGTCAGCGGTTCGACCGCGTCCAGCGGCGTCGGTGCGCAGGCGTAGGCGGGCATGTCGCCAAGCGGGATATCCAGCACGCCCTGGTGCGCCAGGTAGCGCAGCAGCGCATCGGCATCCTTGCGCGCGTAGTCGTAATTGACGTCGTTCTCGCCCCGCAGTTCGACCGTGACGGCCACGCAGGCCGGTGGAATCGCGGCATCGGGATAGTGGCGCGCCAGATCCCACCACAGGCGCCCGCAGGCTTCGTCGAACGGCTCGCCGCCCGATTCCGTCGCCACCAGCAGCACGCGCGCTTCCATCAGCGCGGCCAGCGGCAGCACTGCCTCGACCAGCGGCGTGCCGGCGTACATGTGCAGCACCGCCTCGGTGTCGCAGTGCAGGTCGAGCATGATGTCGGCGTCGATCGCCATCGTGAGCAGCGTTTTCTTGAGCGTGGCGGTGGGATTGGCGGGCTCCCAGCTTGCCACCGAGCGCCGTGCATGCTCGCGGATCAGCGCGACGTTGGCGGCGGCATCCTGTCCGAGCTGGCCGGCCACTGCCGCCATCACATCCTGCGCCACGTGGCGGTAGGCGCGATTGAAGTTGGTGCCGGTCGCCAGGTCGTAGCGGCCGAACGGCGCGCCGTGAATCACCTGCGCCAGCCCGATCGGATTGGCCACCGGCACCAGGATCACCTCGCCCTTGATGCGGCCTTCGGCATCAAGGCGCTCGAGTTCCTGGCGCAGCACGTGTGCGACCAGCATGGCCGGCACTTCGTCCGCGTGCAGCGAGGCCTGGATATAGACCTTCTTGCCGCTGCCTGGCACGCCGTAATGGAACGAGGTCAGGTTGACGGCGGCGATATGCTCGTCGATGGCGATCGGGTGTTTCGTGGAATGCATGGACAAACTCCGGCAAGCTGGGTGAAGACGCGATTATGGCCGATCCGGGCGGCGCGGCGCGTCGGCTATAATGACAGCCGCATTTTCCTCTTCACTTTCTTCGTCCCCACATCCCATGTCTCTTGATAAGCCCAACAATGGCCCGGCGCGGTCCATGCTGTACGATCCTACCGAACACCGCATCCGCAGTTTTGTCACGCGCGCGGGCCGGCTGTCGACCGCGCAGGCGCGGGCCTTCGATGAACTGGGCCCCAAGTTCCTGATCGGGTACAAGAAAGAACCGCTCGACGTGGCGCAGGCCTTCGGCCGCACCGCACCCGTGATCCTGGAAATCGGCTTCGGCATGGGCGACACCACCGCCCACATTGCCAAGCTGATGCCCGAGAAAGACTTCATCGGCGTCGAAGTGCACACGCCGGGCGTCGGCAGCCTGCTCAAGCAGATCGGCGAGCAGGACATCGCCAACCTGCGCCTGATCCAGCACGACGTGTTCGAGGTGCTGAATCACATGATCGTCGATGGCTCGCTCGACGGTGTGCACGTGTTCTTCCCGGACCCATGGCACAAGGCGCGCCACAACAAGCGCCGCCTGATCCAGCCGGCGTTCGTCAAGCTCTTGTGCCAGAAGCTGGCCCCTGGCGGCTACCTGCACCTGGCGACCGACTGGGAAGACTACGCGGTACAGATGCTGGAAGTCCTGAGCGCCGAGCCCGAACTGACCAATACCGCCGACGGCTACGCGCCGCAACCGGCTTACCGTCCGCTGACCAAGTTCGAGAACCGCGGGATCAAGCTCGGTCACGGTGTGTGGGATCTGGTTTTCACGCGCAAATAAAGAAGTCGTCGTTCGCACCAATCCCTTCGTCGTTCGTCACGCGCCGCTGTCCATGGCAGCGGTTCTTCCCCAGACTGGTCTCGTTGCTATACATTGACGAGAAGGGAGGAAGCCATGTGGGGACGATACACCGAGTGGTGCAGGGAGTGCGACGAGGAGCAATTGGCGGTGCTTCGTGATCCCGCTGTCGCTGCCGGGGGGCCGTCCGGCTGGCGTCGCATCATCGCCCTTAAGATTGCTGCGCTCTCGCCGATCGAGCGCCAGGAAATGGTGCGCTTCACCACTACCTACCGGGGCGCCCGGCTGTGGCGCGCCATCGCCAAGCTGAGCCTTGTTTTTTCGGTCGCAGGCGCGTTGTTCAAGCTGGCCTTGCTACCCAAGATGCCGTTGCTCTTGGCGGTTGCCGCAGGCAACTTCGTCGGATTCGCTGCGGCCATGGCATTGATCACGGTCTGGTTCAATCACGAGAAATACACGCGGCCCAATCTGAAGATGATTGCGGTGGTAACGGGCCTGGGATTGGTGGGTGGTCTGTACGGCGGTGCCGTAGCAGTAATGGCAAAAGGCGACTCGTGGCAGCATTTCATGGATATCCTGCCGAACGTCCTGATCTGCGTCGGTTTCGGCGTCCTGCTGCTGGTGGCGCTGCCAGGCGTCGTCGTGACAATGGTGCGCAACCGCCATTTTGCGCTGCTCGCCGCACAACTCAAACACGAAGCCGAGCAGGAACGCCTGGCCCGCGAACTGAGCGAAACCCAACTGCGCCTGCTGCGCGCCCAGATCGAACCACACTTCCTGTTCAACACCCTCGGCGCCGTGCAGCAACTGGCCGAGCAAGGCGCGCCGCGCGCCGCCGAACTCACGGCGCATCTGATCGATTTTCTGCGCGCCAGCATGAGCGACATGCGCTGCGAGCAGGTGAGCCTGGCCACCGAATTCGGTCTGGTCGAGTCGTACCTGGCCGTGATGCAGATCCGGATGGGTGAACGCCTGCGGTTCCGGATCGATCTTCCCTCCAGCCTGGCCGCCACCCGGATCCCGAGCATGCTGGTATTGACCCTGGCCGAGAACGCGATCAAGCACGGCATCGAGCCGTCCCTGCGCGGCGGCGACATCACCGTGACCGCGCAGGAAGACGCCAACCAAATCCGCATCGCGGTGCATGACAGCGGCGTGGGCATGAGCGACACGCCCGGCAACGGCACGGGCCTGGAGAATGTGCTCAGCCGCCTGCGCCTGGCCTATGGCGAGAGCGCCAGCCTGGCGCTGAGTGAAGCTGAACCGGGCCTGCTGGCCGAACTCCTCATCCCCCGCAAGGACGCGCAATGACCGTCACAATCCTGGTCGCCGAAGACGAACCGCTGATGCGCGAGCGCCTGCTCGGCATGCTGGCGCTGGCCTGGCCCGACGCGCAGGTGATCGCGGCGGTCGACAATGGCCTCGGTGCCTGGGACGCCTATCTGGAGCATGCGCCGCGCGTGGTGTTTCTGGATATCCGCATGCCCGGCCTGTCGGGCCTGGAAGTGGCCGAGCGCATCGGCCGCCAGGCGCACGTGGTGTTCGTCACCGCCTACGACCAGTACGCCGTCGATGCGTTCGACGCCGGCGCGGTCGATTATCTGCTCAAGCCTATCCAGCCAGGGCGCCTGGATAAAGCGCTGGCGCGGCTGCGCGAAAAACTCGACAGCCAGCCGATGGATGTGAGCGCAGTCGTCCGGCAAGTAAAAGCGGCGTCGCCTGCGCCAGCGCGCGAACAACTGAAGTGGCTGAAAGCCAGCGTGGGCAAGCAGATCCGCCTGATCGACGTTGAGGAAGTGCTGTTCTTCCAGGCCGATACCAAGTACACGCGTGTGGTGCTGGAAGGGTCGGAGGCGCTGGTGCGCATTCCGTTGAAGGATTTATTGGGCGGGCTCGATGCCGACCGCTTCTGGCAGATCCATCGCGGCACGGTCGTGAAGGTGACGGCGATCCGCGCCGCCGAGCGCATCGACGC
>Ga0308160_10007905_pt1 | contig 10437 bp, 9 predicted proteins | sample PhyFR1_FD_201036 | JGI IMG/M metagenome (GOLD analysis project Ga0308160, IMG submission 201036) | Phyllosphere microbial communities from UC Gill Tract Community Farm, Albany, California, United States - DLSLF.R1 | ecosystem: Host-associated > Plants > Phyllosphere > Unclassified | place: USA...
CAACGGCGAAAAGCTCAAGGTTGTCGATCCCAGCGCCACCATCCAGCGCCATGCCTGCGAAGTCTGCGGCGTGCACCTGTACGGCCGCATCGAGAACGACCAGCACGCCTTTTACGGTTTCGATTTCGTGCATACCGAACTGTCGCCACAGACCGGCTGGGCGGCGCCGGAGTTCGCCGCCTTTGTCTCCTCCATCATCGAATCGGGTGCTCGTCCCGAGAACATGGGCGCCGTGCGTGCGCGCCTGAACGAGCTCGGCCTGCCGCCCTACGACGTGCTGTCGCCGCCGCTGATGGATGCGATTTCGACCCACGTCGCCCGGCAGCGTGGCGTGCTCAAGGATTGACCCAGACGATAACGATCACCGGAGACCGGAATGAAACCATCCCGCTTGCTGCCGCTGCCGCTGCTGCTGTCCATGCTGCTGCTGGCACCCATGTCGACTGCGCTGGCGGCCCCGCCGGCGGCACAGGCGGCGCAGGCCGACGATTTCCCCACCAGCGGACGCGTCGAATACGTGCTCGAGTGCATGCAAAAGCACGACGGCAAATATGAGTACCTCTACAAGTGCTCGTGCGTCGTCGACCGCATCGCCAAGTCGCTGCGCTACGACGACTACGTGGCGATGTCCGTCGCCTTGCGCAACCAGAGCCTGGCGGGAGAGCGCGGCGGCGAGTTCCGGGATGAGGTGTCGGTCAGGAACATGGCCAGCAAGTACAAGGAGATCGAGGCCGGGGCCAACAAGGCCTGCGCCGTACCCCAACGCTGAGGAGCTGAAACCCACCACGTCGTAGCACCGATAAAAACCACGAGGAGACGTCATCATGTCATTTCAATCGAGACTCACCTGTCTGGCAGGGGGCCTGACAGCGTGCCTGGCGCTTGTTGCCGGCAGCACATTCGCAGCCGATTCGGACACCGCAAGGCTGACCAAGGATCCCAAGAACTGGGCGATGCAGGCAGGCAGCCTGGACAACCATCGCTACAGTGAACTCAAGCAGATCACCAGCAAGAACGCCAAGAACTTGCAAGTTGCCTGGACGTTCTCCACCGGCGTCCTGCGCGGTCACGAAGGCGGTCCGCTGGTCATCGGCGACACGATGTACCTGCACAGCCCGTTCCCGAACAAGGTGTTCGCGATTGCGCTGGAAGACCAGAGCATCCGCTGGAAGTACGAGCCGAAGCAGGATCCGACCGTGATCCCGGTGATGTGCTGCGACACCGTCAACCGCGGCCTGGCCTACGCCAACGGCAAGATCTTCCTGCAGCAGGCCGATACCACGCTGGTAGCGCTGGATGCCAAGACCGGCAATGAGCTGTGGAAGGTCAAGGTGGGCGATCCCAAGCTGGGTGAAACGACCACCAATACGCCGCACGTCTTCAAGGACAAGGTCCTGACCGGCATCAGCGGTGGTGAATTCGGCGTGCGCGGCCGCATCACGGCGCACGACATCAATACCGGCAAGATCCTGTGGAAAGCCTACAGCACCGGGCCCGACAACGAGCTGATCGTCGACCCGAACAAGACCATGACCTGGACCGACGGCAAGATGGCACCGATCGGCGCCAACTCCTCGCTCAAGACTTGGCAAGGCGACCAGTGGAAACTGGGCGGCGGCACCACCTGGGGCTGGTACAGCTACGATCCCGAGCTGAACACGGTGTACTACGGCACCGGCAACCCGAGCACCTGGAACCCGCGCCAGCGGCCGGGCGACAACAAATGGTCGATGACGATTTTCGCGCGCGACCTCGACACCGGCATGGCGAAATGGGTCTACCAGATGACCCCGCATGACGAATGGGACTACGACGGCGTCAATGAAATGATCCTGGCCGACATCAAGGTCAAGGGCAAGCCACGCAAGGCGCTGGTCCACTTCGACCGCAACGGCTTCGCCTACACGATGGACCGCGTGAGCGGCGAACTGCTGGTCGCCGAAAAATACGATCCGGTCGTGAACTGGGCCACCCACATCGACATGAAGAGCGGCCGCCCGCAGGTCGTCGCCAAGTACAGCACCGACAAGAACGGCCCGGACGTGAACACCAAGGGCGTCTGCCCGTCGGCCCTTGGCACCAAGGACCAGCAGCCGGCCAGCTTTTCGCCCCGGACCGGCCTGTTCTACGTGCCGACCAACCACGTCTGCATGGACTACGAGCCGTTCCAGATCGAGTACACGGCCGGCCAGCCCTATGTCGGCTCGACCCTCTCGATGTATGCGGCCCCGAACAGCCATGGCGGCATGGGTAACTTCATCGCCTGGGATGCCGGCACCGGCAAGATGGTCTGGTCGAAACCGGAGCGCTTTTCGGTGTGGAGCGGCGCGCTCAGCACCGCCGGCGACGTGGTGTTCTACGGCACCCTCGAAGGCTACCTGAAGGCGGTCGACCTGAACGGCAAGGAACTGTGGAAGTTCAAGACCCCGTCCGGCATCATCGGCAACGTCACCACTTGGGAGTACAAGGGCAAGCAGTACGTCGGCGTACTGTCCGGGATCGGCGGCTGGGCCGGCATCGGCCTGGCGGCAGGCCTGACCAAGGGGACCGAAGGGCTGGGTGCGGTCGGCGGCTACAAGGACCTCGCCAAATACACCGAACTGGGCGGCGTGCTGACCGTGTTCGCATTGCCCGACCGCTGATCCGCAGTCTGGGTCAGGCTTCGCGCTGCAGTATGAATCTGGCAGTGACCGGCATGACGCTGGTCACTGCCCAGCCTTCCGGCTTATCCAAGGAATTGATATGAGTACATGTATGAGAGCCACGTTATCCGTGGCCATGGTCGCCGCCTTCCTGGTCGTCTCCGGCTTCGCACCTGCGCTGGCACAGGCCGCGGATGCGGCACCCTACCAGGTCAACGGCGGCAACAAGGTGGATGCCCACACCTTGAGCGGCTGGCGTACCTGGCGCGCGCTGGCGTGCGAACGCTGCCATGGCGCCGCCCAGGAAGGCATGGTCGGCCCGTCGCTGGTCAACAGCCTGAAAGTGCTGACCAAGGACCAGTTCAAGGAAACCGTCCTGAAAGGGCGGATCGACAAGGGTATGCCCAACTTTGACGGCAGCAAGATGGTGGTCGACAATATCGACAACCTGTATGCCTATCTGAAGGGGCGGTCGGATGGGGCAATCCAGCCTGGCCGCCTGCAGGAGATCGGTAAATGATTGCGCACCTGCGCATGGGGCGAACGCCGCCGGCTCGCCGCGGCATGCTGCATCGTGCCTTTGCGTGCGTCATGCTGTGCGCGCTGGGCTGGCTGGCGCTGCCCGCATGCGCCCAGCCGGCGCCGGATGCGGCCGGGCCCGGCCAGGACAAGGTATTGCGGGTCTGCCAGGATCCTAACAACCTGCCGTTCTCGAGCCGCTCCCAGAACGGTTTCGAAAACCGGATCGCGGCGCTGTTCGCCCAGGAACTGGGCTGGAGGCTGGAAACCACCTGGTTCCCGCAACGGATCGGCTTCATCCGCAATACCTTGCGTGCCAAAGAAGAAAATTCGGACCGCTTCAAATGCGACCTGGTCACAGGTGTTCCCGCCGGATTCGAGATGGCCGCCACCACCCAGCCTTATTATCACTCCAGCTATGCGTTGATGTACGTGAAAGACCGCGGCAAGGGCCTGGACGGCGTGAGCGACCTGGACGGCGTGCTGGCGCTGAATCCTGCCCAGCGCGGCAAGCTGAGGTTCGGGGTGTTCACTGCGTCGCCGATGATCGACTGGTTGCTGAAAAACGATCTGATGTCGCAGGTCGAGTGGTACCAGATCCAGTCGGGCGATGCCGAACAATATCCCGGCCAGACCGTCGAACGCGACCTGGCCAGCGGCAAGATCGACTTGGCTTTCGTCTGGGGGCCGATCGCCGGCTATGTTGCGCACAATGCACGCAACACGCCGATCGTCGCCGTGCCGCTCGCCTCGCGGCCGGGCATGAAGCTCGACTTCGAGATCGCCATGGGCGTGCGCCAGGGCGACAAGGCATTTCGCCAGCGTGTTGATCAATTGATCACTGCTAACCAGGGCAAAATCAACGCCATCCTCGAACAGTATGGCGTGCCGCTGCTCGACCAGAAGGGGCAGGCCTTGCGTACGTCCCAGCGTGGCGGAGCACAGTGATGGCATCGTTCCTGCACCTGCCGACGCCTTTTTCTGCATGGTCCCATGCTCGTATCTTGTCCTGGACACTGGGCGCGGCACTGTGCGTCGCGCTGGCGCCGGGGCAGGCTGCGGCCCAGGCCGTCTCACCGGCTGAAACCCTGCTGTTCGAGACCGACCACCTGGCGCGCATCAAGCCGCCGGCCGTGCTGGTCTATGAATTCCGCAAGGTGAGCAATGTCGAACCGGGGTTCAACGACAAGGTGCGGCTCGACCTCGCCAGCAGCAAGGGCAAGACCAACGCTACCCTGCAGTTCCTCTCGGGTACGCACAAGCACGACATCCCGGCATTGGAAGACGCGCACGGCAATCCGGTGTTGCTCGGCTTTCTCGAACGCGACATCGCCGAGATGAAACGGCTGACCGGCGGCTCGACCGCATACTTTCGCAAGCGGATCCGGATGGCGCTGGCCGAAGGTGCGCACATCAGCGCGCAGTCGATCAGTTACCAGGGCAAATCCCTGCCGGCGCAGGCGGTGCGCATCCAGCCCTACCTGAACGACCCGCTGCACGCGCGCTTCGAGCCCTACGTGCACAAGGCCTACACCTTCGTCGTCAGCGACCGGGTGCCGGGCGGGATATATCAGGTGCGCAGTTCCCTCGGAAACGGCAGCGGCAGGGCAGTGGCCGGTGCGGATCCCGCCAAGGCCGTGGCGGCTGGTGCGCCCGCCAAGGGGGCGCCGGCGGTAGCCCCAGCCCAAGGCGATGCGGCGCCGGCACAGCGTCCGGGCGGACCCTCGCCGGCAATCGACGAAACACTCACGCTCGTCAGCGTGGCACAACCGGGGCACTGAAGGACGTGGCCGGCGCACCTGGACATTCGAACCTGCTGGAGGCATGCGATGGCGCGCATGAAAGTGTTCGTGTTCGACCCGATCGCGGCCGGCTGTGCACCAGCCCGGCCGCTGCCGGGAACGCTCAGGCGCCAGGGCGAGATGCTGTTCCAGGCGCTACTGGCCGATTTGGGCGCCTTGTCCGGCATCGAGGTGGTGACCACGGCGAGCCCGGGACTGGTATCCGAACTGGAGGCCGGCATGGGACCCGGGACGGCGGGATTCCACGGAGAGGGCGGGACGGAGCGGGCATCATCCGCAACACGGCCTGAAGTACAGTCGGCGGTGCAATCGGGATTGGATGCGGCGCTGCCGCACTTGCCGCACTTGCCGCACTTGCCGCACTTGCCGCAATTGCCACAGGAGGTGCATCGATTCGGCGCCGGATTCGCAGCCGGCCTGCAAGCGGCCGATGCGGTGTGGCCGCTGGCAAGCGAATCGGACGGTGTACTGGAGCAGCTGTCGCGCGGCATCCTGCGCGGCAGGCGTATCCTGCTGGGCAGTGCTCCCGGTGCGGTGGAGGTCGTGGCCAGCAAGCTCAAGCTGGCGCAGGTGCTGGCGGAGGGCGGCGTGGCCGCCGTTGCCACTTACAGTCCGCATGCGGCGCTCCCGCGCGACAGTGGCCCCTGGGTGGTAAAGCCTGACGACGGCGCCGGTTGCCTGGACACCCGGCTGTTCAGCGACCGGACAGCGGCCTTGGCCTGGATCCGCGCGCATGCGGCGGACGGCTATGTGCTGCAGCCCTTTGTTGCCGGCAAACTGGGCAGCCTGTCCCTGATCTGCTGCGACGGCATGGCCAGGGTGCTGGCCTGCAACCAGGAGCGCATGGCGATGCGCGATAACCGCTTCCATTTCCTCGGCAGCGTCGTGAACGGCCTGAGCGACGCCGATGGCACGCTGGCACGCCTGGCCCAGCAGGTGGCGGCGGCCATTCCCAGCCTGTGGGGCTATGTCGGCGTCGATTTCGTGCTCACTGCGCACGGTGCCATGGTGCTCGACGTGAATCCGCGCCTGACAGCTGCCTATGCCGGCCTGCTTGCATCGACCGGCTGCAATCCGGCCGGCCTGGTGCTCGATTTACTGAAGAGCACAGCCGAGATGGGGGCTCCGGTGGGCATGCGGCGTGCGGTCAGCGTCGATGTCGGCACGCCCTGAGCGCACCGCCGGAAATAGTCAGCGCTTACCTGATCACCACCCCCCAGGGCAGCTTGCCGACCGCGACGTCGCGCAGCCGGGTGCGGCTTGCCGTGTCGATCACCGACACGCTGTTGGAGCGGCCATTGGCGACGTACAGTTTTTTGCCGTCGGGCGTCAGCGCCATATTCCACGGGCGCTGGCCGACCGGAATCGTGGCCACCACCTGGTTGCTGGCGGTATCGATGACCGCAACGTTGGCATCGCCGCCATTCGACACATACACTTCGCGCCCGCCCGGGTGCACGGCAATGCCATTCGCGCGCAAGCCGGCCTTGATGCGGGCGAGGATGGCAAAATTGGCGGTATCGATGACGAAGACTTCATTCGCATTCTCGGTGGCGACGTAGGCGCGGCTGCTGTCGGGCAGGAAGCCGATGCCGCGCGGCCGTGCGCCCACCGCCACCTGCGCCACCTGCTTGCGCGCGCCGAAATCGATGACGTCGACCGCTTCGCCTTCCTCGGCACTGACGAACAGCAGTTTGCCGTTGGGACTGAACACCGCATGCTCGGGATTCTTGCCCTGCACCTTGATCGAAAAGGCCAGGGCATTGCTGCGGGTATCGGTCACGGCGATCTCGTTCTTGCCTTCGACGGCCGCCACGACCCAGCGTCCGTCCGGGGAAATCGCCACTCCTTCCGGGGATTCGCCCAGCGCGATCGTGCTGCCCAGCGTACGCGCCTTGAGATCGACCAGTTGCAGGCGGTTGTTGGGCTGGTCGCTGACGTACAGCCAGCGCCGGTCGGTACCGACGGCCAGGCCGCGCGGCTTGCCGCCGCCGGGCAGTTCGGCGATCACCTGGTCGGTATGGGTGTCGATGACCGAGATCGTGCCTGAGCCCTCGTTCGGCACGTACGCAAGGGCGGCAGTGGATTTCGTAGCCGATTGCGCGGCGGCCCATGGCGCGGCAAGCAGCGACATGAGCAGGGCTGCGGCTGCGGCCAGGGCGGCCGGGAAGGTGGTACGGTAGGGACGGGCGGTCATCGAGTCTCCAGGGATGGGTCGGAACGGGAGCGGGCTCCACGGGCGGCGCGGGGCGGCCACATGCGCAGCAACAGGCCGTCGTGGTCGATCAGCATGTGCTTGGCTACGGCGAGCAGGTGGAATACGACAAAGATGGCCAGCAACAGCGCAGCCAGGTGATGGGTCTGGTTGAACAGCGCATACCAGGTCTTGTTGTCCGGTCCCCAAGGTTGCCAGTGGACCAGGTTGAAGAACTTGATGCCGTGCTTGCTGAAGTTCGAAGCCAGGTAGCCGGACAGCGGCAGCAGCGCCATGCACAGGTACAGCGCAATGTGAATGAGCCTGGCCGCATGGCGCTGCCAGGCCGGCATCGTGGCGGGCAGCGGCGGCGGTTTGTGCGCCAGCCGCCAGCCGATGCGCAGCAGGATCAACAGGCCGATCAGGATGCCGCTGCTCTTGTGCAGGTTGACGTATATCCCACGTGCCGGTGTACCGCGCGGGATGTCGTCCAGCAGCAGGCCGAAGGCGAACTGGCCGAGCAGCAGCAGTGCAATCAGCCAGTGCAGGGTGATGGCGGTGGCCGTATAGCGCGCGTGCATAGGCTGGGCATTAATGAAACAGCGATTTGTCGGGCGGCTTGATGTGCAGCCGCTGCAGCTTGCGGTACAAGGTATTGCGGCTGATGTTCAACTCGCGTGCCACGCTGCTCAGGTTCCAGTCGCGCCGCGTGAGTTCCTGCATCAATGCGGCGCGTTCCGCGCTTTCGAGAGGATTCAACTTCTCTGTGATCGCGACAGCGTTCTCCAGCACGGCATTGGCCGCGTCATCGGGCATGGATGCGCTGCCCGGCGCCTGCATCGGGAGCGGCACTTTTGCCGGTGTGTTCGGCATGTCGGCGTTGCCGCATGCGGTGGCGGCGAGGAGAATGGGATCGGTACGGTATTCGGCAGGCAGATCGTGCGGTGTCAGGGTGTCGCTTTCCCGCAAGGCGATCATGGTGCGCAGCAGGTGGCGCAGTTGCCGCACATTGCCGGGCCAGCGCTGCCGGTCGAGCAGGGCCAGCAGGCATTCGTCGAGCTCGACCGGACTGCCGGCATCGCTCTCCTCGTTGGCCAGGTGCCGTATCAAGCCACGGCGGTCGGCGCGTTCGCGCAGCGGCGGCAGGGTGATCGTCACTCCCTGGAGACGGTAATACAAATCCTCGCGGAATTCGCCCTGGTCTATCTTTCTTTTGAGGTTGCAATGGGTGGCGCTGATCAGGTGAATGTCGAGCTTGACGGGCTGATCACTGCCGAGCGGCATGACTTCGCGCTCCTCGAGCACGCGTAGCAGCCTGGCCTGCAGCGCAACCGGCATGTCGCCGATTTCGTCCAGGAACAGGGTACCGCCATTCGCCTGTAACAGCTTGCCGCGTTGCCCCTCCTTGCTGGCACCGGTGAAGGCCCCCGAACGGTATCCGAACAGTTCGCTTTCGATCAGCGCTTCCGGTATCGAGGCGCAATTGATCGCAACGAAAGGACGTGCCGCACGGCTGCTGGACAGGTGAGCCGCCCGCGCGAACATCTCCTTGCCGGTGCCGGTTTCTCCGTACAGGAGGATGGCCACTTTGCGTTCGAGCACGCGCTTGGCGGTCTCGATGTTGGCCGCCATCGACGGGTCGCCGAAATGCAGCGCATCGAGTGCCGTTTGTGTCATGTGCCCAGGTTTGGTGCGCGACGGCGTGACGGCATCGGCACCGTCGCGCAGTGCCGACCGGATACCCGCGCTTGCTCCCGCATGGGATACCGGCTGGTACATCACAGCAAAAAAACGCGCACCGTTGCGGGTTTCGAAGATCGGCACCGGATGAAAGGCTTTCCGGATACTCGAATCGATCAGGCCGCAGAATGTGACGTTGAACAATTCCGCGATATCACGACCGACGATGTCGCTGCGACAGCGCAGGCCGAGCTGGAACAGGGCACAACGCGTGGCGGCCAGCACCTTGCCGGTGACGCTGACCGCAATCGCACCCTCGCTCAGCGTGCCGACGAATTCGGGGCGGTTATGAAAACGTAGGATGTATTCATGGCGGAACCGGTGCAGGAAAACACGGTTTTCGATCATCTGCACCGACATGCTGACCAGCGCCAGTGTGTGCTGCTGCGCCAGGTGCGATTCGCCGGAGGCGTCGAGCACGCCGACGAGTTCGCCCTCATGGTCGAAGATCGGCGCGGCCGCACAGGAAAGCCCGATGTTGCGCGATAGATAGTGCTCGTCTTGATGTACGGTGAGTGGCCGTTGCTCGAACAGGCAGGTCCCCATGCCATTGGTGCCCTGGACACGCTCGCTCCACAGGGCACCCGGCATCAAACCGGTTTTCGAGGCCGCATGGGTAAAAGCCGGGTCTCCAAAATAATTGAGCAGCACACCATCGCGGTCCGTGAGCATGATTGCGTAGCCGGAGCCAGCCAATTGTTGATAGAGGTTGGCCATCTCGACCTTGGCGACCGCCTGCAGGTCGGCCAGGCGCTCCTGGCGTGCCCGCAATTCGGCAGGCGAGACGACCTCGGGATCGTTACAGGCACCCGGGTCCAGCTTGTACTCGTTGAGACAGCGAATCCAGGACTGCGTAATCCGGTTGATCGCACCGGAAGAGCTTGGCTCACGCTCCGGGTGCGTGGCAGGGCCCAATGCAGGGTTTGACTCGAGCCGCCCATGGACGACCGAGTGGACACGCCTAACGTGTTCCACGGCAATCTCCAGCATGCTGTCTCCTACGTCCTTTGCTGGCGGTCTGGAAGACCGCCGCTGCTATTTATATGGACTGTTGTCTCGGATGGCCAGAATCATCTGCATGATGTCTGTACATCTTTGCTGTAGAGCATAGTACTACGTTCTTTTTTGAATAATGCAAGTATTTTGAACGAAGGAGCCCGTGGCTACTGTCCGACTAGCTAGGTTTCAGATAGAGATCAGATATGAATGAATCATAGGGAACTGGCTCGGAAAACGGCGGTCTTATATGCCTCGCTCCTTGTGCTGTTCGGGTCGAGTTTGCTATACTTCGCCTCCGCTTCCCAGCACATACAAATCCTAAGGAATTAAAGTGCTGGTTCGCAAGACCGAAACCGGTGTTGCGAAGGAGCGAAAAAGAAGTTGACGGTAAGCGCGAAACACTGCATAATCTCACTTCTCTGCTGCTGACAAACAAAACGATTTGTCGACAAGCAGCAAGCGCAGTACCGAATAAAGTTCTTTAAAAATTAACAGTCGATAAGTGTGGGCGTTTGATGAAGGTGCCAGCTGACTAGTTCAG
>Ga0308160_10007906_pt1 | contig 10435 bp, 11 predicted proteins | sample PhyFR1_FD_201036 | JGI IMG/M metagenome (GOLD analysis project Ga0308160, IMG submission 201036) | Phyllosphere microbial communities from UC Gill Tract Community Farm, Albany, California, United States - DLSLF.R1 | ecosystem: Host-associated > Plants > Phyllosphere > Unclassified | place: USA...
GCGGCAAAAACAACAGCACGCAAATCAGCGTGAGCACGGCGAGCATTTCGTAGGTTTTGTAGTAAAGCGCGATGTAGCTCTTGGTGGTGTAGAGAATCTCCGGCACCGCCACGGCGGACACCACGGTGGTTTCCTTGAGCAGGAAGATGAAATTGGCGAACAGCGCCGGCAGGCTGAGAATGCCGGCCTGGGGCAGGATCACATGGCGCAGCAATTGCCAGTCGGACAGGCCGATGGACTTGCCCGATTCGACCTGCGCCAGCGGCACCGCTTCCACTCCGGCGCGCAGCACTTCAGTGAGGTAGGCGCCGCCCAGGAAGGTCATGGTGATGATCGCCGCCCAGAACCCGGAGATATTCAAACCCAGGGCCGGCAGCGCGAAGTACACGAAAAACAGTTGGATCAGCAGCGGTGTGTTACGCGCCAGCTCCACGTACAGGGCCACCAGGCGCGACACGTAGGGCGTGCGAAACACCAGCAGCGCGGCGTTGATCAGCGCCACCAGCAGCGAGGTGGCAATGGCGATCAGGCCGACTTGTAGCGTCACCCCCACGGCGTTCAAAAACGCCGGTAAGGTACTGAGGATAAAAGCAAAATCGAAGGTCATGGGTAGTCCATATCGCCGCATGGGTAATGCCGCGAGCGCAGTCCGCTGCGAAGTGGATAACGTCGTGTAGCGCGAACTTTAAAGGTATAAAAACTAAAATTTAAATACCGAAATAGCATATTGATATCACCCAAAAAGATAACCTCGGGATTCGCGGGATTGCCGGGCGACGGCTATGGTTGGGGGGTCTGTTTTTCGAAGGATTAAACAATGAACAAAGCGAAACCGATTGATCCGCAGGAGCTGGTGAAGTGGTTGGTGGCGTTGCGTCGGGCGATCAACCGCCGCGCTCTGCAACCCACTGAAAATCGGATATGAGATGAAGATCAACTGTGGGAGCAAGCCCCCTCCCACATGTTTGAGTACATTCCAAATCCCAGGCATAAAAAAACGCCGACGCTAAACCAGCCATCGGCGTTGAAACCTTGAAGGGGTTTTACACCTCGATCAGAACGCCGGCACGACCGCGCCGTTGTACTTCTTCTCGATGAACGCTTTGACTTCGGGGCTGGTCAGCGCCTTGGACAGTTTCTGGATAGCGTCGCTGTCCTTGTTGTCCGGGCGTGCCACCAGGAAATTCACATACGGCGACTTGGCGTCTTCGATGATCAGCGCGTCTTTGGCCGGGTTCAGGCCGGCTTCCAGCGCGTAGTTGGTGTTGATCAGGTCGAGGTCAACCTGGTCCAGCACGCGTGGCAACAGGGCCGATTCCAGCTCTTTGAATTTCAGGTGCTTGGGGTTGCTGGCGATGTCTTTTGGCGTAGCCAGGGCGTTGGTCGGGTCTTTCAGGGTGATGACACCGGCCTTTTGCAGCAGCAACAGGGCACGACCGCTGTTGGAGCCTTCGTTCGGGATCGCCACGGTGGCGCCGTCTTTCAGATCTTCGATTTTCTTGATCTTTTTCGAGTAACCACCGAAGGGTTCAACATGCACGCCGACCACGGTCACCAGATTGGTGCCCTTGCCCTTGTTGAAGTTTTGCAGGTACGGCAGGGTCTGGAAGTAGTTGGCGTCCAGGCGTTTTTCAGCAACCTGCACATTGGGCTGTACGTAGTCGGTGAAGACTTTGATCTGCAGGTCCACGCCTTCTTTGGCCAGGGTCGGCTTGATCAGCTCGAGGATCTCGGCGTGCGGGATCGGAGTGGCAGCCACCACCAGTTTTTCGTTGGCTTGGGCGAAGCCGGCAGTCAGGGCAGCCGCCAGTGCAGTAAACAACAGAACCTTTTTCATGCAGTGTCCTTATCGAAATTCCGAGTGGTCTATGACGACCGCGCATTCTGTGAAGTGCCAGCGAAGTGCTATCGCGGCGTGGAGCGGACAATACCTAGATTTTTTATTCCCGGACAATATCTTTTATTCACGTTGATATTCCATTTTGTTCATGCAGAAAAGTGCGCAGGGTTTTCTGCTCCGCAGGGCTGGCCGTGTTGAAGATACGTTGCACCTGCTCCAGCGGCGAACCGGCCACGGGCAGGTTCAAATGTTCGGGCAAAATCTCGTCGCCGCTGCTCACCAGCAAGGCGAAGTGAATGACGTTTTCCAGTTCGCGGGTATTGCCTGGCCAACTATGCCGCTCCAGTACACGCTGGGCCTCGTCGCTGATCAGCGGCACCGGCAGGTCCAAGCGCTGGCTGTAGATGCCGAGGAAGTACTCGGCCAGCGACAGAATATCGCCGACCCGTTCGCGTAGCGCCGGCAGGTCCAGTTGCCCTTCGCTCAGGTAATGGAACAGCCGCTCATGAAACTTGCCCGCCGCCACCGCCTGGGCCAGGTCGATGCTGGTGGCCGCCACCAGACGCACATCCACCGGGCTCGGCTGATGGGCACCGACGCGGGTGACTTCATGGTTTTCCAAGGCGGCCAGCAATTTCACCTGGATAGGCAGCGGCAAGTCGCCGATCTCGTCCAGGTACAAGGTGCCGCCATTGGCCGAGCCAAACCACCCGGCGCGGCTGCTGGCCGCGCCACTGTGGCTACCGGCGGCATAGCCGAACAATTCGGCATCGGCGTAAGTGGGGCTGATCGCGCCGCAATTGACGGAAACAAACAGCCCGGCGCGGTCACTGCCACGGTGGATATGCCGCGCCAGCAGCTCTTTACCGCTACCGGTCTCGCCGCGAATCAACACGGGCAAGGCGCGGGGCGCCAGGCTTTCCAGGTCTTCGCGCAACTGGCGGGAGCGAGGGTCGACGAACACCAACGCCTTGGCGCGAATGCTCAGCGGGCTTTTTTCGGCATCGGGGAAGGTCAGCAGCGGCTGGCCGAAGGTTTCATTCAGACTCATGGCAGGCTCCCGCCCCAACCCACTCGGGGACGAGGCGTTGAAAGAAGGTTACGCACGACGCCGGGCGTGATGCTCAAGACGGTTTTGCAGGCGATAGAGGTAGGCGAACCCCTGCTCCCAGCGCTGATGGCCGGACTTCACGTTGATATGCCCGGCGCCGGAGAGGATGCCGGCCTCGGCGCCCCAGTTGCGCGCCATTTCCAGCGCGCGCGGGGTGCTGACGGCACTGTCATTGTCGGAGCTGACCACCTGGCTGGGGAACGGCAGCAAGTCGGTGGGAACCGGTGCAAAGTTGCGCAACGCCGGCGAACAGGCCGGGCGTTCGACGTCGGCCGGGGCTACCAGCAAAGCGCCGCGCACCTGGCGCAGGAAGTGCAGCGGCGCGGTCGCCGCCCAATGCGCCACGGTGATGCAACCCAGGCTGTGAGCGATCAGGATCACCGGCGTGCTATCGGCGGCGATGGCCTCGGCCAACGCGGCCACCCAATCCTCGCGGCGCGGCGTCAGCCAATCGGCCTGCTCCACGCGCGCGCTGTTGGGCAGGCTGTTTTGCCAATGGGTTTGCCAATGATCTTCTGGCGATCCTTGCCAGCCCGGCACGATCAGGTAACGAATCGACTCGCTGTGCATGGGTGTGCCCTCCTGCAGCGTTTAACGTTGCTGATCAGTATAGGGACGCGGATTATGTTAGTTAAGGAATAAGAAGCTATTTATTAATAACTAAAAACTCAAAACCACAATCGAAATGTGGGAGCAAGCCCCCTCCCACATTGGCCTCATTCCACCTGGAGATTTGGTTTGAATTTCAGTCAAAAAAAAAGGCCGCACCCTGCCAAGGAAACGGCCCAAAAACTGTCGAGGCTTTTACCACTACCGTGCGGTGATTACCGACAGCTTGGTAATCCCCGCGCGTTCGATAGACGCCATGGCTCGCGCCACTTCGCCGTAATTCACACCCTCGTCGGCCTGCAGTTGCACCCGCACATCGGGGTCCTTGGCCTTGGCCGCCTGCAGGTTGAATTGCAGCAGGTCCGGCTGGATTTCATCCTTGTTGATAAACAGCTTGCCGGCCCCATCGATGCTCACCACCAGCGGGTCCTTCTGCTCTACCGGGGCTACCGCCTCGGTCTTGGGCAGGTTGATCGGGATCGCGTTGGTCAGCAGCGGCGCGGTGACGATAAACACCACCAGTAGCACCAGCATCACGTCCACCAGCGGCGTGACGTTGATTTCGCTCAGCACCTCGTCACTGTCTTGCGTGGAAAAAGCCATCTCAGGACGCCTCCTTCACTTTTTGCGGGTTGCCGGCGCCGGCTTTGTTGAGCGTGGGGTGCAGCAGCACGCGGAACGAATTTTTTTGCGCGAGGCTGTAGAAGTCGTGGGCAAAGTCATCGAGGTCCGCAGCCGTGAGCTTCAAGCGGCGCAGGAAGTAGTTGTAAACCAGCACCGCCGGTACCGCGACGGCGATCCCGACACCGGTGGCGACCAGCGCCGCGCCGATCGGCCCGGCCACGGTTTCCAGGCTGGCGGAACCGGCGGCGCTAATGCCCTTGAGCGCTTCCATGATGCCCCACACGGTGCCGAACAGCCCGATAAACGGCGACGTGCTGCCGATACTGGCGACCACGGCCAGGCCGGTTTCCAGGGAGCGACGCTCCCGTACGATCTGTTGGCGCAGGGCGCGCTCGAGGCGGTCTTGATGGTTGATCGCCTGGCTCAAGTCCGCCGCGTGCGGCGCATCGCCCACCTGGATGGCGGCATAACCGGCCTGGGCCACGCGGGCCGCGGCACCGGGCTGGGTTTCGGCCAACTCGGCGGCGGAGTCAAGGCTCGACGCCGCCCAGAACCGTGTGTGGAACTTGCGATCCTGGGCCTTGAGACGACCGAACTGCACGCCCTTGAGCAGGGCCAGGCCCCAGGTGGCGACCGAAAAAACCACCAGCAGCCAGATCACCGCGCTTTCGATGGATTCAAGTGGAGATGCTAATGCCATGTTGTTTCCCTCTGTGCAGGTCGCGGCAGGTAATGCACCGCGCAGCCCTCGTTAGTGGATCTTGAAATCGATCGGTACGCTGCCCCATCCGTTCTGGGCCACGTCGCCCTGCTTGGCCGGCACGAAACTCCAACGCTTCACGGCAGCCAGGGCGGCATCATCGAGTTGCTGGCGGCCGCTGCTTTTCTGGATCTGGATTTCACCCGGCTTGCCGCTGGCCAGTACCTGAACACGCAACACCACCGTGCCTTCCCAACCCCGACGCTGGGCCAGCGAGGGGTATTCGGGCGCCGGGTTCTTCAAGTAGGCGGCATTGGCCGAAGCCGGCGTGACCGGGGCTGGCGCTGGCGTTGGGGCAGGCGGCGCGACAGGGGCCACCGCCTGTGGCGCAGGCGTTGGCGGCGGTGTCACTGGTTTGGCGACCGGCTTGGGCACGGGCTTGGCTTTGGGGATTTTTTTCGGCGCGGGCGCAGCTGCCAGCTCGTCCACGGCCGGTGGCGGTGGCTCGACCACCGGTGGTGGCGGCGGTGGCACAGCCGTCGGCGGTTCTACCAGCGCCGGCGCTGGCCGGGAAAGTTCGAGCGTCATCGGCGGGATTTCCGGCGGCACAATCGGCAGCACCGGCGTGGGCTTCTGGCTCACCCAATAAATCACCGCGCCGTGCAGGGCCAACACCAGCACCGCCAGCAAAACCCCTTCGCGCCGGCTCGAAAAGCGCTTGGGGGTGCGCTGCAAACGCAGTTGCCCCAACGGCGCGCGGTGTGGTCGGCCAAGGTCGACCAACTCACCACCCGGTGCCTGGCGCCATGGCGCCTCATGTGCACTGGCGGCGGTCTGGACATTGCCCATGATTGACTCCCTACGGTTTTTAAAACAAAAACCGACAGGCCTGGGTAGAAGGCCGTCGAGGGTTGAATCATCGGGGCCACCCGCTTATTTCTTAAAGTAACCTTTAAAGTTATACATAGACCTTAATTGAATAAACGAAGCCCATGCGCACGGCAAACCCACGACCCGCGGGGCCTGGGGCGGTGCTGTGTTTTGCCCATGCTTGGCCGGCATGCAAAATATTCACTAAAGGCATGGCTCAACCGGGGCTGTTTGCGCACAAATCAAACAGTTCAGCCTGCAAACACTGCCCCGCCTCACTCAAGCCATGGCGGGCATACAACGCCAGGCGCACGCCTTGTACCACGGGCAAACCGCTGTCCGGCCCCAGTTCCACATGCCCGGGTTGTACGACCCGGCGCGGCAACAGACTCACACCCAACCCCGCCGCTACCGCCGAACACACACTGGCCAGGCTCGCGCTGGAATAGCCGATACGCCAGCGCCAGCCTCCCACTTCCAGGTGGTGCAGCATTTCATTGCGGTACAGGCCGCCCACCGGGAATGCCACCAAGGGCAAAGGGTCGCGCCCCAGGCACGGCGTGCTGCGGCTGTCTACCCAACACAGCGGCTCGGGCCACGAGGCCAGGCAGTCATCACTGCTGCCCATCTGCTTGACCAGCAATACATCGAATTCACCACTGCGGTACTGGCGCTGCAACTCTGGGCCGAGACCGCTGGTGACCTCCAGGCGCACCTTTGGATAGGCCAGCACAAACGCCGACAGCAACGGCATCAGCCGCTGCGCCGCAAAGTCTTCCGGCACGCCCAGGCGCAGCACGCCATCGCTTTGCTGGTTGATCAACACATCGGCGGCCTCTTCATGCAGCGCCAGGATGCGCCGCGCATACGCCAACAAGCGCTCACCCTCGGCGGTGGCGACGACACGCCGTTGATCGCGGTCCAGCAACAGGCACCCCACCGCATCCTCCAGGCGGCGGATCTGCTGGCTGACGGTGGACTGGGTCACATGCAGGCGCTCGGCGGCACGGGTGAAGTTGCCGCAATCCACCACGGCGACGAAGCTGCGCAGCAATACGGGATCGAACATGGTCATTCTCTTTGCCACTGGTTGGCATGGTTATATTTAATTTCAGAATACCTGGGGCGCTGGCCATACTCACGCCTCATTTACCCACTGCAAAGGCGCTGCATGACCCTCAATAAATCCCTCGCCGGCTGGGGCCTGCTGGTGGTACTGGGCCTGAATCTGCGGCCGATCCTCAGCTCCATCAGCCCGTTGCTCGGCGAGATTCGCCAGGCCACCGGCTTGAGCTTCCAGAGCAGCGCCCTGCTCACCAGCCTGCCGGTGGTGTGCATGGGGTTGGTGGCGCTGGTGGGTGTGCGCGTGGAAGCGCGGCTGGGTGAGCGACAGGGTATCGCCCTGGGCTTGAGCCTGATTGTGCTGGCATGCCTGGCGCGCTGGTTGATGGGCCAGGGCTCTGCGCTGCTGGTCACGGCATTGCTCGGCGGTGCCGGCGTGGCGCTGATCCAGGCGTTGGTGCCGGCGATGATCAAGCGCGAATTTCAGCATCGCGTGCCGGTGGCGATGGGTGTGTATTCGGCCTCGCTGATGGCCGGGGGCGGGTTGGCGGCGCTGCTCAGCCCGTTGGTCGCCACGCATTTCGAGCATTGGCAGGCAGGGTTGGGCGTGTGGCTGCTACCGGCGCTGGGCGCTTTGTTGTTGTGGGCCTGGCTGCCATTGGGTGCGGCGAAGAATCCTCATCAGGTGGCACCTGCGTTCCAGGGGCTGCGCAATCGACGCGCATGGCTGTTGGCGCTGTATTTCGGGCTGGTGAACTGCGGCTATATGAGCCTGGTGGCGTGGTTGCCGGCCTACTATCAGCAATTGGGCTGGGGCGTGCTGCCCAGCGGCTCGCTGCTGGCGTTCATGACGATCTTCCAGGTCATCGCGGCGCTGCTGATGCCGGTGCTGGCGCAACGCGGCATCGACCGTCGACCGCTGCTCGGCATCAGCCTGCTCGCCCAGACCGTCGGCTACCTTGGCCTGTTGCTGGCGCCGCTGCAATTTCCACACCTGTGGGTGGCGTTGTGCGGCTTCGGCCTGGGCGCCTGTTTTGCCCTGAGCCTGTTGCTGACCCTCGACCATCACCGCGACCCTCGGCAAGCCGGGCAACTGGCGGCCTTCGTGCAGGGCGTGGGCTTTTTGATCAACGCGGTTTCGCCGTGGATGACCGGCTGGCTGCGCGAACTCACCGGCCACTTCGCCAGTGCCTGGGTGGTGCTGACGGTGACTGCGCTGGCGATGCTGGTGGTGACGCGGGTATTCAGCCCGGCGACCTACCGCACTGGCGCTATAGATATGCATTTAAGATCTAGCTGCAACAACAAAGCTTCGTTGACGGAATAACCCGGCCTCTTAAAATTCCGGTTCTCCTCAAGGACGCCGGCATGCCATGGACCTTCGTCAATTGCGCTACTTCATCGCGCTCAACGAACACCGCAGTTTTGTGCGCGCCGCCGACGCCATGGGCATTACCCAACCGGCGTTCAGTCGCAGTATCCAGGGCCTGGAGCAAGAGTTCGGCTGCGTGCTGGTGGACCGTGGCCATAAACACCTGCACCCCACTCCCGAAGGCCAGGTGGTGTTGCAACATGCCTTGAGCCTGGTGCAAGGCGCTGCGTTGCTCAGCCATGAGGTCACGCGCATGACCAAGCTGGACGCCGGTGAAGTGCGCTTGGGCAGCGATGCGGTGGCGGCAGTCAACTTGGTGCCCCAGGCGATGGCGCGGTTTGTCACCGCCTACCCCAAGGTGCGCAGTACGTTGCAGGTGGACAACTGGCAAAGACTCGGGCGCAGCCTGAGCCGCGAGGAGATCGAATTCTTTATCGCCGACGTACGCCACTTCGAAGCTGACCCGAACTTCCAGACCGAGGCCCTCGCACCCCGGCGCAGCGTATTTTTCTGTCGCGCGGGCCACCCGTTGCTGGCCAAGGACAGCCTGTCCACCAATGACCTGTTCAACTACCCGCTGGCCACCCCCTTGATCGCGCCGGGCATTCGCAAGTTGCTCGCCAACCTCAGCGGGCGCATCGACTTTGCGCCCGCTATCGAGCTGGAACAGTTCACCGCGCTGGCGAGCATCGTGCGCCAGTCCAACGCCATTGGCCTGGGGGCCGAAGAAGCCTTCGTCGAGGCCGTGGCCAGCGGCGACTTGAAGGTGCTGCACTGGCGCAACCTGCCGTACAGCCTCGACCGCTTGAACAACCACTGCGGCGTGATCAGCCGCGCTGGGGTTCGCTTGTCGCCAGCGGCGAAGGCGCTGATAGAGAGCCTGCGGGCGGTGGAAAACCAAGCCGATTGGCCCGCGCAAACGTGCCCAAATCATTGAAGCGCACCCCCATCTCGGCCATGACCTTATGTGCCACCTTGGCGGTCATCTGGCGGATGTAAAACGGCTCTTTCACCACAAAATGGTGAATCCCGTGGGTGCTGCCGAAATTGAAGCAGAACGCCTGCAGCGGCCACAGCCACCAGGGGTTGAGCACTTGGGTTTGCTGGATCACATTGCCCAGTTCCACATCGCCGTAGTAATGCATGTTGGAGCTGACAAAGTGCAGGCAGAAAGTGCGCAGCACGTTGGGGCCGATGATCACCACGGCGGCGATGTCGATCACCTGCATCACCTGTAACGTACCGGCTGACCACTCGATCGGCGCCCCCAGCAGGCTGGCGATGCCATTGGCGGCGTGAAAGCCGAGAAACACGTACCACGCGCCCCAATGCAGCAGCGCCAGCGGGGCGTAGACCAACAGCGAGCGCTTGAGGATCTTGAGTTTGTGGCCCCAGGTCCTGGCGCGCAGCATGCGGATAAACGCCGACATCACGTTATCGCCCACCATCAGCAACCGCGCAAAACCCCAGGGCTCGCCGTTGGTGATCGCACGTTCTTCCATATCGGTTTCGGTGCCCGATACCTTGTGATGGTTAAGGTGCAGGTGGCGGCGTATCCACGGGTTGATGGTGCTCGGCCGCGCCAGCCACACCAGGCCCATCATCAGGTTGTGCGGCACGCGCTGCTTGCGAAAGTACATGCTGTGGATCAGGTCGTGTTCCAGCTCATGGATCAGCGACGCGAAAAACCCATTGAGCAGCAGGCAGGCCCACCAGGCCATGTGGCCGGTGATGTACAGCAACGCCGAGCCAAACATGCCGATCAATGCGAAGGCCAGGATGCCCGCGCCCAGGGCGTCCTGATGCAGCAGCCATGGGTGCTGGCGACGCAAGCGCACGCCTTCGGCCAGCACGACGTCGCGGATATGCGCTGAACGCTGTTGTGCGTTCATCTGCTGGGGACTTGCAGAAGTACCGTCCATGCTCCCATCCTCTTATGCAATGAAGGGTTACATCCTGCCTCAGGCCGTCTGGCAGGACGCTAGCCGCACACGCCAACCTGTTGACCGCAAGCGCCAATCGCCATGACCGAACCCACTTCCCTCGCCAGCTGGACCCGAGCCCTGCGCAAGCAGCTCGACGCCCTGGGCCTGGACAGCGCAGCACTCTGTGCCCAGGCCGGGCTCGACCCGCAGCAGATGGACGACCCCAACGCACGCTATCCCCTGTCGGCGACCACGCGCTTGTGGGCCTTGGCGGTGCAGGCCAGCGGCGATCCGGCGATTGGGTTGCGCGTGTCGCGCTTTG
>Ga0308160_10007907_pt1 | contig 10434 bp, 9 predicted proteins | sample PhyFR1_FD_201036 | JGI IMG/M metagenome (GOLD analysis project Ga0308160, IMG submission 201036) | Phyllosphere microbial communities from UC Gill Tract Community Farm, Albany, California, United States - DLSLF.R1 | ecosystem: Host-associated > Plants > Phyllosphere > Unclassified | place: USA...
CGCCGGCTTGCTCGGGTCGCCCAGCGACTGCGGCGCCGCGGTGGCGTTGCCGACATTCTTCATGCAGCTGTTCAGGAAGGTCTTGCGCTGCTCGCCCTTGAGACCCTTGTCCTTGGCCTGCTGGTTGCATTCCCGTGAGGTATCGCGGGGCGCATCCAGCGGCGCCGCCTCGGTCTTGGATGGCTGCCCGACACGGTCAGCAGAAACCGCCGGGCCGGCCAGCATGGCCGCGGCAAGCATGATGATCAGTTTGTTCATGACTATTCTCCGGTTCAGTGCATGCCGTGCATCTGCGAGCAGCTTTCGGCGCAGCGCCGGCACGCCTGGGCGCACAGCTGCATTTCGCCGTCCGGATCTTCATGCTCCTCGCACAGCGCGGCGCAGGCGGCGCAGATCTCGGCGCATTCCCCGGCCAGGTGGGCATGATGCGGCGAGCGCCGCGCCATGAAGTCGGCATGGGTCAGGCAGATCTGCGCGCAGTCCAGCAGCGCCACCAGATGCTTGGCTTCGCTGTGCGGATGGCTGCCATGCATCACATGCGCAGCGGTTTCGGTGCAGAGCCGGTGGCAGGCAAGGCAGTTTTCCAGGCATTGCTTCATTTCAGCGGACATCGCCGATGTTTGTTCCATGGCTGTCTCCCAGTTCGTGGATGGTGACGGGCATTGCGCCCAGGACAAGCCAGCCTAACGTCGCTGCCTGCCCTGTCAAGCCAATCGCACACCCGACCAAGATGCGGACAAGCCAGGCTGCCGCCAGGCAAGCCGCCGCGCAGGCTCCCAGGCTCAGGCCAGCGCCGGCAGCTTGCGCAGGGAGAGCGAGAGCAGCAGCGTTGCGCCCAGGCAGGCGCCGAGCGCGGCCACCACGCCGGACCAGCCGCCGGCTTCCCAGACCCAGCCCGCCGCCGAGCCGATCACGCTGGCGCCGAGGTAGTAGCAGGACAGGTAGAGCGCAGACGCCAGCGCCCGGTTTTCCAGCGCGCGCCGGCCGACCCAGCTGCTGGCCACCGAATGGCCGCCGAAGAAGCCGAAGGTCAGCAGCCCCACGCCGAGCACGATCAAAGGCAGCGCATGCGACAGCGTCAGCACCAGCCCGGCCAGCATGGTCAGCACCACGATCCACAGTACGCGGCGCCGGCCCAGCCGGTCTGACAGCCGGCCTATCCAGACCGAGCTGAACATGCCCATCAGGTACAGCGAGAACACCAGGCTGACCGCCGACTGGCTCAGGCCGAATTCCGGCCCGAGCAGGCGAAAGCCGAGGTAGTTGAACACGCTGACGAACACGCCCACCAGCAGGAAGCCGATCAGGAACAGCCGCGGCAGGCCACGGTCGTGGAAGTGGCCGACGGCGCCGCTGACCAGCGTGGACAGCCGCACCGCGCGCGGCCGGAAATGGCGCGACGGCGGCAGGCTGCGCCTGAATTCCAGCGCCACCAGCAAGGCCACGGCGCCGATCGCGGCCAGCGCGCCGCGCCAGCCCAGGTAGTCCGCCAGCAGCGCCGTGACGACCCTGCCCGTCATGCCGCCCAGCGCATTGCCGGCGATATAAAGGCCCATCGCATAGCCCAGCGAGGCGGGATCGAATTCCTCGCTGAGATAGGCCATCGCCACCGCCGGAATGCCGGCCACCGCAACGCCCAGCAGCACCCGCAGCAGCAGCAACTGGCTGAAATCGCCGACCAGGGCGCAGGCAATGGCGCACAGCGCCGAAGCCATCAGCGCCGAACTCATCGTGACGGTGCGGCCATAACGGTCAGACACCATGCTGGCCAGCAGCAGCGACAGCGCCAGCGCAGCGGTGGAAGCCGACAGCGACCAGCTGCTGTGCGCCGCCGACACGCCGAATTCGCGCGCAAACACCGGCAGCAGCGGCTGCACACAGTACACCAGCGCGAAGGTGGCAAAGCCGCCCAGGAACAGCGCGCGGTTGGCATCGCGGAAGGCCTTGGTTCCGCGTTGCAGCCTGGGCGGCGCATCGGCGGCGGATGAAGACGGGGCTGGCGCGGGCATGGCGGCGGGTGCAGGCGGCAGCGGGATGGTGACGGGTGCAGACGGCATAGTGATGGCGGATGCGGGTGAAGCGAGGCCCGGCGCAGGAAGCGCGAACGCGGCTGAAGGGAGATTCGGCAGATTGCTGCCGCCAATGAACGAAGAGATAGCCGGCGCATGGATGGCGGCTGCGGGCGAAGAGATAGCCGGCGCTCGGACGGCGGTTGCGGGTGTGGAGGGTTCTGCTACTGGCATGACTGGTGTTGCGGGACTGCCTGATGGATGCGGCACAGCGTGTTTCCTTGGTGGGTGATGACGGGCGGGCGATCAATGCACTCATCTTAGGATTGCGCTGTTATACCGTCCAATATATCTTTCTGGCTGTATTTATACTTTGAAAGTCTCACAGAACATGGAACTGCGCCACCTGCGTTACTTCGTCGCCGTCGCCGAGGAGCTGCATTTCACCCGCGCCGCCGAGCGGCTCCACATGGGCCAGCCGCCGCTGAGCCAGCAGATCCGGCTGCTGGAGGAGGAAGTCGGCGCCCGCCTGCTGGAGCGCACCCGCCGCTGGGTACGCCTGACAGAAGCCGGCCGCCTGTTCCTGGCCGACGCCCGCCGCATCCTCGCCCTGGCAGACCAGGCCAGCGCCACCGCCCGCCGCGCCGAACGCGGCGAAGTAGGCGAACTGCGCATCGGCTTCACCGCCTCCACGCCGCTGACCGACGTCTTCAACCGGGTGGTGAACGCCTACCGCAAGCAGTATCCGCAGGTGACGCTGACGATGATCGACCTGACCACGATGCGCCAGTTGCAAGCCATCACCGACCGCGACATCGACCTCGGCTTCCTGCGCCCACCCGCCGGGGAGACGCCGCCCGACATACGCATCATCAGCCTGCGCCAGGAACCGCTGGTGCTGGTGGCGCCGGTGGGGCATCCGTTGTTGACGCAGCGGGAGATCCGGGTGCGCGATTTGGCGAGTCATGCTTTCGTGACCTTCCTGCCGGATGCGGGGACGGGGATTCAGCGGCAAGTGTTGCAGTTGTGCAGGGAGGCGGGGTTCGTGCCGGAAGTGGCGCTACAGGCGGGAGAAGGGTCGACGATTATCGGGCTGGTGGCGGCGGGGTGCGGGATTTCGATCTTGCCGGAGTCGTTTTCGGTGATTCGGGTGAAGGGGGTTAGGTATAGGAGGTTGGGGGATGCGGGGGCGGTGACGGAGTTGATGCTGGCTTGTCGGGAGGGGGATGATGGGGGGTTGGTTAGGGGGTTTTTTGAGATGGCGACGGGCGGTGGTGGAGAGGCGGAGGTTGGGGGTGGTAGTGGGGAGTTGTAAGTAGGTTTATTGAGTTGTGGCTTGGGTATTTGACGTTTCAAAACGAGTCTGGCAATGGATGAGCCGGTCAAGCTGCTGGCCGAAGCGCTTGTAGCTACCTTCTCATCTCTAATTATTAAGTGCCAGTTTTGCAATGCTTCGTTATTGTGCTGCCATGAAACTCGAGGGAAGTCTGCCACTTCATAGGGTTTGCATTTTTAATGAAATGTCATTTACGAGTTACATGCGATTTAGGAGAGCACCTATGAGCGTTATCCTTAATGGTGTTGAATTTTTGACTTCTTTTAATTAAAAGGTGGGATGTCGTCGTTACGTCAGATATACGGCGGGAGCGGACATAAAAATTAAAAAACGATCTGTACTAATTTAACTGTTTTAATACCTTAGGATCGTAAAGTGTTTTCATAGTTGAACGGCGGAAGGCTATTAACGAAAAGGAAATCATGCCCTTTCAAATGTGAACCCTTTGGCGCCAAGTCTAATGCTGAGTTGTCAGAGGGTTTATGTTCATTCCCCCTTTAATGAGCAGCCGTTTTATGTCTTTCGCATCAATCTACCCGAGACTTCGCAACTAAATACTTTGCAAAAGCAACTAGAAAGAACCGACCTTCCGATATTAGGAACGCTTGCGGCTCGGGCAGGGATGTCAAACTGGAATCGAATTCCCTCTGACCGGACCAGAATATCTAGATAGCCTAATTTTAGTGCAAGTAGTTCAACAGCCAGAATGTGAAATTTATCCAGCCGCACCAAATGTAAGCAGATATGGCGTGAAAATATTACAACAGCGGAGCTAGATTGTTTATCGTTCCTATTAATACGTTTCTTCTATTACAACCCTTTACCAAAACGATCTAACTGAGTTACTTTTCAGTTAACGAAAGGAACTTTTATTGGTAAAATAGCATGCCAGTGGTGGTTACCCTAAACAGAAAGTCTCTAAATATTATCATAAGAGCAACTTTTTTTGGCATCTAAGTACAGTGCGACAGCAAAGAAATAAAATCCATGTAAACTAGATCATTGTTTACACCAAACACTAAGAAATTATTATGACTGATACCAATCTAATCTTACGATCAGTAACTGTTGAGGGATACAAAGGTTTTGAGAAACCAGCGACAATATATTTATCTCCGTTGACACTTGTGTTTGGTGAAAACAGTGCTGGAAAGAGTTCAATTATGCGTTTGCTAGTCTCAATTGCAAAAGCAATTCTGGAACAGTCTGAGTATCCGTTGATTCCAGTATCGGTAGATAATGAAGACTACGGGTTTGACTCGCTCCTTACTAATGGAGCCAGCTCTTTATTGAAAATCAGCCTATCGTTAGACGATCTATTATCCGAGACACCTACTCTGCAGGTTAGTTATTCTATTAGATATTTGCGCGAGAGCAACCGAGCACTCATTACGGATATAGATTTTCAACGCAACACCGGTGAAAAATGGAGTTTGCATTTAATCACCGATTCTATTTCAAAGCAGCCTTATCTTCGAGATGCTCCCTATCGGTACTCATCCAAAAACGAGGATATTGGTAGCGCCTTAGAAACGGTTATAAGATTTGAAGGCTTGCTACCAGTAACACGTTCCCTAAACAAATCAAATTTTTTGCATATAAATAATGGTCTGAATGAGATTGCGAAAACGTTAAAGGCTTTTGCCGAGTCTGTGATTTGGATTGGGCCGCTTCGTAGAGTACCTCCTCGACATATTCCGCTTACCTGTCATCCGACTCGATTTTCACCCGATGGTAGGGAAGTGCCCCAACTCCTCCATGCAAGTAATCAATTCGGAGAGCAAATTACTACCAAAACTAGTGAATTTTACGAAGATTCAACAGGTCGACAACTTACCATCCAACCATCAGTTTTGAATGGAAAAGAAGTATTCACTGTCTTACTTGCTCCAATTGAACATCCAACCTTAGTCATTCCTATTGCAGATCATGGTGCCGGGATGGCCCAGGTTCTACCAGTTGCCACTCTATGTGCATGGGCTGCGTGCCAACCGGGTTTAATCAAAAGTCCGATTCTACTATTCGAGAATCCAGAACTTCATCTTCATGATGCGGTTCACGAACCTTTAGCAAACTTATTCCTCGATACAATTAGCAAAAGACCAGGGACAAGAATAGTTGCGGAAACTCATTCTGAAAATCTTTTGCTAACTGTTCAACTACAAGTAATCAAATCTAAGAATAATTCTTTATCGAAAGATGTTGGAGTGAACTGGATATTAAAGGATACAGACGGCCGATCAAAAATAGACTTGTTTCAGTTTGACGAGGCGGGTTCTCTAGGGGGACTATGGTCTAAAAGCATCTTTGGTTACACCTCGGATCTTGCAAAGCGGATATTGTCAGCTCGTCTAAAAACAACGTCAGTTAAGGAAGAGTGACGTGCTAATCATTATATCTTCAGAAGTTTTCAATAAAGTTACCGCCAGGAAAATTCTTACAGGTATTGAACAAGCTATTGAACAAAACCATAGTGTAGTAATTGAAGACATGGAGCATCCCGCCTATCTTTCATGGCTCGAAAAATGTAAAGCTCAGCTTGGAGAGCCAGACCTAATAGGTCTGTTGGAAATGCAGTTGTCAACTTCAATTTTTGTTATCAGTAAAAGAAAGATTAGAGTGGTTGAAACAACTACACCACGTCGAAAGCCTGACGAGGTAACAATTGATGAACTCACTAACGTTTTGCTTCGGACATTTTACTTTTACGTAGAAAATGGTCGGGCTGATAAAAGATTTTTGTTTTGCGTATTGGGAAATCAATTAAAAAATGACCTAGAAAAGTTAATCAGCAAAGGATCTTTAGTCTTTGAAAATGGTGGTGGAATAACAGAACTAGCTAAGAAGATAGACGACGACTTCATGAGCCGGGAGCACTTGCGTCTTAGGAGTTTTGTCTGCTTTGACAGCGATGCCATCGAACCCAATTCTCCATCAGAGCAGGCAAAAGCCGTTGTAGACGTATGCGAAACTCTCGAGCTTCCCTACTATTGCTTATCGCGCCGGGCCATAGAAAATTACATTCCAGAGTCTGCACTTCTTCAATATGCTGGAGGCTCAGAAACTCCAACACCATTACGCGACAAAAGAAAAAAAATTGCCCGAGCTTTTTCTAGGCTAACGTCTGAACAAAAATGTCACTTTCATATGAAGGATGGACTTAAAGCCAAACATGGAAGTATTTTCGAAACCATTTCAGAGCCGGATAAAGAAACGCTTCAAGTTGGATTCGGTGATCATCTTTCCGAATGCTATAAAGAAGGTGGTTATGCCACCTATGAAAAGCTAAAGGCCTCCGATGCATGGCCAGAAGCGCAAAATATTGCAAAGACTATAATGGAAGCATTATGACTGACCTTGAAAACGAGATATCATATAGTGAGCCCTCTATTCAGTATCTTCAACAGTTATTGGAGACAGTTAGAAATGGAACAGTTAGAGTGCCTCGCTTTCAGCGTCCTTTTATTTGGCAGGAAGATCGACAGCTTGAATTAATGCGAAGTATTCGCGAAGGAATACCAATTGGTTCTGTTATGATTTGGCGAACGACAGATGCACCGGTTGCCTATTATGAGCGCCTTGGAAATTTCCCAATTTCTTCGAAAAAAGGTACAAGGCCACAGCAATACATCCTGGACGGAGTACAACGTGTCTGTACTTTATACGGAGCGTTAACACCTTGGCGAAGCTTGCCAGAAATTTCGAACAACTTTGAGGACGAAAATGATTACACAAACAAAATAATTTATTTCTCTTTTTCTGATAACGATTTCGTTTTTGGGGATGCAAACCAGCCTGGCCAGGACTTGATGCCTCTCAGTGTTGTTTTTGACTCTTTAGAACTGATTGATTTTCAAAGACAATTGATGGAAATGGGGAAAAGTTCTTGGGTAAAACAGAGTGCAATTATTGCCACTCGCTTTCGAGATTACAAAATCCCTATCATAGCCATTACTACTGATGACTTATCTGTAGCAACTTCGACCTTTCAACGAATAAATAGTCAGGGTGCCAAAATGAGCGACCTGCATATGATTCACGCACTTACTTGGAGCAATGGATTTGACCTGCAAAAAGAGCTTCAGAATCTGAGAGAGGAGTTTCTTAACCCCATTCTCTGGGGCGATCTCGAGGATGAAGTCATGTTAAGAGTTTGCAAGGGGCTACGCGGCTTAAATCTCTACAAAACAGAGCCTAAAGAAGTTAGTAAGTTGCTTCGGAATGAGCCTCATTTGCTGCGGCAAGCCGCAATTTTGATTTCAAGAACGGCGAATATATTCAAACATTTGTTTCATATAAATAGACCAGATTTTGCACCATATGCTTTCCAGATCATTTTTATTGCTATTGCGATAGAGTCATATGACTGCACTGAACCTGAATTAGAAAATCTTATTCATGATTGGTTTTGGTTTACAACTTATGCGGAGGCGTTCTCTGGAATGTCAGACGACAAAGTCAAACATGCTCTAGATGACTTCCAAGCAATGCTGAAGACGCGTACTCCAGTTTGGTCTAATGAAAAAAAGAAATTTGTAGAGCTGTTGCCTAAAGCGCGTTTTGATTTTCGCTCTGCGCGTTCTAAGGCAACGATACTAGCACTTGCATCTCATCGCAGCAAAGAAAGGCCTAGCGGATTTGACGACTTGTCAACCTTTGGAAGAGAAAGTATTCATCCGCTGTTCGTAAGGGAACTAAACGCTGCAGATGCTAGCTCCCCAGGCAACAAGCTTGTTATAGATCCTGAGAGCATTCGAGAATTTCGATTAAAGTGGCAACAGAATTTACTTACTCCACAAGAACTGGAGGCGCACTTTTTTAATGTGCATGAAATGGAGCAGTCAAATCTTGGCCGACAGTCGGACGTAATTCAAGCACGAGCCGAGCGGATTTTTAATTACGAGCAACAACTGGCTAATCGAACCGCAGCAAGGTTTATTTAGGATACCACTCCATTATTAACTAAAATGCCACGTTTGATCGCTTCAATGTTTGCTACATGGTCAGTACCTAATTGATATTGCACAGGAGGGAAATGTCTGCTTCCAGTCGAAAGCGGCACATCCCTCTTGTGCGTTTCGATGTATTGGAATGCCGCGAATTAAGCACTCCAAGGCTATCAAAGCTCAATCCTTGCTGCAATTTCTAGACCTTCGTCTGCCTCACTGCCGATATAACGCGCACGCAGCGAGTCCTATGGCAGTCAGACCTACCTCCTATCAACTCTCCCGGCGGTAGTGCATAGCGACCGCTCCGTTGCGAAGCGGCCTTACCGAGACCAGATCAAGCCGTCGCGTGCTAAGCAGCCCGCTCTCATAAAGAGTCGGCCCATGGCCAGCGATCCTGGGATGAACGAGGAACATGTACTCCTCGATCAAATCAAGCCGGTCCAGTTCGGTTGCAAGCTTTCCGCTGCCCAAGAGCACGCCGTCTGGCGTTGCATCCTTGAGCTTCTGTACAGCGGTGCGCAGGTTGCCCGCAATGTGGTGGCTGTTAGCCCAGGGGAAGTCATTCCGCTTCGACGACACCACGTACTTCCGCTTGGCCTCCAGCTTGACCGCCCACTCGCGCACTGCCGGCGGCGCTTCCGTCTCGCCGCGGGCGACCGCTGGCTAGTAGCTTTCCATCATCTCGTAGGTGACGCGCCCCCACAGCATTGCCCCGCTCTCGTCCATGAGACGGGTGAAGAAGGCGTGTGTCTCGTCGTCGGCGATGCCTTCCCGGTGGTCGACGCAGCCGTCCAGTGTGAGGTTGATGCTGAAGGTCAGGATTCCCATGGGGTCCTCTGCTGTAGGTACACGACAAGCCGCTTGCAGTCTGTCTCGAAGGGTGCGAGTGCAATTCGCAAGGTGCCCACCCTGAGTTGCCTGACTTGCCATTCATCGTAAAGCGCCAGATTAACACTGCGGCTTGCCTTTTAATCCGAACTCCGCCCGCCCCTGCCCCGCCGCGCACGGCTAATCGCGGCAAGCGGTTCGCCAAATTTTCATATTGCATGATTTGCAACTGAGACAGTTTGTCTAAGGGTAGGGAAAAAGCCCTCAAGTAAAATGCCCTGGGACGTGCAGCAACATCATCTGCGCATGGCAGTCGCCGAGGTTTTCTGCGCTCTCCTCTGCATTCGGCGAATCACCATGATGGATGCGATTGTTATTTCATGGGCAGATGTAATGAAAGACGCAGATCCGACAAAGAGCTTCGCTGGTTCGAGCAAACAAGGAAGCTGCAAAAGCAGCGTTTTGGGGCACTGCTCCTCACGATAGACACCGTCAAGTAACAGCCTGGAAATACGCAAAAAAATGGAATGGATTCCTATCGTCCTGGTGACATTCAAGGTGCTCGTGTTAGGCACGGGCATGTTCTTCGCCATTAAGTGGCACTACGACCAGGGGAAAAAGCCGGATGAGGAGAGGCGCGCAGTCCTGCGCGCAGCCGGCAAGGTGGCCGTAGTCTTCGTGCTGTCGGCCCTGGTCCTGGGGCTCGCTACCTTCGTGCTTATCCGGGTGCTCGGTTTGGACTGGATGCTCGGTTCAAGCTTTTAATCGGCAAGCGAGTAGGCATTGCCTTAAGGTGATTCATAGCCGTTGCGCTGCGCACTGGCAGATTGCCGCTGGATTGGCGTTGGCGTCCTGTTTCCGGATCGGATCTGATTAATGTCAACTAATTGACGGCGTCCGACATGACGACGCGCGTTAACGGACACCGGACACGCTGATAAACGATACCGCGGCGGCACCCAACTTCAGCGCCTATCGACGCCACCAGCATCCTGAAAGTCGGGATGCTGCGCAAACACCTCGCTCACCCAGGCAATAAAGGCGCGCACCTTGGGCGCCGATGACCTGCCCTGCGGATAGAGCAGCGACACCGGCATTGCTGCGGGACGCCATTGCGGCAGCACTTCCACCAGCGCGCCGGAGGCCAGGTGCGTCGCCACCTGGTAGCGCGCCGCCTGGATCAGTCCCAGCCCCTGCAGGCCGCAGCTGACATAGGCGTCGGCATCGTCGACCGCGATGGGGCCTTTCATTTTGACCGGCACAACCCGGCCATCCACCACGAAGTCCAGGTCCAGCGCACGCCCGGTGCGGC
>Ga0308160_10007908_pt1 | contig 10434 bp, 8 predicted proteins | sample PhyFR1_FD_201036 | JGI IMG/M metagenome (GOLD analysis project Ga0308160, IMG submission 201036) | Phyllosphere microbial communities from UC Gill Tract Community Farm, Albany, California, United States - DLSLF.R1 | ecosystem: Host-associated > Plants > Phyllosphere > Unclassified | place: USA...
GCCGCGAAATCGGCGGAGGCCATTGAACGGATCCGGGTCGAGTACAACACCTTGGCCGAGGCCGGCAGGGAACCCCGCAACCAGGCCCGCATCCTGGCTGAACTGGCCGACACTGTCCGGGGTGCCGGGGACAACAACTACCGTATGAGCCTGAACGCCTACGTCCTGGCGGCACGCCTTGAGCAAGTGGCACTCGCGGCCTCGGAAAGGCTCGTTGCCATGAGCGACGGCCGTTACACGCTGCAACACACAGACGCCCGCGCGGCCCGGAACCAGAAATCCGGCCTCGGCCTTGAAGTGGTGGACGAATGGACCGGCCAGCGGCGCGACACCTCCACGCTGTCCGGCGGGGAATCCTTCATGGCCTCGCTTGCCTTGGCCCTCGGTCTGGCTGACGTGGTCCAGCAGGAGGCGGGCGGCGTGGACATCGAGACACTGTTTGTCGATGAAGGCTTCGGCAGCCTGGACGAACAAGCGCTGGAGCAAGTGATGGACGCTTTGGAAGGATTGCGCGACGGCGGCAGGGTAGTGGGCCTGGTCAGTCACGTTGCCGAAATGAAGCAACGCATCACCAACCAGCTCCAGGTGGTCAAGGGACGGCACGGCTCCAGCGTGCGGATTGCCGAAGCTGTTCCGGTCTGACAGGTATCCGATAGACTTAACCCGTTACACCGGGTCGCGCGCATCGGGAGGAGGGACGATGCGCAACCTTTAGCGAACCCGGATTAATGGAAAAAACTTCTGTGGCCTCCCAGCCCTTGTCATCGACACCCGCGCGGACCTCGCGTCTGCCTGGCCGTTTCGCACGGCTTCCGGAACTTGCCGGACCTGGTTTCCTGCCGCTGGGCCTCTTCGCCCGGCTCCCCCTCGCCATGTTGACCGTTGGCACCCTGACCTTGGTGACCTCAGTCAGCCACTCGTATGCAATCGGCGGCATGGCTGCGGGAGCGGTCGGCATCGGCTCCGCCCTGGGCGCACCTGTCCTGGGCTCCCTGGCTGATCGTGCGGGGCAACGCATCGTCCTGCTCGTCGCCGCGGTCATCAATACCCTGGCTGTTGCCGGGCTTTTGGCCGCCGCCTATATCACTCCCGGCTACGGGGAGGTAGCCGATGCTGCGGGCGTCCTGATCGCGGCCTTCCTTGCCGGTGCGAGTTGCCCCCAGGTAGGTCCCATGGCCCGCGTGCGCTGGATGGCCCTGACCACCCGCAATCTTTCTCCCGGCGCAACCGGCGGCAAAAGAAGCGTGGCCGCCAACCGGGCTGATCTTGACACGGCACTATCTTACGAAGGCACCGCTGACGAGGTCACATTCGTGCTCGGCCCGGCGCTGGTGGGTGTGCTGGCCAGCATGGTAGCCCCATGGCTGCCGCTCGCGCTTGCCGCCGTCATGACCATCACCCTGGTCCCTGCTTTCGCCGTCCACCCCAGCCGGCAAGCCGTGGTGCCGGCTCCGCGCAAGGTGAAGGCCGGCGTCGAGGGTTCAGGCGAAGAGGGCACTCAGGCGGCCGCGCCGCGACGCAAGCGGTGGGCCGGGGCGGTAGTGGCGGTGCCGGTGGTGGCGATGGTCTGCATGGGCACTTTCTTCGGTGCGACGCAGAACGCGTTGAGCGCCTTTTCAGCGCAATACGCCACTGCAGAGATTGCGGGCCTGCTGTACGCGGTGATGGGTCTCAGCTCGGCGGTTGCCGCGTTGTCTGTCGCGTTCTGGCCGCAGCGCTTCAGCTTGGCTTCGCGGTGGGTTGTGGCTGCCTTGGCGATGTCCGCTTTGTCCTTGCTGCTGCTTCTTCCTGCGGGTATCTGGCCCATGGTTTTCGTACTGCTGGTGCTCGGCATTCCGGTGGGTCCGGTCATGGTCACGGTCTTCAGCATCGGAGGCGTCGTTGCCCCGTCCGGCCGAATGGCGACTGTCATGACTGCCCTGGCCAGCGGGATTGTGGCCGGTACGGCGCTTGGCTCCTACCTGGCCGGACAGCTGGCCGAGACGCAGGGCCCGGGCGCAGCTTTCGTGGTTTCCATGGCCGCCGCCGCGGGCCTCCTGCTGCTGGGTGTTGTGACGTCCTTGGTGATGAAGCGCCAGCCTCAGGCGTAGTCGAGCGCACCGGACAGGGACCGGGCCATGAGCTCCACCAAGCGCTTGGACCGCTCCTCGTCGGGGTCTGCCAGGTGCTGCATGCTGATGCCGTCGATCCCCGAGATGAACAAGCGGGTGATGTCCTCCAGATTGGCGGGGACGGGCTCGCCGGCGGCTTCAGCGGCTCCGCGGAACAACTCCAGCGTTGAGCTCACCCACCCGTCGTACATGGAGCGGTTCATGAGCAATGCCTGGGGCTGATCGTCGGCTTCCACCCGGAAGCGTCGGAGCAGCAGTTCGAACGTGGTGACTTGTTCGTGGGGGTTTTCCAGCATGCGGCTCCAGATGCGCCGGGCGTGGGCACCCACCATGTGGCGCAGGCCCATGCCGGGGTCGGGGACGGGGTCCAGTGCCTTGGCGTAGTCCCTGCTGAGGAAGTTATAGACCTCTTCGAGGAGTTCGTCCTTGCTGCGGAAACAGTAGTGCAATGCCGCGAGGGGGGCGTCGGCCTCGCTGGCGATGCGACGTGTCGTAGCCGATGCCAACCCATCCTGTGCGATCACCCTGGCTGCCGCCTCGACGAACTGCAGGCGCCTTTCTTCGGCGGGAACCCTTGCCATCCGTTACCTTCCTCATGCTTCTTTCCGCCCGTGATCGGATCCACCAACCCAGCGGTCTCATCGATCGTAGGCGCTCTCCGCCGTGACGGCCTCGTGGCCGTGCCGTGGCGGCGGAAAAGTCCTTTGTAAGAAATTTTACGTCAAAACCTAGTCAAGTGACCCAGTCAAGCGACATACTTCTTTCAGGAACGTTGTCTGCATCACATTCGGATGCGGTGACCTGAGGAGAATCGATGCAGGATTTCGCTGATCTGGTGATCACGAATGCCTCTGTCCACACCATGGACCCGGCACAACCACACCGCATGACTGATGCCATCGCCGTCAAGGACGGCTGCGTCGCAGGGCTCGGCCACGACGATGTGAGCCGGCTGATTGGCCCGGAAACGCGGGTTGTTGACGCCGCAGGAGGGGCTGTTATTCCCGGCATCAATGATGCCCATTTGCACTTCGTCTCGGCGGCGATGGCCGCCTTCGGCTATGTGCGGCTGGACCCGGACATCGCCCCGGACTGGGCAGCCGTCGTCGATGTGCTGACGGCAGCACCGGTGGGCCCCGATGGCTGGATCCGCGCCCACGGCTGGGACGAGTCGATACTTGGACCGGCCAAGGGCCTGTTGGATTGCCGCTCTGACGCGCCCCTCGTGGCGTTCGACGCCACCGGCCACCAGCTCCTGGCCAACCGGGAAGCGCTCAAGCGTGCCCGCATCAGCGCCACGACCCCTGATATCCACGGCGGCGTGATCGTCAGGGGAGGGGACGGTGCCCCTTCCGGCCTGTTCCAGGACGGTGCCATGGAACTCATCTCCCGTGCCATGCCACCCGTTCCGGCCGCAACGCTCCGCCCGGCGCTGATTCGCTTCCAGGAGTATCTGCACTCGCTGGGCATCACCTCCCTCACGGAGCCTGGATTGGGGCCGGCCAGCGCCGGGCTCATGGACGGAGCAGGTTCGACGGCGGCGCTCGGGTTGCTGGGCGACCTCGCCTTGTCAGGCGAACTGACGCTGCGGATCAATGTCCTCATGCTCTTCGCCGGAACCGGGGGAGCCAATGCCCGGGCCGTTGAGGAAGGCCTGCGAAGCGGGCTGGCAGAAAGCTGCAGGAACCGCGGCATCGATCCGGAGCAATTGAGGATTGCGGGCGTCAAAGTCTTCGCGGACGGGATCCCACGCAGCGGCACCGCCTGGATGAGCGAGCCCTATGGCACGGCCTGTACGCACGGCAGCCTGGTGATCCAGGGTGCCAGCGATGGCGAACGGGTGGCTGAACTCAACCGGATTCTGCAACTCATCAACGATGCCGGACTGCAGGCCGGTGTCCACGCCACGGGAGATGCGGCCACCGCCGCAGCTGTGCAGGCGATCATCGAAGCCACTTCTCCCGGCGGGAGTCCCGCGTCCGCCGGGAATCACCACAACCGCCACTACATCATCCACGGAGCCTTCAGCGACACAACCACCCTGCAGACCATGGCTTCCCGGGGCATCGGATACAGCACCAACCCCCTGATCCGCCAGGAAGCCGGGGACATCATGCGCCAGGTCCTCGGCGAGGACCGCTTCTCCCGCCACCAGCCCCTGCGTTCAGCAGTGGAGGCGGGCGTACGTTTCAATATTGCTTCCGACGCACCTGTGACCAGTCCGGATTGGCGGCGCACAGTGGTGGCCGCCGTCCGGCGTGCCACCCGCTCCACCCCTGGCGCACCGGGCGACCCCGAGCGGATCACCGGTCAGCAAGCGCTGGCTGCCATGACCCTCGAGGCTGCCTGGCAGGATCACGCGGAGCACTCCAAGGGCTCCCTGCTACCCGGCAGGACAGCAGATCTGTGCCTGTTATCCACCCCGTGGCCGGCCGATGAGGAGATCGAGAAACTCCTCGACACAGACATCCGGCTCACTCTCAGCGGTGGCCGTGAAGTCCACCCGTCCACCAGCTAGAACCATTTTCTTCCGTTTCAACCATTCGTCATTCAAGGAGCAACACATGCGACGCATTATTCCTTTGGCCGTGGCAGCTGCACTGTCCATGGCACTTGCAGCCTGTGGCGGCGGCTCCGGCCCGGCTGCCGTCCCGGCCGCCGACGGGACCACCACCCTTAAAGTGGGAACCATCGGCATAGGGTCCGACGCCGGCATCCGCCTCGCGGCCGACAAGGGCTACTTCAAGGAACAGGGCCTCAACGTCGAGATCTCTGTCATCGCCAACCCTCCCGCGGGAATTGCAGCCGCCCAGAGCGGTCAGATCGACCTCAGCTATACGCCTTCCATTCCGCTCCTGAATGCCTTGAGCCAGAACGTGCCGCTCAAGATCGTTGCCGCAGCTGACGGATACAAGGACGGGGCAGGAAAATCCAGCGACCTCAACCGCGTGGACGATACCGGCCTCCTCGTCCGGAAGGATTCATCCATCACCCGCCCGAAGGACCTCGAGGGAAAGAACGTCAGCGTTCCGGCAAGGAAAGCGCAGCTGGAGGTGACGGTCAGCAAACTGGTCAAGGATGACGGGGGAGATCCCGCCAAAGTGAACTGGATGGTCCTGGACCCGTCATCGGCCCTGCAGTCGTTGAATTCCGGACGCGTGGACGCGGCGTCCCTGGTCGCTCCGTTTACCTCCAAAGCGGTGTCAGAGGGGAACCGCCTGCTGGCGTCCCCCGGGGTCGAGTTCTTTGAGCAGGGAGCAATTGGCCTGTGGGTCTCCGGGGCTAACACGGTGAAGTCGAAGGAAAAGGCCTTGGCAGGGTTCAAAGCCGCCATCTACAAGGCGAACGCCTACGCCAACGGCCACATCGATGAAGCGCAGCAGCTCAGTGCGGAGATCACCAAGACCCCGCTTGACGTGGTCAAGTCCGGGGCCATCAACTACTGGCCCGATGAGGTCCGTGTGGAAGACATTGAGCGGGCCAACAACAATCTCGCCGACCTCGGCTTCCTGAATGCGCCGGTGAAACTGCCGGCCGACCTCATCTTCGGCAAGTAGGCAGGAGAATGCCATGGGAGATTCATCATGAAAGCGTCCGTACGCCCCTACGCCTTCAGCATCGTGGGCGTCGCGGGGGCCCTGGTCATCTGGCAGCTTCTCGCAGAGGCCAAGGTTGCAGGAACTGCCCTGCCGCCGGCCACGACAGTGTTCGCGACCCTTGCGACCATCCTGGGAACAGGAACCTTCTGGTCCTCACTGGGGGCCACGATCGGCATCGCATTGCTCGCTCTGGCGCTGTCTGCCGTGGCCGGCGTAGCCATAGGGCTGCTCGTCGGCAGTTTCGAATCCGTCAAGTACGCCACCTTGGCCGTCTTGGAGTTCCTCAAGCCGGTCCCACCGATCGTCATCCTGCCCCTTGCGGTGCTGGTCCTCGGCCCAACAGCAGAGATGTCGCTGTTGCTCGTAGTATTCGGTTGTTTGCTTCCAATCGTCATGCAGACCGTGGATGGCGTTCAGGGCACCGACCCCGTGGCACGCGACACCGCCCGTTCCTATGGCATGGGAGAGGGCGAAATCCTGGCCCGTGTGGTGCTTCCCAGCGCCATGCCTTACATAGGAACAGCGATGCGCGTGGCAGCTCCCGCAGCCTTGGTAGTTACCGTGGTGGCCGGACTCCTCGGCGGCGGCCCGGGCCTCGGCCAAAACATCTACCAGGCCCAGGCCGCGGGTGACTACGCCGGACTCTACGGTTTGGTGATCGTCCTCGGAGTCCTGGGCCTCCTGTTCCAAGGTGCCACGCGCCTGGCTGAGCGCCGGGTCCTGCACTGGCACGAGTCCTACCGGGAAGTGGAGCCGCGATGAGAATCACAATGCGTAACTGGGTGATCGGCGTCGCCGCCCCTGTGCTTCTGTTGGTGGCGTGGTGGTTCCTTTCCGCGGACTCCACAGATCCTTTCTTTCCCCCGCTGCAAACCATCCTTGTCCGCTTCCAGGAATTGTGGCTCTTTGAACACTTCCAGTCCGACGTCCTGCTCAGCCTGGGAAACCTGTTCCTCGGTTTCGTCATAGCTGCTGCGGCCGGGATCGCACTGGGGTTCATCACGGCCCTGGTTGCTCCTGTCCGGTGGATGCTTGACCCGTTGATCCACTTCCTCCGCGGAATACCCCCGGTAGCGCTGGTGCCGATCTTCATCTCGCTCATAGGCTTCGGCACCCAGATGCGCGTCACCAGCATCGCCCTGGCGGCGCTGTTTCCCACCATGATTGCCACGGTGGACGGCATCCGCAGCGTCAGTAACGACCTCTTGGACGTCTCCAGGGTCTACCGCCTGACCCGCAAGGAACGTGTGCTGAAGGTGCTCCTGCCTGCGGCGACCCCGCAGATCTTCTCCGGGCTGCAGGTGAGCCTGCAGGTGGCGTTCATCGTGATGATCGCTAGCGAGATGCTGGGCAGTTCCCAAGGGATCGGAGCCATGACTTTGCTGGCCCAACAGAGTTTCATGACGGCGGACATGTGGGCGGGAATCCTGCTCCTTGGCGTCATTGGCTTCCTGGTCAACATCCTGTTCAGCCTCCTTCGTCGCAGGGTCCTGTCCTGGTACATCGGATCCCGCCGCCTGGCGCGTGCATCATGAGCAACCGTCCGGCCCCGCCTCTTCCCATCCGAAACAGAAAGTCCACCATGGCACAGCAACCAGAAACACGAGTAAGCGCCGCCACGCCCCGGTTGGACGTGGCGCACCTCGCCAAGACCTATGGCAGCGGAGGAAAAGCACGCACGGTCATCGAAGACCTGACCTTCACGGTGGATGCCGGCGAGGTTGTCTGCATCGTGGGTCCATCCGGCGTCGGCAAGACGACCCTCCTCAAATGCCTGGCCGGACTCCAGCCCGCGACCAGCGGAAGGGCCGCCATCGATGGGCGGATCATCAGCGGCCCGCCTCCGGAAATGGCCCTGGTCTTCCAGGACTACAACCGGTCGCTGATGCCATGGCTCACGGTCAGGAAGAACCTGGTTCTTCCCCTGCGGCATCTCAAGTTGTCCGCAGCGGAACTGAAGGAGCGCTGCGACAGTGCGCTCGCCGCCGTCGGCCTCTCCCACGCCGACAACCAGTATCCCTGGCAGCTGTCCGGCGGCATGCAGCAACGCGTCGCGATCGCCCGGGCGTTGGCCTACCGGCCCGAGATCCTGATCATGGACGAACCTTTCGCCTCAGTGGATGCCCAGACGCGCTTCGACCTGGAGGACCTGTGCCTGAAGATCCAGCGGGATTTCAACATGACCATCCTGGTGGTAACGCACGACATCGACGAAGCGGTCTACCTTGCGGACCGGGTGGTGGTCCTGGGGTCACGGCCCGCGCGCGTGCTCAAGGTGGTGGACGTGGACCTGCCCGCTCCCCGCGACCAGATCACCACGCGCTCGCTGCCGGAATTCGCCCGGCAGCGCACAGAGGTGCTCTCACTCATCAAGAGGCCTGCATGACGGGGCAAGGCGCCAGCGGCAACCGCCGGCCCAACGTCCTGTTCATCATCGCCGACCAGCTCCGGGCAGACCACCTGGGCTTCGGCGGCAACGGCACCGTCAAGACCCCACACCTGGATGCGCTCGCAGCCAGGAGCATTGTCTTCGGGAATGCGACAGTGGCCAATCCTACGTGCATGCCCAACCGTGCCAGCCTGATGACCGGGCGGTGGCCGTCGGCGCATGGAACCCGGTGCAACGGCATCACGTTGGATCCCCTGACGCAGACGGTTCCGGGATCCTTGGCTGCCGGCGGCTACCGCACGGTAGGAGTGGGAAAACTGCACCACCAGAACATGGGCTGGGAATTTGAACCCCACCAGGCCGAGGAAATCCGGGCCACCGACCCCATGCTTTTGGACGCGGCGGCCGGGGACGCCCGCCGTCATGCTTTCCCTGCCGGGTGGGACCAGTGGGAAAACCGCGAAGCGCACGATGAGCGGTTCATTGCGCTGCCGTCGGACTACTACGGCTACCAGCACGTAGACCTGGTCATTGGACACGGCGACCGGCCTGGTGGCCACTACGTGCATTGGGCCAGGGAACGGGGCGTCGACCCGGAGACTTTGGGTGGTCCCGGCAACTCGTCCAACAGATATGGCGGGTGGGACCAGGTGTACCAAACGGCCATTCCAGCGGAGGTGCACCCCACCAGCTACGTGAGCGAGAAAGCGATAGAGCACCTGAAGGATGCCGCGGGCCAGGATCAGCCGTTCTTCATGTTCGTGTCCTTTCCCGACCCCCACCACCCCTTCTCCCCGCCGGCCGGCTACTCCGGGCTCTATGATCCGGCGGCCATGCCACTGCCGCTCGGCTTTGACCAGGACCACGAAGCATCGCCGGCGCACGTACGGGACATGATTGAACACCGAGGAGAGCCGAATCCGGACCCCACCATGACGTGGGCCGCAACGGAGGAGCAGTACAGGAACGCGGCAGCCGCCCAGTACGGCCTGATCACCATGATGGACGAGCACATTGGCCGGATACTCGATGAGCTGGACAGGCAGGGGCTGGCGGAGGACACCATCGTGGTGTTCACCAGCGACCACGGTGACCTGTTCGGCGACCACGGCCTGATGCTTAAGCACTTTGTCCACTACCGCGCTGTCACGAATGTCCCGTTGGTGCTGCACATCCCCGGAAGGCCGCCGGGCCGGACGGAAGCGCTGGTTTCCAGCGCGGATGTGGCACCCACGCTGCTGGAGCTCACTGGATCCCGGGGTTACCGCGGAATCCAGGGACGCTCGCTGGTGCCTTTGTTGGAAGGGGCTACTGAGCAGCACCGGGACGCGCTGTTGGTGGAGGAGGAGCAGCCGTTCGGTTTGCCGGGTTTGCCGGGACCGGTCCGCATGCGGACGGTCATCACGCCTGAGGGGAGGTTGACCAGGTACTTCGGCACTGACCTTGCCGAACTGTACGATCACCGCACCGATCCCGGTGAGTTGACCAACCGCGCCGGCGATCCCGCTTTCGCTGAGTTGGAGGACCGCCTGCTGCGAACCATGCTGGAGGAGATGGCCGCTTTGACGGATGAAGGGACAGCCCCGACGGCGGCAGCGTAGTCAACTGCCCGAAACACCGGCCCGACGGCGTCCCCCGGGTTCCGGTGCAGGGAACCGTTAGTGGCTGTTGCGGTAGCCGGTGGGGGAGTTCCCGAAAGCTGCCCGGAAGATCCGGCTGAAGTGGGCGGCGTCGGTGAACCCCCAGCGGGCCGCAATGGCGGTAACGGGCCGTTCGGCCAGCACCGGATCCCGCAGGTCACGCCGGCATCTCTCCAGCCGCCGTTGCCGGATGGAGGCAGCCACCGTGGTTCCGATTTCCTGGAAAAGATCGTGGAGGTGCCGGGTGGAGATGTAGTGGGCCGCCGCTATGGTTCCGGGGGAGAGCCCGGGATCTCCGAGGTTGGCTTCAATGTAGTCGTGGATACGCCCCAGGAGCAGCAGGTGCGGGTCCCGGCCGGTTTCGATCAGTTGATCGAGTTCGCCGTTGAACAAGGTGGTCACCAGATCCAGTGCGTTGTGGACCAGCCGGAGCCCGTTGGTGCCGGAGAGGGCATCGAGGTTGTCGGCCAGTTTCACCAGGAACGGGCTGATCAATTCACCCAGGCCTTCGTCGCCGGGTATCCGCAACGCAGTGACGTGGCCCATGGCCTCTGCCGGCAAGTCCAGCAGGACGTGCGGAAACATGAGCACCAAAGTGCGGAAGTCGTCGTCGAACGTTAGTTGATAGGGGCGGGAGGTGTCGTAGATGGAGAGGTCCCCCGGGCGCAGGACGGCTTCGCGATCGTCCTGAACCA
>Ga0308160_10007909_pt1 | contig 10433 bp, 18 predicted proteins | sample PhyFR1_FD_201036 | JGI IMG/M metagenome (GOLD analysis project Ga0308160, IMG submission 201036) | Phyllosphere microbial communities from UC Gill Tract Community Farm, Albany, California, United States - DLSLF.R1 | ecosystem: Host-associated > Plants > Phyllosphere > Unclassified | place: USA...
GATCCTCGGCCCATCGGACCGATTGTAGACAAGGGCAACAGGGAAGACTGGTGGTGGGCCCCGTGGGGCTCGAACGACTGGTGGTGGGCCCCGTGGGGCTCGAACCCACGACCCTCGGATTAAAAGTGCGTCGCGGCTGATCGGGGGTTTCCGGAGCGGATCGGAGTCGATCGCCGTGCTTCCCAGTGGTGGTGCGGGGTGTCAGCCGGTTCGGCGGGGGCGGAACTGGAGCACATTGGAGTCGGCCGGAGCGACGTCCTGCCCCTCGTTTGCCCCTCGCTCCGGACGGCTGAGCGCGCTGAGCACGGACGCGCTCGGCGTCTCGGCGAGGTGGGCGTAGCGACGCGTCGTCAGGGGCGACACGTGGCCGAGGAGTCGGCCGACCTCCTCGAGCGGGACGCCGTCCTGGATGAGCCATGACGCGTACGTGTGGCGGGCGTCGTGGATGTGCACGTCGTCGAGGTCGGCGCGGAGCATCGCCGGCATCCAGACGCGGGACCGGTAGTTGTGGTGGTCGAGTGGTGTGCCCTGCGCGGTCTGGAACAGGAATCCGGTGCGGCGGCCGTCGACGAGCGGCTCCAGGTACTCGAGCGTCCAGTCGGGGACGGGGACGGTGCGCCGGCGTCGGCCCTTCGGGTAGTCCTTCACCTGCTTGAGCTTGTCGTCCCAGACCTCGGCGACTCGGTAGGTGCCGCGGTCGGTGTCGAGTCGCTGCACGGTCGCGCCGGCGCCCTCGCCCCAGCGGACGCCGGTGCCGAAGAACATCGCGGCGATCGCCCGGTCGACGCCCTCGGGGATCTCGTCGAGCAGCCGGAACGCTTCGTCCTTCGTGAGGTACCGCTCGCGGGAGTTGTCGGCGTTGGCGAGCTTCAGCCGGGAGGCGGGGTTGGCGGTGAGGATCTCGGCGTCGACGGCGGCGACGAGCGACACCGACAGGAGGGCGACGCAGCGCTGCACGGTGGAGGCGGCCATGCCGGAGGTGAGCAGGTCAGCGGCCCATGCCTTGACGTCGTGGCGGGTGATGTCGACGAGGGGCACGGCGCCCCACTTCGGGTCGAGGTGCTTCGTGCGGCGTGACTCGTCGCGGAGGAGCGTCGACGGTTCGACGGCGCGGGCGGGCCACCACTCGGTGACCCAGTCCGACCAGGTGCGGGCGCCGGCGCGGGGGTCGCGCCACCCGAGCTGTGCGGCTTCCTGCTCGGCGGCCGCTGCGGCGTTCATGGCGGCCTTCTTGTGCGGGTGGGTGCCCGCGGACCTGCGGGAGCCGTCCGGCAGCCGGTAGAGGCCCTTCCAGCGTCCGGAGGGGACTTGCTCTGTCCAGGCCATCAGCCTGCCTCTCTGAGTCGGTGCCGTCGCAGGTGCGCGATGCGGGCTTCGAGGATGTCGGCGGTGACGCCGAGCTCGATCGCCCAGCGGCCGGCGTCGGGCGACCACTGCATGAGGTCGATGAGCCGGTCTTCCTCGATGAGCCGGAGCGACGCCGTGGTGTCGGCGTTACGTTCCATGCGGAGGTCGAGGAGCGGGACGCCGGTCTGGCTTTCGCGCCGTTCGGCGTGGACGACTTCGTGGGCGAGGACGGATCGCTCGAGGGCGGCGCGCATACGGGGGCGGATGAGGATGGTGTGCAGTGCTGGGATGTAGCGACCGAGGTCCGCTCGCAGCGGGTACTCGACGATCGGAACCCCCAGGTCCGCCGCGTGTGACCGCGGGTCGTACAGATCCGTCATGGGGTGTGGTCTTCCTCCTCGACCTCGTGTGCAGCGCTCTTCGCCGCTGCGGGTAGCTGTTCGATGACGCCAGCGGACGCGAGTGCCACGAGATCGTTCCAGCTGCTGAACTCGTTGCCTGCGGCGTCGAAGAATCGGAGTTCGGCTCCGTCGGCAGCGAAGTGGAGCTTGAACTCCCCTTTCTGCCCGTTCCAATAGGACACGGTGGCACCGACATCGGCGCGATCAGGGTCGGGGTAGGCGAGGAAGGTTTCGGGCGTTGAGTCGTCGTCCTCGTCGCGCGCCCACGCCGGGTGGTCGACGTCGAGCGCTGTCTCGGAGACGTCGGTGGTCTGGCCGGCCTCGATGCGGCGCACCAGTTCCTCGGCGATCTCGAGCTCGGAAAACGCGGCGAGGCTCATGCCAGGGGTGAGCTGCACTTCGTTCTCGACCTCGGCACGGGTCAGGTAGTCGGCGGCGACGAGCGCGAGGACGGGGCTGCGGTCGAACGCCCGCGCGACGGCGATCACCTGGGTCGCGCTCGGGCGGGATGCGCCGGCGAGCCACCTGCTGACAGTGCCGGAGTGCACGCCGGTCGCGCGTGCGATCTCCGACTGGTTCGTCGAGATCTCGCGGAGGTAGGACTGCCAGTCAGTGTCGTTCACGGCTCAGAGGCTAGTGCAGGAGTTGCATGCATGCAACGACTTCTCACGCAAACAAGCCCGCCAAATCAGGTAACGAACGCGACACGCCGCGCAAACATGCACGCATAACCCATGCATGCGTGCAGAACCGTGCCTACTATGTCCGCATGCAGCCACTCCGCACTGACGCAAAGGTTCCGCAGATGCGCCTGAACGTCCAGAAGATGAACGAGCTCCGGAAGGCCCACGAGCTCGAGTCCAACGTCGACCTGGCCCGCCTGCTCGGCGTCGACACCGCCACGCTCCACCGGGTGATGAAGGGCAGCGTCGCCCCGTCGAGCAGCTTCATCGCTCGGGTGAAGCTCGCGTTCCCGTCCGTGTCGATCGACTCGCTGTTCTACGTCGATCGGCTCGGGGCGACCGCGGGCCTCGTGCCGGTCGAGCAGCCGCGGGCGGCGGTGGCCTGATGGCTTGGCTCACCGTCGCCGAGGCCGCTGCGGAGGCCAAGCGGCACTCGCGGACGATCTCCGACGCGTGCCGAGCGAAGACCCTCCACGGCGTACAGCGGTCCGTGAACGCGTCCTGGCGGATCGAGGACGTGTGCCTCGACGCCTGGGTGCGGGGCACGTCCTGCCCGCACCAGCAGACGAACGTCATCCCGTTCCGTCAGTCCGCCTGACTTCCCCCTGATCTTCTGCCGCCGGCTTCCGACACCGGCGGGATCGAACTCTCACTTCGAAGGGCAACGACCCATGTTCCGTACTACCTCCATGCCTGCTGCCGTTCTGCGGCGGGCCGACCAGGTCACCACCGAGGACGTCGTACTTGACGTGCACGGCCAGCCGTGGAACGTCCACTCGATCTACTACGGCGAGGCGAGCGTGCAGCTGACGCTCCGCAGCCTGACGAACGAGGCCGGGATGATCCACGGCCTGACGTACGACGCGTGGGTGCGGCTCGCCGTCCGGGAGACGCCGGCGCAGTACCGGCGCCGGGTCGCCTGGCGGGGTGTCCCGTGGCTGCTTGCGTCGGCCCTGGTGGGCCTGTGGTCGCACCTGGTGGACGCGCCGACGTTCGGCGGTCAGCTTCCGGCGATCGTGTGCCTGGTCGCGGTCGCGGCGATCCGGATGGCGACGACGCCGGAGCGGGACCGGTGAGCGCGGTGGAGCTGCCCGTGCACCTGCGGATCGCGCTCGCGGACTACCCGCAGTGCGACAAGCGGACGCCGCGGACGGCCGACATCGTCGAGCGGTGCGCGAAGCCCTCCGAGTGGGGCGTCCGCTGCAACCACTGCGGCGCGACCGCGTTGCTGTGCGACGAGCACGCAGCGTGGGTGCAGAACCGGCAGCGGCCGCAGGCATGCGCGGTGTGCAAGTCGGTGGGGCTGGTGCCGCTGCGGTGGACGTTCCACCACCTCCGGTGCGACTCGTGAGCGTCGTTGAGGTGGTCCGGTTCTTCGTGCCGGGCACCCCGGTTCCGCAGGGTTCGAAGACGGCGTACGTCGTCGGCAAGCGCGCCGTCGTCGCGGACGCGAACGGGAAGGCGCTGAAGCCCTGGCGGAAGACGGTGACGGCAACGGCGATCGCAGCCCTTGCTGGGCGTCCAGCGCTGCGTGATGAGCCGGTCGCAGTGGTGCTGCAGTTCCGGTTCGTCCGGCCGAAGTCCGTGCGGCGTGAGCACCCGCACGTGAAGCCGGACATCGACAAGCTCGCCCGCGCCGTCCTCGACGGACTGACGGACGCGGGTGTGTGGGGGGACGACTCGCAGGTCATCGACCTGCACCCCACGAAGGTCTACGCGGCGGAGGCAGGAGTCCTCATCCGTGTCGGCAGGTACATCAACGAGAAGGGAACGACGCGATGAGCGTGCAGATCATGAAGCGGAAGCTCGAGGAGACTCGGGACGGCCTGCAGGAGACCGAGGTCGACGAGGTGCTGGCGCGCGCGCAGCTCGGGCACAAGGTGACGGCGATCGTCACGTACGAGGTCATCGAGCACCGCGACAACGCCGACGGTTCGTCGACGCTGGTGAAAGCCGTGCACATCGAGCCGATGACCGGTGACGGGATCGCGGCGGCGCAGTCGCTGCAGCAGTCGGCGTACCAGGTGCGCACGGGGAACGAGACGCTCGGCATCTTCGACGAGGCGGCCGACGCGGAGCCGATGGACGCCGCGCTGTCGACGCCGTTCGAGGGCGACAAGTGAGCGCCGTGCGCACGTCGCTGCCGGCGGAGCTTGAAGCGCGCGCCGGTGCGTCGGACAAGGACCGTCCGGTCTGGCTCAACGAGCGAGCGCACGGCGTCACCGCGACGGAGGTCCGTGACCTGTACATGAAGGCGCGCGGCGGGCAGGGGATCACGGTCGAGGACCTGATCAAGGCGAAGCTGCCGTTCCTGCTCGCGACGACGGCCGAGGAGATCGAGGCCGCGGCGGCCGGCGGGTTCGGTGGGAACCGGTACACGGCGTGGGGCAACACCCGTGAGCCGATCATCGCGGAGCAGCTGCAGGAGCAGTTCGGGATGCTGCCGGAGTCGCGCGTGTTCCGCTCGGCATCGAACCCGCGGCACCTGGCGTCCCCAGACGGTCTCCGAGTCGTCACGAGCGAAGACGGAGACCGCCTCGAGGTCGCGGAGATCAAGACATCCGGCGTCGACATCGCGCCCGGCACGACGTCCTACGCGAAGAAGGGCTACGCGATCCAGCAGCAGTGGGTCATGGGCGTCCTCGGCGCCGATCGGTCCCTGTACGCGTGGGAGCAGCACGACGGCGACTGGCTGGCCCGCGGCGGCCAGTACGAGGAGCCGGAACCGCTGGACCTGTTCGTCCCGACGCAATGGATCCCGTTCGACGCGGACCTGTTCGCGGAGCTGGTGATCCTCGCGGATCACTTCCTCGACCGGCTCGACGAGGCCCTGGCGGCGGCGCGTGCTGGTGAGGTGCCGGTGATCGACGAGGAGCTGGACACCCTCGCCCTGAACTACCTGCGCGGTCTCGACTTCGAGAAGCAGGGCAAGGCGCTGAAGGAGCCGGCGTTCCGGGCGATGTTCGAGCGCGTCGAGTCCGACGAGTCGTTCGTGCAGGAGTCGCCGCTCGCTCGGGTGTCGTTCTCGCCGGAGGTCGTCGAGGAGAAACCGGTGTTCGAGCTCGACCAGGTGGCCGCGAAGGCGGCGGCGCCGGCGGGACTGTACGAGCGGCTCGAGCAGGCGCAGCACGACGTCGAGCAGGCGCAGGAGGCGCTGGCGCGGGAGCAGCTGGCGGTGGACGCGCACGAGGCGGAGTTCGTCGTGCAGGCGCGTGTGGAGCGCGTCGTGATCAAGAAGGCAGCGCTGCGGGTGACCGCGGCGAAGACCACGAAGGAGAAGAAGTAGATGGCGCTGCAGACGAGGAAGCCCACGGGGCTGCCGTCCTGGCCGATTGGCCTGCTGGCGGGCAAGGAGAAGACGGGGAAGTCGTGGGCGTGCGCGCAGGCGTCCGCGTCGCCGCTGGTCGACCGCACCCTGTGGATCGGCATCGGGGAGGACGACCCGGACGAGTACGGCGTCGTGCCGGGCGCGGACTTCGAGATCGTCGTGCACGACGGTTCGTACCGGGGGATCCTCGGCGCGGTTCGCGACGCGGTCTCGGAGCCGCGCGGCGAGAAGCCGAACCTGATCGTCGTCGACTCGGGTACACGGCTGTGGGACCTGCTGAAGGACAACGCACAGGTCACTGCGAACCGGCGGGCGAAGGGCCGGAAGAACGCGAACGACGACTACACGATCTCGATGGACCTGTGGAACGTCGCGGCGCAGCAGTGGAAGGACGTCTTCGACCTCCTCCGGGCGCACGACGGTCCCGTGCTCGTCACTGCTCGCCTCGACGAGGTCGCGGTGATGGAGGGCGGCCAGCCGACGGCGCAGCGGACGTGGAAGGTGCAGGGGCACAAGTCGCTGCCGTTCGACGTGAACTGGGTCGTCGAGATGCGGGAGCGTGGGAAGTTCCTGCTGACCGGTGTGCGGTCGGCGCACCTGCCGCTCGAGCGTCCGACTGAGGCGCCGGGCTGGACGGTCGACGCGATGTGGTCGCGGCTCGGCATCGAGCAGGGCACGGCGATGGGGGCGCGCACGCACTCCGACGTCGTCCGTGAGCACGAGGACGGCGGCCAGGCGGCGCCGCCGCAACGGCAGCCGCAGCAGCAGGCGCAGCGTCCGCAGGCGTCCGGGAAGAACTGGCTGGCCGAGGCCGATCAGCTGACGACGCAGGAGGGCGCGAACGCGCTCTGGCGTCGGGTGCCGAAGCACGAGCAGACGCCGGAGCTCCGGGACCGGATGCGTGCAGCTGTCACGGCTGCGCAGGCTCGTGGGCCGGAGTCGTCGACGGAGCCGTGGGCGCAGCAGCAGGAAGCGGAGCCGACCACCGAGTGGGCGACCGCGGCCGTGCCGCAGTCGGCGCCGGACGGTGACGGGGCACCTGCGGTGCTCGAGGGCACTGAGGTCCCGGCGGAGCCGAGCACGGGCGGGACCGACCGATGAGCGCGGTGGATGCTGGCACGGGCGAGGGCATCGACGAGCCGGGCCTCGATCCGCGGATCCTGCGCGTGCTCGCGTCGGTCGGCATCCACCGACCGGACCGCACAGACGCGCTGCACGTCGCGCTCGTGAACGCGATCGCCCGCACGCTTGGCGGCTCGTACGGGGCGCAGCTCATCGCGATGCGGTTCGAGGTCGCGCAGTTCCTCCGCGAGGCGGGGGAGGCGTACGCGACGGCGAAGGCGAAGTACGAGCACCACATCGCGTCGACGACGGTTCGCGAGGTCGCGGCGCACAAGACGTCGAGGGCTCTCGCGCAGCAGATGGCGGAGGGCTCGGACGACGGGCACCGGCTGCTGCTCGAGCTGCTCGTCGCGGAGAAGCGGGAGCAGTGGCTCCGGAAGCTCCTCGACACGTTCGCTGCGGCGGGCGACAACCACCGCACCGACCGCGCCGATCAGCGCGCGGCGGATCAGTTCCAGGCTCACGGGCATGTCCCGGAGCAGAGGTAGGAGGTCAGCGCGATGGCTGACGCATCAGAAGATCTTGCTGCCGGTGGGCGGTTCGACCTCGACGACCACGGCGGCAATGCCAGGACCTGTGGTGAAGACGTAGCGGCCACCGTCGGTGGTCTGCACACGGAGGTAGCCCCCCTGAGTGAACGTGTCGGCCCGGACGTCCTGGTCGGTCTCGTACGTGGTGCCGGCGTAGATGAACTTCGTCATGGGTCCCCCTCGGGTGTCGTTGTGCCGCTCACCGTACACACGGCCGACGACACGAGCGGCTGGGGCGGTGAGGCGGCGTGAGCGGCGCGGACCTGCTCGAGGACACGTTCTCGGGGCATGGGACGACGGCCGGGTACGACGCTGGCTGCCGGTCGCTTGGCGGCTGCCCGGGCAAGGACGGGCCATGGGCGCAGACGTGCACGACGGCGAAGTCGCGATCGCGGATGGAGTTCGGCTACAGCAAGGCGGTCGGTAACGGCCGTGAGGTCGAGTTCCTGCAGCGCGAGGCCGAGGCGCGCACGGAGGCAGCGAAGCCGAAGGGTGCAGCTGCGAAGCGTGCTCAGCAGGAGGAGCACCGCGTGCCGGCGCCGGAGGTGATCGCGGAGGAACCCGAACCGACCGCGCCCACCCCTGCGGCAGCGCAGACCGGCGAGCCGGTCGTGCTCGCCGACGAGGAACCAGCCGTGGCGGAGGAGCCGCAGCCGCGTGGGAGGCACGTGCTCGACGACGCCGTGCGGACGCTGGCCGAGTCGCTGGAGCTGCAGCGGGCCCTGGCGGAGATCGGCGAGCGGGCGCTCCGCACGATCCGCATCGAGATCAACCACTTGCGCCGCGAGACCGCGGCGCGCGAGAGCAACGAGGAGCAGTGATGAGCAACGAGGGAACGGTCGTCCGGGTGGATCCGGCGGCGTTGATCGTGGCGGCGAACGTCCGGTCGAACACGAAGGTCACGAAGGAGTTCGTCACGTCGGTGAAGCTGCACGGCGTGCTGGTGCCGATCACGGCGCAGGAGGCCGAGGACGGGCTCCGTGTGGTGGACGGGCAGCGGCGAACGCTGGCGGCGGTCGAGGCTGGGCTGCAGGACGTGCCGGTGTTCGTCGTGGCGCCGCTCGAGGACGCTGCGCGCATCGTCGACCAGGTCGTCGTCAACGAGCACCGTGCGGAGCTGGACGACGTCGAGCAGGTCCTCGCGATGAAGGAGCTCGAGCAGCTCGGCGTCAGCGCCGCGGCGATCGCTCGTCGGACGGGCGCGAAGCGGAAGACCGTGGACGCGGCGCTCCTGGTGGCCGGCAGCGAGTCGACCACCGCGGTGATGCGCGATCGTCAGCTGACGCTCGACGACGCCCTCCTGCTCGCGGAGTTCGCAGATGACGAGACCGCGACGGCCCGACTGCTCTCCCGGATGGAGGACGGCCACGGCGTCGATCACCTGGCGCAGCAGATCCGAAACGAGCGGCACACGGAAGCGGAGCTCGAGAGAGTGCGCGACGAGATCCGGGAGAAGGGTCTGCCCTTGCTCGACCACGCGCCGGCGTACGACGACAAGGAGATGTTCGACCTCGACCGTGTCAGCGTCTCGAAGGGTGGCGGCGACCTGACTCCGGAGGTGGCTCTCGCTGAGGCCCCGCACGACGTGTTCGCGTTCGCGAAGCGCACACACGGAGGCTGGGCGGTCCTCGATGGCACGTACGCGCAGCAGCCGGACACGTTCGGCATCGGCTACGCCGTCAAGCGCACGGTGCTGGCCGAGCACGGCTGGTGGCACTACTCGATGCAGGACGCCCCGGTCGAGCTGACGCCGGAGCAGCAGACCGCGGCGAAGGAGGAACGCCGCAGGAGCCGAGAGGCGACGAAGGCGTGGGCTGCAGCGACCACCGTGCGGGTCTCGTGGCTGCAGGAGCTGCTGCAGCGGAAGGCGATGCCGAAGGGCTGGGAGCTGCTGTCGGTGCAGCAGGCGTTCGTGAACCAGTACGGCTACCCGTGGGGGACTGTCCTCGGCCTGCTCGGCATCGAGCGTTCGGAGAACGGCCTCGGGAAGCACGACCTGGTCAAGTACGTCGGCGAGCACCCGACGCGAGCGGCACAGGTCGCCGTGGCGCTGGCGGTCGGTGCGGTGGAAGGTGCGCACGAGTTCGACCGGAAGGGCTGGCAGAAGGACGACGTGAAGTCGTACCTCGAGCTGCTGGCTTCATGGGGCTACGAGCTCTCCGACGTCGAGCGTGAGGTCGCCGGGGTGGCGGAGGCGATGGCCGCGTGAGTCAGAACAGCTTCGTGAAGATGGTCGTGGGACTCATGCCCGAGCCATGGAGCTGCACCAGCCCGTTCCGGCCCTCGACGTCGAAGAACGGCGAGGTGCCGCTCAGCATGATCTCGAACCGCTCCGCCGTTTCGCCTCGGCGGTGGATCAGCCAGGTCATCTCGCCGACACGGACGAGGCGGTACCACTGCCCGTCCTTCAGGAACTCGACGCCGTGCTCCTCGCCGAGTTCGGTCGGGAACGTCGGGATCGTGTGCATGTCCATGGTCCCGACCGTAGCGGGTGTCGTTCGTGGCTGACCAGACCCCGAAGGCGCTCCTGGCCGCGCTCGAGAGCCGTGACGGGCGCCGGTCCGCGTGGACGGGCAACGAGGGCGACACTCTCGTCCCGCAGCACCGGCAGGGCGGCATGGGCGGCCGGAAGTCGAAGCACCGGCTGTCGAACGTGGTGTGGCTCGAGTCGGATATCAACGGGCTGATCGAGTCGGACCCGGGCTGGCAGGCGGAGGCCGTGCAGCGGGGCATCAAGATCGGCGGCCACGACGACCCGGAGCGGGTCGAGGTCCGGCACGCGGTACATGGGCTGGTGCTGCTCCGCGACGACGGACAGATCGTGTCCGCGTGGCCGGCGTCGGTGGTGTGGCCCTGATGCCGCTGAGCAAGACCGCGGTGCTCGCGCACCTCGCCCGGTGGGAGAGCCACCGGAACCCGCTCCTGGCCGCGATGGCCGAGGGCATGAAGACCCGCATCGAGGCGGGCGAGATGGACGAACGAGAGGAGGAGAGCTGATGGCCGGAGTGCCGATGGACGAGAT
>Ga0308160_10007911_pt1 | contig 10433 bp, 7 predicted proteins | sample PhyFR1_FD_201036 | JGI IMG/M metagenome (GOLD analysis project Ga0308160, IMG submission 201036) | Phyllosphere microbial communities from UC Gill Tract Community Farm, Albany, California, United States - DLSLF.R1 | ecosystem: Host-associated > Plants > Phyllosphere > Unclassified | place: USA...
AGGGAGGAATCGTCGAAGGCGACGCCGATGAAGGTCGTGAACGCCTCGCCGGCGCACTTCTCCACCTCGGCGTCGATCGCGGCGGAGTCGTACTCGGCGCCCTCGAGCGTGAACTCGTAGAAGACCTCTTCGTCGTGCGGCTTGTCGCAGGGCACCACGTCGGTCTCGCTGATCGTCGTCCCGGTGTCGCTCATCTTGCAGTCGCCGAGCTTGAGGTTGAAGATGCCGATGTTCGAGCTCGCCGTGACCTGGGACTTGTCATCGCGCGGCGCATCGCCGGGTCCGCTGCCGAGCACGCTGTTGAGAATGCTGCAACCGCTGAGCCCGGCGGCCAGGACCAGCGCGGAGCCGACGACGGCGACGCGACGGAGAAGAGCGCGGTCGTTCATGGGAATTCCCCCTCTAGAAGCTATGAATCCACGCAGAACGCGGGACAGCTAAGAACGTACCGGTGCAGAAGAGGAAATCTCAAACCTGCAAGAAAGTACGTCTGTCCAGGGGGATTTCTGTCCCGGGTCGAAGTTTCGGGATCAGCCCTCGAGATCGTCAACGCCCGGCAGCCAGCTGACGCCGGGGCGCCCCCAGCCGCGCTTGCGGGCGATCTTCTGCACCGTCTTCCAGTCGCCGTCGTCGAGGCGGTCGACGTAGAGGATGCCGTCGAGGTGATCGAACTCGTGCTGCATGATGCGGGCGCGCCAGCCGTCGACCTCGATGCGCACGTCATCGCCGTTCAGATCCACGCCGGTCACCAGCACGCGCTCGGAGCGCCGCAGCGGGAACCGCTCACCGGGGAAGGAGAGGCAGCCCTCGGACTCGAGGTCGGGATCGGGGGAGCCGGGCTCGAGGGGCGCCATCCAGAGCACCGGGTTGATGATCTCGCCGCGCCAGGGGTTCTCGTCGTCGTCCACATACGAGTACACGTAGATCCGCAGGCCGACGCCCACCTGGGGTGCGGCGAGTCCGACGCCCGGGGCGACGTCCATGGTCTCGTGCATGTCCGCCACGAGGGTGCGGATCTCGTCGGTGATCTCGCCGACCGGGTCGGCGGGGGAATGCAGGACGGGGTCGCCCATGATGCGAATCGGAAGCACAGCCACGCGTCAACCCTAGTCGGCGCACGACGGCGGGTAGGCTCGGAGGGTGCTTGAGAACCTGACGCGGACCACCGGGGCGGCCGACGTCGGCGAGCATCTCGCCGGGGTCTTCCAGAACCCCGGCCTGCTCATGGGCATCCCGCTCGCTCTCGCCGGCGCGGTGTTCATGTCGCTCGGCGCGCAGTACCAGCATCGCGGCGTGGAGAAAGTGGAGCGGCTCAGCGGCTCCGACGCGGCCACCGGCCTCAGCTGGGTGCAGGTGCGCGGGCTGCTCACGCGGCCCTCCTGGATCGTCGGCACCCTGATGCTGGCGCTGGCGATCATCTGCCAGCTCGCAGCGCTCACCAAGGCTCCGCTGATCGTCGTGCAGCCGCTGGGGGCGATCGCGCTGGTGATCACCACCCTGCTGAACGCCCGGGTGAGCGGCGTCGCGCCGACCAAGCGCTCGCTCGTGTCGATTTTCGCGTGCGTGGGCGGCATCTTCATCTTCGTGCTGTTCGCGGCGCTGTTCGCGGTCGAGCGCGCGATCAGCGAGATCCAGCTGTTCACGATCCTCACGATCCTGCTGGTCGTGATCATCCTGCTCGGCACCTGCTGGCTGATCCTGCGGCACCGCATGCGCGCGCTCTTCTACGTGACCGGCGCCGGCATCCTTTACGGCTTCGTCGCGACCCTCGCCAAGGCCGTCATCAGCCGGATCCAGGCCGGGCAGTTCGACTGGCTCACGGCCGTGTGCGTGATCGCACTGATCGCCGCGGGTGCGGCGGGCGCCTACTTCGTGCAGACCGCGTATGGATCCGGACCTCCGGACCTGGTGATCGCGGGACTCACAGTGGTCGACCCGATGGTCGCGGTGCTGATCGGCCTCCTCGTCCTGGAGGAGGGCGCGGCCGCGCCCGCGTGGGTGTTCGTCGCGTTCGGGATCTCCGGTGCGATCGCCGGCTGGGGCGTCGTGACGCTCGCCCGCTACCACCCGCAGGTCGTCGGCGAGAGCCAGGAGCTGCCGATCGCACGGGGCAGTTCCGGAGGCGTGATGCCGTCCGCCGCGCACGCGGAACCCGGACCTTCGACGACCGAGGCGCCTTCGGGCGGATCCGCCTCCCCGGGAGTCCCGCAGGGGCACGATCCGGGGTGGCCGTCCAACGTCGCGCCGATCCGGCGCGAGGATCCGCCCCGCACCGGCGGCGATGCCGACGAGCGCGGGAACGGATCCGCAGGCGTCTGAGCGGGCATCCGATCCGGACCGCTCAGACGGCCGTATCGATCAGTAGTCGACGTCGATGAGGTCGGGCGCGACTTCGGAGGCGGCCGCTTCGTCGACGAAGAACACCGTGCGCTTGCGCCCTTTGGCACCCGCGGCCGGGACGTTCTCGTAATTCGCGCCGGCCAGGGCGAGCCCGAGCGCGGAGGCCTTCTCCGCTCCCGTGAGCACGAGCCACACCCGCTTGGATGCGTTGATGACCGGGCGCGTCAGCGTGATCCGCTCCGGCGGGGGCTTGGGGGAGTCGCGCACCGGCAGGACCGCGGCGTCGGTCACCGTGATCTCCGGGCGGTCGGGGAACAGCGATGCGATGTGGCCGTCCGGTCCGACGCCGAGGAAGCACACGGCGAAGGAAGGCCAGGCTCGCTCGGCGTCACCGAAACGGGCGAGTTCCGCGGCATAGGCCGCGGCGCCTTCGTCCAGGCTCAGTCCCGCATCGCTCGCCGCCATCTCGTGGACGTTCTCGGCCGGGACCGGGATCCGGTCCAGGAGCGCCTCGCGCGCCTGCCCGGCGTTGCGCTCGGGGTCGTCCGCCGGCACGAAGCGCTCATCGCCCCACCAGAAGTGCACGAGCGACCAGTCCACCTGGGCCGCGCGCGCGTCCTCGGCGACGGCCCGGAGCACGGCGGATCCCATGCTGCCCCCGGTGAGGGCGATATGGGCGAGCCGTCCGTCCCTGATCCGCGCCTGGACGCGGACGAGGAAGCGGTCGGCGACGAGGCCGGCGAGGGACGCTGCGTCCTCGCCGATCACGACCCGCTTGGCGGGGGAGTCGGTGGCCATGTCAGGCCACCGGCTCCGGCGCGCTGAGCTGTGCGAAGCCCTCGGTGATCACGCGGCCGTAGAGCACGTCGGGGTCGAGCCGGCGCAACTCCTCCGCCAGGCACTCCCGCAGCGTCCGCCGCGGCAGATGGAGCTCGTGATCCGGCTGTCCGGGCTGGGTGAGCATCGCGGATCCCGGTACCGGGCGCTCCAGCAGGATGTCGCCGTTGGCACGGGTGAGCCGCACCGACTTGATGCCGTGCGCCCACTGCGCGATCGGCTCGTATGCCCAGCGGACCGGCACGTCCAGCGCGAGGCCCAGCCAGGCGGCGAGCAGCGCGGTGGACGGGGAATCGGCGGCACCGCGGACCTCGACCGTGGTCACCTCGTCGAACGGCGGCTGATCGAGGACGGCGGCGAGCTGCTCCCGCCAGTGCGTGAGCCGGGTCCAGGCGAGGTCGGTGTCGCCGGGGACGTGCGTGCGGCCGAGCACCTCGAGCTGCGCCCGCACGTCGGTCGCGGTCGCCGCGTCGGTGATGCGGCGCTGCGCGATGCGTCCGAGCGGCGACTCGGCAGGGGCTTCCGGCGCCAGGGTCGGCCACCAGACGACGACGGGGGCGTCGGGCAGCAGGAGACCGGTGACCAGGCTCTCCTCGTTGCTGGCTGCGGCGCCGTAGGCGTGCAGCACGACGACCTCGCTCGCGCCGGCGTCGCCGCCGACGCGGATCTGCGCGTCCAGACGCGCCTCGCCCTCGCTCGTGGTGAGCACGATGACGCGCATCGGGTGCTCGCGGGACGCGTCGTTCGCCGCGTCGACCGCTGCCTCGAGCGCGTCGTCCGGCGCCGCGATGATGAGCGTGAGCACGCGGCCGAGTGCGACCACGCCGCCCTCTTCGCGAGCCTTGACCAGGTTCTTCGCGACCTGGCTGATGTTGGTGTCGGGCAGATCGATGATCACGGGCGCCTCCAGACACGTCCGTCGCGGGCGAGCAGGGCGTCGGCGGAGGCCGGACCCCAGGATCCGGGAGCGTACTGCTCCACGGGGCCGCCTTCTGCGGCCCAGTACTGCTCCACGGGATCGAGGATCTTCCAGCTGAGCTCGACCTCCTCATGGCGCGGGAACAGCGGCGGGTCGCCGAGCAGGACGTCCAGGATGAGCCGCTCGTACGCCTCCGGGCTGGCCTCGGTGAACGCGTGTCCGTAGCCGAAGTCCATGGTCACGTCGCGCACGTTGCTGCCGTTGCCCGGAACCTTGGAACCGAAGCGCAGCGTGACGCCCTCATCCGGCTGCACGCGGATGACGAGGGCGTTCTGCCCGAGCTCCGATGTCTGACCGCTGCCGAACAGGTGCTCGGGTGCGCGCTTGAAGACGACCGCGATCTCGGTGACGCGGCGGCCGAGGCGCTTGCCGGTGCGCAGGTAGAACGGCACGTCGGCCCACCGGCGGGTGTTGATCTCGAGCTTGACCGCGGCGTAGGTCTCCGTGATGGATTGCGGATCCATGCCTTCCTCGTCGAGGAAGCCGGTGACCTGCTCGCCGCCCTGCCAGCCGCCGGCGTACTGCCCGCGGGCGGTCGCGAGGGAGAGGTCGTCGGGCAGCGAGACCGCGGCCAGGACCTTCTCCTTCTCGGCCCGCAGATGCTCGGCGGAGAGGCTGATCGGCTCCTCCATCGCGGTGAGGGCCAGAAGCTGCAGCAGGTGGTTCTGGATCACGTCGCGGGCCGCGCCGATGCCGTCGTAGTAGCCGGCACGTCCTCCGACGCCGATGTCCTCGGCCATCGTGATCTGCACGTGGTCGACGTAGTTGCGGTTCCAGATCGGCTCGTACAGCTCGTTCGCGAAGCGCAGTGCGAGGATGTTCTGCACCGTCTCCTTGCCGAGGTAGTGGTCGATGCGGAAGATCGAGTCGGCCGGGAAGGTGCCTTCGAGCGCGTCGTTGAGCGCGCGCGCGGAGTCCAGGTCGTGGCCGAACGGCTTCTCGATCACCACGCGGCGCCAGTGGTCCGCGTCCTCATGGGCATCGACCAGCCCGGAGTCGCGCAGCTGCTGCGCGACGAGCGGGAACTGGTTGGGCGGGATCGACAGGTAGTAGGCGTGGTTGCCCATCGTGCCGCGTTCGACGTCGAGCTTCTCGACGGTCTCGCGCAGGCGGCGGAAGGCGTCGGGGTCGCCGAACTCGCCCGACACGAAGCGGATGCCCTGGAGCAGCTGCGCCCACGTCTCCTCGCGGAACGGGGTGCGCGCGTGCTGCTTGACGGCGTCGTAGACGACCTGCGCGAAGTCCTGGTCCTCCCAGTCGCGGCGGGCGAAGCCGACCAGGGCGAACCCGGGAGGCAGCAGGCCGCGGTTGGCGAGGTCGTAGACGGCGGGCATCAGCTTCTTGCGCGACAGATCGCCGGTGACGCCGAAGATCACGAGGGCGCTGGGCCCCGCGATCCGGTTCAGCCGGCGATCATCGGGGTCGCGGAGCGGGTTGCTGCCGCGGGAGACGGGAACAGTCATCAGCGGGGGATTCTCCTGAGTGCTCTCTGGGGGTGCTTACTGCGCGGCCTCGAAGAGGTCCAGCACATCGTCCTGGGGTTCGGTGATCGTGAGGGTCACCACGGGCCGTCCGTGCGCGGCGAGCACGCCCGCGTCGCCCGCGGCCTGCGCCTCGATGAGCTGTCCGAAGGTGAAGGGGCGATCGGGGATCTCCAGATCCACATCCGTGCGCTCCAGGATCTGCAGGAACACGCCCTGCGCGGGGCCGCCCTTGTGGTACTGACCCGTCGAGTGCAGGAAGCGCGGGCCCCAGCCGAACGTGGTCGGACGCCCCGAGTCGGCGGCGACGAGTTCGCGCAGGCCCTGCAGCTGCGGCATCTCGAGCCGGTCCACGTAGGCCTGGATCGACACGTAGCCGTCCGCCGGCAGCGTCTGCCACAGCGCGTCCAGGACGCCCGCGATCGTGCCGGAGACGAGCAGGGTGGCGTCGGAGGCGCGGACCTCGACGCCGTCCTGCACGAAGGCGGCGGGGGCGGCCTCAGGACGCGCATCCAGCAGACCCCGCGCGGCGATCTTGGCCGACTCCACGTCGGGCTGATCGAACGGGTTGATCCCGAGCAGGCATCCCGCGATCGCGGTGGCGTACTCCCACACGACGAACTGCGCACCGAGCGTCCCGCTGACGAGGATCTCGCCGGGGTGGCGCTCGCGCAGGTGGAACTCGTCGGCCTCGTCGACGAGGCGCACGAGCTGCAGGTCCGCCGGACGTGCCTCGACCTCGGGGGAGACGGGGAGCAGGACGACGGGGAGGATCCCGGTGCCCTCCTTGCCGGTGGACTCGGCCACGAGCTGCTCGATCCAGTCGGGCAGGCCCACGATGTGGGTGCCGTCCGTGATCAGGCCCAGCTTGTCGCGCCGCGCACCACCGGGGGTCTGCGCGCTGGCGGCGATCGCCGCACCGAGCAGCAGCGCCGGGTTCTCGGCCGAGTCGATCGCGACCTGCAGCAGCGTGGCCTCGGCCTCGTCGAGCAGCTCGGAGATGTCGACGCCGGCCAGGCCGGAGGGCACCAGTCCGAATGCCGTCAGCGCGGAGTACCGGCCGCCGACGTTCGGGTCGGCGTTGAACACGCGGTAGCCGGCGGCGCGCGCCGACTCGTCGAGAGGGGATCCGGGGTCGGTGACCACGACGATGCGCTCGACGGGGTCGATCCCGACATCGCGGAACGCCGCCTCGAAGGTGCGGCGCTGCGAGTCCGTCTCGACCGTGGATCCGGACTTGGAGGAGACCACGAGCACGGCGTCGGCGAGGCCGGCGTCGATCGCTGCGAGCACCTGGCCGGGAGAGGTCGAGTCGAGGATGGTGACGTCGATGCCCGCGGTCTGCGAGATGACCTCGGGGGCGAGGGAGGATCCGCCCATCCCCGCCAGCACGACGCGCGTGACGCCCTTGCCCGTGAGCTCATCGCGCAGGGCGAGGATCTCGGGCACGAGCGGGCGCGACACGGAGACGGCGTCGACCCAGCCGAGGCGGATGCTCGCCTCGGACTCGGCGGCCTCACCCCACACGGTCGGGTCGCCTCCGGTGATCCGGGACGCGATCAGCTCGCCTACGAGACGCGGGACGACCTCGTCGATCGCGGCCTTCGGCGCCCCGGACGTGTGGATCTCGAAACTCACCGCTGGGCTTCCAGTCCCTCGCGGACCTGGGTGAGCAGGCTGTGCCAGGAGTCGATGAACTTCTCGACGCCCTCGTCCTCGAGCACCTGGGTCACGTCGGCGAAGTCCACGCCGACCGCCGCGAGGCCCGCGAACACCTCGCGCGACTCCTCGTAGGCGCCGGTGACCGTGTCGCCGGTCACGACGCCGTGGTCGAAGGTCGCCTCGAGGGTCTTCTCCGGCATCGTGTTGACGACGTTCGGCGCGACGAGCTCGGTCACGTACAGGGTGTCCGGCAGAGCCGGGTCCTTGACGCCGGTGGACGCCCACAGCGGCCGCTGACGGTTGGCGCCCGCGGCGAGCAGAGCGGCGGCGCGGTCGCCCGCGAAGGTCTGCTCGTACAGCTCGTAGGCGAGACGGGCGTTCGCGAGGCCGGCCTTGCTCTTCAGCGCGGCGGCCTCATCGGTGCCGATCGCGGTCAGGCGCTTGTCCGTCTCGGTGTCGACGCGCGACACGAAGAAGGAGGCGACCGAGTGGATCGTGGACAGGTCGCGGCCGGCGGCCTTGGCCTGCTCGAGGCCCGTGAGGTAGGCGTCGATGACCTCGGCGTAGCGCTCGAGGCTGAAGATCAGCGTGACGTTGATGCTGATGCCCTCGGCGATCGCCGCGGTGATCGCCGGAAGCCCTGCCTTGGTCGCGGGGATCTTGACCAGCAGGTTGGGGCGGTCGACCTTCGCCCAGAGGTCCTTGGCCTGGGCGATCGTGCCGTCGGTGTCATGGGCGAGGTCGGGGGAGACCTCGATCGAGACACGGCCGTCGACGTGTCCGGTCTGCTCCCAGACCGGACGGAAGACGTCGAGCGCATCGCGCACGTCCTGGGTGGTCGCCTCGAAGATCGCCTCCTCGGCGCTCGCGCCCGACGCCGCGAGCTGGGCGACCTGGCTGTCGTAGGAGGTGTCGTCGGGGTTGGTGATCGCGTTCGCGAAGATCGTCGGGTTCGTGGTCACGCCGACGATGTTGCGGGTGGCGATGAGCTCGGCGAGGTTGCCGGAGGCGATCCGGGTGCGGGACAGGTCGTCGAGCCAGATGGAGACTCCGGCGGCGGCGAGTGCGGCGGTGGGGGTGGTCATGCGTTCTCCTCGAATCCGTGCTTAGGCGGCCGCGTTCGCGGCGATGGTCTCGTGGGCCGCGGTGACGACGGCCTCGGCGGTGATGCCGAACTTCTGGAACAGCGTCTTGTAGTCGGCGGAGGCGCCGAAGTGATCGATGCCGACCGAGCGCCCGGTCGAGCCCACGATGCCGTGCCAGGTGAGGGTGGAGCCGGCCTCGACGGAGACACGCGCCTTGACCGCGGACGGCAGCACCGACTCGCGGTAGGCCTCGTCCTGCTCGGCGAACCACTCGAGCGACGGCGCCGACACCACGCGTGCGTTGACGCCCTCGGCGGCGAGCGTCTCGCGGGCGGAGACCGCGAGCTGGACCTCGGAGCCGGTGGCGATGAGGATCACGTCCGGCGTGCCGCTCGGGGCCTCGGCCAGGACATAGGCGCCCTTGACCGTGTTCGACGCGGCGGCGAACGTGTCGCCGGAGGCCTCGCCGGTGCCGCGCGCGAAGTTCGGCACGTTCTGGCGGGTCAGCGCGATTCCGGTGGGTCCGCCGTGGCGGCGCAGGATCTCCAGCCACGCGGCGGCGGTCTCGTTGCCGTCGGCAGGACGGACCACGGCGAGGTTGGGGATCGCGCGCAGCGAGGCCAGCTGCTCGATCGGCTGGTGCGTCGGGCCGTCCTCGCCGAGGGCGACGGAGTCGTGCGTCCACACGAACACACTCGGCACGTTCATGAGGGCGGCGAGACGCACCGCGGGGCGCATGTAGTCGCTGAAGATCAGGAAGGTGCCGCCGAACGGCCGGGTCGGGCCGTGCAGGACGATGCCGTTCAGGATCGAGCCCATGGCGTGCTCGCGGATGCCGAAGTGCAGCACGCGGCCGTACGGGCTGCCGTCCCAGTCGTGCGTGGACCAGGTAGCGGGGATGAAGGACTTCGCGCCCGCGATCGTGGTGTTGTTGGATCCGGCGAGGTCGGCGGATCCGCCCCACAGCTCGGGGAGCTCGGGGGCGAGCGCGTTGATGACCTTTCCGGACGCGGCGCGGGTCGCGAGCTCCGTGCCCGCCTCGAACACGGGGAGCACGTCCTCGATGCCCTCGGGGAGCTCGTGGGCCTCGAGGCGCTCGAGGAGCGCCTTGCGCTCCGGGTTGGCGGCGGCCCAGGCGTCGAAGCCCTGCTGCCACGTCGCGCGCTGCTCGGCCGACCGTGCGCCGAGTTCGCGGGTGTGCTCGATCACCGCGTCCTCGACGACGAAGGACTGCTCGGGGTCGAAGCCCAGGACGACCTTGGTCTCGGCGACCTCGTCCGCGCCCAGCGCGTTGCCGTGCACCGACTCGGTGCCCTTCTTGTTGGGCGCCGGCCAGCCGATGATCGTGTTCAGGATGATCAGGGAGGGCTTGGAGGTCTCGGCCTTCGCCTGCTCGATCGCGTCGAAGAGCTCCTTCACGTCCTCGACGTAGGTGCCGGTGCGCACCCAGTCCACGTGCTGCACCTGCCAGCCGTAGGACTCGTAGCGCTCGCGCACCTCCTCGGTGAAGGACACGTTCGTGTCGCCCTCGATCGAGATGCGGTTCGAGTCGTAGATCGCGATGAGGTTGCCGAGCTGCTGGTGACCGGCGAGCGAGGACGCCTCACTGGTCACGCCCTCCTGCAGGTCGCCGTCGCCGGCGATCACGTAGACGTAGTGGTCGAAGGGGCTCGTGCCGGCGGCGGCGTCCGGGTCGAACAGGCCGCGCTCGTAGCGGGACGCGTAGGCGAAGCCCACCGCGGAGGCGAGGCCCTGGCCGAGCGGGCCCGTCGTGATCTCGACGCCCTTGGTGTGCCCGTACTCGGGGTGTCCCGGGGTGAGCGAGCCCCACGTGCGGAGGGCCTCGAGGTCCGTCAGCTCCAGGCCGAAGCCGCCGAGGTACAGCTGGACGTACTGCGTGAGGGAGGAATGACCCACGGAGAGGATGAACCGGTCGCGGCCGATCCAGTGGGTGTCCGCCGGGTCGTGGCGCATGACGCGCTGGTAGAGCAGATAGGCCACCGGCGCCAGGCTCATGGCGGTTCCGGGATGGCCGTTCCCGACCTTCTG
>Ga0308160_10007912_pt1 | contig 10433 bp, 7 predicted proteins | sample PhyFR1_FD_201036 | JGI IMG/M metagenome (GOLD analysis project Ga0308160, IMG submission 201036) | Phyllosphere microbial communities from UC Gill Tract Community Farm, Albany, California, United States - DLSLF.R1 | ecosystem: Host-associated > Plants > Phyllosphere > Unclassified | place: USA...
CGCGCACGCTGAACTGGTCGTTGATCTTGGCCTTGGCGAAGGCCCAGGCCAGTTCGGCGCCGTAGTTGTCGTCGGCGTCATGGCGCACCAGGCCCTGGCCGGTGAACGACAGCCAGCTGTTGATGCCGATGTCGGCCTGCAGGCCGAGGTTCGAGTCGACACCGGTGCGCGGCGATTTCTTCGCGCCGGCAGCCTGGTTCGGGCGGGCGAATTCGGCGTCGTTGGTGTCGGTCCAGGTCAGGGCGCCGGTGCCGAAGCCACGGATCTTGACGGTAGGGCCTTCCGCTTCTTGCGCAAAGGCCGAGGAGAGTGCCAGCGGCAGGGCCAGCACGGCGGCGATGATCTGCTTATTCATAAGTTAACCTGTTACAGGATTTCCGTTAATAGGATTTGCTTCTAGTTATTGTTTTGTTCACATGCAGCTAGCATGGATGGAACGAAACGATTCTATCCATGTGGCAAAAGTAAAGACAAGGAAAAGGAAGCGCCGCACCGAAAAGGAGACAATGCGCTATGTCAATGCGTTGTTTTGGTGAAACAGATAGGAAGAAAAATAAACTTCTGCCAAGTTGCCTATAAGAAACAGTATAAATCGTTAATGTCGCCGCTAGTTCCACCAGTGGGTGGTGGCGCCCATGGCGGGCAGGCGGGCTTGCACGGCTTCGTGGATCAATCCGGCGCGCACGGCTTGTTCGGCCGTGTAGATACGGGCATTGCCGAACAGGTGAGGGCGGATGTCGCCCGCTTCCGGTGCGCCGCGCGTGGCCTCGTCGACAATCGCCGCATAGCGCTCGGCATCGAAATCCAGGCATTCGCGCCACTCCGACACCCGCGCATGGTCGGCCGCGACCAGGTTGCCGAATCCCCAGTGCAGCGGGTGGATCAGGAAGCGCGCGCCCGGGCAGGCGTAGCGCTTTTGCCCGGCCAGGAAGATCACCACGCCCACCGATTCGACGCTGCCGATGTTATGGGTGTGCAGGGGGACAGGGAGGGATTTCAGGAAGAAGTAGAGGGCGAAGCCGGCCGTCATGTTGCCGCCTTCGGTCGACATGTGCAGCTCGATTTCGCTGGCCCCGCTTTGCAGCGCCTGCAGGCACAGGTTGCGCACTGCGCAAGCGGAACCGTGGTTGATCGGGCCGATGAAGTGGACGATGTGCAAGGACATGGGCGCCTCCTGTCGTGTGCGAAACAGGATAGCAAGTCCGGCGCCTGCGCAGCGCCCGGATCACGCCGCCTCGGCTGCCCCCTCAGCTGCCTCGATACGTCGAGTACGACCAGGGCGTGACCACCAGCGGCACGTGGTAATTCTGGCTGGCGTCGGCCACGCCGAAGGCGATCGTCACACGGTCGAGGAAGCGCGGCTGCGGCAAGTCGACGCCCTGCGCGGCGAAGTAATCGCCGGCGGCGAACACCAGCTCGTATTGCCCGGCCTGCAGGGCCGCGCCTTCGAGCAGCGGGGCGTCGCAGCGGCCGTCACGGTTGCTGGCTTCGCGCTTGAGCAGGGTGCGCTCGCCATCCTGGACGGCATACAGTTCGATGGCGACGCCGGCGGCCGGACGGCCGTGCGCGGTGTCGAGTACGTGGGTACTGAGCTTGCCCATGTTTCTCCTATACGGCAATGGTGAAGGTGGCTATCGTCCGGATCATATACCTTTACACTTTCGTCAATATAAGATCGGCCATATACCTGTCATCCCATCAAGAGAGTCCATGGACACCAGCTACCCGCGCGACCTGGTCGGCTACGGCCGCAACCCGCCCCATCCGCAGTGGCCTGGCGCGGCCCGGGTCGCCCTGCAATTCGTGCTGAACTACGAGGAGGGCGGCGAGAACAATGTGCTGCACGGCGACCCGGCCTCCGAGACCTTCCTGTCCGAGATCATCGGCGCCCAGGCGTTCCCGATGCGCCACATGAGCATGGAGTCGCTCTACGAATACGGCTCGCGCGCCGGCCTGTGGCGCCTGCTGCGCATGTTCGAGGAGCGCCAGCTGCCGCTCACCGTGTTCGGCGTGGCGATGGCGCTGCAGCGCAACCCGGATGCGGTGGCCGCTTTCCGCGAGCTGGGCCACGAGATCGCCTGCCACGGCCTGCGCTGGATCTCCTACCAGAACGTCGACGAAGCGACCGAACGCGCCCACATGCGCGAAGCGGTCGAGATCATGCGCGCGCTCACCGGCGAGGCGCCCCAGGGCTGGTACACCGGGCGCGATTCGCCGAACACGCGCCGGCTGGTGGTCGAGCACGGCGGCTTTGCCTACGATGCCGACCATTACGGCGACGACTTGCCGTTCTGGCAAACCGTCAGCGTAACAGGCGCCGACGGCGCGCCGCACGAGCGCGCCCACCTGGTCGTGCCCTATACGCTCGACACCAACGACATGCGCTTCGCCGCCATGCAGGGTTTCAATTCCGGCACCCAGTTCTTCGACTACCTGAAGGATGCCTTCGACGTCCTGTATGCGGAAGGCGACCCGAATGGCCTGAACGCGCCTAAAATGCTGTCGATCGGGCTGCATTGCCGGCTGGCCGGGCGGCCGGCGCGGGCGGCGGCGCTGGCCCGCTTCCTCGACTATGTGTTGCAGCACAAACACATATGGATCGCGCGCCGCATCGACATCGCCAACCATTGGCGGACGACCCATCCCTACGCCGGCTCGGTTATATCGAAGTGATGATATTGAATATCACTTGTTAAACATAGTTGGCGCGAGGCTGGATGCGGTAACCTTCACGCTGGGTTAAATCCGAGACAAGTATGGCCGAACCGATCCGCTTTTATTTCCGCAACGCCGTCCACGAAGTGACCGGCGTGGCGCCGACGCAAACCATCCTGCAGCACCTGCGGGAGGACTTGCGCTGCACCGGCACCAAGGAAGGCTGCGCCGAAGGCGACTGCGGCGCCTGCACGGTGGTGGTCGGTTCGCTGGAAAACGGCGAGCTGGCGCTGAAGGCGGTGAACTCCTGCATCCAGTTCACGCCCACGCTCGACGGCAAGGCCTTGTTCACGGTCGAGGACCTGCAGCTGCCCGACGGCCGCCTGCACCCGGTCCAGCAGGCCCTGGTCGAATGCCATGGCTCGCAATGCGGCTTCTGCACGCCGGGCTTCGCGATGTCGCTGTGGGGCATGTACCTGAAGCAGGAAGGGCAGACCGGAGGCGAGGCGCCCACGCGCTGCCAGATCGACGATGCCCTGTCCGGCAATCTGTGCCGCTGCACCGGCTACCGTCCGATCATCGACGCCGCCGTGCGCATGGGCGAACTGCCGCGCGCCGAGTTCGACCGCGCAGCCGTGGCTGAGGCCTTGCGCGCCTTGCAGCGCAGCGCCGGCGCGACTTACGTGTATGAGGGCCGCAGCTTCCACGCGCCGCGCACCCTGGACGAACTCGTCGCCCTGCGCGCCGCCCATCCGCAGGCGCTGATCCTGGCCGGCTCGACCGACGTCGGGCTGTGGGTCACCAAGCAGATGCGCGAGCTGAACGACATCATCTATCTCGGCCATGTGAATGCGCTGAAGAGCGTGGCCGAACAGGACGGCATGCTGGTCATCGGCGCCGGTGTGACCCTGCAGGACGCCTACGCCGCGATCTGCCGCCACTATCCCGGGGAACTCAACGAACTGTGGCAGCGCTTCGCGTCGCTGCCGATCCGCAATGCCGGCACCCTGGGTGGAAACGTCGCCAACGGCTCGCCGATCGGCGACTCCATGCCCTGGCTGATCGCCCTCGGCGCGCGCCTGGTGCTGCGCGGCCCCGGCGGCGAGCGCGAGCTGGCGCTGGAAGATTTCTACCTCGGCTACCAGCAGAAGGACATGCGCGCCGACGAATTCGTCGCCGGCCTGCGCGTGCCGCTGCCGCGTGCCGACGTACGCTTCCGCACCTACAAACTGGCCAAGCGCTTCGACCAGGACATCTCGGCTGTCTGCGCGGCGTTCGCGCTCACTTTCGATGGCGAGACCGTCAAGGAAGCGCGCATCGCCTTCGGCGGCATGGCCGCCACCCCGAAACGCGCCGCCGCGGCTGAAGCAGTACTGAACGGCCGTGCCTGGGACGAAGCCGCCTTGACGGAAGCCATGGCCGCGCTGGGCGGGGACTACCAGCCGCTGTCGGACATGCGCGCGTCCAGCGGCTACCGCATGAAGACGGCGCAGAACCTGCTGCGCCGCTTCTGGCTGGAGACCCGCCTCGACAACCCGCTGCCACAGGATGCCGTCAACGCATTTGCAGTCAACGCATTCTCAGCCCTGGCGTAATTCGAAGGAGATCACCATGAACGACGCAGGCGCACCAGCAACGGTACTGGTCAATTCGGCCGCCGCGTGGAGCGCGGTCGGCCGTTCGCGGCCGCACGAATCCGCGACGCTGCACGTACTCGGCCAGGCCACCTACACCGACGACATCGCGGAAGTCGCGGGCACGCTGCACGCGGCCCTCGGCTTATCAAGCAAGCCGCACGCGAACATCGTCTCCATCGACCTCGCGCCCGTGCGTGCGTCGCGCGGCGTGGTGGCGGTGCTCACCGTACAGGACATCCCCGGCACCAATGATTGCGGCCCCATCATCCACGATGACCCGATCCTCGCCGACGGCAAGGTGGAGTACGTCGGCCAGCCGGTCTTCATCGTCGTTGCCGACACCCACGGCAACGCGCGCCGCGCCGCGCGCCTGGCCAAGATCGAGTACGAGGAACTGCCGGCCATCCTCACGCCGCAGGAAGCCCACGCTGCCCAGTCCTATGTGGTGCCGCCGATGCGCCTGGCGCGCGGCGATGCCGAGACCGCGTTTGCGAATGCCCCGCGCAAGGTGAAGGGCCAGCTGTTCGTCGGCGGCCAGGAACAGTTTTATCTCGAAGGCCAGATCGCCTATGCGATCCCCGGCGAAGACCGCGGCATGCTGGTGCAGTGCTCGACCCAGCACCCGAGCGAGATGCAGCACGTGGTGGCGCACGCGCTCGGCCTGCATTCGCACCACGTCGTGGTCGAGTGCCGGCGCATGGGCGGCGGCTTCGGCGGCAAGGAATCGCAGTCGGCATTGTGGGCGGCGGCGGCCTCGATCGCGGCGGCGAAGCTGAAGCGCCCGGTCAAGTTGCGCGCCGACCGCGACGACGACATGCTGGTCACCGGCAAGCGCCATTGCTTCTACTACGAATACGAAGTCGGCTACGACGACGCCGGCCGCATCCTGGCCGCGAAGATCGACATGGTCTCGCGCGCCGGCTACTCGGCCGACTTGTCGGGCCCGGTCGCCACGCGCGCGGTCTGCCACTACGACAACGCCTACTACTTGTCGGATGTGGACATCCGCGCCGCCTGCGGCAAGACGAATACCCAGTCGAACACCGCCTTCCGCGGCTTCGGCGGTCCGCAGGGCGCGATCGCCATGGAATACGTGATCGACGAGATCGCGCGCAACCTGGGCGTCGACGCGCTCGACATCCGCAAGCTGAACTTCTACGGCAAGACGGACCGCAATGTCACGCCCTACGGCCAGGCCGTGGTCGACAACGTCATCCACGAACTGGTGGCCGAACTCGAGACCTCGAGCGAATACCGCGCGCGGCGCGAGGCGATTGCCGAATTCAACCGTACCAGTCCTGTGCTGAAGAAGGGCCTGGCACTCACGCCTGTCAAGTTCGGCATTGCCTTCAACGTCACCCACCTGAACCAGGCAGGCGCGCTGGTGCATGTGTACGTCGACGGCTCGATCATGGTGAACCATGGCGGCACCGAGATGGGGCAGGGGATCAACACCAAGGTCATGCAGGTGGTCGCGCACGAACTGGGCGTGGACGTGGAGCGCGTGCGCGCCACCGCCACCAACACCAGCAAGGTCGCGAATACCTCGGCCACGGCGGCATCCACCGGCGCCGACTTGAACGGCAAGGCGGCCCAGGATGCGGCGCGCCAGATCAGGGAGCGTTTGGCCGCGTTCGCCGCCGCCACCTACGCATGCGCGCCGGACGAGGTGCGCTTCGCGGCCGATACCGTATTCGCCGGCGCCATGGAAATCCCCTTCGAGCACCTGGTGCAAAAGGCCTATCTCGCACGCGTGCAGCTCTGGTCCGACGGCTTCTATGCCACGCCGGGTTTGAGCTGGGACGCGAAGACCATGAGCGGCCGGCCGTTTTCCTACTTCGCCTATGGCGCGGCGGTGGCCGAAGTCGTGGTCGACACGCTCACCGGCGAATGGAAGCTGCTGCGCGCGGACGCCCTGTACGACGCCGGTAATTCGCTGAACCCGGCCATCGACATCGGCCAGGTCGAAGGCGCCTTCATCCAGGGCATGGGCTGGCTCACCACCGAGGAACTCTGGTGGAACGCCGGCGGCAAGCTGATGACCCATGCGCCGTCGACCTACAAGATTCCGGGCGTCTCGGATTGCCCGCGCGACTTTCGTGTGCGCCTGTTCGAGAACCGCAATGTCGAGGATTCGATCCACCGCTCGAAGGCGGTCGGCGAGCCGCCGCTGCTGCTGCCGTTCTCGGTGTTCTTTGCGCTGCGCGACGCGATTTCCAGCGTGGGCGGGCACAAGGTGAATCCGCCGCTGAATGCGCCGGCCACGAGCGAAGCGATCCTCGACGCCATCGCTGCGGTGGAAGCTGCCGCCTGTCCGAGCGCGTGATGGAAGACTGGCTGGGAGCCGCGCTGCGCGCGCCGGCCGTGCTGGTCACGGTCGCCATTGTCGAAGGCTCGGTGCCGAGGGAGCCGGGCGCGAAGATGGTCGTCACCCGCGACGGGCTGGCAGGGACCATCGGCGGCGGGCATCTCGAACACCGCGCGATCGACATGGCGCGCACCATGCTGGAAGAGGGCGGGGCGCAAGGTGTTACCACTAAGCTGGAGCGCTTTGCGCTCGGTCCGAGCCTGGGGCAGTGCTGCGGCGGGATTGCGCACCTGGTGTTCGAGGTCGTGGACCGCGGGCAGATGACGCTGCTCGACAAGCGGCGCAACGAGGATACCTGGCGGCTCGTAGGGTGGACCGGGCCACGAAAGGCGGGTTCCCCGTCCACGCGTTCAACGGACGACGACATTTCCTCGCCATCTGCCAACACCACGCATCCATCAGCGCTTGTTGAACGCGTGGACGGCAGAGCCGTCCACCCTACCGCCCTGTTCGACGGCGCGGGCCGTCATTTGATGGGCGCACCGGCGCCGGCATTCGACCGCACCAGCGGCACCCACGTCTTCACCGACGCCACCGGCCGCCGCTGGCTGGCCGACGCCATCTTCGCCCCGCGCGCCCACCTGATGCTGTTCGGCGCCGGCCACGTCGGCGCGGCCATCGTGCGTGCGCTGGCCGAACTGCCTTGCCGCGTCACCTGGGTCGACGAACGCGACGACATGTTCCCGGCCGCGATCCCGGCGAATGTCACCGTCGAAGCGACCGACACGCCGGAAGCCCTGGTCGCCCAGGCTGCCCCCGGCACCACCTTCCTGGTCATGACACACAGTCATGCACTTGACCTGCGCCTGTCGATTGCGATACTGTCGCGCGCTGGCCAGGATTGGTTCGGCCTGATCGGCTCCGATACCAAGCGCCGCCAGTTCGAACACCGCCTGCGCGAGCGCGGCATCGCGGACGAACGCATCGCCGCCATGGTCTGCCCGATCGGCCTGCCCGGCATTGCCGGCAAGGCGCCGGCCGTGATTGCCGTCGGCGTTGCCGCCCAGCTGCTGAGCGTGTGGGAGGCCGCCGATGCTGCCGCCCCCAGCCTTCTTGAAGCTTCTCCGGAATCCAACTGATGTCCACTGCATACACCAGCATGCAAGCCTACCGTGCCAGCTTGCTGCATTTTCACGCCGACCCGGCCTTTGCCGAGCAGGCCTATTCCTGGCACACCGATGGCCTGCTCGTCATCGAAGACGGCCGCGTCAAGGCGGCCGGCGACTACGCGCAACTGAGCGCGACGCTGCCGCCCGGCCTGGAACCCGTCGACTACCGCGGCAAGATCATCACGCCCGGCTTCATCGACACCCACCTGCATTACCCGCAGACCGACATGATCGCCTCGCCCAGCGAAGGCCTGCTGCCCTGGCTGGAGACCTACACCTTCCCGACCGAGCGCCGCTTCGAAGACCCGGCGCATGCACGCGCCACCGCCGAGTTCTTCCTCGACGAACTGGGGCGCTGCGGCACCACCACGGCCGTGGTCTACTGCACCGTGCATCCGGGTTCGGTCGACGCCTTTTTCGAAGCGAGCGAAGCGCGCAAGCTGCGCATGGTGGCCGGCAAGGTGCTGATGGACCGGAATTGCCCGGACTTCCTGCGCGACGCCGAAGGCCAGATCGGCGACAGCGAAGCGCTGATCAACAAGTGGCACAAGCGCGGCCGTTCCCTGTACGCGATCACGCCGCGCTTTGCGCCGACGTCGAGCGAAGCGCAGCTGCGTTTGACGGGCGAACTGGCGGCCAGCTATCCGGACACCTTCATCCAGACCCACGTGTCGGAGAACAAGGACGAGTGCAGCTGGGTGAAGGAGCTGTATCCGGACTCGCGCAGCTACCTGGGCGTGTACGAGGACTTCGGCCTGATGCGCCCGCGCGCGCTGTTCGGGCACTGCATCTGGCTCGACGACGAGGATTTCGCGCGCATGGCGGCCACCGGCTCGGCGGCGGCGGTATGCCCGACCTCGAACCTGTTCCTGGGCAGCGGCTTGTTCGATTTCGAGAAGGCGGATGGGGCCAGGGCGCTGCTGTCGCTCGGGACCGACGTGGGGGCGGGGACCTCGTTCTCGATCCTGCAGACCATGAACGAGGCGTATAAGGTGGCGCGGCTGAAGGGGAGTTATTTGCCGGCGCTGCGCATGTTCTATCTCGCCACGCTGGGCGCGGCGCGGGCGATGGACCTGGAAGGGACGATCGGCAGTTTTACTCCCGGCGCCGAAGCCGATTTCGTGGTGCTCGATCCGCGGGCCACGCCGTTGATGGCAAGGCGGAGTGCGCATTGCGATACGCTGGAGGAGCAGTTGTTTGCGCTGGCCTTGTTGGGGGATGACCGGACCATCTTTGCGACGTATGCGATGGGGAGCAAGGTTCACCAGCGGTGATGTTCCACCCCGGTTGACGTTAATGGGGCTGTTGCCTGTGACGGTATCGGCCCCTCCGATCCGCGTGGGCACGGGGTGCCCACCGTACGGGATATGGCGCGGGTTCGGCACTTCGTGCCTCGAAAAACCAACCCCGGAGCTTAACCCTCTCAATCTTCGGCCCGGAACCTCTCCCGTACGGTGGGCACCCCGTGCCCACGCGGATTCAACCCACCGATAACAGCGCAGGCAACAGCCCCGATAACGCTGGCGCACACCCCCGCATCGAACCCACACAACCCCATCCATTGCCAACCCTGCACGAAAGCGGTTAGAGTTTCGCGGTCCGCACCAACCAACCGTTACGAAAGAATCCGATGCAGAAGAAACTGAGCAGCGTCCTGATCGCGCTGGCCTTTGCAGCCGCCCCGGTGGCCGCCAAGGAGCCCTCGACCGCAACGCGCCAGGCCAACGAAGCCGCCACCGCCCGTCATTACGCCGCCCTGATCGCCGGCAGCGAACCGAAGCTGGCCGAGCTGACCATGTTCTTCACCCAGATGCCGAAGGGCGGCGACCTGCACCACCACTACTCGGGCGCCATCTACGCCGAGCAGTACGTCGACTTCCTCGACAAGCAGGGCGTCTGCGTCAACAAGCAGACCTACCGCATCGAGACCAACAAGGAGGTCATTGCCGCCGAGCGCGCGAAGCCGGCCAAGGAACGCAACTGCCTGTCCAGCGCCGAAGTCTATGCCGACGACCACACCTGGCGCGAGCTGGTGCAGCGCTGGTCGAACAAGGATTTCGCCAACCACGGCGCGATCCAGCCGCCGCCGGACCGCCTGTTCTTCCAGACCTTCGGCTTCTTCGGACCGGTCTCGAACGCCAACTTCGCCGAAGGCCTGCAGGAACTGAAAAAACGCGCGATCGCCGAGAACGTCAGCTACATCGAAACCATGTTCAAGATGGCTCCGGCCGTCGCCAACCCGGAATTCGACGCGCGCGCCTGGCAGCTGGTGAACGACGACGCGGCCCTGAAGGTCGAACTCAACGCCTGGATGGAAACCCTGGCGCGCGACCCGGCCTTCAACCAGACCCTGGGCGAGTTCGTCGCCAAGATCGACGAAGCGGCGCAAGGCATCGACGACGAGCGCTTCACCATGCGCTACCAGACCTATGTATTGCGCCTGCTGAACCCGTCGCAGGTGTTTTCCTCGATGGTCGGCGCCTTCAAGGCTGCCTCCCTGAACGGCAAGATCGTCGGCGTGAACATCGTCGGCCAGGAAAGCACGGCCGTCTCGATGCGCGACTACACCCTGCACATGAAGATGTTCCGCTTCCTGAAGTCGGTCTACCCGAACGTGAAGGTGGCGATGCACGCCGGCGAGCTGGCGATGGGCGACGTGCCGCC
>Ga0308160_10007913_pt1 | contig 10432 bp, 6 predicted proteins | sample PhyFR1_FD_201036 | JGI IMG/M metagenome (GOLD analysis project Ga0308160, IMG submission 201036) | Phyllosphere microbial communities from UC Gill Tract Community Farm, Albany, California, United States - DLSLF.R1 | ecosystem: Host-associated > Plants > Phyllosphere > Unclassified | place: USA...
TTGACTTAGGGCCACGCCTAAAAAATCTAACTGCGCAGAGGCTCTTGTTTACCGGGGCGCTGTGTGGACTCGTGAGTCCTATTTTTCACCATGCGTTCATGTGGGTCTCCACTGGTTTAGTAGACTGGACAGCACTTGTGGCAATGATTACCGGCGACATAGTTGGAATTCTTATCGTGCTTCACATCGCAAAGGGAGTGATCACGCTTACCGATCCACGCGACGTAGAGCCGCATCCTTACTAACGCATTCGTCTCGTTACCTCGCTGTACGAAGGCTTGAACATGGTCTGCTTTTGGCCGATTGCAGACTTATTGTGGCGATTCAGCTTTCAACCCGGAGCGGACCTTTAAGCACTTCGTAACGGGAAGGCGTGCAATATGCGCGCGCACTGTGATGACAGTCGTGCCAAGTAGCTTTGATCGATGGAAAATTCAAATCGGTGTTCTTGGTTCAAACGGTCGGGAGTAATTTTCACTTCCATCGCAATCGCACCCAGCGAACCAGCGGTCAACGTTACCGAAATGTAAGGCTCCATGCACGCTAGTTTTGCTTCGCCTTTCAGGTCAGCGTCCAGCTTGTCGACTGCACGTTGCCATTCCGATATTTCATCGGTACGGACAAAAAAGCCGTGCACCTGGACAGTCGCGCCGGTTGAAGAACAGATCGCAGTAGCGTTTAGCCAGTTGCCGTCCCAGTAGTCGTCAGCGTTTGGGAACTGGTACCCATGTACCCAAAGCTTTAAACCAGCAAGGTCAAGGTCGGGTTCGCCAAGCGCGGTTGCGGAATAGTTCAAATTAACTCTTTCGTTGCCGGAAGTATCGGTGGTCCAAAGTCCGCTCTTGGCCGATTGCGGACGGTCAGAATGGCTCCGTGTACGGTTTTCCCGTCAAGACAAGCAAGAGGTTTTGTTAGGCGTTCTAAAACGCCTAACGCCTTCTCGTTTGCCTAACAGCAGCAGCCGGGTGCACTGAGCCGTACCCGACCGGCTGCTGTCCGCTAGAAGCAGACTTTGTGAAAGGCGACTTTTACAAACCTGCTATACGCCGTTGATCCCCCTCACCAGGGAAAGTGATAGGCGGCGTAACCTAGCGACGCGATCCCAAACGCTTACGCTAGATCAATCAAACGTAAATTCGCGAATGTGCCCTGCGCTGCCATCTCTTTCGAGGCGGCGGTACAGATCTCGATTTGGTCTGGTTTGACAGCTCTGGCAAACAGCTTATGCCCGGGCGTATCGCCCGCTAGATGAATTGGCCGTTTGTTCAGGTCGGCGTGCCCTTCTTCCATGGTGCCAGTGTACGCCAGTGGCGATACCGTGTAATACAAGTTAAAGACGCGTTCGCGCGGTACGCCCAACTCGCACCATTCACCGTACGGACTGCCTTGCGCTAAGCCCTGTTGGAACTTGCCGAGGCGCGTACGCCCGACGTGATAAGCAAATGGGGCTTCGTTGCCAGCAGACTGGCGGGCGTGGTCGACGGTTTTGAGAGCGGAGCCTGGACAGAGCTTAAGCAAACCGAGTGCCACCCCGGTTTTGCCGGTCGGTTGATAGACGTCCTGTGGGTCAGCCGCTAGCGGTGCATAAGGCATGATCTCTGGACAATGCTCACCAAATAGGGTTTGCAAGTAGGCTCGAGTACGACCATAAGCTGGCGACACTGCATTGTCTCCGTCACCGTGTGTCAACAATCCAAAAAGATCGAGCACGATTTGAGAGCGGCTAGCGTTACCTGCCAACAGGACATGAACCGCGTCGGGCACGTCGTTGCCGAAGGCAGCACGCATCGCAGCGAAAAAGCCGTGGACACCTTTTTCGATACGTTGTTCCAGATATTTCAACAAGGCGTCGGTGTCAATGCTCAACTCACACGGAACCGTTTCGCCTTCGCGTGATAGTAAGTTGATGCGCGTGATTCCGCTCCCTGCATCGGGTAGCACGCCGGTTTCCCAGAGGGGACGCAAGCGTGCCATTAGCATCAGGGTGTTGGTGCTGGCAGCACGGGTCTTTTCTAAAAACATTTCACTGCCAGCGAAATCGTCGGCATCGAGCGGGCGCGTGAAGGCGATCTTCTTCTCGCGGCACAACGCGAGGTTGTGGCGGAAGGTTTGGTAGGCCAAGTTTTCCAGCAGATTTTCACCCCCTAAAAACTTATCACCCGCTGTTCCACAGCGCTCAAATACGGCTTCCCAGCCCTCGTCCTCTTCCTCGAGCGTGGGCTGTCGGTAAAAGCCGAAGTCAAAGTCTGCGGTGCCGCCCCCAAAGTCAAACACGGCGTAGCCCTCGCCTTGCGCGACACCGGGCTCAATACCCAGTGCTGGCAAGGCAATTGCTGCGTATGCCGCTGGCTCTGATGCTCGCTCCTCGACGGTAAATTCGGAGAACACCGGCTGACCTACCAGCGTCGGCGGCAAGCTGCGCTGCAAACCACGGCGGAAAGCCGCCAAAATATTGTCCTTGACTGAGCTCGGATAATCGACGGGGAAACTCATGTAGTACCGAAGGAACACCCCACGCTGGCGCCAGTTGATGTTCATGCCTAAGAACCAGGCATACAACTCCACCGGATCAAAGCTGTCACTACGGTCCACGCTTAGCGGTTGGCCTTTGACCGGGTTACGCGGCGCTGAGGGTGCAAACTCGTGCTCGTGGCCGTTTAATTGGTCTGTGATACGGAGGCGGTAGTCCTTTTCCTGACGTAAGGCCCACTGCTTGATTTTGCCCAAAATACTACCGACCACTACCGGGTTGCTTTCATTATTGCGCCAGCGGTCCAGTGCTTCGTGCGAGCAACGGACTTGGTCCCAGAGGACGCCCGGGCGGTATGCGGTGGACTGCCATTCGGCGAGCATTCTGTTGAAATCGATGAATTCGAGCACGGTCGGGTTTTCATAATCCCTAGGCTGCTCCTCGGCCCAAAAGTCCTTGACCCCAACTCGCATGAGTTCGGCCCGGCCGTTGTTGTCCCAGGCGACCACCGTGCTGCTGGTACCGAAATCGATGGCGACAAAGCCTTCGCGCACGTCGCGCGCTGGATCACGCGCGCGCACACCATGCTCAGATTGCTCGGCATGCGATAAGCCCCAGGCTTCCCACAATCCCTTGTTCGGATCGGTGAACAGAGCACTGTCAAGGCGAGGTAGACGACAAGTGGCGAAATCTAGCTCGGCAAGCATGTCTTTCATGTCGGGCTGGCGTAGCGCGGTGAGGCTGTCAACTGCCCCGCTCTCCCTCGTTTTCGGTAGCGTCCAGCCGTTCTCTAATGCGAAAACGAGCAGGTTGCTCATTGCACCCGACAAGCCGTCATGGCATAGAAGAAGCCCACCAATTTCTGCCATGTCGATGCCGAAGCAGCCCTCATCGAGATCGATTCTTCCTTGCGCGCAGAGCCAAAAACACGTTTCGTGCAAGCGGTAAGTCTTCCCCTTACGCATAGGGTTGTCGGCAGCCTTGGCAAAATCAAGGATTTCATCCTTGCTGGGTAGGCGCCAGCCCTGCAGACTGCCAAATGTCGCTGTGGCTGCAGCGCTGCGGCCCTCAATCAGTCCGCATTTTTTGTTTGCCGCTGCCCATAGCCGCCCAGTGGCAGCTTGGTAAAGTATCTGATCGCCATCGCGGTCCTCGAAGAGCGTGAACGCAGCCGTCAGCGCAGTAAGCAGGCTAGCGGCTTCGCGTCGCAGATAAGCGCCGACCAGAAAATCCGGCACAAGTGGTAAGTCTTGTTTTATGTGAGACAGCAAAATGTCCAGTTCATCCGACAAACCGACAGGTAGCTGCTGTGCCGCGGTCGGGTGCGAGCCGGCGTCAACATGCCCTTCTTGCGCGCTCGGGCCTTTTGCTGCAAGGCTCTTGGCAACTGCTTGTAATACACGAAGTATGCCATCGCGGTCGGTGTTTAAGCTGTCAGAAAATAGTTTGCTTGTCATCATGGAAGAGATCGATCATTACCGCTTTTGCTATGTTGGTATTAGCCAATGCCCTGTTAGGTCTGCACCAAGGGCTTTTTTTGTAACTGTCCACCGGCGTTAACCAAACCGGGAAGCCATTGCGCACGCACGCGATCGCCGGTGCTGTTGCCGCGTTGGTGGCGTTCATAATCGTAAGTAGCCTCAGCAGCCACTTCGACCAGCCGGGCTTGTCGTCCCCGCCAGCGCAGATTGTGGAGTGCCAACGAGGTTCGCAAAATGTACAGCTCATCTGGGCTGGCAGCACGTTGGCCTTGTTTACACCGATTCGCCAGCTTGTCCCACAAGTCAGACAGCACGTCCCACTGCGCGGCACACGCCACGAGTTGCAGCAACTGTTGACCTTCGTCAACCTGCTCGCCCAACCAGTCGGCGCTGATGTCGGCATCAGCCTGCACCAGCCGCAGCAACATCAGTGTTGGTGCAAGTTGCGCACGCAACGGATCGCTGACGGATGGCACCTGCTCGCGACGAGCAACGGGCGGCACACTCGCAAGCGCGGCGGCGATGGGCTGAGTGTCTGGTAAGCGATCTGCGTGATGCTGCTCGTCAGCGTTGCTAGCCAGAGGCATGGCTACAATGTCACGCACGAGGGTGCGTAGCGTACTGTCTTCGCGTAGCAAAAGCAGCAGATCAGCAAACGTCAGTTTTTCCGAGGCCAGCTTGGCGCCTTGCTTCGCATCCTCTTGCAGCGTGCCCAGTCGGCAGCTTTCATCCTGATCCATCATTCTTGCTCCAACCAGCCGCGCATTTCAGGGCGACGCTCGAGTTTATGGGGCAGACTCTGGCAGAAAGCGCGCAGCTGTTCTGCACGCTGGGTTGGCAGCTTGCGAAGGCGCGTCTGCAACGCTTGCACGGTGTCGGGTGCGGGCTCTGGCCAGGGTGACGGAATCTGCGGGACTTGCAGACTGCCGGCAAGTAAAGCCAAATCGTGTGGCGCAATGCTGCTGAACACATTGCGGTACAGGGCCGGCAGGTAGGTAAGGACATCATCCAAGGCGGGGCGCTGCAGGGCACTTAGCTGTTCGCGCTGCAGTGCGATCTCGGCTTCTAAGCGCATGCGATCAGCGCTCAAACGCGTGACGGCATCAGCGTGACTCTGCTCTGCCGCTACGATATCGCTCTGACGGCTGAAAGCGGCTTCGAGCGCTGGCAACAGGCCTTGTTGCAGCCATTCGACCGAAGGAAGGGGGGCACTTGGGGCGCAGCCGTTCAGCGCTGCTGCACGGTCTCGTAAGCTCTCCCATTGCAGCACTTGCCAGTGCTGGCACTGTACGTCGGCGAGCGCAGCAGCGACATGGGCGAGCCAGGGCAACGCGGCCTGGTCATAGATGAGATGCAGCGTAAATTTGGCCAAGTCGTCGGAATAATGCATCCGGGCGTTCAGTTCACGCAGCACGGACGCTAGGTCGGCTTCGGCGCGCATCGGGTACCAAGCTTCGCCGTGGAGATGTGCATGACCCCAGGACGGCTGATCGTCACGCACAAAACAAGTCGCGTGGTGGTCGAGTAAGAGTACGACCAAAACTTTTTGCGGATTTTGCATGGGTCGTTCGTGTGCGATCAAGATTACGAATTCGCCTTCGCGACAGTCTGTCTGGCTGCGTCAATTTCTTCGTACAGCGTTGCATCTGTTTTGTCGGGTGACCGCTGACGTTCCACGTCCATCATCGTGTTACGGGCGTCTACGGCCTCGGCTGGTCCCAGCTTGCCTGCGAAGTAGCGCAAGATGTTGAGGACCTGACTGCCCGTTTGCAGGATGCTGGTCAAGCGATCGGCGGTGAAATACCCGGGGTTGGTCGCAACCATCAGCCAGATAGCTCCAAGCGCGCCTTCGGGTGCATTGAATTTTTTCTCTAAACCAACAGTGCCAACTGCCAGACCGGCCATTAACTTTTCGGCGCCGCTAGCAGCCGCCGTTTTCTCTGGGTCGAGTTTGAAGTTACGGATTTCAGCCATGTACTCGTCGAAGCTGTCGAAATTTTCCGGCTTGATACCTTGCGCGGCGGCCTGCATCGAACGGTCGCCGATGTCTTCCACATCTTCACCTGGTTTAAAAATGTCGAATGCGGCGAAGACGACGTTGGCGACCGTTTTGATGACCTGCCCGACTTGCTCGAGCAGCGGCACAATGCGCGGCACAATGTTGGTGCAGAAGCTGGCTACAGCGGGACCAATCGTACTAACCGCGCTGGCGATTGCGCTGCCGAGACCTACGAGAACACTAATAACCATGGTTCTTCCTTTACAGTGAATTAAGATGAGCGAGGCTCGTGAAAACCTCATTACTTTCAGGCCCTTTGGCGAACGCATCGAACGTCGTGAGGGAGGTTTGCAGGCGCTGCAAACCTTGCCCCAGTGCCATCTTGAGCAGGGCGAAATCGGCATCGCTTGTGAATAATGCGGTGACCGCGCCATCGCGGAACAACCGGGTGAGCCCATCGGCCAGCCCGTCCTCGTCTAGACGTCCATTGTCTAGCCAGGGGTTTATTTTGTTGAGCAACCGTTCGCGCAGGCGTTCGCGCACGAGTGCAGCTTGGGCTTGGCCCTTTGGATTTAGGCGCAGCAAGATGCTAAACATGAGGGTCGTATCGCGCATGAAGATCGACAGCGTTGCGGCGTCGGTCATGCCGGCGTGTTGCGACAGGCGGGGCAGCAGATACGCGCGCTGCGCCCACAACTGCTGCTGTCCGCTGCGCTGAATTTGGCTTTCGTCGAGTCCCGGTCCGTGCGTGGATGCACGCTCCGTCACCTTGAGTCGAACGGGTGCGTGCCAGCCGCCACAAAAGATGATGGTTTCGCCAGGCTGCAGCATGGGAAGAAAATTCTTCTGTTCGTCCGTCAGGCCCATCGCATCACCAATTGTGTTGCGATCGTCGGCGGCAAACAGACGGTGCACAATCTTCGTGTTGGTGTTCTTGATTACATCCGGTACCAATTTATTCGGAATCTGGTCAGCAATGATCAGGCCCTCGCCATACTTGCGGACCTCGGCCAGCAAGTTGGCAAACATCTCGACACCCATGCGGCGTGCACCGCTGTCACCGGGTTCTGGGCGGGCCAGCAAACGGTGCGCTTCTTCGACCAAGGTCAGGTGCTTGAAATCGGGCGCGCGTTGATGCCGTTGCTTCATGCATTCGGCAAGGCGCGTGATCAGCAAGCCCATAAACAGCGCTTTGTCTTGCTCGTCCTTGAGTTCTTCCAGTTCGATGACGACGCATTTGTCGAGCAACTGGTCAAAATTCATCGAGCGACGGGTATTGAGCATGCGTCCCTTGGTGCCCAAGGTCAGGCTGCTCAAGCGCGCCACCAGCGAGCCACGGTATTTTTCTTCGAAGTCCTTGCCCAAACCTTTGGACGTGATCACGGCGTCGAGCTCATGGATCATGTCGGAGAAGGTGGGCCAGGCCTCGCTCGCGGTATCCCATGGGTCGTCGACAAGCAGATTTTCACTTTCGTGGATCATCCAGCCCTTGCTGACATAGGCGCGAATGATCGCCTCTTCAACGATTTGCGGCATCGCTGCTTCCATTGGGAAAACCGCAGCGAGCGTGGCTTTGAGGGTGTCGATGTGACTCGCCAGATTCTGCCTTGGCGACAGCAATTCAAACGGGTTTAAGCGGAACGGTGTCAGGTCTTCACGACCAAGACAGTAATACTCGATTGCCGGCCCCTGTCCGTGCAGGGCGCGGTACTCTGTTTTGGCCGGCTCAATGACCAGGAAGGGTAACTTCGATTCCAGCAACAGTTTTAAACAAGTCGTTGTTTTGCCGGCACCCGTGACGCCTGTGACAAACACGTGCTTACGCAAGTCGTCCGTTGACAGCTTGACCGCGCTATGTGGCAGCGTGCGGCCATGCTGAACGATGTGGCCAAGCGTTACGCTGTCGGTGGCATCGGGGACGCTACCTGTGTTCAAACCAAAATCAACGCTCTTGCGGATTTTAAGGCCGGGCAGTTCGCGCGTCGGCATCCCAGCAATCAGCGCCAGCTCCTCGCTATTGAGCCAGGACGCTGCACTCAGACGCGCATTTGGCAACACAGGGACACTGTGCGCGACTGCCAGTGCGCGCTCTGTCTGCCCTTGTACTAACTGGCGCAACTGCAGCAAATCAGACAGCTTAAAACGCTCATCCGGCAGTCTGCTCACGCGCAGTGGCGTAAAACTGGAGCGGTTACCCTGGAAGGTCGATACGACACCGCGTGCCAGACGGTCGTAGGTTGAACGGGTTTCGGCACCTAAAAAGACCGCGGTCCGGTACATTCCTTTGGCACGCCCACGCAGAAAACGGTCAGTGAGCGTTTCGTCGAGGTGACGAAGTAGGCCTTCAGCACGCTTGTCAGTGCGTTCACTGGTGAGCGCGACACTTGTGCCGGTTGTGCGTCCCTCGGCGCGCGAGGACGAGCTGCCGTTGGTCGACGACGCGTTCTTGCCAGTCGTGCGGGATTCGTTGGTGCCGTCGTTGGTACCTCTGCTGCTGTTGGTTCCCTGGTCCCAGGACGAGCCTCTTTGTGTGCTTGACGAACCGCTACTCGTGTTCACACCCCGGCTCGTTCCACGGGTATCGCTATCGGACGTACCTTCGGTCGTGCTATCGGACGTGCCGCTAGTGTGGGTAATTTGATGACCGGAATTTTCGGAGCGCTGCACCGAGTGCTTGATGTGCTCGGACACGTCGGAAGCAAGGTCGAAAATGGTATCCAGCGTGCGCCGAATCTCTTCGTCACTACCGGGTTCTGCCACGACAATGAGTTGCCAGGTTTCGCCGAGCAAACTATTCACGAGTCGCTCGATGCCTTGGAAATCTTCTTCATCTTCATGACGCCCATCCTCGTTGAATGAGGGTACTCCCATCACTTGGCCGAGGTGGCGGCTACGCGACAGTAAGCCAGTGACTTCAGGCGAGTCGCTTTTCAGGTCAACGAGGTGCCCACCGACAAAGTTACCTTCGAAGGCGGCCTTCAGCATCTTCCCGGCCTCATGGATGTCGGCGGTGGCCGGCGTTGTTGCGACACCCAAGTACAGGGCAATCCCTTCGGGACGGCCAGCTAGCAGATAGATACACGCGCATTGGCTCGTGTTCAAGCTTGAAAACACGTTGGCGATGGCTTGGCGATGCGCTTTCGGTTTGTCTTCGCTAATTTCGTCAAGGCGGTACAACCGGTACTGCAGGTCTTGCCGTAATGGGCCCGCCAGCGGTAAATCTAAGATGTTTGGCGCATCCCAATCGATCTGAACGATCGGCGTGGCGATCCTAGACTTCGAAGAGTTAATAGTAGTCATGAAAGCGTGAAAAGATTCGTCGGCGCATTCTGCGTCAGCAGGCATTGTCGTCAGGGGTAAGGATTCGCGTGCTGATGTATTTACTAATGCACTGCACGGTTACAATCATGCATTGGTGCCTACAATCGGCCGCGCCATCTACCATGACTAGCAAAAAGATCATTCTATCAATGTTCGCGGCAATGATGTTGCTACCAAGAACATATTTTGATGCTGTGGTGCATGTGTATCACAAGCCAGAGCGCCGACATAATCACTTGTGGCGCCGCTGCCAAAGCGCCACTGGCGCACCGCGACCAGGTCTTATTACGCACTTCGCAAGACCATGGATTTGCTGTAGCACACCAGCCAGTTGATTGATCAGGGCACCAGAACAAATCCCGCGCTAGAGAGATCGCATCGCCAAGAACGGGCATGACCGACTGGTCGCTGGCGTCAAGGCGTAACTTGGATATTGCGCAGTGCTGAAGCGAGCATGAAGGCGGCTTATACAAAAATAGCGATCTCGCATACCGCAATAGTCAGCACTTCCAAAAGTGTAAGGTGCCAGAGGTCAAGGAGCGGACGTGGTCAAGTGCATAGCCAACAATCTAGAGTGGAATCACGGTTTTGATTTACTGCCCGCACCACACTATGGGCTGGGTACTGCAACCAAGGCTTCGTTCATCAACTTGCTGATCACTGCCGCGCCAATATCCGCTACCGTGCCTAAGTCGCCGTTGACATCCTGAGGGAGCGGCTTTGTTGAATAAATCGGGCGCGGGCCGAGCTGACGCATTTTCTAGTCAGTCTTACAACACTGGGACCGTAATCGGAGTGCCCAGCCGAGTGAAGCGATTTAGGACAGCTGCTCGCACCTGTAACTCGGCCACTTGACGGTCAAAGTCGCGTGCCATCACGCGCTCACCCAGCAGCTTGAAGCATCGCATCTTAGTCTCGACAAGACTTCGTCGATGGTAGCCGCTCCATTTCTTCCAGATCGCCCGGCCCAGCTTGCGCGTCGCGTACAGGATGTCGTTACGGGCATCGGCACCGCAGCGATTTGCTTTCCAGGGCTTAGCGTTCTTGCGGGTCGGGATGACGGCGTGAGCAGCGCGCAAGGCGATGGCCTCGTGGCAGTCTTTGGTGTCGTAGGCGCCATCGCCACTGACGCTGGCAATCTTCTCGTCGGCGGGAATTTGT
>Ga0308160_10007917_pt1 | contig 10430 bp, 12 predicted proteins | sample PhyFR1_FD_201036 | JGI IMG/M metagenome (GOLD analysis project Ga0308160, IMG submission 201036) | Phyllosphere microbial communities from UC Gill Tract Community Farm, Albany, California, United States - DLSLF.R1 | ecosystem: Host-associated > Plants > Phyllosphere > Unclassified | place: USA...
CGTCGGTCCTGTTTCTAGGCCCTCGTTCCGAGCTTCTCATTCGCTATGGAGGGCTTCAAGGGCGGCAAGAAGATAGGCATGGCGGTGCGGACCACTGCGACGTTCACCTGTCTCGTGCGACCCGCAGCTGACAGGCAGCCCCCCACTCTATACCTGCAGCATCTCCGAGACCTCGTCCTGCATCTCGTCGCCGGCACAAAGGAGCCGAATTGGATGTTTACGGCCCACCGGACGTCGCTACGCTCCGTCGTCGTCGTCTTCCTCCCAGGCGTCACGCCCGGGTTGCTCAACCTCCCGACGCCGCCTCCTTCAACGAACATGCCGATCGCCCTGCCTTACTCGAAGGAGACGCGGCTACCGATCATCCACCAGCTCTTTACGCACGCCGCGCTCGTCCGCGCACCAGGCGACAGCAAGCGCATGCACTCGGCGCTCGGCACCTTCATGTCTTGCCCGCTTGACGCCAAGGAGAAGGAGCGGCGGGACCGCGAGCGTGCGAGCGGTGCGCAGAAGAAGGCGGCCGACGGCGAGCGAACGGACGTCCGGACGTACGTCGTTACCCGGCAAGACATGGAGGACCACGACTACCCGCTTCCTCTGCTTACTCACCCGGAGCTCGAGGTCGGCGGTGAGGTTGTCGAGGACGCGGGCGAGGTCATCTCGCGCGACGCGCCGCGGCCACCCAAGGAGGACGCAACGGCCGACACCCAGGCGTCGGAACGGGCGGCCACGTACAAGGAGACGTACGGCTCCAAGACGGGCACAGAGAGCGGGCTCGACTGGGTAGAGATTGCGCCGCTGTCGCCTGCAACGCTCCGCCGGCCGGTCAAGGTGTTTGCCATCGACTGCGAGATGGTCCAGACGACGAACGGCCAGGAGCTCGCGCGCGTCTCGGTTGTTGACTGGGACAGCAAGAAGAAGATCTTTGACGAGCTCGTCAAGCCGTCGGGCGAGGTCACCGACTATCTGACGCGCTGGTCGGGCATGACGGCAGTCAAGCTCGCCAACGCGACGCACACCCTGCCCTCGATCCAGAGCTACTTCCTCGGCCTCCTGTCGGCCGCGCCCGGCGTCCTCCTCGGCCACTCGCTCGAGTCGGATTTGCGGGCACTGCATCTTCGGCATCCGTACTGCATCGACACCTCGCTCCTCTACCCTCACCCACGTGGGCCGCCGATGAAAAGCGGTCTCAAATACCTCGCTAAGCAGTGGCTCGGCCGCGAGATCCAGAGCGGCGAGGGCGGTCACGACAGTGAGGAGGATGCCCGTGCCGCCGGCGACTTGCTCGAACTCAAGTGTACTCACGGTACGTCCCTCTGCCGTCAAGTGGGCCCCTTCTGCCATCGAGCTGCTGGCTTATACTCCACTCCTTCACTCTGCTCACTAGGCCCCGAGTTTGGCGACCCTGCCAAGGAGAATGAGCCACTCTTCTCCAAGATTGCGCGGTCCTTCGCCCATGAGCAGAACGCCGACAAGCAGCAGCGGACGGCGCTCTTTGATCGCGGCAACCCCAAGCGGTACCTGAACCGGACGACCAAGGTTGACACACTCGCCGACTGCGGCACAGATCAAGAGGTACGTCCGCACCGCGACGAATCGGCCGGCCATACCAAAGCGCTTGCTGACTCGACCTTCAAACATCGCTCCTAGATCGTCGACAAGCTGGGCGAGGGCGCTTCGAGCCACAAGTTCCTGTTCGGCCGGATGACGGAGCTGTCTGAAGTGCTGGGCTGTGAGTGGCTCATGCGATGCTGCCTTGTCTCGACCCCTTCACTCGCTGATGAATGACATCCCATCACACAGGGTCCCGGCGCAACGTCCCCAAGGGCGGGCCTTTGACGAGTGCCATCGTTGATGACGCCGGAGCAGTCGCCTCGACGCTCGACACCGACCTGCCGTCGTCCTCCAAGGCCCCCGTCGCGGCCGACGCTCAGCCGCAGACGGAGGAGGCCGCCTGCGCGGCGCTCAACGCACGGATCGAGAGCCTGCACGACGCACTGCCGTCTCGGACGGCCCTCGTCATCTTCACCGGTCACGCCTCGCCGCTGCGCATGGTCGAGCTGCAGGCTAAGTACCGGCGCTTCGAGGAGGCTCTCCGCCGCGTCCGGCGTGACGGCAAAGGGGCCGAGGCGCTCGAGCCGGGCGAGAGCTGGCGCGACGAAGAGGAGACAGAGCTCGAGACCGAGGTTGCCAAGGCACGCGAGGGCATGGCCTTTTTCTGCGTCAAGTCTTGAATGGCCTTCGTATGAGCCAAAACTGAGTTCGAGCGGGACAAGAGGAGGCGTGTCACATCTTGGGGAGAGTAGAGCTGAGGGCACACTCTTGCTCTCAGCGCGCGACCCGATTGAAGCGCCGGCCACTCGCACTTCTTAGGCGTAGGCGTTTCGGGTGCGCGGCAGCACGCGTACATGTAATTAGAGCAGGTGGGTTTGCGGGGGGCCTCGCCGGTTTGCCCGGTCCGAGAAGCACGTCTAAGGGGTTTGTGTAGCTTCGTGTAGTTGTTCGTGAGTGGGAAAGAAGAAGGAGAGGAGCGTGAGGAGTTCGGGCAGAACTAGCGCTTGTTGGCGGCGTTCTTGCTCATGCCCCGGATCTTGGGGCCGAACTTGAGGAAGAGGAGCGGGATGGGGATGAAGAGGACGGTGATGAGGGCAAGGATGAGGCCGGCAAAGCGCGGGTTGAGGGCCGTGTACATCTGGTTTGCAAAGAGAGGGAAGGCGAATCCGAAGAGCGACCGAATGACGGTCGTCGCAGCGAGGGCGGTCGCCGCCGCAAAGAGGTAGGTGTCGATGATGTACGAGAAGAGCGACAGGAAGACGAGGATGAGACCGGCGCCCTAGAGTCGAGAAGAAGATGTCAGAATGTCGTCCGGACGGGGCAGCCATCGACACGAGCTGTGACGCACCATAAAGAGGCCCGACATCATCGGTACGGCCCAGTGGATCGACGGGTACGAGGTGAACGACAGCCAGAAGATGCTGACGGGGATGAAGAAGGCGCCGACGATGGCCGACTCGAGACGCTGAAGAAGGGGCAGGACAGGGTCAGCGCAGGAATCTACAGCGACAGGCTAGAAAAGGACACTCACGAGCTCAGGGGGAGCCTGCCAGGGAGGGAAGGCCGCCGAGGCCTTGACGTAGCGGGGGTTGTACCAGAAGGCGTTGACGAGAGCGGCAAGGCAGGCGCCGATGAAAAGCGGGAGGACTATCAGAGGAAAGTGAGGCCTGGTCAGCTCGGCCCAAGGAGAGCGATGAGACTGAGCAGACGTACACATGAGACCCTCGCTGCCAGCCGTCATGCCGTGACCCTGCTCGAAGATGATGGGGTAGGCCACAAAGTCGAGGTAGAGGACACCGTAGATGAAGGACATGTACAGCGTGATGGAAAGGAGCATGGGCTCCTCGGCCAGCATGCGGAAGGGGCCGACGAGCGTCTGGTTAAGCCGGGCCTTGACGCCAGACTTCTTGCGGTCGAGCGGCGCCCAGTAAGGGTGGCCGGTCTCCTGGCGGAGCTTCTTGGCCTCCTGGGCAAGCAAGAGCGGCGCGTACGTCTCGGGGAGGCCGAAGTAGATGGCGACGAGGCAGACGAACGAGAAAATGGCAAGGACCCAGTAGATCCAGGTCCAATGGACGCCGGCCACCGTCATGTAGCCGCCGACGATGGGACCGAGGGCCGGACCAGCGAATGGGCCAACAACGAAGGCCGAGAGAGCGGTACCGCGCACGGCAGGCGACCAGACGTCGCCGAGGACGCCGCCAGAGTTGGTCATGGGATTGCTTGCGCAGACGCCGCCGAGGAACCGGAAGATGAGGAGCGCAGCCATGCCACGCTTGCCGCCGCCCATGCGATCGGTGAGGGCGCAGAGGATGTTGAAAATGGTGTAGACGGCGAAGGCGATGACGAAGAGCGAGCGGCGACCGTACGTCTCGGAAAGCGGACCCCAAGCGAGCGGGCCAAAGCTGCAGAGACGAGGGTCCAAAGCGTCAGCGAGCTGCTCCTCCCAATCGACACAGACGCTGGCAACGTACCAGTAGCCGAGGACGAAGATGGAGACGATCAGGGTACCGACAGTGCGGTCGGCGATGCCAAACTCGCGCATCGTAGAAGCGACCGAAGCCGACGGGACCGATGACGCGAACGAGGCGTTGAGGACGAGGATGCCACTCAGGAACGTAAGCCAGCACTTGAACGCGAACGAGAGGGACATCGGGTTCGACGGATCGTCTGGCGCAAACTTGACCTCCCACTCGGCATCCGACTTGCCGTGAAGGGCTTTCTCGGCCTCGGCCTCCGCCGCGCTGTGAGCGGGCGGGTCGGTCGAGCCGACGGCGGGCGCGACCGAGCCGTTAGGGCCGACCTGCGGTGCCTCGGCACCGATGCCCTTCTCGAGGTCGTGGGCGGCGGCCGCGTCGGCGAGCGTCGAGTTTGAACTATTGTGGATGCTGTGACGGTCGGCCATGGTCGACGCGGGCAGACTGCAGGAAGGCGGATCCGGCCGAGAGTGCTGGAATTAGCATGTGTGCGCGCGCGCGACAGGAGAGGCTGGGCTGAAGCCAGGCTGAGAGAAAGGCTGAAGACGTACGCTACTGCTGCAGGGGATGGTGGTGGTGGGAGAGAAGAAGGGTGTTGAGGGAAAGACCGTGTTCCGTTTTCAGATCGAGGCGACAGAGGCCGATGGCGGGCGTGGGGCTATTCTGTGGGGCGGAGGCCGGCTTCTTGCTGTAGGCGGTGGCGGCGCAAGAGGGATGAGCAGGCGGCGGGTGCGAAGGGCGCTTGGGAGGCCGGACGAGCGTCGACAGAAAGCTGGTTGGGGTGGGAGGTGGGGAGAAGCGAGTAGTGTCCAGCTGGCCCCCCCTCCTTGTTTAAGAGGATTCTCGCCTGGCCCCCTTCTGGCGGCGCCCGTCTCGGTCATCAGGATGTGTCGCTGTGCTGACCTGGGCATCCTGACGCACGCCGGCGGTGAGGCCGACGGCCGAGCCCGCGCCGTTTTCGTCACGCGCCCGCGCGCCGCCGCGCCGCCGGCCTGTCTTGCTCCGAGCCCCGAGCCCAAAGAGCGATCGAAGTGCGTTTTGACGGAGCCGCCAGCCGTAAGCACGGCCTCTCCCGCCGAGACCCGCACGTCTGGTCGCAGGCATGCAGCGCACAGGGGCTTGCGAGCATTAGCCAATGAGTGTCGCCGAGTGGATGCTCTTCGATTCGGCTCGCCTCCGGGCCCGCCCCTGCGAGCCAGCAGCAGACGTCGGCTCTAAAGTTCTAGCGAAGCGGGGATGGATATAGTTGACCTCGCCGGCCCGCACGCTGACCGATCGCTTGATCAGTGCCGCAAAGTCGGCCTTCGGTGCCGGGCCGACCAGGACGATGCGGTCGCGTCGCGTCGCGTCGCCCCTCTCGAATGACTCGTGTCGCCTGCTGGGCCGAGCGCGTCCCTGGCCGAGGTCGACAGTCGCCGGCCGACCGCGTCTGAATCGGGCGCTGCCCGTCGCCTGACACCCGCCGCTACGTCGAGCGGTAATTCCGGCCGTCATTGTCGATGATGTCCTGCACGAGCCGCTTGATGAAGGCGCCGTCGACACTGGCGGAGCACAGGGGGGCAAGGCTTGTCAGTTCGCGGTAGCGTGTTGACTGCAAGGAGGCGACGCACCCGATCTCTGTCCCCTGGAAGTCGATCCCGGTCGTCCCGGCCGTCTCAAATTCGGGCGCCGCCCGCTTCCATTCACGCTCGAGGTAGACCTTGTCCTCCCAGACGGCGTAGTGGTGATGGCCGAGCGAGGCCGTGAGCATCTCATAGTCGCGTGTGAAGCCGCCGTCGGCAAAGATCTCAACGACGTGCGAGCCGCGTGGCATCCACATGAGGTGACTGAGGCCGTTGCCGTGAACACCAAGGAGGATGTCGGTGCGCGACGAGAGGCCCAACTGCTCGTTCTTCGGCAGCAGCTCCATCCTGGCGTCGTAAACCTCTGCAGGGAGAGCCGACGTAAATCAGGTCTCAGTGGCATGGACGCGGCAGTCTGACGGGGGAGAGGAGCAGGCGGCGACGCACGAGCGATGCCCTCGCCCTCAATCTCGTAGAGCGCGTCCATGAGCGACTGGTGCGACGCATCGCTCAAGCGACGTCGGCTCGTCCCTTGCCGGTTCACGTATGTAAGAACAGCTGCGGACAGAGGTCGTTCGATTATGTTGTTCAGCCGGGGACCTTTCAGGGCTGGGTCATGCAGCTTGGCGGCCACCGAGCGAGCAGGAACAGCGACGCACGTTCCGGCGACATGGGCTCGTCCGGCACATCGAGCGCCAGCATGAGCGCAGACCGGATCGGCTCCCACCAATTATCGGCTGCCGGCACGTGATCGTAGACGTCGGCGTTCATCTTGTTCCAGTGGTTGACCTTTGCGCTGTGTCGGTGCGCTGCCCAACGCTGCGAGGGAGTCCGAAAGTTCGGGAAGCGTCAAGCTCGGGCAAAAAGCGCGGCAGCACGGCCTGGAACTTACGTCGGCGATGACGATCCGGTCGAAGCGGTAGACGTGCTCGCTCGCGGCCCGGTCGGCCCAGCCGAAACGGTCCTCAATGTCTGCACCGACGCTCGATCTATTTCGTTAACGCCGCCCTTCCTCCTTCAAATAAAGGGCCAGACACTAGACGCACGAGCACCCGGCAGGACCGTTTGGAGGAACCATGAGTTGAGGCCTGGTCCGTCGCGCCACTGCTCGGCTCGCGCGAAGATGATGCGCTCGGGCGGGCCCGGTATCAGCGGCTGCCGCTCGCGCGCGGCCGTCGAGGCGAGCAGGCGCCAGGCGCCGGAGAAAATCTCGATCAGAAAATGGTAGTAGTGATCGAGGAAGGAGGTCGGAGGCCCGTCGGCAAAGAACATCTGCGCGGCAGATGGTGCGGGACAGAGAGCATGCATGAGCAAGCGGCCCGACGAGAGCAGAGGGCGACGGATGGATAGCGATCAGAAGACGCACGGTGTCGCCCCGGAGGCGGACGATACGAGAGCCAAAAATCGTCTGCGCTTTGCTCCTAGATATGACCTGCCAGCCTTCGGGACCGGCCGGGTGCCCTTCGACGCGGCTGAGGACGCGCGAGACCTCGGGCAGCAACGAGGGCGAGGAAGTCACGGCGTCTGAAAAGGGAAAGCGAGAGAACGTCAGCCCAGGTGCCAAGAGAGGGAGTCTTGCTCCTGATGAGCACGAGGTCGGGCAAGACGAACAGAGCGCGCCCCGGTACACGTCTTTGAGAGGAGGATGAGACGGCGGTCAGTGTTCATCTCTATCATCGGGCGCCGAGCGAGCGAGCAATCGCCTCGGACGCGCCTCCGCCAAGGCAGGCAGACCAACGTCGACTAACAAAGGTTATCAAAGAGCGAGTAGCCGGGTACGCCAGTGACGTAGGTCGTGTCGTCGTCCGCGTCCCAGTCGGCAGAGAGGAACTGCTCCTCAAACTACGCGTAGCGCAACGGAGGCCCAAGCCAGACGGTCTGCTCAGCCTCGGGATACGATGCGGCCGACTCGAACTCTAATCAAGAGGGAGGACATACCGTCTTGTGTGTCGGCGCGAGTCCGAGCTGGGGCAGGACCTCCTCGGCGAGCAGGTCGACCGTCTCGACGAGCGAAGCGCCAGCGGCCATGGACGCCTTGCCCCCGCGCCGGCCGGCTAGCCAACTCGAAGCAGCGCTCGATCGGTCCGAGGTCCGTTCACCAACCGTCTGCCTCGAGCCCGCCAGCCAAAAGACGAGTAGACCGAGCGTGAGGAGAAACGCACAGGCCTGACGCGTCGACAGCCGGACGCGCCGCGGTCGGGCGAACGCGCGCACCGGGGCTGACCGAGCCGACTGGGACATCGTCCGTGGCCGGCGTGAAGGCGAGGGAGACCAACGGCTGCTGAAGCCGAGCATCGGCCGTTCCGAAGTGGGGTCGGCGAGCTGGGGAGAGCGAGATGAGAGATTGTGTCGTTGACGAGGTTGGCGACGGTCGAGGGCTCGCTGCGCCTGCCGAAGGCGATGCCCTGTTGGGCCCAACTTGGACTTTTCCCCGCCCTGCATGCGCGGCGCCGGCAGTGCGGCGGACGAGGACGCGAAGCGCCGCCGCCGCCGCCGCCTCCTCCACCCGCCCACCACCAACTCGCTCTCTTTACCTCGCCACCACCACCACCACCACTACTCTCCCTCTCTTTTCTCAATATGGTCAGTCCATCTGCGTACGTCTCAGCTCGCAAGCATGCTTGGGCGGGAGGTGGCGGCGTACCTATGCTAGGCGATGGGCGTCGCCGGCCGGGCTCGGCCCAGCTCGGAGTCTCGACGCCGCTCGACCAACCGATGGTCGGGCGTTGGGCGTCGCCGACCCATCAGCCCACAAAGTCTCTCGTCTCGCCACCACGGCAGCGGAAGGGCGATGGAGAGCTGGCTGGCAATCTGTTCGCTGTGGATGCAGCGAGTCGGCCGAGGGAGACGAGGGCGGTGGCCGGGCGATCTCCCTTCCAACGTGCTGACCTCTCTCCTCTACCTTTCCCTGCGCTTCCACGCCATTCCGCCCTCCTCTGCCCGTCCGTCTTTCCTCTTCGCTCTCATCCACCGGAATCCCGTTCATCCAGCCCCGCAAGTCTGGAGGATCCCGCCCGGCCCCTGCCGCCCGCCCGAGCGCGCCGACCGGCCAGCGCTCGTTCGGCACCGCCGCCCCGACCGCCCCGCCCGCGGCCCGCTACCCGGCCGCTCCCGCCGCCGCCGCCCCGCATGCCGCTCCGGCCGCTGCTCAGGGCGGAGGTATGATGGGCAACATTATGTCGACCGCCGCCGGTGTCGCCGTCGGTTCGACCGTCGGCCACGGTCTCTCGAGCATGTGCGTCGACGTCCCTTCGACGTCCCGCTGACGCCCCGGAGCTTGCCTCTCGCCACGCCTCTCGTTGGCTATCCGCGAAGCAGCACGCTGACCTTGACCGTTTCTCTTTATGCCCCGCTCTAGGCTCTTCGGCGGCTCGTCGCAGGCCCAGGCTCAGGACGTCCCGGCCCCGGTTGCCGCCCAGGCTGCCAACCAGATCGCCGACCAGGGTGCCCAGTGCGCTGTCCAGGCCAAGTCGTTTACCCAGTGCCTCGACGCCACGGGATCCGACATGGGCTCGTGCGCCTACTACTTTGGTGCGTGCGCCGTCTCTGTTCGTGGTTGTCGCCGGCCACGCGCTGACTCTGAGGCTTCGACTGTATGTCTCAATCGAACTAGACGCCCTCAAGGCTTGCCAGGCCGCCGCTGCTCAGTACTAAGGGGTCTCTCGTCTGATGGAAATGTCTTAATACCTGCGTATCTGTGCCGATTGCGAGCGGATGCTTGTTCAAGTAGGCCAGCCTGAGGTTCTGCTCGGTCTGCCGTCTGGAGCACGCGAGTGCGCATGCTGGCGGCAGTTCCCTCCCTCTCATGAGGGTCGCCTGCCTGGAGAGGACGCAGCATGACAGGACACAACACGACACTCAGACATCTGCTCCATGTCTGGCCGTCTTGGCTGGCCTCTCTGGCGTGGAGAGTCGCCCCGTTAGTCGTCGGAGCCGTTGGTCAAGCGCACGTCCGCAGCCGAACCGCCGTCAGCGGCCGGCGGCCTCGCTTGTGACGACCTCGCTTCATCGTCCGCGCTTCACCTTTCTCCCTCTCATCTCGTCCAGAACTCGGCTTCACCAACCACATCGTCCATCCTGATTCAGGCCCGAGACATGCTGCTCGACTCCAAGGACCGCACGCAGACGAACGCTCCGCTCGCTAAGGGCGAGAGCCGGGGTGTCGCCACCGAGACCGAGGTGAGTTGGGCATCCGGCCTCTCTCCTTCCGACCTTTTAAGCAGCGGTAGCCAGCTCCTGGCGTTGACTGCGTCAGTCCTCCTCGCTGACATCCTAATCCTCCTGGCTGCGTTGCGCTCTCCTTTCGTCCCCCACGCCACAGCAGACCGCGCCGCCAGCCTACGACGCTCTCACGTCGACCTCGACCTCGGCAGCAGCTGATTCCTCGGCAGCAGCAGATTCCGCGGCCAGCTTCTCGTCGGCAGCCGGCTCCTCCTCCTCCATGACCAAACGAGCCTCGCCTCTCGCATCTGCCCCGTGGTCGTCTCATGTCTCCGTGTACAACCACAACGGCGCCGTCAAGGCGACGCACATCCTCGACCTAGGCGTCCCCGTCGCGCCCGCGCTCCTGCAAGCGCAGCAGCAGCAGTCGGCGTCGTCACCGAGGCCGCAGGAGGTCGACGCCCTCGGCCGGCGTCCCAACGGCTACTGGGGCTCGCAGAACGGCGGCGTCAAGGTCGAGGTTGGCGTCCGAGGCCGGGAGGCGGCCGCGATCAGTCCGCTTGAGCGCGAGTACCTTGACGACGCCGGTAAAAAGGGCGAGGAGCGGGTGCGAATCGTTGCCACAAGTCAGAACGGCGGCGTCAAGTGCTCGGTCGTGCGTGGCGCAACTCAGGTAGTC
>Ga0308160_10007919_pt1 | contig 10429 bp, 10 predicted proteins | sample PhyFR1_FD_201036 | JGI IMG/M metagenome (GOLD analysis project Ga0308160, IMG submission 201036) | Phyllosphere microbial communities from UC Gill Tract Community Farm, Albany, California, United States - DLSLF.R1 | ecosystem: Host-associated > Plants > Phyllosphere > Unclassified | place: USA...
GAAACCGACCAGCACAGTCAATCTGGCTTGTTTATAAGACAAACGGTGGGCGAACTTGATATCCATCGAGTGTTGAACCACGTTACGTTTCCCTTCGCCCGGCAAGCATAGCTGAACATCCACAAGCGTTTGCTGCCCGGCATGAATCGTTCTTTACGCAGCCCTGTACGGCCTGTCGCAGGGTTGCCAATACGCCATCTTTTGCAGGAAGTTGCCAGAGGAATAATTGTGGATTCTCGATTGAATGCCTTTCTTGAGCGCGCTGACGCCGTGCTCGCCCGCCTGGAACCCTTATTGCCCGCGCCACGGCAAACCATCGACTGGAACCAGTGCCTCGCCGCCCGCTGGCAGCGCGAAGGCCGCAGCGGTTTTCTGTTGCCGCTGGAGGTGAGCCTGGATATGCGCTTGTCCGACTTGATCGGCGTGGACAAGCAACGTGAAACACTGGCGCGCAATACTCAACAATTCCTCGATGGCCTGCCCGCCAACCATGCGTTGCTGTGGGGTTCGCGTGGCACCGGCAAATCGTCGATGGTGCGCGCCTTGCTGGCCCAGCATGCCCAGGCCGGTTTGCGCCTGATCGAGATCGAGCGTGACCATCTGGCCGACCTGCCGCGGGTGGTCGAGCAACTGCTCAAGCTGCCGCAGCGGTTCATTCTGTTCTGTGACGATCTTTCGTTCGAGGCCGGTGAAGGCGACTACCGCGTACTCAAGAGTGTGCTGGACGGCTCCCTGGAGCAGGCGCCGGAAAACGTGCTGCTGTACGCCACGTCCAACCGCCGCCACCTGGTGCCGGAAAACCAGAGCGACAACGACAATTGGAAGCGTGTGGAGGGTGAACTGCACCCCAGCGAAGCGGTGGAAGACAAGATTGCCTTGTCTGACCGTTTTGGCTTGTGGCTGTCGTTCTATCCCTTTACTCAAGAGCACTTCCTGGAGGTGGTGGAGCACTGGGTGGGTGAGCTGGCCGGCAAGGCCGGTTTGCAATGGCAGCGGGATGAAGCGCTCGACATTCTTGCCGTGCGCTGGGCGACCGGGCGCGGCAACCGCAATGGCCGTTGCGCGTATCAATTCGCCCGCTATTGGGTGGGCCTGAAACTGCTGGAGCGTCAACCATGATCGATTTACAGCAGGCCGGCACCGGCCTGGACGGCTACGCCATGCTCTGCGCACAGCTGGAGTCGCTGTTGGCCGATGAGCGTGATTTCATCGCCAATAGCGCGCAGTTTTCCGCCTTTCTGTTTAACCAGCTGGACGATCTGAACTGGGCCGGCTTTTATCTCAATCGTAATGATGAGCTGGTGCTGGGGCCGTTTCAGGGCCAGATCGCCTGTGTCCGTATTCCGTTCGGGCGAGGGGTGTGTGGGGCTGCAGCGGCGTCGCGGCAAACCCAGCGGGTGGAGGATGTACACGCGTTCCCCGGGCATATCGCCTGTGACAGTGCATCCAACAGTGAGTTGGTAGTGCCGTTGGTCAAGGCCGGCCAACTGATCGGCGTTCTCGACCTGGACAGCCCTTCGCTGGCCCGCTTTACCCCGCAGGACCAAGTGGGTATTGAACAGTTGGCGGCGATTTTCCTGCGCCTGACCGATTGCTGATCCGGCAGGGGCGGTCTTGGGACCGCCCTCCGTTATTGGTCATTCAGTTCCCCGAGCTGGATGTGCAGCCTCTCTTCCAATTCCAACATCAGCTTTTCCAGGGTTTTCACGGCGGCTTCGATCGAGGGTGGGTCATCGCCGCGCGCACAGGCCTGCTCGATGACTTCGCATTGCGCGGCCAATGAGCGGGCTTGAACGATGCGGGCGGCGCCCTTGATCTTGTGGGCCTGCTCGATAATCTCCTGGGGCTTGGCCGGCGGCGCCATCAGCGTGAGCAATTGCTGTCGGTCATGCCGGCTGCTGTTCAACAGCTCCTCCAGCAAGCGTCGGCGCATGTCTGGGTCGCCGCCGGTCAGGGCATCGAAGTTGCCGAGGTCGAGCATCGGGCCAGCCGGTTTAGGGTGGATATGGGCCAATTGCCGCTCCAATGCCGTGAGGCTGATGGGCTTGAACAGGCAATCGTTCATGCCCGCCTGGGCGCAGCGCTGCTTCTCTTCGGGCTGGGCATTGGCGGTAAAGCCCAACACCACGCAAGGTGTGAGTTGTTCGCGCTGCTCGTATTCGCGGATAGAACGGCTCAACTCGTAGCCATTCATGATCGGCATGTTGCAGTCGGCGATTACCAGATCGAAGTGCGCCTGGCGCCAGGCCTGGAAGCCCATCGCACCGTTCTGGGCCGCGGTGAACTGGTGGCCCAGGAAACCGAGCTGCTGACACATCAGCAAGCGGTTCGCCGGGTGATCGTCCACCACCAGCACACTGAGCACCGGTGCGGTCGCCGTCGCCTCGGGCTTGGGTTCGGTGCTCGCCAGCTCAGGTTGAAGGCGCGTCATCTTCAGGCTGACGTGCACTTGGGTGCCCACCATCGGCACGCTGCTCAGGCTCAATTGGCCGCCCATCATTTCGCACAGGCTGCGACAGATCACCAGCCCCAGGCCCGCACCGCTCCTGGCCAGTTGCCCGGAGTTGTCGGCCTGGGCAAAGGGTTCGAACAGGCGCGCCTGATCGTCCCGGCTGATGCCGATGCCGGTGTCTTCCACCACCAATTTCATTTCGACCTGTTGCGGCAGTTGGGTGGGCAATACCTCCACCTTGATTTTCACCTGGCCACGCTCGGTGAACTTGATGGCATTGCTCACCAGGTTCGATAGCACCTGCTTGAAGCGCAGTGGATCGATCAGCACTTCGGTATGGACCAGGTCGGGCTTGAACTCCAGCAACAAACTGAGGGTTTTCTGGCGGGCCAGGCCGTCGAAGACGCGCACCACCGACTCGATCACCTCGCGCAGGTTGACGCGTTCCGGCGCCAGGCTCAGGCGGCCGGACTCGATACGCGCGATGTCGAGGATATCGCCGATCAGTTCCAGCAGATCCTTGGCTGAGTTGTAGGCCACTTCGATGGCCGGCCGATCCAGGTGGCCCTGGTCGGCTCGCTTGAGAGTCAGCTCGAGCATGCCGATCACCGCGTTCATCGGCGTGCGTATTTCATGGCTCATAGTGGCGAGGAACGTACTCTTGGCGCGATTGGCTTCATCGGCTTGCTCCTTGGCGGCGCGCAGTTCATCGAATAGTTGGCGTCGTTCGCTGATGTCTATCCAGCCCCCGATGATGCCTTGGACTTCACCGACGGAATCGCGGTACGGCAGGATCCAGTGGTAGATCGTCAGCTTCTTGCCATGAATGTGCAGGGTTCGGTCCAGGATCAGCGGGTTGCCCTCGGCGACCACGCGCTGGTAGTCGGCGTGATATTGCGCCGCCTCCGCCGCCTGGGCGGTGCCGATCTGGGTCACGGTTTTACCGATCACGTCTTCACGCTTGACGTCGAACACTTGCAGGTAGCTGTCATTGCAGGTCTGCAGCAAGCCCTGTCGGTCACGCACATAGATCGGGTGCGGGGTTTCATTGACGAGGGCGCGCATGAACTCGAACTGATCATTGAGCGCGCGTTCGGCCATCTTCCGATGCTTGATCTGGCGGCGCATGTAAGCGTTCCAGATCAGGGACGTCAGCAGCAGCAGCCCGGTCCCGATGATGATGCGCGCGATCAATTGGTGGTAATCGCGCCAGTAGCTGTCGGAGTCGACGCTGTAGCCTCGCCAGCGACTATTGATCACCCCCAGTTCATCCGGCGCGATGCTGAGCAGGGCCTTGTCGAGAATCGAGCTGAGTTCGTTAGCGCTGCGTGAGGTCGCCAGCGCAAAAGTGGCGGGCATCGTCCCGATGCTGAAGCTGATTTGAGTTTTGTCCTGGAACACCCGCGATGACAGGAAATAGTTGGCGACCACCAGGGTATTGACCGCACCCTCCACCTCGCCTTTTACCAGTAGTTCGGTCGACTTGAAGGAGTCACCTGTTTCAACCAGATGAATCTTCGGAAAATTCTCGCGCAGGAATTTTTCCAACGGGCTGCCTACGGTGATCGCCAGCCGTTTGCCTTCCATTTCTTCCAGGCCAGTGGGAGCTTGGTTCTCCTTGCGCGTCAACATCACGTAGGAGTTTTCCAGATAGGGGCGACTGAAGTTCAGCTGGGTTTCTCGTTCGGTGCTGGGAACGATGGCGCCGATGATGTCCGCTTTGCCGGCCTCGATTTGGTTGATCATCGCGTCCACATCCCGGCCGCGCTGGATGTCGAAGCGCAACCCGGTGCGCAGGCGAATCAGCTCCAGGAGGTCGGCGGTGATGCCGCGAAAATTGCCTTCGGCATCGAAGAACGTCAACGGCGCATAGGCTTCGTTGACGATCACCCTGACCACCGGGTTGTCCTTCAGCCAACGCTCTTCGCGAAGGGTCAGTTGCAGCTTGTGGTCAGTCAGCAAGATATCGCTGCCGGCACTCCAGCGCTTGGCAATCGCTTCCCGTTCATTGATGGGCACGGCCATTAATACCGCGTTGACGATGCTCAACAGGGTGCGCTGGTGCTGGGGCACGGCAAAACTGAAACCGTAGGCTTCATGCTTGCTGAAGTTGGCCATGCGGATGTTTTTCAGGTAGCCCTTGTTGATCAGGTAATGGGTGGAAATGGTATCGCCCAGGAACACGTCGGCCTGGTCGAATGCCACCGCATTCAGGGCGTTTTGATAGGAGGGGTAGGCGCGGATGATTGCCTCTGGGTACAGCTTCTCTACCTCGTCCAGCGGCAGGTAGTGGTAGACCAGGGCTAGGCGCAGTTGCGCCAGGCCATCACTGAGGCTGCGGGTTTCGCCCTCGCGGGTGACCAGTACCGGCTGATCCACGGCATAGGGTTCTGACAAGGTCAGGTTGGGGTTCGCCGCTTCAAAACCGTTGGAGGAACCCAGCAAATCGATATCGCCTGTTTCCAGGGCGCGTATGGCGGCCTCACGGGACGGATATCGCAACACTTTCACCGGAAGGTCCAGTGCCTGAGCCAGCAGGCCAGCGTAGTCGGCGGTAAGGCCTTCATAGTCGCGACCGCTTGAGGTGAGGTCGAAGGGCGGATAGTCGGGTGATGCGGCCCCCAGCAGTAGTTCGCGTTTGTTCTGCAACCACAGGCGTTGCGCCTTGTCCAGATTGGGCTCCAGTTGTATGGCGCTTGCGCGACTCAACAAGTTGAAGTGTTCCGGGCTTGTTTGAGTGTTTGCAGGCACAGCGGTGCTGAAGCACAAACCGGCACTCAATATAATCAGATAGTCCTTTATACACCTGGGCATCCGCTTTCTCACACTAGCGCGTTTCGTTTTGCCATCTCGATAAGTTCTACCAAGGACTTGGCTTGAAGTTTCTGCATCAGCCGCTTTTTATAAGTACTTACTGTCTTGTTGCTCAAGAACATACCTTTTGCAATTTCCTTATTGGTGCGGCCTTGTGCAAAAAGTTGCAATACCATTAGTTCGCGATCGTTGACCGCTTTGAACAGTTCGAGTTCTTTGGAGTCGATGCCGGCGGCATTCAATGCCTGGCTGGGGAAGTAGTTGTAACCGGATAGCACGGCACGGATAGCGCTCAGCAGCTCGCTCAGGTCGCCTTCCTTGCACACATACCCATCGGCGCCCGACCGCATGCATCGCGTGGCGAAGAGTGTCGGCGACTGGGCCGTCAGCACCAGCGTTTTCATTGAGGCATTCATGGCGTTGAATCGGCAGAGCACTTCCAGCCCGTCCAGTTTTGGAATGCTGATATCGAGGATGATCAGGTCCGGCAGGCATTCGCGCACCATTTGTATGGCGTCGCATCCGTTATCCGTTTCACCCACTACTTTGTAGCCCTCATGTTCCAACAACATTCGGATGGCAAGCCTTATAACCGGATGGTCATCGATAATAAAAACGGTGTTCATAGTCACATTCCATGCTGGTGCAAATAAAGCGGGCACATTAGCTCAGAAGAGGGTGTGGAGCATGAGCACGAAGGGGGGCAGATATAAAACAGGAAAGGTCCTACATAAAAAAAGGTGAAGACTTACGAGTTGCTAAGGCTTTCTGAAGCGGCATTCCGGTGTTTTGCAACTAGCTGGCTGAATGCTGATGCGATGGATTAGGTGAAGATAAGCCGGAATGTTTTCGACGGGTTAATAGGTTTAACGTCCTACATTCAGGCCGGGCTCAATGCTCGGATCAAGCATGAAAGTTCATGTTTGTTTAAGGGTTTTGGCAAGTAGCCGAGCAGGGGAAGGCCTCGTTCCAAGGCTTGGGTTTGCAGCATGGAAAGTTCTGCCAAGGGCAAGCCACTGAGCAGGATCGCGGTGTTGATAAAGCGTTGGCGACTGGCGATGTCTATCAACTCAAGCCCAGGCAGGTCGGGCAGGCATTGGTCGCACAGGAGGATGTCGAAGGGCGCCTCGGCCAGCGTCATCAAGCGGATCGCTTGTTCGGCGTTTTCCGCCGGTGTCAGTTGCTCGAAGCCAAAACTTCTAAGCAGGCACTGGGTGGCCAACAGTTGAAAGGGATGGTCCTCCACCAACAGGATACGAAGGGGGTAACTGGGCATAGAAAGTACACGATGAGTCAAGCGTCGATGGGGACGCAGGGCAGTTATCCACGTTTGCCCGGAGCGTGCGCGATTATTCTCCGGGTGTTTGTGCGAATTCGATCAGGCCGCTCTGTTCCCTGTGTAGGGGGATTCTTTGAAGGCGGCAGACGGCTTGATCAATTCCGTTACTGAGGGCTGGAGCGCCCGGTCATCTCTCGCGCCATCTCGGTGGCATAGCTGTCGGTCATGCCGGCGATGAAGTCGATCATGCGTAGGAACGAGGTGTGCAATGGCCATGCAGGGTTGGGCGCATTGTTGCCAAGCAGGTCGAGAATGCGCCGGTTCTTGAAGGACGGCGTGCGTCCGCCATGTTGCTCCAGCGCCGCACCGCAAAAGGCGTTCAACAGAATCTCCAGCGTGGTGTAGGCGCCGATTTCATGCAGGGTCTTGCGCTTGTCCTGGAAGATTTTCTTGCGCGCCATGTCTTTGGCATCCAGTACACAGCGTTTGGCCGGGCCGTGCATATGCTCCACCAGGTCGCCGGGGAGGGTACCGGCCAGCAGGGCGTCCTGCTGCTCGACGAACGCGTGCGCGGCGGCGTTGGTCAGGTGCTCAATGGCTTTGCCGCGCAAAATCGCCAGCTTGCGGCGGCGTGAGTCCAGTGGGCCCAGTTGCCGATAAGTCTGCGGCAGGTCGTCGCCCACCAGGTTAAGCAGCAGCGACTCGACTTCGGCATAGTCCAACAGGTCCATTTCCAGGCCGTCTTCCAGGTCGATCAAGGCATAGCAGATGTCATCCGCGGCCTCCATCAGATACACCAGCGGGTGACGGGCCCAGCGTTGTTCTTCGAGTTGCGGCAGGCCGAGTTTGTGGGCGATCTGTTCGAGGATCGGCAGCTCGCTCTGATAACAGCCGAATTTGTGTTTTTTGTAGCCCAGGGAGTCGGCGTGGCGGGCGGTCCAGGGGTATTTCAGGTAAGTCCCCAGGGTGGCGTAGGTCAGCCGTGTGCCGCCATCGAACTGGTGATATTCAAGCTGCGTCAGCACCCGGAAGCCCTGGGCGTTCCCTTCGAAGTTGAGAAAGTCATTGCGCTCGGCACCGCTCATGTCGTCCAGCCAGCCGCGCCCCGCCGCCTGTTGAAACCAATGGCGGATGGCATCTTCGCCGGAATGCCCGAAGGGTGGGTTGCCGATGTCATGGGCCAGGCAAGCCGATTGCACCACCATGCCCAGGTCGCTCGGGTCGCACCAATCGGGCAAGGCGCCGCGCAGGGTTTCGCCAACGCGCATGCCCAGGGAGCGGCCTACGCAACTGACTTCCAGCGAGTGGGTCAGGCGCGTGTGGATATGGTCGTTACTCGACACCGGATGCACTTGGGTCTTGCGGCCCAGGCGGCGGAACGCACCGGAGAAAATAATGCGGTCATGGTCTTTGTGAAACGGGCTGCGGCCCAATTCTTCCGGGCTGTGGAGGGGTTTTCCAAGACGTTCGCGGGTAAGCAGGGTGGGCCAATCCAAGGCGAGTACTCTCCGGGCGGTAAATGACCCTCCCAGCTTCCCGGTTCCGCCTTGGCGGGGCAAGCGAAAATCTACAGGCCGGCGGCGTCAATATCGATTAACAGCAGGCGCTGACCATTATCGAAGAATTGTCCGGCGGTGAGGCAGTACTGGTTGGTGGTGGCGTCGCGGTAGGTCGAGGACAGGGTCAGGCGCCGTTCCTCCCAACCTTCGGCCAGCAAGTGATAGAAGTACGGGCGCCACGACCAGTTATGGCCCAGGTAGCGGCTGTCGGACTGCCACGCGTCCTGGCGCCACTCGAAGTTGGGCGTCAACTGCGTTCCATGCCGGTCGCACTGATAAAAGCGCAGCAACCAGGGGAAGTCCGGTAGCTGCGGCAGCAGGGCCAGCGGCGCCTGGCCTTGGGCCCAGGTTTGCAGGATCTTCATCAGTTCGGTCAGTTGCTGGCGCAGGTGCATGAGGCGTCCGCGCTCCGCCAGTTTTTGCTGCACATACGCCGTGCGCAGTTGCGCAAAACGCGGTACGAAGGCGTCGGTGGCGAACCAGTCCAACTGCGCCTGGGCAAACAGATAGCCCTGCACATACCGCGAGCCGCATTCCAGGGCGAAGCTCAGTTGCGCCTCGGTCTCCACGCCTTCGGCGATGATCCAGCAACCGGTCTTTTCCGCCATCTGCGCCAGCGCCCGCACTACGTCGCTGCTCGGTCCGCCTCGGGCGGCGGCCTGGAACAGGCGCATGTCCAGCTTGAGAATGTCCGGTTGCAAGGCCAGTACCCGGTCGAGCTGGGAGTAGCCAGCGCCGAAATCGTCAATGGCAATACGTGCGCCCGCCGCGCGATAGCGCGCCACCACGTCGGCCAGGCGCTGTATATCGCCGCCCAACTCGGTGATCTCGAACACAATGCGCGCAGGGTCGACGCCATGCCTGTGTATCTGTTTCAGGCTCGGCAACGCCTGGCCCGGGCGCAGGCGGTTGATCCAGCGCGGCGACATATTCAGGCTCAGGAACCAATCGTCGGGGGCTTCATGCAGGCGGCTCAGCGCGTTGTCGCGTATCTGCCGGTCGAGGCGGCGCAACGCCACGCCCGGTGTGCGCGGGTCGTCGAACAGCGGGCCCACGGATTGCAAACGGTCGTCCGGCTGGCGCAGTCGGCCCAGGGCCTCGACGCCGGCAATGCGCCCGGTGGCGGTATCGATAAACGGCTGGAAGCAGGCGAGCGGTTGCCCGTCGATCACGGGGCCTCCTTAAGCGAGGTGGCGAAAAAAAGGCCCGGCCCTCATTCAAGAGGGCCGGGCCGATTCTGTTTGCAAGAATGCAGCCAGCAGGGCTCAAGCTTTACGCGAAGAGCTGGCCATCGCCAATTTGATCAACGGGATCAAACCGGCACCCAGGCGCACCAGGCGCGTAAGGCTGCTGAGGCTGCCGCCCTTGGCGCCCTTGCCGGTAAAGAAGCCCATCAGCGTCACCGCCGCCACGCCCCACAGCGGCGCGTGCTTGATGCCCAGGCTGTCCTGCCAGTTGTGGCGCATATCGCGGGCTTTGTGCAGGGGCGCGAGCAATTGTTGCGACTCGTGACGGATTTCCTGGCGGTGCATTTCCATGCGCAGGCGGATCAACGCCTTGCGCATTTCCCGGCGGGAGGTGGTGTGGGGGATTTCAGTCAGGCTCATGGCAGCAGGCGCTCCCGATCATTGGCTAGCTCTTCGAGCGTGGCGTGGAAGGGCGTGGATTCATCGAACACCGCCGCCTTCAGGCGCACCCCGCAGAACGCGGCGGCGAGGGTATAAAACACGCATAGACAGATGATCCCGGTGAGGCGATAGCCGGTGTCCCATACCAGAATCATTACCAGCGTCGACAACCCCACCAGCAACAGCAGGGCAAACACCAGCGCCAGGCCTGCAAACAGCAGCAGGCTGACGGTACGCGCCTTTTGTTCCTGCAGTTCGATGCCAAACAATTCGACGTGGCTGTGCAGCAGCCCTAGAACGGCCGCGCCCAGGCGTCGTGAGGTAGAACGTGTGCCCGTGGACGAGCCGCTTTCGTCGATAGACATAGTGTTAGCGCCTTGTAGCCAGCAGGCCGATCAGAAACCCCACGCCAGCGGCAATGCCCACCGCCTGCCAAGGGTTGGCCTGCACGTAATCTTCAGTGGCGGTTACCGCTGCCTGGCCGCGTTCGCGCAGGGAGTCTTCGGTCAGTTGCAGGGTTTCGCGGGCTTTGAGCAGGCTTTCATGGATCTTGCTGCGCAGTTCGTCGGCCTGGTCACCGGCCAGGATCGCGGTGTCGTCCAGCAACTTTTCGGTGTCACTGACCAGGGTTTGAAAATCCGCCATCAATATTTCCTGCGCGGTCTGTGCTGTTTTTCTGGCCATGGTATCTCCGTGA
>Ga0308160_10007920_pt1 | contig 10429 bp, 8 predicted proteins | sample PhyFR1_FD_201036 | JGI IMG/M metagenome (GOLD analysis project Ga0308160, IMG submission 201036) | Phyllosphere microbial communities from UC Gill Tract Community Farm, Albany, California, United States - DLSLF.R1 | ecosystem: Host-associated > Plants > Phyllosphere > Unclassified | place: USA...
AAGAGGACATCGTTACCCTCGGCAAAGAATGGCATCAGCATACCCCTGTCTCGTCAACTTATGGCTCAAACTGGCTTTTGTAAGCTTACGAGCTAGTATCGACAGATTCCATGTTCAAGTTGGTCAGACTGGAAGTATCCCACAAACCAATTTGACGGTCCGACATCCTGCTGAACTGACTTATTAGCTATTGCAGAGCACGAGAGAGGACTAGCTTACACCGGTAGTAACGATCCTATCCCTATCACCTAGCCAGACCACCCTGGATCCCTTGACTCCAGCATGTCCATCAGTGACCCTCACTGGGTCAGATCCAGATCGAGGATCAAACAACCGTAATTTCTTGTCTCGGCATACCTATCATCAGCTTGAACCAGACAAAAAGGCAAGATAGCTCACAGTAGCGAGGGTAGTACCGACTGCGTTCCATGCCAAACTCTGGATAGTATCATTATGACCCTTCAAGGTGATCTTGGGGGAATCTCCTTGATCGATATCCCAGATTTTGACGAGGTGATCACCGGATGCGGAGGTGAGGACATTTTGGGCGGTAGGATGGAAGATAACCTGTCCGACTTTCCTGCTCAGATTAGCTTAGGACCTCTCAGAGTCCGCCGTAGCTTACCTTCCTCCTGCGTTTAACTTCCCATCGGGACTGAGGTCCTCGGCGACCCATCCGTCTTCTCCCCATCCTTCGAACAAGGAATCCTGGATCTTCCAAATACAGACTGCCACATCAGCTTGTTCCGCATGATCGTGGGACAGCTAGCTCACTCTTTCCATCCTCACTACCGGAGACTACGAGGTTATCATCAAAAGGTGACCAGGCAGTATCCAATACAGGCCCCGTATGACCTCTAGCCAAAGGAAGGATATCCGGCAACTTGGTAGGGAATCCAGCAGGTGAGGGAGCGGTATAAGCCGAAAAGGCAGGTAGGATACAGAATGCCTATTTATCAGCTCACCCTCCACTATCAAGGGTAAATGCACTTACACCACCTCCTGACGCTTGCCAATTTACGGAAACGTATTTCCCTCCTGCGGAGACTACATCGGTATCCCAAGCACTTCCACTGATTTTGACATTCTCATAGTGTGTCTTTGCTTTTTCACCGTATACATGACGGTATTTGGACTAGATATCAGCTCGGCCGCCAAGGTGGGGTGGGGAAGGATGCGGTTAAACAAGAAAGGACGGGAATAGGACATACCGGTCTGACGAAACGGGACATGGCTGCTGTGATCGGTAGCTTGCCTAGTGTAATGAAGGTGGATGAATTCGACGTGCTTTGACGGTGTATGCTATCTGTAGGTATGAGTACTCGTATGTCGATAGAGTGGTTGTGCTCACCCATTCAGGAATCAGGTACACAAGCCACACGCGGAGACGGTGTAGGTTTCCCACGGTATGTGAAACAAGTAGAGTATGCTCGGACCATCTACATTTCGGGGTCGATACTATCAACCACGCTCGTACTTGTCTGCATACCGGATCAACGACGATAGTATGAAGAACCAGGAGTACACTAGTATACATGCAAGCTGAAGGATGCTGGACGAGTCTGGATGTGAAGTTGGGCTTCTATCGACCCGAGCGCACTTCAGTAAGGGTGTTGTGTGTTTGATTGATGGTACCTCGCCCTACTCCGCCTGAGAAAATATATACCCTGTTTGTTGACCTCCTTTACCTCTTTTCTCCCTCTCTAATCATCTCCAAAGACATAGCTACCAACTAGTCTTCCACGATCTTTATCACTCGTCGTTCTCGCTAGTCCAACGGAACAAGGATGCCTCCAACCCAACCAAATCGAAATGGTCAAAGCGCTGTCCCTGCCGAAATTTCGATCCCAGGTTTTACCCTCGCTACATATAGTAGATCTACCGATCCCGCTTTCGCACCTAAACCAATCAAGCTTCAACCACGTATATCCTCTAGCTCCAGACGCAAGGAGAGTCTCACTCCTCGAGACGACGTCAAACGCCCAAAATCGGACCATGTGTCAACTACCTCGCGTGACGTATCAGCTCGGAACTCTCAGTCGCCCTCTCTTTCTGTACCTATACCGAGAGCTGTCGATCCAAGAATCGTCCCGCGTTCTACAAACAGCCCACTCAACGATATCAACGACCGATCAAATACTCATACTCCAACCGGTCCCAGGTCTCAGACTCCAGTCCAAAACGCGCGTTCGCCATCACTTCCAATAGGATCGAGTTTGACTCATGCTTCAATCCCAGCAGCTGCGATCACACCCTCGTTCTCCGCTACCATCGCGAAAATCACCGCAGGCCCAGCGAATCACCCTGTCGAACGCAGAGAACCACCTCAGATTCTGAACGCCCCAAAACCCGATAATCCGGCCGAGGCTGCTCTCTTAGCGATATTTGGTAGGAAGAGACCACCTACTTCAGCAGCCGCCAGTTCTCGCCTCGCCGTTCTGAGCACCACTGCCAAATCATCTGAACAAGGAACCAATACTCCGCAAAAAGAAGACAACAATGTACCAACAATGCCAACTCATACCCCGTCCCCGAGAGTCCCACCATCACTTCCTGTCGCCCTTCCGCCCCGTTCTCAGCATCAAGTAATACCGACTCCGCCCCAAACTCCAGTCACTGCCGATGATTCATCCACCACTATGATCGTAGACCCTCCAACCAAAATCGTCATCAATACCCCTTGGAATCGAGTGACACCTCCGCCTGATCGAGTCTCAGCGGCCCATCCTCTCCAGTCATCGACTTCTTCGTATCGCTCCCAAAGTGAGGCTCAAACTCTGCTCTTTACCCCGGCCTCTGCGACTCCTGTCCCGCCCAGCGCCAGCAGCACAGGAGAGTTAGCGACAGCAACATCGGTACCGCCAAGCCGCGAAATCGGAATCTTCAACCAAAGTGTCCAAGACTCCACTGTCCCTCCGATACCTGTCGATGCTATCGGTACCCTCCAGAGTGTTTCGGCAGATCTATCCATGGTGCTAGGAAAGGGAGATATTTCGAGTATTGAGAATCAGCTATTTGCTGTAGCTGGAAAGATGAGCGCATGTCTTCAAGCACATTTTGTCCCTTATTTGGATGCGTGGAGGGAGGATGCGAGAAAGCCCAGAGCGGCAATGGGGATGGTGCAAAGGGGTGATGATATGGTGTCCAAGGCGATACAGACGATCACTACCGTTGAGCCGAAGGCCAATGATATGCTGTCAAGGGCAATACAAACGATCACTATCGTTGAGCCGGAGCCGTCCAAATCACAACCTATTTCACTCACGATACCCCAGGCTCAAAGTGAGTCTCTTCACTCTGTACATCTTGATTTGACTAATGAGTCTAGCTATTGAACCTACTCCCGCCAAGGCCAATATCCCTGAACGTCCCCTCGGTAGACCGCCTGGTCGTGATGTTGTCGAGAAACAAATCAATGTGCAAAAGCACCTCTCCTCCGCCAAAGTCACCATCACCAATCAAGCGGAAAAAGTCAAGGTCCAAGCGGAGGATCTCAAACGCAAGGATAATGTCATTAATCGGTTACAAGCAAAGATCGATCAGTTGGAAGAGGAGAAGTCGATATTGGTGTTGAAGGCTAAGCCTGTTGAGACATCTTCCCGACGTCCTTCCGTCGGTATTTTGTCGAGGGGCATTGAAGTTCAGAAGAAGGAAATTGAGTATCAGAAGAGGCAACTTGAAATCAAACAAGCTCATAATATCCGATTGAGGGATCTTCTCCAGTCGAATGGGATATCTAGCGGCTTGGAAGACGACATACATGAAGAGAGACGAGGGATGGAAGATGGGAGGAGATCCAATCAGGGGCTGGATGGTGAGATGGGATTAAGTCATGGCGTAGATGATGAGAGGAGATCAGATCGTGGGATAGATGATAGGAGGAGATCGAATCATGGGATAGATGATGAAAGGGGATCAGATTATTGGAACGAACAGGAACCAGACCACGGGAGAGCCCGTGTCACGGATGAGGAGAAGGGAGGCTTTCGAGATGGAGCAGGAGCGGATATCGACAATGGCCGAAACAGGCATCGAGAGGACAACGATCCAAACCGAACGACTCCTGTCAAAGCCCCCCTGACTCCTCCCAGAGCTTTGAGCATCAGAGGTCATGCTCAGTCTCCACAAGCGCCTATGAGCTGTACCAGGAGGGCAGGCGATGGACTCGATAAAATGGCTACTCTTATGGCCGACTTCACGGAGCTCGTGGCCGAGAAGGCCAGCAGGAGACTCAGCGCCACTGGACCAACCTCGAACGAGCGACCCACTTTCTACTGTTCACCGACTTCAAGACATACCGGAGATAGCGGAGCTACGAACCCGACTCGAAGTGATACTCAAATCAGTAGTCCGGCGAGATCGGATCAAGTCGACCCCACGCAAGTCGTCACGCGACGTAGAAGTGCCACCATCTTAGTCCAAGGTGGGTCGAGAGCTGCCCGCGCTGCCGACTTGGATAAAGATTCTCGAAGTCCTTGGGAGAGATCTCAAGCCGAAGGAAAGAAGACCATTCCTACCGGAGAAGTGATCGACCACAGACCCCGCCAATCGGTCCCGTTGCTCCCCCAATTGGTCCGCGCCTCCCAGCGAAGACCGGTAGGAAGAAGCATGGTGGGATAGGTGCTTACTATTCGAAAGATAAAGCTTCAAAGATCACGCTGGATCGGTACAACAGGCTGGGTTGAGGTGAGGGGGATATCGTTTGTTCACGTCTGTAGGAGTTTGGATCGAGGGATGGACTGGCGAAGTGGGAAATTATGGACACTTGTTGCGGGTGATCCAGTCTATGGCTCTTCTCTTATTGGTTATGCAGGAGTACTATGCGAATCGATAGCTATCTGAGTGCATAAACTAAAATCAGTGTCAGTGTTGTTCTTTCCCACGGTCAGCCACCTAGGTTGGGTGACGCGACTGATCCTGAACAAGACTGTTGACTCCACTTGCTTATGCCGACGACCAAGCATGGATCTAGCTGACCGTAGCCTAGTTGACGCTGCTGATGAGAAGATTGGCAGTATACGGCGCTAGAGCGTTCGTCGCGTCGCGAGGTCCTAGGTGTGACTTTGAACGCGTAAAAGTGGAGCGTTGTGTGTAGTTGATGGTACCTTACCTTTCCAACCTATCCTGGGAAAATAGAATCAATCAACATGCCGCCCTCTCACACCTCATTCAATCTTTTCTTATTCATCTCTATTACTCAATCCCTTTACACATAGACGCAGACTGTACGTACGTTGAGGATGCCGGCACCATCTCAAGCTACGTTATACGATAAGAAAGGTATACCTATCGCCGTTGATCCTCGAATCTCTGGCTTGACTCGCGTCGCTCCCAGACCTCCTCAAGATCTACCTTCTCGTACTATCTCATCTGATCAGGCTCCCAGCGACTTCAACCGAAACAATTTCTCTACCACCGCCAACACCAAACGTAACGCGTCAGATGACTCACAAGATGACCTCGGCAAACGCGTTAAATCAGATCACAAGCCCTTCGCCCTCGAGTCACCAGTCACTATCACCGCTCCTCCTCCTACTCCAGTCTCTGCATCTCCACCCACATTTACCCGAGCTACCGCTGGTGACTTTATGGCTGAATGCGTAGCCAATGGAATCACCTTGACTCCTGCCGAGACCGCATCATCTAGAACCACACCGTCAACTTGTCCACCTTGGCCCCTTGAAGCAATCCAGACACTTACTCAAGTCTCGGCAGATCTGCTGTTGGCACTGGTCAGGAAGGGGGCGGATGATAGGGAAAGACGACTTCAGGTGGCAGTGGGGACATTGAGGACTTGCTTGGATGTGGATTTCATCCCACATATGGACGCTTGGAAAGCGGATGCAGAGGCCAAAAAGTATCAACAGACAACTCCTTTATTTGCCATGCTAGCCTCTCTGAAGCCACATCTCTCCATTTCTATTCCCAAAGCACCAGGTACGTCTCTCACACGTACCGTGCCCAGTTGCTGATATGACAGTACCAACTGCTGGCAGCCCGAAGGAATCTGAATCTGCAACACCGGTGGCTTTCGGCGTTCCACCTTCCCGAGACGCTTTACGAAAACAACTAGCCGGTGCTCGAGCTACCATGGAGAAGCAGGCGTCGGATCTCAAACAAAAGGATGACGAAATCGCCCGAATGAAAGAAGAAAATAAACGACTAAATGCCCGACTTAATCAATTATCATCCCGACCTGAGGCCACCAAATCTGCTATTCCTGCCAAACCGGCTTCAAGCTCTGAAATAGCTGCTCTACACCGGATCAACAAAGACCATATCGAGAAGTTGAATAACCAAAAGTTTCAGATCAACAGCTTGCTAGCGCAGAATGCTTCATTGAAGGAGAAGCTCAAGTCTGCCGGTGTTTCGACTGGAGGAGCCAATGGGGGGCGGGACGATGACCATAGCAAAGATGGTGGGAGTCGAGATCATGGGGAAAGAAACGAGCCGGCGAGGACAGAATCGTGGGAAAAGCAAAGTCCTCGACTCGAACCGAACAGGCGTTATAGCGGTGCGGGCAACAACTTAGCCACTCCGGCCCACCAAGATTGTCGAGCGGTGAGCGATACTAGCAGTCGAAGCGGTGACTACAGTAGCTTTGCTGGCTATGGCAAGCGGCGTCCGACCACGAATGACTCTCGAAGCCACTGGGAGCGATCTATCCCAGAAAGAAACATCAATCAACAATCTTCGTCAAACGAGGTTTCACACGTTCCGACAGGTCCTCGGCTCCCTCAGATGAAATTCCGACATGATGAAATGTCGGGACACCACTCCGAATCTCAGTACACCAGCAACAATGGTTGGGGGGACTACTATTCGAAAGATGGGTTTGGGGGGGTGCAGGCGGATAGGTTGGATCTGGAATAGGGCGATGGCGAGCTTGGTACACTGCCCCTCTTTGTTGTTGGAAGAGGATACGCGGGAAGTATACGGCACATACAATATACATATGGCCATGGGAGCGTGGAGGATGTACATGAAATTACATTGGCAATGTATACACGGATCAGCCAGCCTCGCTCGGCCCCTCGCTCGAGGTCATAGCACCTTCCGACTACTTTCCCACGGTACGTTGTGAAGCACAAATGGATCAACTTGATTGCTCCGCTGAGGTAACTCGACTCTGTTCCATCACCCACTACTCATCATGTCAGACGGTTGTTGCGAGAGAGCATCAGTAGATTCAGTGGTAGGTAGATACGGAGGAACCACAAATTCGGCCGAGCTCGAGTGGTAAGAGTATGCTTTTACACACACACACACCCCTGAATGACTAAACCCTCCTTTCTGCTGAACTTCACATCTCACTCAATCTGACGTATCTTCAAGTCGATCGTTGATTGTTTATCTCAAACATGGATCGAGGTCCCAAAACATCGAACCTGGGATACCAGGTCTACCGAGAGGACAAGAACCATAACCACACTCCGGGCCTAGCTGCAATACCTCGAAACATTAGCAGTGGAATCGGCGAGAAAGATCTCCGAACGCTCCCAACCCCATCCCCTACTCCACTCAGAGATGATGAACCCGACCCCGGAGACGAGACCGATCCACTCGAAATCGTCGTCTCTGCAGTTTCAAAGCGGAGCGCTCCTGAAACCTCTCGCATCCCCACCGGCAAACGCGCCAAGACCAAAAGTAGCGGTGGTGTTCCAAGTCGTCCTACCCAATCGCTTGCTACTGGTGAATCTCCACAGGATACAGCATCTATCACGAAACGAACGGCAAACCTCATGGGCTTGGACAAAGCCTTCGACTCCCCCCAACTCTCCTTGTCGACACCTAAACCCTTGATTGCAAAGATCGCCCAACAAGAAGTACAGGTCGCTATCACTCCAGAAGATGCGATATTCACGACAAGAAGCGCTTTGACAAATATGAAGAGTGCGGTCGGGAGGAAAAGGGAGGAATCTGTTGAGCGACATCTTCTGCTGGCAATGGAGACGTTGTGGTCACTTTATGACGCTCACTTCGCCCCCAATGAGACTGGGGATTCAGGGAGAGTGACGGAGCCAAATGAGGGTGTGCCGAAGATCCACTTGGCGGTCATTGAGAAGTACAGGAAGATATCAGGGAAGGAGGCGTTGCCCACATCTGTGTCTGGAGTTGAAGGGATTGAGGGATCATCACCCGAAGGGAAATTGGCGGAGCCTGGTACGTGTCTCACCGCTTCCTCGAAGTGGGTTTAGCTGACACTGAAGCTGGGTCTCTTTCCCGTCCAAAGAATACCGAGTCGGTTACTTCCCCCAAGCCAAAACCGACCACGGCACTCCCTCAGCGTCAAGATATCATGATCAAAGAACAGGAACAACAAATCAAAGTGCTGCAAGACAACGTCGGGAAAGTGCGCACCGAACTCAGCGAAAGCAGAAAGCAGAATAAGGAGTGGTTCGGCAAAGTCGCCTCTCTAGAGCTGGAAGCTGAGAACGGACACGACGCGGCTCGAAAGATCGCCGCACATTCAAACGGCGTTCTACGAGAGGAGAAGAGGCTATTGGAAGAAAAAGTCTTACAACTCAAAGATCTCCTGAAAGACAAAGAAACCGCGGTCTTATCAGCCGAGGCCGCCAGTTCCGCCTCCAGACTTGCGACCGATGCGATGCGAATCGAGAAGGACAGATTTGCAGAAGCAGCTGTCGGCCTGAAACCGCAATTTCAGAAAATTCAACTCTCGATTAAACCAACTGCCTCTCCCACAAGTGCCGACCTCAACCGACTGCGAAAAGAGAAGGCCGAGGCAATCGTGGAAACCACCGACCTAAAACGAAAACTTCGAGTGGTCGATAAGATGACCGAAAACGCCAAGTTGACCCGTGAACGAGAAATCGGCGAGTCCCTGAAACAAGAGGATAGGTTGGCCGAGGCCATCGAGCAGCTTAAGCTTCAAGTCCGGATGAAGGACTTTGAGATACAAACCGTCAGGTCCATCCATGTTTCCGAGATCGACACTTTGCGGAAGCAGGAAACACGATATATCGAAGATGTCAAGAATCTGAAGAAACAATTGCAGGACTCAGACGAGTGTGCTAGGATTGCCTGTGCTAGTAAGAGGGACATGATGCGGAAGGAACAGGAGCAAGCAATGGAGGAAATCGGGGAGCTCAAACGCCAAATCAAGACGACGTATAAATCCAGGTCTGCGGCACAAGAATTGCGAGAAGGCCACCGAGCATTGATCGACCAAGTCCTCCGAAGCGCACAGGAAGGAGCGGGAGAAGCCCTAGAAACAAAGGTCCCGATCTCTGTCGAAGATTCGAAGTCGAATCCTGAGATTATCGCTCTTAATTCAATCATATCGAAACAGAGAAAACAGATTGACGCCCAGGGATCCCGTCTGGGAGCCTTGCATATCAGAACGAAAGAGAGTCTCGCTATCGCTGATAAGGAGCTTCGGGAAGGGACGATGGAAGATCTCTACGTTCAGTGTGTAGCCGATCTCGCTCCGGCCATAATCGACCTGAGGCAGGCAAATCTTGCTCAAGATCGTTTGATAGGACAAATCAAGGATTACATCACGAATTCAAATCCTGCCAGAGATCTTCGTACGATAACATCGATCACGAAAGCCATCGCGCGTCTGGAGTCTCAAGGACGGACTGGAACGCGATGCACCTCCCAATCGGAAGGAGTCAAGGCGTCCGGCCAGTCGACGGATGTTCACCCAAGTGCTTCGATTGGAAAGACAGCTCCGCAGAACGTATCGGTCGGGAAGAAGGGAAAGGAAGCGGCGTTTGGGACGAGAGAGAACAATCGGAAGTGGGACGACGCGAGAATGGCATCTGGAAGACACACATTGCCACACACCACCGAGGCTGGTGCAAGGATGGAAAGCAAGAGTATGGGTGGGGTGAATTCCGAGGAGAAGAACGATACGACTCCCAGAAGGAGAAGGGATGCCGAGCTGGAGCCTGGGGAGATTGAGCAGTCCAAGGAAGGTCGTATGCGAGCTTGGAGCGGGATCTACTCCCTCGACAAATCGAGAGGGAAGTAAGGGCAGCGGGGACCGTGGGGATCGGCTGGGATATCGGAAAGGGCATATTGGATAGGAACAAGCAGTGCCAGTGCAATCTCGGGACTGAACCTTTGGCGTCCGTTATCTTGTAGTCGTACATGGCCATGTCACATGCATATAGTGGAGGTTCAGGTGATCTTACTCTCTCACGGTCTGGTCTCCTTTCACTACCTTGGCACAACTCTGTACCACAGTGTTAAGGGGTTGTAACTCAACGATGACCACCCTATATAGCTTTCATCAGAGCAGTAGTCAGCAGGAAGATGTCAATCGAGTGTTGGCCGACCATATCACCATTGTATGGAAAGACCACGGGTGAAGTAAGAGGACACGGTTGATTCAACAACGATGTTCTGGACGACCCAACTCTACTTCTCGACTCGTCTTCGTTTCACTCACCATGTATTC
>Ga0308160_10007921_pt1 | contig 10429 bp, 8 predicted proteins | sample PhyFR1_FD_201036 | JGI IMG/M metagenome (GOLD analysis project Ga0308160, IMG submission 201036) | Phyllosphere microbial communities from UC Gill Tract Community Farm, Albany, California, United States - DLSLF.R1 | ecosystem: Host-associated > Plants > Phyllosphere > Unclassified | place: USA...
ATGGCTTGCCGGGCCTGCTGGTGCACAGCTACGGCGGCGTGGATGGCTACCTGGTGTGCCAGTTCAACTCTGGCGCCGTCGACCTGTGGCGGGTGGCGATCGTGCAGGCCCTGGTCAAGGCCACCGGCTGCGGCAACGTGTTCGAGCGCAGCGACGAGCTGCTGCGCAAGGGCGAAGGCCTGCCTGTGGTGTGGCGCGCGCTGGCCGGCGAAGAACCGCCGCAGCGCTTGATGGTACGCGAAGGCAGCCGCCTGCTGCCGATGGATATCCGGACCGGCTTTACCTACCCGCGCTGAGCGGCATCGAACGCCGGCGTTAGTTGCGCGGCGTGCGGATCTCGGACGTCTTCATGTCGACCAGTTCGCCGGCCAGGTTGAACGCGAAGATGGTGGTGACGTAGACGTATTCGGTGGTTGTGGTGTACTCGTCGGTATTGACCTGGGCGCTGCCGCCGGCACTCTTGATGAGCTTGCTCTCGCGCTTGACGACCATGCCGGGCTGGACCTTCCCGACACCTGCCGGCAGGCCGAGGGGATCGTGCACGCTCGCGGCAGGCGGCGCATCCGTCGCCTGGGGCGCCACGGCGCGTTCTTCCGCGCAGGCCACGCTGGTCACGCCGAAGACCAGTCCGATGACAGCCAGTTGCTTGAAGCAATTCATGCCATTCCTTTGTTCGAGTGGTCGCGCGTGGTCAATCAAGAACCGATGATATAGCAAATTTATAATATTTCATCACGGCTGGCAGCTCAAGCTTCCTACCCCCTCAATAGTGCCAGCTTGACTGCGGCGACGGCCGGTGGCAGCAAATCCCCTAGGTATTTGCAAGCGACAACTTGCCTGAATTTCATGCTAGCGTACGGTTCCTGTTGACTGGAGGTGACATGATCCGCCGTACCGCATTGCTGTCCGCCCTGACCCTGAGCCTGCTGCTGTCTGCCTGCGGCAAGAAGAACGACGACGCCGCCGGCGAGCAGGCCCAGGCCGCCGCCGAGGTGCAGAACGAAGATGCGCCGGCCGAGGAAGCGCTAGCGCCAGCGCCGCCGAAGGCGGATACCTGGCCGGTGCTCGGCCCGCTCGTGGCCGGCACGTACAACGGCGCCTGCCTGCGTACCCCGGACGGGCACAAGGCCGATGCCACCATCACGGTGACGGCGGACGGCAAGGCCTCCGCCGGCGGTCTCGACATCGATTTCCGCGAGGCGAAGAAGCTCATGGTGGGACGCACCCGCGAGGACAAGGACCAGTTCCGCACGCTGGCCATCTTCACCGTGGACGACGACAAGGGCGGCCTGCTGTCGCTGCAGGGTGGGGTGGGCGAGACCTCGGTCAACCTGTCGAAGGGCGACGTCGGTCTGCTCTGCAGCAATGTCAACGCCGAACAGCTCAATGCCCAGCCGCTCTACGTGGCGTTCGCGAAGCTGATGAACGGGAAGAAGCAAACCGTCAGCTGCCTCGATACCATGAACCTCCTGGTGCGGCGCGACGTCGACGTCGCGATCGACGACGGCGTGCTGAAGATCGGCGACGCGTCCTACGACATCAAGACCGCCGCCAGCGAATCTGTCAGCATCGATGACGCCGGCCGCAGCGTGGCGTTCGGCCTCGCCATGGCGGACAAGCGCTCGATCAACCTGTTCTACGATGGCGCCGGCAAGCTGACGAGCGTGATGGGCATGAGCGACCAGGGCCCCACCCACTCCTGCAAGCAGAAGGAGTAGGAAGAACATCCCGGGTTCGCCGAGCTGTCGATACCTGTCTGGTAGCAATCAAACAATGCTATCCTGTGGGGCTCCAGCGGTATCTCAGCCGCAGTATCCCAGCCGTAGAAGAGATGAGCACCGTACCAGACAACGAACAAAAATCCAGCCGTGCTTCCTACGCCGATGGCCCGCGCCTGCTGGCCGACATCGGCGCCACCCATGCCCGCTTTGCGCTCGAGACGGCGCCCGGCGTGCTGCGCCAGACCGCGGTCCTGCGCTGCGACGCATTCAGCGGCATCGTGCCGCTGCTGAACGCCTACCTGGTTGAACATGGCGGCGAACGCATCGCGCACGCGGCCTTTGCCATGGCCAACCCGATCAGCGGCGACCTGGTGCGCATGACCAACCGCGACTGGCAGTTCTCCACCGACGAGGTGCGCCGCACCATGGGCTGGTCGACCCTCCTGATCGTCAACGACTTCACGGCGCTGGCGATGGCGCTGCCCGGCCTCGGCGCCGGCGACGTGCTGCAGGTCGGCGGCGGCAAATCTGCCCCGCATGCGGTGGCGGGCGTGCTCGGCGCCGGCACCGGACTTGGCGTGTCGGGCGTGATCCCGACCGCCGACGGCTTCATCACCCTGGGCAGCGAAGGCGGCCACGTCAACTTCGCCCCGGCCGACGAGCGCGAGTTCGCCATCCTGCAGTACGCCTGGCGCGAGTGGCCGCACGTGTCGAACGAACGCATCCTGTCCGGCCCCGGCATGGAGCTGGTCTACCGCGCGCTGGCCGAACGCAATAGCGTGGACGCCCCGGCCCGCACCGCCGCGGAAATCGTCAGCTGCGCGCTGGAAGACAACGATGCGCTCTGTCTCGAAGTGCTGGAATGCTTCGCCGGCATGCTGGGCGGGGCGGCGGCCAACCTCGCCGTGACGCTTGGCGCCTTCGGCGGCATCTTCATCGGCGGCGGCATCGTGCCGCGCATCGCGCGGTGGTTCGCTACTTCTCCGTTCCGCGCGCGCTTCGAAGCCAAGGGCCGCTTCACCGATTACCTGGCCCAGATCCCGACCTACGTCATCATGACGCCGAATCCCGCCTTGCGCGGCGTGTCGACGATCTTGTCGGAACACCTGCGCGGGCGCAGTGGCGCCAATACCCTGATGGAGCGCGTGCAGCACCTGCAGCACGAGCTGTCGCCGGCCGAGCAGCGCGTGGCCGCGCTGGTGCTGGAGCATCCGAGAAAAGTGCTGTCCGAGCCGATCGCCGAGATCGCGCGCCTGGCCGACGTGAGCCAGCCGACCGTGATCCGCTTCTGCCGTTCGCTCGGCTTCCAGGGCCTGGCTGAATTCAAATTGAAGTTCGCCGGCAGCCTGACCGGCTCGATCCCGGTGCGCCACAGCCAGGTGCGCATGAGCGACAGCACCCACGATTTGTCGGCCAAGGTGATCGACAACACCGTGTCGGCGATCCTGAAATTCCGCGACGGGCTGGACGTGCACGCGATCGACCGCGCCATCGAGCTGCTGCGGCGCGCCAACAAGGTCGAGTTCTACGCCATGGGCAATGCGCGCGTGGTGGCGCTGGACGGCCAACATAAATTCTTCCGCTTCCGTATCCCGACCACGGCGCACGGCGACGCCCACCTGTTCCAGCTGGCGGCCGAACTGCTGCAGCCGGGCGACGTGGTGGTGGCCATTTCCACGGCCGGCCAGGCGCCCGAGCTGCTGGCGGCGGTGGACGCGGCGCGCAAGGCCGGCGCCAGCGTGATCGCCATCACCAGCAGCAAGTCGGCGCTGGCGAAAAAGGCGAACGTGTGCCTGGCGGTCGACCACACCGAGGACAGCACGACCTTCCTGTCGATGATCTCGCGCATCCTGCAGCTGCTCCTCATCGACATCATGGCGGTCGGGATTTCGCTGGGCGACCAGGCCGGGGAAAATGGCGACATCGAGAAGCGCAAGCTCCTGATTTCGCACCTGGACGTATGAGCATGACGATCAGCCTGCGCGACGTGACCGCAGAGAACTTCGAGGCGCTGATGGACATGGAGCTGCCGGAACACCAGCGCGACCTGCTGCACACCAATGCTTACTCGATCGCCCAGGCCAGGTTCTACGACGTGTTCGTGCCGCGCGCGATCTACCAGGACGAACGCCCGGTCGGCTTCGCGCTCTACAACCGCGAGGACGACGGCCGGCCCGGCTGCTACGGCATCTACCGTTTCATGGTCGACTATCCGCTGCAGTCGCAGGGCATCGGGCGGCGCGCGATGGAACTGCTGATCGCCGAGATCAAGGCGCAGCCCGATGTCCGGCTGATCAACATTTGCTACCACCCGCGCAACGAGCGCGCCGGCGCGTTCTACAAAAGCTTTGGCTTCGTGGAGATCGGGATCGATTGCAACCACGAGATGGTGGCCGAGATCCGCCTGCGCTAGCCTGCCGGCGTGCGGCCTGCAATGGGACGGATGACCTATGGACCAGGTTTCCTTCCGCATTGAATAATCGCGTCTTCGTTCAACGCGTCCCGGCCCGTGCCGGGACTCTCCAAGGAAGACCATGACACTCAACGCACGCGCCGCAATCCTGTTCGCCGCCCTGGCTGCCGCCCACACCGCCCACGCTGCAGCGGCCGCCGAAGTCGCCGCCACGGCGGACATCGGCACCACCGGCTTCGGCCTGCACCTCAGCACGCCGCTGGCCACGAACCTGAATGCGCGCATCGGCATCAACGTCGCCAACTATTCGTACGACGGCAACACCTCGGATGTCGACTACGATTTCAAGCTGAAGCTGGCCACGGCCGATGCGCTGCTCGACTGGCACCCGTTCGACGGGAGCTTCCGCATCAGCGGCGGCGTGGTCTACAACGCCAACAAGATCGACGCGCGCGCCAGGCCGAACGCCGCCGGCAGCTACGACATCAACGGCACCGTCTACAGCGCCGCCAGCGTCGGCCGCCTGGACGGCAAGATCGACTTCCGCAAAGCCGCGCCTTACCTCGGCATCGGCTGGGGCAACGCCGTCAAACAGAGCGGCTGGAGCGTGGGCCTGGACCTGGGCGTGAGCTTCCAGGGTTCGCCGAAGACCGCGCTGGCATCGAGCGGCTGCACCGCCTCGGCAGGCACCTGCGCCCAGTTGGCGCGCGACGTGGCCGCCGAAAACGTCCGCCTGGCCGACGAGGTCGACGACTTCAAGTTCTATCCGGTGGTCCGCGCCGGCGTCAGCTACCGCTTCTGAGCGTTCAGTCCTCGAGCAATACCTTCAGCATGCGCTGCGGGTTGGCGATGAAGTCGTGCATGACGCGGTAGTGTTCGGTGTCCTCATACGCCACCTGGCGGATGCCGTCTGCGCCGCATTCATAGATGATGGCGTCCGGGTAGGCCATCAGGATCGGCGAGTGGGTCGCGACCAGGAACTGGCTGCCCGCGCGCACCAGGTCGTGCAGGCGGCTCAGCATGGCGAGCTGGCGCTGCGGGGAGAGGGCGGCTTCGGGTTCGTCGAGCACGAAGAAGCTCTTGCCGCCGAAGCGTTCCATGAACAGGGTGAGGAAGGCTTCGCCGTGCGATCGTTCGTGCAGGGGCTTGCCGCCGTAGGAGTCGAGCAGGCCCGGTCCGCCTTCGCGGTCCAGCCTTTCGATCTCGGTACTGACGTTGAAGAAGCTTTCCGCCCGCAGGAAGTAGGCATCGCGCGGCGGCGTGACGCCGCGCACCAGGCGCAGGTGTTCATGCAGCGCCGAATGCGATGCGCGCGTGGCGAAATTGAAATTGCGGCTGCCGCCTTCGGCGTTCAGTCCCATCGCCACCGCGATCGCTTCCAGCAGCGTCGACTTGCCCGAACCGTTCTCTCCCACGAAGAACGTCACTTGCGGATGCAGGGACAGCCGGCCGAGTCCGCGCACCACGGGCAGCGAAAACGGAAACGTGCCCGCCAGGGATTGCGCCGATGGCTTCAGGCTGACATCGGACAGGAAAGGGCGCGCTCGCATGGCATGGTCCTCGCAGTAGGCATGCCGCCCATTCTAATCCGGCTTTACTCTTCCACGAACACCACCGCCGTCCTTGGCGGAATGCTGAAGGTGCCGTTGGCGCTGTCGTAGCCGGCGGTGGCGGCGCGCTTGTCGCCTGCATTCGCCGCCGTATGCACCGGATGCAGGCGCAGCTGCCTGCCGCGCAGGCCGGCGTCGGTCACCACGTGCGCCACCTTGTCGACGTTGATCAGGTAGGTGAGGCTGGCATGGCGCGCGCCGGCATAGCCCTTGCCGTCGATGGTCGCGGCGACCACGGTCGGCTCCTGCTGCGGCCCGGTGTTGAAGAAGCGCAGGCGGCGCTGCACGTCATCGGCCGTGCGCAGGCGCAGCAGCGTGGTGCCGGCACGGATCGCGAGCAAGTCGCGGAAGGCGTCGCGTGCAAAGGCGATGTCCGCCGGCTGCGGGCGCAGGGCGGCGTTCGCCAGCAGCGGCTTGAACAGCGGCCAGTCCCTGGCATTGTCGGCGGCGGGCGGCAGGCCGGTACCGAAATGATTGGTCTGGTAGGTCCAGTCGAGACGGTTGAACCAGTCGCCGGAATTGAAGCTGTTGCGGTCCAGGGATTTGGAGCGCAGGATGTCCGAACCGGCGTGGTAGTAGGCGATGCCCTGGCTGAAGGCGGTCACCGCCAGGCCCAGCACCTGCACGCGGGCGCGGTCGGCACTGCTGGTGTCGAGCGGGAGCTTCAGCGCGTTGTTGTCGTACAGGGTCTGGTTGTCGTGGTTCTCGACGTAGTTGACGGTCTCGCCCGGCTCGCTGGCATAGCCGGCCGGCTGGCCGCCGTAGTCGATGTCTTCCAGCTTGCGCGTGCCGCCGTCGAAGGTGGCGAGCGGGTAGCCGCGCAGGGCGCCGGCCAGGCCGACGCGCACCATGTCGGCGGCGCGCAGCAGCTCCGTGGCCGGGCGCGTGCCGGCTTTCGCATTCGGGTCAACCACCAGGCCATTGGTCCAGCCCTGGCGCGCGGCCAGCGCGTCGCCCGAGTCGCCGGCGCCGCCGCCGCGCACCGCATCGCGCGCACGGTCGCTGAAGGTGCCGATGCCGCTGCCGTTCAGCGACAGCTGCGAGGCCTGCACGAAGCGCGCGCCGTTCGCCACCTCGCCGAAGTTCCAGCCTTCGCCGAGCAACTGCACGTTGCGGCCGGTGGCCTTGTCCACCGCCGCCTGCAGGCGTTCCATCGCCGCGCGCGGCTGGTGGCCCATCAGGTCGAAGCGGAAGGAGTCGATCTTGTACTGCTTTGCCCACAGCACCGTCGAATCGATCATGAGCTTGCCCATCATGCGGTGCTCGGTGGCGGTGTTGTCGCAGCAGGTCGAGCGCTCGATGCCGCCAGCGGCGTCCAGGCGGTGGTAATAGCCGGGCACGATGCGATCCAGCACCGACTTGCCGTCCTGGCCGGCGGCGAAGGTGTGGTTGTAGACCACGTCCAGGCCCACGCGCAGGCCGGCGCGGTGCAGGTTCATCACCATCTCGCGGAACTCGACGATGCGCCGTGCGCCGTCTGCCGCGTCGCTGGCGTAGCTGCCTTCGGGGGCGTTGTAGTGCCAGGGGTCGTAGCCCCAGTTATAGCAGTCGGTGTGCGCGGTCTTGTTAATCAGCGCCTGCTGGGCCTCGCTGTCGGGCGCGCCTGACGGTTGCGGTTTCGCGCAGTTCTTTTCCGGGATGCTGGCGATGTCGTAGACGGGCAGCAGGTGGATGTCGGTCATGCCGGCCTGCGCCAGGGCCTGCAGGTGGCGCATGCCGTCCGAATGCGTTTCGCCGAACGCGGCGTACTTGCCGCGCTTGGCTGGCGGGACGGTCTCGTCGTCGCGCGAGAAGTCGCGCACGTGCAGTTCGTAGACGGCCATGTCGGTTGCGGACTTCACCGTTTGCGGGGCGCGTTCCTTGTCCCAGCCTGGGGGCTTCAGGTTGGCGGCGTCGAGGTCGGCGACGTAGCTGCGTGCGGAGTCGACCGTGAGGCTGACGGAATACGGGTCGGTGACCAGGTTGCGTACCAGGCCGGCGTTTTCCGTGACCACGTCGACGGCGTAGGTGTAGTAGCGGCCGGAGAGGTCGGCCGGGGCTTGCCCGCTCCAGATGCCTGTGGCGCTGTCGGCTGCCAGCTGGTGCACGGCGCTGGCGCGGCTGCTGCCGGTGTCGAACACGCAGACGGCGGCCTGCTGCGCGGTGGGGGCCCAGAGCTTGAAGCTCGTGCGTTTCCTGGTCGGCGTGGCGCCGAGGTCCGGAACCTGTTCGGCGGCGGCGTACAGATCGTCGAGGGCGCCGGCGGCTTGCAGGCGGGTGGCGGCGAGGATGGTGCCGTCAGGGGCTTCCTGGGTCAGCACCAGCTGTTCGCGGTGCAGGGCGGGCAGGCGCGCGAGGTCCTTGTCGGCGAGCTTCAGGGTCGGGCCGGCGGCAACGTACTTGAAGCGCGCGGCGGTGCTTGGTGCGACGGCGGCGCTGGAGACGGTGAGGTCGAGCGCACCGGCGGCGCCCTCCATCTTGCGGCCGACGATGGCTTCGATGCTGGCGGTGGGCGAGTGGTGGAGGCGGAACTTGCCGTTCGCTGGCGCGCCGGGCCACTTGGCCAGTGCGCGCTCAAGCCAGATGGCGCGGGCTTCCAGCGCGTGCGGGGCAGCGGCGAGCGTCGTGGCGGCGGGGCCGTTGCAGGCGTCGAGTGGAATCGCGGCGTGGGCGGAGGAGGCGAAGGCAGCGGCGGCGGCAAGCGCAGCGTGGCGGGTAGTTTGGATCATTGTGGGTTATCGATGACGTGAAGGTGCGTCTGTGCGGGCGTGGTTTGAACGCGTGGGCACAGGAGCGCCCACCCTACGTATTCGAAGTTACAGGCCATCGCATATGTAGGGTGGGCGCCCCGTGCCCACGCGGTGATGGTGAGCAGCAGGAACGTCTCAGACCTTCGCCGACGCCGGCGCTTTCGCCCCATCCAGGCTGCGGTAATGGTCCACCATCTTGTACCGCTTCGCATACAGCCCGAACGCCACCGCCGCCAGCGCGGCAAAGCCGGCAAAGAAGAACATCTGGAACGCGATCACGCTCAAGCCCGACCCGGCAATCGAATTCATCACCGTGTCGTTCTTCACCGCCGCATTCACCACCAGCACCCACAGGTTACCCACGGTGACGGCCAGGCTCCACAGCGCCATGATCGCGCCCTTCATCGAGGCCGGGGCCTGGCTGTAGGCGAATTCCAGGCCGGTGGCCGAGACCAGCACCTCGCCCATGGTCAAGAGCGCATACGGCAGGATCTGCCAGGCCATCGAGGTCGGCGTGCCGGCGTCCATCGACACCTGGATCGCGCCGATTACCAGCCACGACAGGGCCGAGAAGGCGATGCCCGAGGTCATGCGGCGCAGCGGCGTCGGGCGGATGCCGATCTTTTCCAGCATCGGGAACAGCACCAGGTTATTGAACGGGATCAGCAGCATCACCAGCAGCGGGTTCAGCGCTTGCATCTGGGCCGGCAGCAGGGTGAACTCGTTGCCGAATACCGAGAAGGTGGTGATCATCGAATTGGCCTGCACGATCCAGGTCGAAGCCTTCTGGTCGAACAGCGACCAGAACGGCGTCACCAGCGCGAACACCACCAGGATGCGCAGCACCGCGCGCACGCCGTCGACCGCGTCATCGGGATGGTGGCCGCGTGCACGCTCCAGCTGCATCGAGATCCCCATGCCGACAAAAGCCAGCAGCAGCACCAGCGCCGTGCAGGCCGCGATCACGAAGCCCCAGCTCGGCGACATCAAGAGCGAGGCAATCGCACCGAACAGGCCAACCATGGCCACCGTGCGGCCGGCACCATTCGTCGACAGGGCGGTACGCGCCACGCGCGAGAACGAGTGCGGGTTCGGCGCGGCGGGCGGCACGTGCACGTACTTCTTCTTCCCGCTCCAGAACACCATGGTTGCGATGAACATCATGATGCCCGGGATGCCGAAGGCGACCGCCGGCCCGTAGTTCTTCAGGAACAGCGGCATCAAGAGGGACGCGAAGAAGGAACCGAAGTTGATGATCCAGTAGAAGGCGTCGAACACGATCTTCGCCTTGTCCTTGTTGGTCTGGTCGAACTGGTCGCCCACGAACGAAGACACCAGCGGCTTGATGCCGCCCGAACCGAGCGCGATCAGGCCCAGGCCGAGGTAGAAGCCCTTGACGTTGTCCTCGAAGATGGCAAGGCAGGCGTGGCCGGCGCAGTACACGAGGCTGAGCCAGAACACGGTGTTGTACTTGCCGAAGAAGCGGTCAGCCAGCCAGCCGCCCAGCAGCGGAAAGAAGTACACGCCGATGACAAACGTGTGGAACACGTGCTTGGCTTCGCCGGTGCGCTCGGACTCCGGCAGGAACAGCAGCAACGTCGAGATCAGGAAGGGCGTCAGGATGTTGCGCATCCCGTAGAAGCTGAATCGCTCGCAACCTTCGTTGGCGATGATGTACGGGATCTGGCGGGGCATGCGTCCGCTGGAGGGCGTGGTCGGCTGGTTCATGGACTCGTCCTGATAATGAATTAACCCGGGATGCTATGACGCCCTTGCGCTCTTGGCAACCGGAAAATCGCTAGCGTGATCACGGAACCGTAGTTTAGCTACTTTTGTTTCATGTCCTGCAAATAGTATTTGCATCTAAGCCTTTGAATGCAAAGAATATTTGCATGCATTCCCAGCGCTTGCGAAGATTGTAAGTTTGCAAAAGCTGCTGTATATTCACTCAAAATT
>Ga0308160_10007926_pt1 | contig 10424 bp, 10 predicted proteins | sample PhyFR1_FD_201036 | JGI IMG/M metagenome (GOLD analysis project Ga0308160, IMG submission 201036) | Phyllosphere microbial communities from UC Gill Tract Community Farm, Albany, California, United States - DLSLF.R1 | ecosystem: Host-associated > Plants > Phyllosphere > Unclassified | place: USA...
GAAAATCCCACGGGCGCTGTCCAGGTCAGGGACGGCTCAGCCGAATTGGAGGACGGGACATAGACACTGAACAGTGGCGCTGGGGCCCTCCAATCCGGGGCCGGTGAGATCTACTCCGCGGTCCGGGACAACTTTGCTGACGGCGCCGGGCAATTGGCGGCAGGAACCGGCCGCCTCGCTGCTGCCGCAGGACAGTTGGACACCGGTGCGGGCACCCTCAACAAGCTTGCCGAGGGCGGCCTCAGGCCCTGCTCGGGGGCAGCCCAGCTCAATGCGGTGGCGGCTGGCTCGACTCGGGGCAGCTGCGCTCAGCGACAGCGCAGGCGCGGACCGGCCGCACTGACCCGGCAATACTCCTAGTGGAAGAGCGGGAGCAATTCCGCCAGCGTGGAAACCGCGGCACCAGAAAAATGCGCCGCGGTTTCCGCGTTCCGGTTCAGCCATACGCCCTGCAGCCCGGCCGCCGTCGAGCCCTCCGCATCGAGCAACCTGTTGTCGCCCACGTAAAGGGTTTCGGAGGCTGCCGTACCCAGGAGCCGGACACCTTCGAGGTAGATCGCCGGGTTGGGCTTGGCCACCCCCAGGGTGTCGGTGCCCACGAGGTGCGCCACCCGTTCCAGGCCTGCGCCGTCCAGTTTCGCCCGCTGGTAGTCATGGACGTTGTTACTGACGGCCCCGTACGGGATCCCTGCCCGGTCCAGGACATCGAGCAGCGGCAGGACGTCCGGGAACGGCTTTACGTAGGACGGCTGCTTCTGGATGTAGGCGGTCAGCCACTGGTGCGATTCCTCGCCGTCGGCCAGTTCGATGCCGAAGTGTCCCAGCGCAGCCCGGCCGCGCAGGAGGCGCTGCTCGTTGAACGTCAGCTCCCCCGCAAGGTACTGGTCGTAATAGTGCGTGGTCTCGTGGGTGAAGATGCGGCCGAACCGCTCCCACCCGGACTGGTCGAGGCCGGGCAGGAGATGCTCGCTGACCTCCCGCAATGCAGTGGTCATGGAGTATTCGAGATCCACGAGGGTGTCGTCGATATCGAACAGGACGCCCCGGACGGTACCCGCCTGGGCCTCCAGGATGCCGCCGGCAGCGGAACTGGCCACAGCCATCAGCCGCGGAAAGCCTGAAGCCTGCGGAGTGAGGCATCCTTGCCCAGGATCACCATCGACTCGAACAGCGGCGGCGAGATGCGGCGGCCGGACACGGCGGTGCGGACCGGTCCGAAGGCCAGGCGCGGCTTCAGTCCAAGGTCTTCGACGAGGGCCTGCTTGAGGGCTGCCTGGATGGTCTCCGGAGTCCAGTCCGCGATGGGCTCAAGGGCGCCGATCGCTGCGTCAAGGACTTCGGCCAGGTTTTCCGGCAGGCCCTTGCGCGCGTCGTCGGCAACGTCAATGGCGTCATCGGCCTTGAACAGGAAGGCGATCATTTCCGGCGCCTCGCCCAGCAGGGTGATGCGCTCCTGGATCAGGGGTGCGGCTTCGGTGACGATCTGTTCTTCACGGTCGGTCAGGATCTCCCCCACCAGTCCGGCTTCACGCAGGTAGTGCGCCACCCGGTTCCGGAAATCCTCTGGGGCAAGCATCCGCACATGCGTGCCGTTGATGGCTTCGGCCTTCTTCAGGTCGAAGCGCGCGGGGTTGGCCAGGACATCGTGAATGTCGAAGTTCTCCACCAGCTGCTCCACGGTGAAGATGTCCTCGTCGGCGCTGAGGGACCAGCCCAGCAGGGACAGGTAGTTCAGCAGGCCCTCCGGGATGAAGCCCCGCTCGCGGTGCAGGAAGAGGCTGGACTCGGGATCGCGCTTGGACAGCTTCTTGTTGCCCTGGCCCATGACATAGGGCAGATGGCCGAATTCGGGCATGTACTCAGCAACACCCACTGCGTGCAGCGCGCGGTAGAGGGCAATCTGCCGCGGGGTGGAGCTAAGCAGGTCTTCGCCGCGGAGCACGTGGGTGATGCCCATCAGCGCGTCGTCCACCGGGTTGACCAGGGTGTACAGCGGGTGGCCGTTGGCCCGCACCACTGCGAAGTCGGGAACCGAACCGGCGCGGAAGGTAATCTCGCCGCGGACCAGGTCGGTGAAGGTGAGGTCCTCGTCGGGCATCCGGAGGCGGAGGACGGCCTGGCGGCCCTCTGCCCTGTATTGGGCCAGCTGCTCCTCCGTCAGGTGCCGGTCGTACCCGTCGTAGCCGAGCTTGGGGTCACGGCCGGCGGCACGGTGGCGGGCCTCAATCTCGTCCGGTGTGGAGTACGACTCGTAGATGAAGCCGCCCTCATGCAGCCGCTTGATGACGTCCTGGTAGATGTCACTGCGCTGCGACTGCCGGTAGGGTTCGTGCGGGCCGCCCACCTCGACGCCCTCGTCCCAGTCGATGCCGAGCCACTTCAGCGCATCCAGCAGCTGGTGGTAGCTCTCCTCGCTGTCCCGCGCCGCATCCGTGTCCTCGATGCGGAACACCAGGGTGCCCTTGGTGTGCCGTGCGTAAGCCCAGTTGAACAGGGCGGTACGGATCAGGCCCACGTGCGGAGTGCCGGTGGGTGAGGGGCAGAAACGGACCCGGACGGGTGTTTCCGCGGTAACAGGCGGGATGGAGGCGGCAGGCGACGAAGAAGCGATAGTCATAGTGGCTTCAACTTTACCGTCTGGCGCCTGCCGCCATCGCGGCCTGTCCCTTAGCGGCGGACGATCGGGTTGGACAGCCGGCCGATGCCTTCAATTTCCACTTCATACCGGTCACCGGCGGTGACCAGTCCGACGCCGGCAGGAGTGCCGGTCATGATCACGTCACCGGGCAGCAGGGTGAACGCCTGGGAGACGATGGACACCAGTTCCCGGACGCCGCGGATCATCTGGTTGGTGTTGCCGTCCTGCCGCATTTCGCCGTTGAGCCTGCCCTGGATCTGCAGGTCCTCGGTGTCCAGCTCCGTTTCGATCCACGGGCCAAGCGGCGCGGAGGTATCGAACCCCTTGGCACGGGTCCACTGCAGGTCGGTCTTCTGGACGTCGCGGGCCGTGAGGTCGTTGCCGCAGGTGTAACCGAAGATGACGTCGTCGACGCGGTCCTCCGGGACGTCCTTGCAGATCCGGCCGATGACGACGCACAGCTCTGCCTCGAAGGAGATCTCATCGGAGAACTCCGGCAGTACGACGGGATCGTTCGGGCCGACGACGGCCGTATTCGGCTTCAGGAACAGCAGCGGCTGGGCAGGCACGTCGTTGCCGAGCTCATGGGCGTGCTCCACGAAGTTACGGCCGACGCCGATCACCTTGCTGCGCGGGATAATCGGGGCCAGCAGCCGGACGTCCTCCAGCTTGTGGCGGACCGACGTGCGCTCCACGCCGTTGAAGAACGGGTCACCCTGGATGACAGTAATCTCCTCACTGCCGGCGTCACCTTCAACTACGCCGTACAGGGGATCGGAATCAACGACAAACCTCGCAATACGCATGGTTCATACCCTACCGTTTCCCCGGTGGGCCCCCGCATTGCCGGACTCCTCCCGCAGGTAGTGCAGCTGCGCGGCCACGGACATCTCGGCCGCGCGCCTGACGGAAGGTCCGACGTCGGAATAGACGGCATCCGCCACGTCGCCGACGGACGCGTCGCGGCCCAGCCGGTCCAGGGCTTCGCGGATCTGGGCCAGGCGTTCATGGCGGTGCGTACGGTAACCACGGACAACCTCTGCCAGGGCGGGCAGGACAGGTCCGTGGGCCGGCAGGACCGTTGCCGGCCCCATGGCCTCAAGCCGGTCCAGGGTGGCCAGGTAGTCCCCCAGCGTCCCGTCGGGATAGTCAAGCATGGTGGTTCCCCTGCCCAGGATGGTATCCCCCGTCAGGACGGACCCGTCCGGCCCATCGCCGGGCAAGTGGAAGCACACCGAATCGGAGGTGTGGCCCGGAGTTGCCAAAACGGTCAGATCGAGCCCCGCGGCGCGGACCACCTCGCCGTCCAGCAACGGCGCTCCCCCACCATGGCAGTGTGCGGGATCGGCGGCGCGGACGGGCGCGCCGGTCAGTTCGTGCAGCCGCGCCGAACCGGCCGTATGGTCGGCGTGCCGGTGGGTAATGAGGACCAGTTCGACGGCGCCCGCGCGCGCCAGCGCCAGAAGGTGGGCTTCATCGTCCGGTCCGGGGTCCACCACCACCGCGCCGGGGCTGCCGGGAGCGGCAAGGACATAGGAGTTGGTCCCGTCCAGGCTCATCGGCCCGGGATTGGGAGCAAGGATGAACCGGGTCAGGTCGGAACTGCGCTGCAGGGTGGCGGCTGGATCGGGAGTCACTGCCCCATCCTCGCACCCATGGACCGGGCCCGCCGGATCAGGGGCCGGAATAGATCGAACACCCCTGCGGGTTGACCACACATGACGCCCCACCCCTCACCAGGAAGCCGGATACATTCATGACCAGCGCACCCACCCTTGCAGAACTCATCGCCAACGCGGAAGCGGACGGCCACGACCACTCCGCCACTGAGAAGAGCACCGGGCTCCTGCACCTCCACAACCATGCGGCAGGTTCCGTGGTCTGGTTTCCCACCTGGAAGACATTCCGCGGGACGGCCGACTGGAGCGAAGCAGTGGAAACCGCCGGCGCAGAACTCACCACGCCGGAGGCAGCAGACGCACAGGCGGCCGGGATCCTGGCCGGCGAACTTGAGGAACTGCTGAAGAGTGCCGCTGTGTCAGGTGACGCCGCAGCTTTCGCCAGTGAAAACCTCACCCGGCACCTGACCCGTACCTGGGCGCTGGGTGACGCAGCCGCCAGGGCCACGGGCAGGGATCCGTTCACCGCCGGAGCCATCCCTGCGGCCTTTGAGGGCTACCCCTACGAGGTGTATGCCCAGGACGGCGGCGTCTTTGCCTCGTCGCTGTTCAACGACATCATCGACGCCCGGCGCCACCACGCACTGGCTGAAGAGGCCGCCAGAAAGGCCCTGAAGCCCGTCTCCCGCAAAGCCCAGAAGAACGCTGCGCGCAAGGCAGCCCGGCGCTGACCGCCGTCGTACGCCCTGCTCCGACCCGCGCGAGCAGCGTTCCGAAGCCTTTTCGCGAAACCCGGCCTCGGCGGTTCTGATACGCGGACAAGCCAAAGACCGGCACCGGGCTTAAGCGCAAACGGCGCCTGCATGGACCGAAGTCCGGCAGGCGCCGTCGAGCGTTTCCAACCCGTCAGCCCGCTCAGGCTAGGCGGGTCAGCCAGCCGTGGGTGTCCGGAACGGTGCCGGTCTGGATGCCCAGCAGCTTCTCGCGGATGGCCATGGTGGTTTCGCCGGCCTTGGCGTCCTCCGAGCCGATGAATTCCGTGGCGTCCTTGAGGACCCCGATGGGCGTGATGACGGCCGCGGTACCGCAGGCAAAGACCTCTGTGATCTCACCGGAGGCTACGCCGTCGCGCCATTCATCGAGGGTGATCTTGCGCTCGGTGACGTCCCGGCCCATGTCCTTGGCCACCTGGATGACGGACATCCGGGTGACGCCTTCCAGGATGGTGCCGGTCAGGGCTGGCGTGACCAGGGAGCCGTCCTTCATGACGAAGAAGACATTCATGCCGCCGAGTTCTTCCACGGCGTCGTCGTTGAAGTGGTCAAGGAAGAGGACCTGCTTGCAGCCGTTGGCTTCCGCTTCCTGCTGGGCGATCAGGGAAGCAGCGTAGTTGCCGCCGCACTTCGCGTCGCCCGTTCCGCCGCGCCCGGCACGGGCGTATTCGCGTGAGATCCAGATGGAGACCGGCTTGAGCTCGCCGCCAAAGTAGTTGCCGGCAGGCGAAGCGATAACCCGGAAGGAGACCTCGCGTGCGGCGCGGACGCCGAGGAACGCCTCGGTGGCGATCATGAACGGCCGCAGGTATAGGGCTTCGCCGTCACCGTTGGGAACCCAGTCCTTGTCCGCGGCCACAAGCTCGCGGATGGCGCCGAGGAAGTACTCCGCGGGCAGTTCGGGCAGGGCAAGCCGGCGTGCGGACTTGTTCAGCCGGGCCGCGTTGGCCTCCGGACGGAACGTCCAGACGGAACCGTCGGCGTGGCGGTAGGCCTTCAGCCCTTCGAAGATCTCCTGGCCGTAGTGGAAGACGGCGGCAGAAGGATCCAGGACGATGGGTCCGTAGGCTTCGACCCGGGGGTCGTGCCACCCGCCGTTACCGTCCGCGTCCACGCTGTAGTCGACGACGGCGGTGTGGTCGGTGAAGTAGTTGCCGAATCCCGGGTTCGCCAGGATGGCTTCACGCTGTTCTGCGGTCTTCGGGTTCGCCGAAGGCTGCAGGCTGAATTCGACGCCATGGGCAGTCTGGGTCATGGTTCCTCCACGATCGGCCGCCGGGGGTTCAGCGCTGAACGGAGGTGGCGGCATTTGGTAATTCGAGACAAGCTTACGCCCGATGCCGGTGGCTCCGGCGCGGGTCAGAGTCCGGCGGCGATGGCGTCGCCGACGGCGGTGGTGCTGCGGGCGGTGCCGTCGCGCTTTTCGACGTCGGCCACTACCGCGGCTTCGATCTTCCGGGCCGCTTCGGCGTAGCCAAGGTGGTCCAGCAGGAGCGCGGCGGAGAGGATGGCCGCCGTCGGATCGGCCTTGCCCTGGCCGGCGATGTCCGGCGCGGAACCGTGGACGGGTTCGAACATGGAGGGCGCCGTGCGGTCCATGTTGATGTTCCCGCTGGCGGCCAGTCCGATGCCGCCGGTGATGGCGGCAGCCAGGTCCGTGAGGATGTCACCGAAAAGGTTGTCGGTGACGATGACGTCGAAGCGGGACGGATCGGTAACCATGAAAATGGTGGCGGCGTCCACGTGCAGGTAGTCGTGGGTGACCTCCGGGAACTCCTGGGCCACGGCCTCGACAGTGCGCTTCCAGAGGTGCCCGGCGAAAACCAGGACGTTGTGCTTGTGGACCAGGGTGACGTGCTTGCGTTCGCGGGCGCTGGCGCGGCGGAAGGCATCGCGGACCACCCGCTCCACGCCGTGGGCGGTGTTCAGGGACACCTCGGTGGCCACTTCGTGCGGGGTGCCGGCGCGCAGGCTGCCGCCGTTGCCCACGTAGGGTCCTTCGGTTCCTTCGCGGACCACGATGAAATCAATGGTGCCCGGGTTGGCGAGGGGACTGCCGACTGTGCCGTACAGCCGTGACGGGCGCAGGTTGACGTAGTGGTCGAGGCTGAACCGCAGTTTCAGGAGCATCTCGCGCTCGATGATGCCGGACGGGATGCGGGTGTCACCGGGGGCTGCCCCGACAGCGCCGAACAGGATGGCATCGCGGGTCCGCAGGTCCGCGAGGACCTCGTCCGGCAAGGTCTCGCCGGTGGCCAGCCAGTGCTCGGCACCAAGCTTGTAGTGCGTCTGCTTGAGCTCCACTCCCTCCGCGGCCACAGCCTTTTCCAGCACTTTGACTGCCTCGGCAATGACTTCAGGGCCGATGCCGTCGCCGGGAATTACTGCAAGGTCAATGGAGGATGCGCTCATATTTTCAGGGTAGCCAAAACATCCATATGCTGGTCAACATGTCTCAGTATTCAGACACGACCGTGCCTTGTGCCTCCCGGGCGGACCCTCCGGAAGCGAGATCAGCCTCCGGTATGAGGCGTCGTCAGGCCCCAACAGCATAGAGTTCCCGGGTGGAACGACGGCACAAGCTCTATCAGTGGCTCCGGGTCAACACCTTCCGGGTGGACCTGGCGCTCATGTTTGCGGTCCTGGTTTTCTGCGGCCCGGTCTATCTCCTCGCCGACAGGCCAGGCCACTTCGTCCTGTCCAGCGCACTGGTGGTTCCGCTGGCCTGGCGGCGGACCAGCCCGGTCCGCGCCGCAGCAGCCATCGTGCTCGCTTGCCTTGCGCTGTGGGCCGCCGGGCTTGAGCCGCTGGCGGGCCTGGTGGCCGTTCCGCTGATCATCTACGCCGTTGCCGCCTACGGTCCCGCCTGGGCCAGCCGCTCCGTGCTTGGCCTGGGCCTGCTCGGCGGGGTGCTCCTGACCAGCCGCAACCTCAGCAGCACCGCCGAAACCGGAGTCCTTGGCCTCACCATCAGCGCGGTGTATACGGTGCTGATCTGGATGCTGGTCCTGTTCAGCTGGACCCTGGGCGACCTGACCCGGGTGCGGCGCCAGCAGCTCCAGACCCTGTCAGACCGTGCCCGCAGGCTCGAGATCGAACAACAGCAGGAACGGTCACTCGCCGCCGCCGATGAACGCGCCCACATTGCCCGGGAAATGCACGACATTGTGGCCCATTCCCTCTCGGTGATCATCACCCAGTCTGACGGCGCCAGGTATGCCGCCGCGGCCAACCCTTCGGTTGCCACCGAGACTTTGGCCACTGTCGCCGCCACAGCCCGGACGTCACTGGCGGAAATGCGGCGCCTGCTGGGCGTGCTGCGGCACGGCGATGAGGCCGCCACCCGTCCGCTGCCCGGGTTGTCAGACGTGGACGAGCTGTTCCTCGGCTTCCGGGCGGCAGGCCTTCCCCTGGCCTTTGAACAGCAAGGCTCCCCGCGCCGGGTTCTTCCGCCCGGTGCCGAACTCACCGCCTACCGGGTGCTCCAGGAGGCGCTCACCAACGTCCTTAAGCACGCAGGGCCCCGGGCCACCGCCAGTGCCGCCATCCGTTGGCAGCAGCGGGGCCTGCAGATAGAGGTGTACGACGACGGCCGGGGCGCCTCCGCGGACCACGCCGGCGACGCTGCGGAAAACGGCGGCAACGGCCTGCGCGGAATGCGGGAGCGAATCAACCTCTACGATGGTTCGTTGGCGGCCGGACCGGCCGCGGGCGGGGGCTTCCTGGTCTCGGCTTTCCTCCCGTACACAGAGGCCTGAGCAATGACACTCCTGGAAGAACACGCGCCTGCGGACAGGATCAGGGTTGCCCTGGTCGATGACCAGCAGCTGGTCAGGTCGGGATTTGGCATGCTGATCAACTCCCAGCCCGACCTCGACGTAGTGGTCGAAGCGGGCAATGGCCTTGAGGCGCTGCAGGCGCTCGGCGCGGTGGCGGCCGACGTCGTCCTGATGGACGTCCGGATGCCGGGCATGGACGGAATTGAAGCCACCCGCCGGCTGATGGAAAGCGCGCTTGCCGCCCCGGCCGGCTCGGCCAGGGCAGAGCTCCGGGTGGTGGTGCTGACAACCTTCGACCTGGACGAGTACGCGCTGGCCGCCATCCAGGCCGGCGCCAGCGGGTTCCTGCTCAAGGACGCTCCTCCCGAGGAACTGCTGGAGGCCATCCGGACCGTACACCGCGGAGACGCTGTCATCGCTCCGTCAACCACCCGGCGGCTCCTGGACCATGTTGCCCCGCTGCTGCGCACCCAAGGCAGCGAACGGCCGGAACACCATGCGGCCGTCCAGCGGCTCACCGCCCGCGAGCGCGAGGTGTTCCAGCTCATTGCGCAGGGACAGTCCAATCCCGAGATCGCGGCAGGCCTGTTTGTGTCCGAGGCCACGGTCAAAACCCATGTGGGGCATATCCTGGCCAAGCTGGGAGCCCGCGACCGGGTCCAGGCCGTGGTGATCGCGTACGAGACCGGGGTGGTCACCCCCGGAGGCTGACAGCGTATGGGCGCGGGCTCAGACCACGGTATGAGCCCGTCCCCGGCAGGACCAGACCCCAGGCCGATCTTCCGGCCGGGTGCCGGCCCATAGCGTGGAACCATGACAACTTCCGTGCATGACCACCCTGGTTTGAACAGGGATAACGCCACTTCCTCCCCCGCTGTCCAGGCACTGTCCCTCACCAAGAACTACGGCCGCGGCGCCACCCGCGTCAGTGCCCTGCGCGAGGTCAGCGTCACCTTCGACGTCGGCCGCTTCACGGCAATCATGGGACCGTCCGGCTCGGGCAAGTCGACCCTGATGCACTGCCTCGCCGGCCTGGACACCGCGGACTCCGGGCAGATCCTGGTGGGCGGGACGGACATCACGGCCCTGAACGACAAGCAGCTCACCGCACTGCGCCGCGACCGGATCGGGTTTGTCTTCCAGGCGTTCAACCTGGTGCCGACCCTGACGGCCGAACAGAACATCACCCTCCCGCTGGCGCTGGCCAACAAAGCCACGGACACCGCCTGGTTCGACACCGTGGTGTCCACACTGGGCCTCAAGGACAGGCTCCGGCACCGGCCGCATGAACTCTCCGGCGGCCAGCAGCAGCGGGTTGCCGTGGCCCGGGCCCTGCTGACCCGGCCCGACGTGGTCTTCGGAGACGAACCCACCGGTAACCTTGATTCGACAGCCGGCGGCGAAGTCCTGTCACTGCTGCGCCGGAGCAGCCGCGAAATGGGCCAGACCATCATCATGGTCACGCACGATCCCGTGGCAGCCAGCTACGCCGACCGGGTGGTCCTGATGAGTGACGGCAACCTGGTGGGCGAGATCGCCGAACCCACCGCCGCATCCGTCCTTGCCGCCCTCGGCAAGCTGGGAGGCTGAGCGTGCTGCGCGTCGCCCTCTCGCA
>Ga0308160_10007927_pt1 | contig 10424 bp, 6 predicted proteins | sample PhyFR1_FD_201036 | JGI IMG/M metagenome (GOLD analysis project Ga0308160, IMG submission 201036) | Phyllosphere microbial communities from UC Gill Tract Community Farm, Albany, California, United States - DLSLF.R1 | ecosystem: Host-associated > Plants > Phyllosphere > Unclassified | place: USA...
TGCGGCAGCTTGTCGGGACGGTTGACGCGCAGATACATGAAGAAGAAGTCCACGGCGCGCCCGGTGCCGATCCACCCCGCGCGTTGCAGGAAGAGGGCCTTGTCACGAAGGGTTCCGGGGATGGTCGCGGCGAGTTCGTCGAGCTTGAACTCGAGCGCCGTGTGGCTCAACGCGGCGTACTCAGCGGTCAGGACTGTACGCGTGTGAAAACCGCTCTCGGCCGCCGCATAAGACGGCATCCGCTCCAGGACGTGTGCGAGCCCGCCGTCCTTGTACGCCTCTTTGCCGCCGAACTCGCTGTAGCGCCAACGCTCTTCGGCGAGCAGTCGAAGGGCGCGCGGACGCGCGACGTACATCGACCCGAAGGGCGCCAGTGGAGACACCGAATCGATTGGGACCTCGATGCCCAGCTGGTCGGCTACCTGCTCGAAGCGTGGGCGATTGCCCCACCAGGCGTGGCCGAGCGTTCCCTGCCCGATATGGATCATCGGGGGGTAGGCGAGGCCGAGACCTTCCTCTTTCTGGAACAGAGCGACGAGGTTGGCGGCGTACCCCGCGTTGGGAAGGAGGTTGTCGAGCTGCTGGGACTTGAAGTGCTGCCCGACCGTGAATCCCTGCTGCGGCGTGCGTTTCGTGTGCACCTTGACGATGAGGTCGTAGTCGTCGCCCAGGATGATGTCGCGGCACTCGATCAGGAATGCGCTCTGATCGCGTCCGTCGTTGGACGGAAGGACGCGAACCTCCGTCCGACGCCCCGCGCGCGCGCGCGCCGACAGGATCTCTTCGATGGCCTTCGCGCGATGCGCGTCGGGAGTCGTCACGACAAGGTCGTAGTCGCACGGGAGGAGATCGCCTCGATCGAGGATCTCGTCGGTCATGTCCACATAGAAGATGTGGGCGACGACCACGACCCGGAGCGGACGCGTCGGGTCGTACGACACATCGATGTCGGGGAGGATATCGGTCATCCCGAGGTCGGTCGTCAGGTCGCGCGGCGGCGACGTCCGCGCAGCCGACGACAAGACGAGCCGGCGCGGGTAACCGTACGACTCGACCTTGTCGAGGAGCCACTTTCCGATGGACGCCTCGTGGTCCATGGTGATCGGCCAGAAGAAAAACGGCTTGCGCTTGACGATCGGGTTGCCAGCGTCGAGCATCTGCGCCGCGTTGAAGATCGACGGATTCTCGGTGTCGTAGTCCTGATGCGGGAAGACGACACCGTGACGGTAACCGAGAGCGGCGAAACGGTCGGTGAAGGTGACCTCATGCCGTGTCACCGCTTCGGTCCAGTCCTGGAGAACAGGCAATCCCGCCCAGTAGTCCTTCCACTGCGCGGAGGAGAACATGCGCCGACGCACGGCGATCCAGAAGGACTGCAGGTGATAGGGGATGATCTCACCGGTCCACGACGATTCGAGCTCCACTCGCGGGTGGTCGGTGAGCCCCCAGAAGTCGACGTCTTCGGCGTCCATCCGCTCGAAGATCGGGCCGAACGGTCGCACGGGTCCGTACCAGGTGTCGTTGGTGAGAAGCACCTCGTCGTACGACTCGATCTCGTCGCCGAGAGCCTCCAGGCCCGCCTTCTGCCCCCAGATGTCCATACCGGTGTTCTCACGCTGCAGCACATCGTCGGCGACGAGCTCGAGTTCAGCACGAGCGTCGTCGATCAGACGCCCGTTCACGACGGCGACGATCCGTCGCGCGAAGGGCCGAAGCCCGCGCAGGGCGTAGAGCACGCTTTCGTCGACGCGGCCGCGCTTGTCGTAGATCACGTAGACGATGGCTCGACTCATGGTGTCGTAAGGAGTTTCCACGTCAGGCTCTCTTTCGGAGTCGTAGTCGAACGGACCGGCCGACCGCGCGCGTCGCGCGCGCCACTCGACCCAGTCGCGACAGCACGCCCCACCAGTGGGGACGTCGATATCGCACCCACATGCGCGCGAAATCCACGCCATGGCCCGCGCCGACGGGGCCGGCGCGGTGCAGGAGCGCGGTGTATCCCGCCGGATACCCGTAGGAGGTTCGTGACATGAAATCGGTCGTGTACTCGAGTGAGCCGTGGCTGAGGCCTGCGTGCTCTGCGGTGGCGACCGTGCGGGCGTGGTAGCCGAGTTCCCCCGCCGCGTACGCGTGCAACCGCGAGTGAACGAGGCTCGTCTTCTCGCCGACGGGCCACTCCTGCCCTCCCAGCAACCGCAGTGCCTCGGGGCGACCGAGCCACATCCCCCCGACGGGAGCGTGGGGACTGGCCCAGTCGAGGGGGACGTCTATCCCCAACCGCTTCATCGTTTTGGAGACGGCATCCGCCTGCCCCAACCATCCCTCGCCGAGCGTGGACATGCCGATATGAGGAGTCGGTGGGAAGACGATGCCGAGCGACGTGCGATCGCGGAAGAGCTGGATCACGTTGGCCGTGTAGCCCGGGCTGTGCAGAAGGCAGTCGTATTGCTGCTTCTCGAAATAAGAACGGGCGTTCCTCGTCACTGACGGCGCGGCCCCGGTGTGGACGGCGAGGACGAGATCGACCTCGTCGCTGAACGTGAGGTCGCGGCACTCGTCGAAGACGACGGCGGTGTCGGGGGTGTTTCTGCCCAGCGCCTCTCGAATTTCGACCGCGATCCCCTCGACGTGGCCCGTCGCCTCCCATGCCGCCTGGATAGCACCGCGATGACGCGCATCCGCCATTGTGAACACGATCCGCTCGATCCCCGGCACGAGCACGGTGCGGGCGATCAGATCAGGGAGGGGCTCGAGGTCGACGACGTGGACGATACCCAGGATGCGCAGGGGCACATGCCCCGTCACGAGCTCGCGGTCGGGAAGCACCTCGAGCATGGCGCCGTTGGTGTGGAGGCGCTTGGGCGCCACCGTCGCGGCGAGATCGCTCCACAACAGATCGACGGGGTAGCCGTGCTCCGCCATGGCCGCGGCGATGCGTCGACCGACGATCGCGTGCTGATCGTAGAAGAGTGGGTAGCCGTTGAATATCTCGCGTTTAACGGCCGGGCAGCCGTCGGCCAGGAGCAGGTCGACATTGAACATGTCGGGGTGCTCCGCCGGATAGTTCTCGCTGGGGAATGCGGCGGCCAGACGGAAACCCGCCGCCGAGAGCTGTTCGCTGAGCGCCACCTCTGCTCCGTTCGCGTGGCGACGCTCCGACGGGGTCGCGCTGATCCCCCGCCACAGGCGCTCCCACGCGTCCGACTGCCACACCCTCTGCCGCACGGCCAGCCAGTATCCGCTGAGCTGGACGCGACCGTCGCCGCCTTCCGTCCGGGAACCCGGCACGCCCGCGCGCCGATCGGTGAGGGACCAGACGTCGAGGTAACGATCTTCCATACGCTCGACGACCGGCTGGAGGGGCCCGACGGGACCGAACCACTGATCGTTCGTGAGGACCACTTCGTCGAAGACGCTCATCCGCTCGGCCTGCGACCGGACGAAGGGCCCGTGCGCGTGCAATCCCTCTCCGGCGTCGCCTTGCGAGACGATCTCGTCGGTGATCTGCCCCAAACGGGAGCGCTCCTCCGCCGACAGGGCACCGGTCACGACGACCAGGTGATCGGCGAGCTCTCGAAGACCGGTCAGCGCGTGATGGACGGCGCCCGACAATCGCCCCTTACGGGCGGTCGCCGCGTAAACGACGGCCCGTCGGCCCCCGAGGGGGAAACGGCCGGGGTTCTCGTCGATCATTCGTGCCCCTGCGCGAGTGCCTTCAGCAGGTAGTTGCCGTACCCGCTCTTGACCAGCGGCTCGGCCCGATCCCGCAGTTCGTCGTCGGTCAAGAAGCCCATGCGCCACGCCACTTCCTCGGGGCAACCGATCGACAGGCCCTGACGCTTCTCGACCGTGCGGATGAACTCCGTCGCCTCACTGAGGGAGTCGAAAGTGCCGGTGTCGAGCCATGCCGTGCCCCGCGGGAGCAACTCGACGCGGAGGCGCCCCTGCTCGAGGTAGGTGCGGTTGACGTCCGTGATCTCCAGTTCGCCGCGGGGCGAGGGCTTCAGTTCACGTGCGATGTCGATGACGTCGTTGTCGTAGAAGTACAGGCCGGGGACGGCGTAATCGCTCTTTGGAACGGCGGGCTTCTCCTCGAGAGACACGACGCGTCCCTCTCCGTCGAACTCGACGACACCGTACGCCGTCGGGTCGGCGACGCGGTAGCCGAAGACGACGCCACCGTCGAGTTCTGTGTACTGGCGCAGGCGTGTGCCCATCCCCTGCCCGTAGAAGATGTTGTCTCCGAGGACGAGGGCGACCGAATCGGACCCGATGTGCTCTTCGCCCAGGATGAATGCCTGCGCGAGGCCGTCAGGCGATGGCTGCACCCGGTACGTCAGCGAGATGCCGAAGCGAGAACCGTCACCGAGGAGCCGTTGGAATTGCTCGGAGTCCTGGGGCGTCGTGATGATGAGAATGTCGCGGATACCGGCCAGGATAAGAGTCGACAGCGGGTAGTAGATCATCGGCTTGTCGTAGACGGGGACGAGCTGCTTGGAGATGCCCAACGTGATGGGGTGGAGTCGCGAGCCCGTGCCGCCCGCCAGAATGATTCCGCGCATGAGGTCAAGTCTGGCTCATCCCGCAAGGACCGCCAATCCGGGATCACCAGGCGAGGACGCGCCTCCCCGCTAACCTGGACGGCATGAGTCGTCTTCTCGTGACCGGTGGCGCCGGTTTCATCGGTTCCAACTTCGTGCACCACGTCGTCGCGCACACCGACCACACGGTGACTGTGCTCGACAAGCTGACCTACGCCGGCAACCGCGCGTCACTGGAGGGGCTGCCCGCCGACCGCGTCCGATTGGTCGTCGGAGACATCGCCGACGCGGTCGTCGTCGACCCGCTCGTCGCCGACGCCGACGCCGTCGTGCACTACGCCGCGGAGTCACACAACGACAACTCCCTGCACGATCCGCGGCCGTTCCTCGATACGAACATCATCGGCACCTACACCTTGCTCGAGGCCGCACGTCGCCACGATGTGCGTTTCCACCACATCTCCACCGACGAGGTCTACGGCGACCTAGAGCTCGACGACCCGGCGCGCTTCACCGAGCAGACGCCGTACAACCCCTCCTCCCCGTACTCGTCCACGAAGGCGGGTTCCGACCTGCTCGTGCGGGCGTGGGTGCGCTCGTTCGGTGTCCGCGCCACTATCAGCAACTGCTCGAACAACTACGGGCCCTATCAGCACGTGGAGAAGTTCATCCCCCGGCAGATCACCAACGTACTGCGAGGGATTCGCCCGAAGCTTTACGGGACCGGAGAGAACGTCCGCGACTGGATTCACGCCGACGATCACTCCTCCGCCGTCCTCACCATCCTCGCCAAGGGCGAGATCGGCGAGACGTACCTCATCGGCGCCGACGGCGAGAAGGACAATAAGAGCGTCGTCGAAATGATCCTGCAGATCACCGGTCAGCCGGCGGACGCGTACGACCTCGTCACCGACCGTCCCGGCCACGACCTCCGTTACGCGATCGACTCGAGCAAACTGCGGACCGAGCTCGGCTGGACCCCCGCCTATGGCGACTTCGAATCCGGACTCGCCGCGACCATTGACTGGTATCGCGACAACGAGGCCTGGTGGGCGCCCGCCAAAGACGGCGTCGAGGCGTTCTACGCGAGCAAGGGTCAGTGACTGCGATGTCGATCGCCTTCGGTAAGACCCTGTCCGTGCGCGAGACACCCATCCCGGGTCTCGTCGTCCTCGACCTCCCGGTGCACGGAGATGCACGCGGATGGTTCAAGGAGAACTGGCAACGCGAGAAGATGACCGCCGCCGGCGTCGATCTGCCGGACTTCGGCCCGGTCCAGAACAACATCTCGTTCAACGACGCCGTCGGCACCACTCGCGGCATTCACGCGGAACCCTGGGACAAGTACGTCTCCGTCGCCACGGGACGTATCTTCGGTGCCTGGGTCGACCTTCGCGAGGGAGAGAGTTTCGGCGCCGTCTTCACGACCGAACTCGACCCGTCGACCGCGATCTTCGTTCCCCGCGGAGTCGGCAATTCGTATCAGACCCTCGAAGCCGACACGGCCTACACCTACCTGGTGAACGACCACTGGTCTCCCGACGCGACGTACACGTTCCTCAACCTCGCCGATGAGACAGCCGCGATCGAGTGGCCCATCCCCCTGTCCCAGGTCGAGATCAGCGCGAAAGACAAGGCGCACCCGCGACTGTCCGACGTGATCCCGATGCCGCCGCAGAAGATCCTCGTCACCGGTGCGAACGGCCAGCTCGGCCGGGCCCTCCGTGCGGAATTCGGAGAGCATCCCTGGATCGAGTACGCGACGCGCGACGACCTCGACCTCACGTCCCCCGATCTGGATGGCGCGCGCCGCTGGCGCGACTACGGCACCATCATCAACGCCGCCGCGTACACGAAGGTCGACGCGGCCGAGACCCCCGAGGGACGGGTCGCGGCCTGGGCGTCGAATGTCACGGCTGTGGCGAGCCTCGCGCGCGTCGCTGCCGCGAACGGGGTCACCCTCGTCCATGTGTCGAGCGACTACGTCTTCGATGGACGCGAAGAGGGGGGATACACCGAGGAAGCGCCGTTCTCGCCGCTGGGTGTATACGGCCAGACGAAAGCTGCGGGGGATGCGATCGTGTCGGGTGTTCCCCGCCATTACATTCTCCGGACGAGCTGGGTCATCGGAGACGGTCCCAACTTCGTCCGAACCATGGCGTCGCTCGCCGAGCGTGGGATCAGTCCGCGGGTGGTCGACGACCAGCGTGGTCGGCTGAGCTTCACAGACGAGATCGCGGCCGCCGTGCGGCATCTACTCGACACGAGGGCACCCTTCGGGACGTACAACGTGACGAGCGAAGGTGCCGATATGACCTGGGCGGATATCGCGCGACGCGTCTTCGAGTTGACCGGGCACGACCCGATGAAGGTCACGGGCGTGGCCACCGAGGAGTACTTCTCTTCCGCGAGCGCGCCGGTCGCCCCGCGACCGCTGTCCAGCACTCTCGCGCTCGATCGACTGCGCGAATCCGGCTTCGTTCCGCGGGTGGGAGACGATTCCCTCGTCCGCTATCTCGAGGGCTGACCGCCCAATACATGACGAAGGCCGCCGCCCCTCGGGGTGGCGGCCTTCGTCATGGCGCTTCAGGGGATCGTGACCGTGCGGCATCCCAGGAAGGTGTTCGGTCCCGTCACGTCGTTGATCGGATAGACGCACACCGTGTGAGCGCCGCTCGTCGATGCGATCGTGCTCGAGAAACCGTGTTGAGAGCCCACACCGGGATACACCGCTGCCACGTCCGCACGCGCCGCGTCGGCGCGGATGGCCCGACCGATACCGTCGACGTAGACGTGCACGTCGATCGGGGCGGTGGTGTCCGGATCGAACGCCCATCCGGCGACCACGATGGAACGCCCGGAGACTCCTACGTATTCGAGGTTGCCGACCGGCGGACGGGAGTGGTCCGGCACATCGATCGTCCGACATCCGATGAGCGAATTGCCACCCGCTCCGTTGTTGATCGCGTAGACGCAGACCGACGAGGTTCCGGCCGGCACGGCGACCGACTCGGTGTACCCGTGGTTCGCCCCCTGGAGCGGATAAGCAGCCCCGACGTCGGGGCGACTCTTGTTCGCGACGTACGCCGCGCTGCGGTTGTTGACGTAGATGTGGATGGACAAGGGATCGACCGTGTCGAGATCGAGTGCCCAGCCGCTGACCGTGGCCGTCATCCCGGACACCGACACCGCATCGACGACTCCGATCGGAGCGCGACCGAGATCGGGCACGGCTACGGTGACGGTCCGGCATCCGAGAGTGGTGTCGGAGCCGGAGCCCGTGTTGAGCGCCGTCAGGCAGACGTTGTAGGTTCCGCCCGAGAGCGTCAACCGGGCGGTGAATCCGTGAGCAGCCCCGTACCCGGGAAACGCCGCATCCACATCGGGGCGGAGGGCGTCTGCGACTGTCGTGCTCTGCGCACCTCCTGCATCCATCCGGACCCTGATCGGAAGCGCGGTATCGGGATCGATCGCCCATCCGCTCGCGGTGATAGTCGGCCCATCGACGGTGATCGCGTCGAGCGCCCCCATCGGAGGAAGTCCCCTGTCGACCGGTGTGGCGACGTTCACCGTGCGGCACGCCAACTGGACGTTGTCACCCAGCCCGACGTTGATCGCGTAGACGCAGACCTGACGGTTTCCCGGAGACGCGGGGATGGTCCTGCTGAAACCATGCGCATTCCCGTAAGGCGGGTATCCGTTGGCGATGTCGTCGCGGCGGAGGTTCGCGGGAACGATCGTTCCGACGCCGTCCACGTAGACGTGGACGTCGATGGACTGCGTGCTGTCGGGGTCGAGGGCCCAGCCTGCGACCGTGATTCCGCCGGCGGCGGATACCGCCGCCTCGAGATTTCCGATGGGCGAGCCCGCCATCGCCGTGACCGTCATGCACCCGAGGCGATTGTCCCCGCCCGCGCCCACGTTAATTCCCGTGACGCAGACCGTGTTGCTCCCCGTCTTCGCAACCGGCACGAGAACGGAGTAGCCGTGATTCGGGCCTTGCGCGGGATAGGCGGCACCCACATCCGGTCGGTTGGCGTCGGCACGGACGGTCTTCGATGTGCCCTCGACCGAGATCTGGATGTTGATCGGGTCGGCCGTGTCGGGGTCCGCCGTCCACCCCGAGACTTCGAAGCCCCCGGGAACCGCGGTCACCGCGTCGACGGCGCCGAAGGGTCCGCTCGGGTTCGTTCCTCGTGTGGTCCCGAACCAGTCGACGAAAGTGCGCCAGAAGTTGCGATTGCCGTAAGCGGAGCAGCCATCCCCGGTGCCGTAGAGGTTGTTCAGTGCCGCCTGGTTCGGCACGTAGGGCGTGTAGATGTAGAGCCCCGCAGTTGCCTGGTTCTCGATGTAGACACGCTGCGTCCCGCAGCCGCCGTTGGGGTTGTACAGGATATTGTTCCAACGCCCTGACTGGTAACCCCACCATGTCGGGTTGAGGCGGTAGACCTCGAACTGGCGCGCCGCGTAGTACACCTGGTAGAAGAACCCAGCGGTTGCGGCATCGCACGGCGCGGTATCAGGGCAGCCTTGGCCCGTTGCAGCCGAGTAATTCCACGACGACGGTGCCGTCGAGGTGATGAGCCCCTGTTCCTTCTGCAGGAGGACGAGCAGGGCTTTCTGGCTGATGCCGCACGAGCGAGCGACCTTATCGATGATCGTCGACGCGCTTTCGTTCGGCGCGCCGGCGTACCCGTTGCAGTACTTGTCGACCGGGCGGTTGTCGGTGTTCTGCCGATAGTCCTTGACGCAGGTGTAACCCGACTGACAATTGCGGACCTGACGCTCCATGAACGCCTGAATCTCGGGCGAACCCATTGCGTTGCCGTCGTAGAAGACGGCGTCGTCGATGATGTTGCCGGGGTTCCAATCAGCAGCGTTGGCGGCCGCGGCGGGTTCTACCGGAGCGATGGTGGCGGGCAACGCGATCGGTGCCGCGACGAGCAGAGCGAGTCCACAGGCCCATGCCGCGACGACCGCCGCCAGACGACGGCGACCGGTGGGACGGATCACGAGGTCGGCTCGACAGTCGTCACCGCGGACTTCGCCGAGGTGGTGCGGGAGGAATACGCGACCTGAAAGGCAGGGTCAGCCGATGAGTCTCCGACGGCGATCGACATCAGACCGCAGTAGGTGACGTCCTTACCCTCATTCGCGGTGGACTCGACCTTGGCCCCTGTCGACACCAAGGTGAGGGTGCACGTGCCACCGGACTCGGATACCCCCGGGACCATTGCGGAGACCTGCAGGGCCCCGTCACGCACCTCGGAGGTGATGATGAGGATCTCACCGTTGAACGGCGCGTCAGTCGCCTCCGAGCTCCCCTCGCTCGCGGTGGGGGTCGGGGATGAGGATTCACCGGGGGTCGGCGAACCCGTCGGCGTGGCGCTGGTCTCCGCGCCGGTCGGAGTGGGCGTGGTGGAGCCCGGCGTGCTCGCGCACCCGGAGAAGGTCAGTGCGCCGACGGCGAGCAGAAGGGGCAGCACGAAGCGCGCGCGCCGGAAGGATGACGGAACGGCCGCGTCGATAGCATTCTTCACGCGATCATTATGCGTGCGACGCCCTGAACACGCTGCCGCCCACGCCGCAGGACACCAGGACGTTACCGACGACCCAGCCGGCGTCGGAGGCTGCGCAGCCGCGACCACAGCGGCTGATGCGAATCGAGTTCGTGGCGAAGATCGTCCCGGATCTGCGCGCGCAAGCGGTCGGCCCCGTCTTCTATGCGCCTGTCGACGTGCGCCTTCAGCTCCGCATGCAGACTCGCCATGTACAGCGGCAGACCCGGCCCCTCGCGACGCACCCACTCCGCGAGGGCTCTGTCGCGGACGCGCGCATCGTCGACGGCGTGCGCCTCGGTGAGAGCGAACATGCTGTTGGCGT
>Ga0308160_10007928_pt1 | contig 10424 bp, 6 predicted proteins | sample PhyFR1_FD_201036 | JGI IMG/M metagenome (GOLD analysis project Ga0308160, IMG submission 201036) | Phyllosphere microbial communities from UC Gill Tract Community Farm, Albany, California, United States - DLSLF.R1 | ecosystem: Host-associated > Plants > Phyllosphere > Unclassified | place: USA...
GAAAGATCGCCTTTCACGTCAGATAGGAATACCGGCACACCGATACGCGAAAACTGCTCGGCCATTCTTTGCAGCGTCACCGTTTTGCCGGTGCCGGTCGCCCCGGTGATCAAACCATGCCGATTGGCCAAGGCTGGTAGGATCACCAGATCCTGCATCGGTTTTCCATCTTTCATCGCTTTGGCAATAATTCGTGCTTCACTCATTTTCTTTTCCTTTGACGTGGCGCGAAAAACGCTTACTGATGTCAATAAAACTATAAGCGCCACATAGCCCCGTCAAGGACAACAAAAAGGGGATCGCCAAAAGGCAACCGATCGTACAGGGGATATACTACAAATAGTGGAAGAAAAGACAGGCAAGGGGACAGAAACGACAACGGCCGACCCCGGCGGGATCGGCCGGAAGACTTATGGCACCACTTTGGCTGACAGAATGAGCACCGGTTTGGTCGGTACATTCTGGTGCGGGCCGACATTGCCGGTCGGTACTTGAGAAATTTTGTCTACCACGTCCATACCCTTCACCACTTTGCCGAACACCGCGTAACCGAAGTCACGCTGGCCGTGATCCAGAAAGGCGTTGTGCGCCACGTTCAGGAAAAACTGGCTGGTGGCACTGTCTTTGTCGGCGGTGCGCGCCATCGAGATAGTACCACGCAGGTTGCGCAAGCCATTATCAGCTTCATTCTTGATCGGTGCATGGGTGGATTTTTGCTGCATATCAGCCGTAAAACCACCGCCTTGAACCATAAAACCTGGGATCACGCGGTGGAAAATGGTGTTGTTGTAGTAGCCGCTATTCACGTAGTCGACGAAATTTTTGGTAGAAACCGGTGCCTTTTGGCTGTCGAGCGCTAATTCGATATTCCCTACCGAGGTAGTCAGCACAACATGGGTTTCATTGGCGGCGAATGCGCTTGGTGCCATTGTTGCTAGGGAACACAACGCAACGCAGGCGACTAAAGTACGTTTGAGCATGGGCAGATCCTTCTCTGAGAGACAAACAGCGGAAAAGCGCTGTGATTCTAAAGAGCGGTACCAGCAAGTACCCGCCATTTATCTATATTTACACAATGGTAGAATATAGCACCGACAAACTCGGACTTGCGGTCAACATATGATCGCCAGTCACTTTTTCACCAACAGCATCACAAACTGCTGGAGAAATAAGCCGATACCAAATATACCCTAACTAATTCGAGTTGCAGGAAGGCGGCAAACGCTGAGCGGCAGGCTTAACCTCAGGGATGGGGAGCATTAATCCCCCCCGGCACTTATACCAGAGGAACGAGGAAAGCTAACGCACAGGCAACTTGAAGTATGGCGGGTACAGTCAACGGGAATTAATCTATCATAAACACCCTGCTGGTAAATAAAAAACGATCATTAGACGACACGAGCTAGCAACAGGCCATGCCTTTACAGCCCCCATCAGCCGCGATCCACGCCGAAGGACGCAAAGATCATAAGATATTTCATTACACCTCGTTGATTGTATCAAAAAATCGACAGCCATCATAAAAACTCCGGTCCTCTGTGCTAGGATCTGCCCTCTGGTGGCCCTGTTCAGGACTTTCTTCTGTTTTACCAGGAAAAACCAGCGGCCTTTTACCCGTATTTATACCCTAAATAATTCAAGTTGCAGGAAGGCAGCAACGCAGCGACAAATCGGTCAGGAACCGATTTGAATAGTGCTTGCGCTGGGCCGCAGGCTGAACCTCAGGGATGAGGTGCATTAATCCCCAGGAGCTTAGATCAGTAAGTGACTGGGGTGAGCGAGGAAAGCTCACGCACAGGCAACTTGAAGTATGACGGGTATAAAACCTCTAACAGACATAATCAGGTCTATACAATGAATGACAGCAACCGCATACGGCTCCTTTGGATCAGCTTCCTTTCATACGCACTGACAGGTGCTTTAGTGATCGTCACAGGGATGGTGATGGGAAACATTGCAGAGTACTTTAACCTGCCGGTTTCCAGCATGAGTAATACCTTTACTTTCCTCAACGCCGGTATTTTGATGGCGATTTTCCTCAATGCCTGGCTGATGGAAATCATCCCACTAAAGCGTCAGTTGCTCTTCGGTTTTGTCCTGATGGTACTGGCAGTGGCCGGACTGATGGTCAGCAAAAGCCTGGCCCTATTCTCCCTGTGTATGTTTATCCTCGGAGTGGTCAGCGGCATCACTATGTCGATAGGGACTTTCCTGATCACCCATATGTATACTGGCCGCCAGCGCGGTTCACGTTTGTTGTTCACCGATTCTTTCTTCAGCATGGCTGGCATGTTCTTCCCGATCGTTGCCGCTATGCTGCTGGCTCGTCACATCGGCTGGTATTGGGTTTACGCCTGTATCGGGCTGCTGTACCTCGGCATCTTCGTGCTGACACTGTGCACCGAGTTCCCAGTGCTGGGTAAAAAAGATGCCGACACCCAGCAACCTATCGCCAAGGAAAAATGGGGTATTGGGGTATTGTTCCTGTCGGTCGCCGCGTTGTGCTACATCCTTGGTCAACTGGGCTTTATTCAGTGGGTGCCGGAATACGCCACCAAATCGTTCGGCATGGATATCAACCAGGCCGGCAAGCTGGTGAGCGATTTCTGGACCTCTTATATGATCGGCATGTGGGTATTTAGCTATGTACTGCGCTTTTTCGATTTGCAGCGTATCGTCACCGTGCTGGCCTCACTGTCAACCCTCGCGATGTATCTGTTCGTTAATACCGATAACCCTCAGTATTTGGGTTACTACATGATGGCTCTGGGCTTCGTTTCCAGCGCAATCTACACCACGTTGATCACCCTGGGTTCACTACAGACCAAGGTTTCCTCACCGAAGCTGGTCAACTTCATCCTGACCTGCGGCACCGTCGGTACCATGTTGACCTTCGTGGTCACCGGCCCCATTGTGGCGAAAGGTGGTGCGCACGCGGCGCTGACCACCGCCACCGGCCTGTACGCGGCGGTGGTGGTGATGTGTGTACTGCTCGGTTTTGTGACCAAGCATCGCCGTCACAGCCACGTCACGCATTAATCGGTAGTGTCAGAGATAACAAGGCGTATTGCTTGTCAAAAACGCTTTTAACAATGCCGCAACGGATAACGTTGCGGCATTCTTTTTTATTGCTCTTGGGGGCAAACGTTGCGGATAGGCTCTTAATCTGCCGCTCGCGACACACTCAGACGTAAGACCACCAAGGCTGCCAGTAAAGTGACCAAACCAGCAAACAGGAAACAGGCCGCGTAGCCAAAGTGTTGGGCGATAACCCCGCCGATACTACCTGCAAAGATGGCGAGTGCCGCATCGGTGCATTGGAAGATAGTGAAGTCAACACCAGCCTGCAACGGGGATGAAAGGGACATCAGCGTGGCGTAAAGACAAACCAGTGCACAAGCCAAGGTAACGGATTTGGCGACGACTACCCATTGTAATATCTCCAACATTACACCATGCGGTGCTAGCCAGAGCGTTGCCACCACGGCTAACAGCGCGCCGCCCTGCATACCATAAGCCACCAGCAACGCCCGCCCTGCCGGGCAGTATTTCATCAATAATCCCCCCGCCAGCGTTCCCACCACGCCAGCGGCGATGTTTGCGCCGCTTAGCAGTGCGCCTAGGGTAGACATACTGATGCCGTGATCCAGCAGCAAAGAAGCAGAAAGGGGCATCACAAAACGCATACCGGTATTGAGCATCAACACCAGCAGCAATCCAAGACGCGTTGGCGATCGCCTCAATGCGTAACGCAAACTGGGGGAATGCCGAGAGCGCCTTGTTCTCCTCGGTTCCGTCATGCGCAACAACGGCAACGACAGTAGCATAATCAACAGCGCCAGCATCAGCATTGCCCCCGGCCAGCCATATTCTGCCGCCAGCATCAAAAACAACCCGCCGCCGCACATCATTCCCAGATAGCTTCCGCCGACCTGAACGCTATTCCCCCAGCCGTAACCAGTTTGTGTTAGTTGGTCAACGCAAAAGCCATCGCTGGCGATATCAATGGTGGATGCCACAATCCCTGCCAGCATAAATAGCAGGAACACCCCCACGCCTTCCGAACCTTGTAACATGCCGTCTCGATCAAGCCAGCCGATGGCTCCCACCATCATCAGAATAACAGCCAGCAATACCTGACCACGCAGAATAAGCTTGCGCGATCGCCGCTCCTGGCAACCGGGCGGCAGGCGACAACGTTCAATCCAGGGTGCCCAAATAAATTTTAGCGCCCAGGGCAGCATAAACAGGGTCGTGGCCCCCGTCAGAGCCAGTGAGCCACCCGCTGCACGCACCAACGCCGGTAGAGATTGCATAGACAGGGCGGAAATCAGGCTCTGGGTAATATAGACGCCAGTAATGGCGAAAATAACGCGCCCGGTAGTCAACGTCAGCGGCTGATGGGCCTCACTCATTTACCCATCCTCCAAGCGCAGACGCTTCTCCTTCACGCCAGAGCCTGACGGCCATTTGCGCACGCCACAGCGCCTGATAGCGCCCTTCTCTGGTTAACAGTTGGCTATGTGTTCCCTGCTCAATAACCTGACCGCCTTCCATTACCAGAATGTTTCCCGCCCTGACTATCGTCGATAATCGATGGGCGATGATGATCACCGTCCGGTGGCGTACCAGGTTATCAATGGCCTGTTGCACTGCCAGTTCACTCTCAATATCCAAAGCCGCCGTGGGTTCATCCAGAATGACGATCGGCGCATTTTTGAGTAACGCTCTGGCGATAGAGATCCGTTGCCGTTCGCCGCCGGACAACTGCCCGCCCATTTCCCCCATTGGCGTCTGCCACCCTTGGGGTAGATGGGTAATAAAATCAAGGCACTGTGCAGCGCGGGCAGCGTCTTCAACCTCTTGAAACGTCGCTTCCGGTCGAGCGATGCGGATATTCGCCAGCAGCGTATCGTCAAACAGCCAGACATCCTGAAACACCACCGAGATCAGGCTATTCAATTGCGACGATGTCAGATGTCGAATATCAACGCCACCAATGCAAATACGCCCCTGTTGTGGATCGGCATAGCGCATTAATAGCTTGCTCACCGTGGTTTTACCGGCACCGGATACCCCCACCAGTGCACTGATGCTGGATACGGGGAACGTTAGGGAAACAGCATTTAGCGAATGGCCCGCGCAGCCGGCATAGCAAAAACTGACGTTTTCGAAAGTAATAGCGTAACCATCTGGCTTATCGCTCTGTTGAACAACAGGCAGTGGGGAAACCGCCATCAAACGCTCAATGCGTTGTAAAGCATCGGCAATCAACTCCACGACAGCGGTATAACTGATAAACATTGCCATGGGTTCAGCGAAACGCGTAATCATCACTGCCGCAGCAATCAAAAACGCAACGTGCAGCGTGCCAGACACCACCCAAACAATCCCAGCCAACACTACCGCCTGCAAGCCCAGTTCCACTACGCTGGCAATCAGCATAGTCGCACCCGTTCCCCGGCGATGGCTCTCGGTCTGGCACTGCTCCAACAAGGTGAAATGATCCTGCAACGCAGCGCTTTTATCGGCATCCTTGTCACTGGTGCGCAACACCGCCATTCCTTGGGCAAATTCAACGATATCGCCGCTAATCCGCTGATGCGCTTCACCTAGGGTTTGCATCTGGCGACGCATCGCGGGTCTGCGCCAATAATAAAATGGCACCAGCAAGGGGAAGATCAGCAGCATGACCAACCCCAGCCGCCAATCTATCCACAACGTTATCAACGATGCCGTTAGCGGAGTGACGATGGTGAGCAGCAGGATATTCGAGATAGCCGTGACATAGTTGAGGTTCTCATCCACACTGCCCAGTAATAACGCGTCCATTTCACCGGCACGCGCACGTTGCAAACGCTCAAGCGGCATTTTCCGTAGCTGTTCCCCCAGCCGTAGCCGCAGTTCATAGGTTGCCTGAGCCAGATGACCACAATATTCAAACCCCAAACCATACCAGCGTAACGCCAACGTCAGCAGCGTCGTAACACTGAAGATAATGGCCCAATCGCGCAGCAAAGCGACATCTCCTGGTAACACCGCGTCGATGATCGGATACAAACAGGCGAAAGCCCCCCCTTGCATCACTGCGGCCAGCAGCAGCGCCAGCATACGGCGGCGAAGCGCACCAGCCTCACTACCCACGCTGCGGACAAGCTGACGCCAGATTTCCCTCCAGGCCAGATTGGTAGCACGGTTGTTCAACATCACTTTTCCCCCACCGCTACGCCAGCACCACCCGGTGTCCACTGTTGCGCCTGTTGATATTGCTGCCAGAGCCGCTGATATAAACCGCCTTGCGCCAGCAACCCGGCATGATCGCCCGATGCTACTAGCTGCCCCTGAGAGAACACCAGGATCTGGTCAGCCTGCGTCACCATCGACAGACGATGTGCCACCATAATGACCGTTTTGCCGTGCATCGCCGCCGATAGAGCCTTGATCAACGCGGCTTCATTCTCTGGGTCGGCAATAGGGCGATTTTGCAAAATGGCCCGCGCGATAGTGATGCGCTGGCGCTGACCGCCGGAAAGGAACACGCCGCGCTCACCAACCAGCGTGTCATAGCCCTGAGGCAAGGCACTAATAAAGTCATGAGCCTGCGCTACCTTCGCCGCCGCCATAACAGCTTCCATAGACATTTCCGGCAATCCCAGGCGAATGTTATTGGCAATGGTGTCGGCAAACAGAAAGTTATCCTGAAAAACACAGGAAACCTGACGCATCAGCGTATCGGTACGCATATCCCGAATATCCACGCCACCAATACTAATATGCCCTTCATCGACATCAGCGAAACGCAGCAACAATCGTGTCACGGTGCTTTTCCCAGCACCGGATGGCCCCACCAGGGCGATAATTTTTCCGGCAGGTAGATGAAAACTGACATCGTTCAGCGCGACGACTTCCCGACCTTGAGGATAGTGAAAACGCACGTTCTTAAAGGTAACGCTGGCATCATCGGGTTGCCGATCGAATGCGGGCTGTGGCAATTCCTGCATCGCCAGTAGCTGATAAATACGTTGCACGCTTAATCGCGTTTGCGCCACCCGATGATTCAGCATCATCATCGGCATGACAGACTCCGCCATGCCGCTAGCCAGCAGTAATACCGCTACCCATGCCGAGATATCTAGGCTGTCATGCCTCATCAAACCATATCCCACCCATACCAACACTGATAAAGTGGGGAGAGGATTCAGAATGGAGAAAGAGAAGCGAGCAGAGTATCCTGCCCTGCGATACCAGGTTTTCAGCACCGCGACCCAATTTTCAAGGGCGTGTTGATAGCGCCCGAAGCTAGACGAGCCGCTATCAAAGGTTCTCACTACAGGCATCGCCTGCACAAACTCAATGACCGCCGCACTCACTTGCTCCCGCGTCTGGTGATAACGTTGCTGCATTTCACCGGAGCTACGCCTAGCCAGCACCAACACCACGGCACCAAAAACCAGCACCGCCAGTGCCGCCAGTGCTAGCCGCCAGTCCAGCGAGAATAGCAACGCCATCGTCGCCAGCGGCATGAGTACTGCCCGCACGTAGAGCGGCGTGCTGTCGGCAACAAAAATATGTAGCGACTTCACATCATCCTGTATCACTTTAACCAGCACACCGCTTCCCATCCGCTGTAATTCACCGAGTGAAAGTTTTACTAACTTACACGCCAGTTCGCCACGTAGCACCTTTTCGAGGCGAAAAGCTGCATAGTGGGAGAGGTTAAATGCCTGTAGGCGAAGAACGAAGGTCAACACCACGCAGCCTATCATGCCGATTAACGGATATAGCGGCATAACAGCGGGCGTATCCTGTAACTGACGCAGGCTCCCCGCGAGAAAAAGCAACGCACCCAGACTGGCTAATGCTGCCAGACCAGACAGCGTCATCGAAAAAATAATTTTTCCACGAACCGGTGTGATAACGCGCCAGAGAGGAAAACGCCCAGGGGTTTTCTGTTCATAATCAGATGAATGAAATATCATGAAAGTCGATGAATTTCCTGATGAATTTGCATTGACGCCAAAAAACGTCTTCCATTGTGGCGTTCTGATAGTTAATCTAAATAATAACCATTATCAAAACCATATCTGCCCCATTTGGTTTTTTTTATACCCGCATTGGTACATTGGTAGAGTCACAGGGAGATAACCAGGCTATGACGGAGTCACCACGAACAAAATCTGAAATCTCTATTCATCAACTGGTGGTCGGGGAGGGCGCAAAAGGTGTAAACATGCCAGACCAGTGCGAGTTGCTACGCTATTCGCTCCAAGAAGGCATGGATATTCTGCTCTGGCGAGGCCATTTTTCGCAGCCCACGACACTGCCACTGCATGATGATCTGGGAAGAATTAATTTTTCCTGTATTCTAGAAGGGTCATCACGTATCGCATTACATGGTGCGCAGCGCCATCTCCAGTGGGAGTTACAATGCAACTGTCACTACGTTACCCATACGCCCGACTGTCATGGCAGCGCCTTTTACTACGGCAGCTTCGAAAGCATTACGCTTTCACTCAGCCCTGCCGCACTCACACAGTGGGTACCGGACAATATTGCGGCCATTAGGCATAAAATTGATTCCCACGACTATTGTCAGCAACAGCGCTATAACGCCGAAACGCATTTAACTGCTCAAGCATTACGTCATGCGCTAACCCGGCTGCATGATGGGTTCAGCCACGAACAGAAACCGGCGAATTTATGGCTACAAGGACAGAGTCTGGTCATGCTCAGCCTTATGCTGGATGAATATCATGAGGACGATAACTGCCTCTGTGACCATTTCAATCCTACGGAACGCCAGAAACTACTACGGGCCAAGGATCTTCTGTTGGCAGATTTAACGCAAGCACCCACCATCGCTGAACTGGCACGGGAGACAGGTCTGAGCGTGCTTAAAACAAAACGCGGGTTCCGTACTCTATTTAACAATAGTGTGTACGGGCTTTTTCAACTCGAACGTATGCAGGAAGCCAGAAGACGACTCGCCAATGGTAACGCGTCAGTGATGACGGTCGCCGCCGATTTAGGGTATACCAATGCCAGCCACTTCTCCGTTGCCTTTCAAAAACAGTTTGGTGTGAACCCGTCAACATTTAAACGTCTGCTTTAGATCTCTTTTTTCAGCACGGTCTAGACAAAACCACCCTGGGTTTCACTGATCCTTTCTTCTCTTCCAACCCGAAGCGGGGATAAATAAACCCGTTTCGGGTGGTTCTCATATGATAATGATAAGTATTATTAATTAATAAACTCGTCCGTTTTCAGATGTCCTATCAGGAGGGAAAATGATTTTCGGGGCACTCTCTGAGAATACTTTTTTGCAGAATAGCCGACACGATATCGCTTACCAGCAAATGCGCCAACAACTCGCGCAGGAACTGAATCTGATGCCACAACAATTGAGCGAGGAAAGCAATTTGATCCAGCAAGGGCTGGACTCAATGAGAATGATGAGATGGCTACACTGGTTTCGTCAGCATGGCTACTCCATCACACTGCGTGAGCTGTACGCCAACCCCACGCTGGCACAATGGCGTGAATTGATGCATCGCCACCTTAAAGAAACGCAAGATGATGAGACGGCAACTAAAGCTCCTGTCTGGCAGTTGATGACCGATGGCACCCCCTTCCCACTTACCCCAGTGCAGCACGCCTATCTAACCGGTCGCATGCCGGGTCAAGTGCTTGGCGGCGTAGGATGTCATCTGTATCAAGAGTTCGAAGGCCACGGCCTGACGGCGCAGCGTCTGGAAGGAGCTATCACCTTATTGTTACAACGCCATCCCATGCTGCACATCGCTTTTCGCGCCGACGGCCAGCAGTACTATCAGAAACAGCCTTACTGGCACGGCGTTACCGTACATGATTTGCGCCAAAGCGACTCACCTAGCCGCGATGCTTATTTGTACGCGTTACGCCAACGTTTGAGCCATCGTCTCTTACGCGTGGACATTGGCGAAACATTTGATTTCCAGCTTACATTGTTGCCAGAAGGCTACCATCGCCTGCATGTCAGCATTGACCTTCTTATCATGGACGCTTCCAGCTTTACGCTGTTCTTCGATGAACTCAACGCCTTACTGGCGGGAGAGTCACTGGCCCCGGTTGATGTCCATTACGATTTCCGCTCCTGGATACTGCAACAGCAACAGGTTAATCAAGGGGCGATTGAGCAAGCGCGATGTTACTGGCTGGCAAAAGCTGAAAATCTGCCCCCTGCCCCCATACTGCCGTTGGCCTGTGAGCCAGCTACTGTCAGTGAAGTACGCACCACCCGGCGCCGGATGACTCTTCCCGCAGAACGCTGGGCATGCTTTAGCCAACAGGCGGGGGATATCGGCGTCACACCAACCATGGTGCTGACAACCTGTTTTTCCGCAGTGCTGGCGCGTTGGGGAGGTTTATCACGTTTGCTGCTTAAT
>Ga0308160_10007929_pt1 | contig 10422 bp, 13 predicted proteins | sample PhyFR1_FD_201036 | JGI IMG/M metagenome (GOLD analysis project Ga0308160, IMG submission 201036) | Phyllosphere microbial communities from UC Gill Tract Community Farm, Albany, California, United States - DLSLF.R1 | ecosystem: Host-associated > Plants > Phyllosphere > Unclassified | place: USA...
GGTGGTTGAGGAGGCAGGCGGTCGACCGTCGTCCATCTCCCGCCCTTCTTATGGCGGCCGGCCGAGGAAGACGCCAGAAGGGCGGGCTGACGTCGAAGGCGGACAGAAGAGGGCGGACGGAACTCCGACGGGCCGTCCATGGACGGCCTTCGTCCCCAGTCAGCTGAGACCACTCCGCACGGACGACCGCATTTCAACCGCGCCTTCGGCCGTCCTGCACGAAGACGTGTCAACAAGCAGGCATACGACCAGGCGGGCGACAACAAGCCAGACGCATGCGCGCGGAAAACGGGGAGGCGCGGCACGGTGCTACAAGAAGGACGGCGAGACCGTTCAGTACTGCGCCTGCGAAACTGGAGCGCCTGGTGCGACGACGGCAGACGGCTGGGCGGCGGCCGTCGTTGACGACGGGACGCCTGCAGACAGGACGTTCGCCCTCGTCTGCTGTGCCTCGCGCTCCTCGACCGAGAGCGTCTGGGGAGCATGGGCCGTCGTCGTGGTCGTCGGTGGCGGGACAGCACTAGCAGTCTGAGCTGTCGTCGTTGACGCTGCGACGGGCGAGATGGGGGACGGCGCGCCCGCCAACGCCGGTGCGGGTGCCCGAAGCGGCTGGAGGGTGGCCTCGCGCTGGCGGGCCTGGTCGTCGTGGTTCGAACCGAGGTCGGCAACGAGAGCCTTCTTGCGCTCGACCTCTGCAGCGAGGTCGGCCTCGTCTGGCAGGCCGATGGAGGGAGAGGAAGGTCGGCGTCAAGTCAGCTGAGCGGGTCACGAGTGACAGTCCAGCGAGCGACACCTCCCGGAAGCAACAGCGGCCAGACGGAGGCGACGACTTACGCTGCTTCACGCGTGCGATCTCCGCGTCGGCCCGCTCGAGATCCCGCTTCGCATTCTGCTCCTTGTGCTGCGCATGGACGAGCTGCGAATAGAAAGGGCGTCAGAATGGTCAACCCGAAAATCATCGCGGTATCTCGAGCCAGCCGGGAGGGCTGGTGTCGACGGACCTTGTGCTCGGCCTTGGCCTCCTTCTTGATCGTCTTCTCGAGGACGCTGTGGGCATGCTCTTCGCCCTGGCGAGCGACAGGAAGGCGGATGGGCACCGGATATCAGCTCTGGCCGTCGCAGCTCCAGCAGCAGCGAGCGCTGACGATTGGCCGAGAGCAGGTCGATGTTGACCGATGGCTCGGGACAGCAACGCACCTTGAGCGCCCGCTGCTCGTCCTTGATGGCCGCCTCGAGCTGCTTGTGCGCGAGATCGAGCTCCTTGGCCGAGGTCTTGTGGTCCTTCTTCATCTCCTTCTCGATTGCTTTCAGGGTCGACATGCTGGGCGGATGGGGTCGGGGCGGCGATGGCAGAGAGAGACGGTCGTGGTGGTCAGAGGAGGCGAGCAGGCGCTGCGGTGCTGCGCGGGGCCGCCGTCCCGGGACTCCCGGCCGCCGCCTGGCGCTTTGCCCCAACTTGGGTGATCTGGGGATCTCCGTCGGGGCTTCATGGCCCCTCGACCCATGAGCCTCGAGCCTCAAGCTGCCTGCTGGCTTGCCCTCGTCGACCGTCACTCCTTGACCAGCTCCCGATGTCCCTCCCGGAAGCCTCGACTTCGGCAGTGCGTAACAGACTGCCGCTCTTGTGCTTCGTCGCAGCCAGCTGACGCCGCTCTGCCTCTCCCGTAGGCTGCCGCCCAGGCCGCCCTGTCGGCGGCGCCGGCTGCAGCTCCCGCCGACTACGACGCGCTGCTCGACGCCCGCGTCCGACGCATGCGCTATGGCGACTCGGTCATCCTCTCCCTGCCCAACGGCACGATGAAGATGATTGAGCTCAAGCAGGGCGGGTGCGTGCCTACTGTCGCGGAGAAAGCACCGTCGAGCGCTGACTGTCGTTCACACGCGCTTCCGACCTCCTGCAGCAAGTCCGTCTCCCTCGGCAAGTACGGCTCCTTCCCGCCTTCAGCGCTCGAAGGCCAGCTCTATGGCGTCACCTATACAATCCAGGACCCAGCGGCTGAGGACGTCGAGTCGGCTGGAGCAAAAGCGACCCTCGTCCCGCTCCGCGGCGAGGGCCTCGCCCAGGTTGGTGCGTACTCCCTCCCCCGGCACGCTCGAGCCGTCCGCAGCCTGACCGACGCGCCTGCGCCCGACCGGCAGAGGACACGGATGCGACCAACGAGCTCATTGGCGACGAGAACGGCGCAGCTCAAACGCTCACGATGGACGAGATCTCGGAGATGAAGGCAGCCGGCGCGAGCGCGCAGGAGATCATCGCTAAGCAGATCGAGCGGCACACGGCCTTCCACCTCAAGAACGCCTACTCGCAGGACAAATACAAGAAGCGCAAGGAGCAAAAGTCGGTCCCCTGAACGCGCGGTCTCACACTTCGAACGTCGGCTGACTCGTGCTCGTCCTGCCGCGCGCACGCTTGCCTGCCCCAGGTTCGGCCGGTCACTGACCCCGCTCGCTCCGACACCGCCGAACCTGATCAAGTACCACCTGGCGCGGATGCCGACCTCGATACAGTCGCTCCGCGAAGATTCGTTCTCGCAGCTGCTCCAGAACGGCAACGTCCGGCCTGGCGGGCGCTATCTTGTTGTCGACGACACGGGCGGCCTCGTCCTCGGCGGCATGATCGAGCGCATGGGCGGCCGCGGTCGGATCCTCACATTAACCGACAGCGACTCGCCGCCGACGTACCACATCCTCCAGAACCAGATGAACTTCCCGCCTGAGCTCATCAGCAAGATGGTCGGCAGCCTCAACTGGCACGTCGCGAGCCCCAATTGGGTGCCTGTCGACGAGGAGCCGCTACCGACGCTTGAGGCCGCCGAGGCCGAGGCAGCGTCCGCCTCCGCTAGTGGCATGGATGACGCGACCAAGGAGGTCGACGAGACGCCGGGCGTCAAGAAAGGTCGCGTCAAGACCAACAAGCTCGGCCGGCTGCGCAAAAAGCTCCGCGCGCGCGAGGAGCTGCTCGCCGTCCGCGAGGAGTTCCTCCTCGGCGAGTGGGATGGGTGCGTTCATCGGCCGCTCTGGCTCGCACTATCCGCACCCAACCGCTGACGTCCTGTCCCACTTGGGTACTCTCACGCAGACTTGTCCTCGCAACGTCGTACGAGCCGTACTCGATCATCTCATTCCTCAGCCCTCAGCTCACCGGCTCGGCTTCGATCTCGGCCTACTCGCCGCACCTTTCGGTGCGCTTGCTCTGCCCTCACACCCTCAGCTTGACGCCATCTAGGTGTTAACCACTGCTCTTTGCCCCCGCTGTCAGGTCCTGACCGAGGCCCAGGCCAAGCTCCGTGCCGAGGCCGGCTACCTTAACCCTATCGTCACCGAGAGCTGGCTGCGACACTACCAGGTCCTGCCAGGCCGATCGCATCCGTTCATGGGCATGAGCGGCACGGGCGGCTTCCTGCTGAGCGCGCTCAAGGTGTTAGTCAAGCATCGCTGTTCTCGTCCTTCGTAAGCCGGTCACACGCTGACCCTCGCCTGGCCTTTCCTTTCTTAGCCATGTCGCCCAGGAGACGCGGTCGGTCATGGCCAGCCGGTCGGAAGAGCGCGCCCGGGCGCAGGCGCGCAAGCGCCAGAAGCGCGAGGACGAGAAGAATGGCGTCGTGCCCGAGCCGACGGCGCGCAAGGCGCGCAAGCTCGCCAAGGCCGCAGTCGCCGCTGCCGGCGAGGGCTCTGAGGGCGTCGCATCGGCCGCTATGTCGTCAGCTGCGGTCTCGACGGCCGGCGATGAAGACGAGGACGGCAGTGCCGGCGCCATGGACGAGGACGAGGCGGAGGCCGGGGTAGCCCCGCCGCCAGCGGGCGGGCCAGAGGAGGAGGAGATGGTCAACGATCTCGTATGATGCCCAGTTTGCGATCTTTTCGAGAAGGAAGGCATCAGCTCTGCTTGAGGGAGATCTTGTCCGATGAGACTGGCCGGCCGGCGCGTCGATCGCCTGCGCCCACGCGACGCGTCGCGTCGACGTCCTTGACGTTCGACCTGCCCTGCGACTATTCAGCCTCAGACGCACATACCTCAACCCGAAACCGACGCCGTTTCTCCCTCTACCGGGCCTGCTGGCAGATGGACAACCAGGATTACTACTCGATAGACGCCATTCTGGCCGACAACCAGGTGCGTCCTGAGGCTTGAAACAGCTCGCCGCCGAGGGCGAACGACCTTGCAGCGGCTGACCGACCCTCCCTGCCACCGCACCCTCCTGGCTTCCTTGTTCCTACAGAAACTGCCGTGTACCTTTCTGCTGGACGTCGAGGGCCTCGGCTATCTTGATGGCGGCTCAGGCAACGACGTGGGTCTTCCTTACAGCTTGACAGGCGAGCAGCGAGCTGATGCCGACCTCGCGCCGTTGCCCCCTCGCAGATCAAGGAGCTCGCCAAGGTCGAGATTCCCTTCTGGCTGGCCCAGACGCTCGCTCTCAAGTGCGTGCTGCTCCCTAGCTCAGCTTCACTTGCTTACAACTGACGGTTCGCTCCATCCTGTACGCTCGGACGGAGCAGCGAGTTCGTCAGCTTCACCATCCCCCCGCCCTTCTCGCCGCGGGTTCGGAACGCGCTCAACGCCTCGCCCCACTCGGTCAAGCTCGCCAATCTCGTCGGCGGGCTTGGCATGTGGTACGGCTTTGGTCGCCGTCTGATTGGAGTGTGCGTCTTTGAACGCGCTGAACTGCCTCTCAAGGTCGACCTGGCGTTGACGAACTCGTGCTAACGGCTCCGACATCGGGTCGTGCAGGCTCGACGACCCGCAAGCCAACTCGCTCTCGGCGCTCCTCACGACGACGTTCAAGTTTCGCCTGCCCGAGATCCAGGACAGAGCTCAACACGCCGCTTTTCTCAGCTCGGGCGGGAGCGGCGGCAGCATGGCCGGACGCGAGGCCATGGGCGAGTTTCGTGAGGGCATGGAGGGCGAGGAGCGCGAACGTGAGTCGCCCGGGAACCGGCATGTCTCCATCTTGCAGACCTCGTCGCTGACTCGTCCGGTTGACTTGATCGCTCTGCAGTCTTCGCCATCGCGATGGAGAGCGCAAAGCAGATGCGCGTCTGGGGCGACGGCGGCACCCCAGGCGAGTCGCATCGGTAGCGCCGTCTGCTTCCCTTCGCTTTTCAGTCCGGGCTCGACTACCTTGCGCCTCGAGCACACACATACCCCGCCAGGCCCTTTGCATCCCCGCACGCATCCTTCTCATTTTCCGGCCGCTGTTGTACACCGTCTTGAATGGCACCTCGCATCGTACAGCCCGTCGCTCCGACCCCTCTGGGCCGACCTCAGCGCACTTTCTTCGTCTCGTTCTGAGCGTCACTGACGGCCTTCTTGAACTGAGCGATGGCGTCCTCCTTGCTGACCGGCTTGCTGATCGATCCAGACGGGACGTCCGTCGCCGTCGTGTGCGCCGTCGTCGTCGTCGTGTCGTCGACGTCGACAACAGATACGGATGCCGCGTCGCTCTTGGCTTGCTCGGCCGCCTTGACGCGCTGCGCGGCAAGCAGCTCCGACACGAACCTGTTCGGCGGGGCCAAGGCAATCGGATGCCGGTCAGCTTCTGCCAGTGAAACAGGTGCAAAGCGCCTCTGGGCCGCTCATGAGGACGTACCAGCCCGTCGTTGCCCAGAGGCAGAGTGCGATCGCCGTCAGGGCAAGGACGTGACCGTTGAAATCGGTCAGGACCCAGAGGCCGAGGAGCGTCAGGAACAGACCGGCAAACGAGCCGTGCATGCCGAGGATAAGGCCTCTAGACATCGTGCGCGACATGAGACGCAGGCGTCAGCGCTGCTACCGCGATGGGATAGGAGGTGTGCCGGCCTTATGATGGGGCCGGGCACGGCAAGTGAGCAGGGAGACGGACCGGTTGACGCCGCCGTCCAAGACGGACGAGACGATATCGCTGACGACTTGGACGATCAGGTTGCCCTCGTCGTCCGGCGGGCCGCCGTTGCCGGCCTGTTCGAGCATGATGCTGTCCATCGTAAAGAGATTGTGGGGTTTTGGGGATGGCCGTTGGTGGCTTGCCTCGTCGGACCCGTCGCCCTTCACTGATCAGGCGGTTTCGAGCCGGCGCGGTCCGAAGGGGCGGCCGGCAAACGGCCATCTTGCCTGCTCCGACCCGGCCATACCTCCCTTGGAACGACAGCGACAGCGATGGACGTCGACCACTCAGATGATGACTGGCTCGAGTCGGCGCCTACCAAGGACGGTAGCGCACCTTCGGCCGCCGACAAGGAGTGGGAACAGCTCGAGGAGAAGTTTTCGAACGTCAGTCGTCGGTCGTCGTAGTCATCCCTTTGGCCCTCAAGGGCGTCTTGCTAGCTTGACACTGACCTTCGCCCTTCGGTCGGACCGACGCTGTAGGAGGGCTACCGTGAGGGTATCACCGCAGGCAAGCTTGCCAACCTCCAGGCCGGCTTCGACGACGGCTACGTCCTGTCGTCCTCGGCCTCGCGCCAGCTCGGCTTCCTCCGGGGCTCGTCCTCGTCCCTGCTCGCCTACCTGCTCGCGACGCCTTCCTCCCGCCACCCGGGCCCCGGCCCATCTCCGCCGCCCGAGCTTGATCAGGTCATCGCCGACACCCGGTCGCTGATCGCCCGGCTCGCTCGCGTCCGAGCGACCGACATCGTCCCGGCCGACAAGGAGGCCGAGGCGCATGCCCGCGAGCACGACGGCGTCGACTGGGAGGAGCCCGAGAGCAAGGAGATGGACGACCTCGAGCGGGCGCTCGAGAACGTCGGCAAGGACCGCAAGGAGCAGGAGAACAAGGTCGTGCTCGACCAGCTTGAGGAAACGCTCGAGACGCTCCTTGAGCGGGCGGGTCTGCGCGCTTAAGGCTTCGCAGCAGGCCGATATCATTCGTCAAGACCGCATCCAAGCACACAGGTTGGGCGCACGCTCCGGCGCGTCCAGCGCAAACCCACAACATCATTAGACGCAGTCGACAGCCACCGGTCCTTGCCACAAGGACCAGGCTCGGCCTCGAGGGATAAACGGCGAGGCCTCGCAGCCTTGTGACCCAGCGTCGGCAGGCCCGTCTGCCCAGGTCTGTCCGCGCGTGCATGTTGGGGACTGCACAGCGGATGAGGACGACCTGCTATCAGGACGTCTGAGGATCAGGGCGTGGCCTTCGCTGGCCGGCAGCGGGTTGATCGTATGAGTCTTGTTCCGCTCGACTTGGGTAGTCAAGCGCAAAGAGAGCGCCCCGAGCGGGCGACACTGTGCCTCATACCCTGTGGAAGGTCTGCTCGTGGACACTTATGCTTGGGGCGACCAGTGCAGCCTGGTCTTGACCGCAAAGAATGGTGGATGACTGCGCGGCGACAGCCGCGCCTCCGAAGACGGCGAGGCCGACCGGCGCCCCTACCTGTCACCCAACGCCATCTCGGGCAGAACGTACCCTCTCACTCCTTCCTCAGTCGGCGGCAGCTCTGCGAGCTCACAGCATGGCTCCACTCTCGCGCGTCCAGCTGGCAGCAGCCCTCATCGGTTGGTCCTTGCTTGCGGCCTGCTGGCCGTCGTCCTCGGCACGTTGGGCCTGCCCCGTCTCCTGACGCTGCCCCCCCCCTTCTTTGGTCCTACTTGCCTTGGCCCAGAGTACGACAACGACGATCCGTATGCTGGCGAGCCACGCTTCGCCCGCGAGTCGGCCATCCTCGCCAACGTCAAGGCGGCCGCGCCGCGAGGTCGGGCACCTCGGCGCCAGAGAACAAGGCCGCCGTCCGAGGCGTACGGCGAGGACGAGGAGGTCGATGCGCCCGCTCGGCGCTCTGGCGGCTCGCCACCGCCGCCGTCCGTCAGCAAAAAGGGCGACCGTCGGAGCTGGATCACCGTGCAAGAGGTGTGTCTCCCACTGCTTCTGCCCTCTCGATCGTGTCCTCGCTCTTTTCAGCCGCGTGGGCAGCCTGTTGAAGGAAGCCACCTCCAGCCGGGACGCCTCTTGCTCGGGCGACTTGCGCAGCAGCCCTTGCCGCCGCCCTTCCAAGCTGTCACTCATCTGACCCGGCCTTCCCCGTTCGCAGCCGCACCTGATGTCCCAGCAACCGGTATCGCCGCCAGACTTCCGCCGGTCGGCCTCGCCTTTTATGGCGGAGGTGCCGACCGCGGCCGCTTTGGCTCCCGCGCCACAGCCAACCGAGGCTGAGGACCCCCCTTGGAGCGCTCGAACCTTCGCCTCTGAGGAGACGTCCTCCTCCGTTCCGCTGCACCATCCGGCGCCTCCAATTGGGAAACTTGCGTCGGCGCTGGCATCTCAGGTTCCGACGGCACCTCCGGCCAACGAGCGCCCGCCACTCGCCGCACCTGTCCCGACCCGCGCCCCGGCAGCGCCCTTGATCGCGGCCAATGCGGGCGCTCTCTCAAGCGACTGGCACCAGGCGCGTGCGACACTCATACCGTCGATTCACCGTCCCCCCTCGGGTCAGGGGCTAGATTCCTTCACACCGGCCTCTTCCTCGCCCCCGAACCCTCGGCCGCTGCCCGAAGCCTCGATTTCGGCTCGTTCGCCCTCGTTCGGCGGCTCCGTCCCTCTCCGGCCGCCTTCCCGATCGAGCTCGGTGCCGCTCGAGATGCAGCTTCGCGACCAGTCGATGTCGCTCTTCGCCGTCCCCTTTTTTGAGACCCCGGCGGCACCGCCAATAACCAAGACGACTCGACGGCGGTCCAAGTCGCCCTTTCGCTTCCTCTCGCCTAAGACGTCGCCCTCGGCCTCGCTTGCCCTGTTGCCCGACGAGCTCGCCCTACGCGACGCCATCTCTGCCCTGCCCCGGTCACTCGGTGGCGACCCGCCGAGCGGCGATCACAGGCAAGGCATGGGCCCGCGGGCAAGGACCGGCAGCATGGGCGACTGGGAGACGCTCGTCTTCAAGGAGCACGACGGCTTCCAGTCTGACTCATCGCTCTCCAACATTCGCTCGTTCAGCTCGCGAAGTGCAGCTGCCAGCCAGGTCTTCTTTGACGACGACGCCGACGATGGCGCGCTCATCGGCGCGGCCAGCGGCGCCATCTATGGGCCGGACGGCGCGATCGTCAAGAAGTCTCGGTCGCAGAGCGTTGATGTCTTGTCGACTGGCGGCGTCAACGGCATCGTCCGCCGGTCAATCCGCAAGGGCGCTGCCCCGGCAGCGTCGAAGCCGGCTTTCAAGATTCCGGACTTTGACAAGCCGACATCAGCTGCGGCACCAGCTGCTCAGGGCTCTCAAGCACCGGCTGCTCCTCCCATGGGGCTCGAGCTGTCTACCGCCGGAGAGTCACCGATTATGGTCGCGCCTCCGCTGCCAGACTTGGCGGTTCGTCCAATACAGGAGCGAGAGCATACCTCGGTCCCGCTCGCGACAGATAGAACGCACCGCCGTGCATCTGTCGCCTCGTCCTTTGACATCATCTCGTCAACTTCTCGGCACGGCCAGACGCCTCCATTGGCGGACCAAGAGCTCGTTCCCGCGGCGAGTAATGCCGCAGTGGAGCGCTCTTCCGTCGACACTCGACGGTCGGTGAACGCAAGGCCGAGAAGCCTCCTCGGCGAGCTGGCCGTAGCGGCGACCCCCGCAGAGGATAGTCGGCCCGTCCTTCGGCCTGAATCGTCACTGAGCCTCCTCGACGAGATTGACCGTCTCACGCCTGGTCTGCTTGCCGAGCCTGCGGCAGGCCGGGACGTCGTCGAGGAGGTGCGGCGGTCGCTCCAGCAGTCGCGCCTGTCGGAACACGCCGACCGGGATGGCACCGAAGTCGAGTACCTCGCGGAGGACGATGTCGAGCGCGAGCGCGAGAAATGGCTGCCGCCGCCGTCTAAGGGACGTGCATCCCGATTTGACCCGGCCAACAATCGGTCTCGCAAGACGTCGTTTCTTGGCGTCCCCGATGACGAGGAGGAGCTCGAGGCCGACGACGAGGACGACGCTCGCCGACGGCCTGGAAAGCCAAAGGGCGCACCCCGCTCGACCTCGCTGGCGCACTTCAAGCAGTCCGGCCGGTTGGCGACCTCCGCAACCTCGTCGATCTACCTCCCTCCGGTTTTGGTCATGCCTGCGCTGCTTGACCCTTCCGCGCACGAGGAGGGCGAAGCCGCCAACTCGCGCGGCTTCTTCCAGACCGCGGCAAAGCCCCTCCCAATTGACTTCAAGTCACGGCCCCCGCTGCATCATTCGCGGTCATCGTCGTCCTTCATCGCCTCGGCGTCCGCGCTTGCGATCCCGACTCGGTCTCTGACCCTCGCTCAGAAGACGTTTCGTGCGTCGCTCGTCGTCGACGGCAAGCGCGGCGGCGACTTCCTCGGCAGCGCACTTGAGGAGGGCGACAAAGCCTTTGACGAGAACGACGAAGACGACGCGAGCGACCACTGGATGATCCGGCCGGATGACGAGTATCGCGGACCAGGCACGCTCTATGGGCGCAGCCTGATGGACACGCTCGAGCTGCGAAAGAAGGAGCTGGCCAACAAGAAG
>Ga0308160_10007930_pt1 | contig 10422 bp, 8 predicted proteins | sample PhyFR1_FD_201036 | JGI IMG/M metagenome (GOLD analysis project Ga0308160, IMG submission 201036) | Phyllosphere microbial communities from UC Gill Tract Community Farm, Albany, California, United States - DLSLF.R1 | ecosystem: Host-associated > Plants > Phyllosphere > Unclassified | place: USA...
ATGTGACCGCCACGGATATAAGACGTTGGCATGAACGAACCGAAGAAGGCCTTTTGCACACGCTGGGAACCAGGCGGCTCTTGAGGAGAGCTTCACCAGAAAGGGGTGATACTTTTCGGAGAGGATAGAGGTGACGGGCCAAGGTTCCAGAGCGATGTCAGCCGCTACACACGTTCAACAAGTGTCGCCTTCTACCCCTGAGGACCTTAGAATATCGGAGTTGGAGATATTGACGCTTGGGTTGGCGCCCATATCGATGCCGAATCGGACAATGGTGCCAGCCTCGCGCTATCAGTGATAGGTGCGAGCTCATGCGGAACCCCAGTGTAGACGGCCCTGTATTCATGTTCCAAGACGCTGACGGAAGGGTGTGGTATTCCCATGTGGTGCTTCGGAGATACTAAGCCCGCATCACGTTCATCAGTTCTTCTGAGTGCAATCCATCAGGCTATAACTTTTCGGTTGTGTCGTAATGTGAGTATACCCTCTTTTGCCAACGAGGTCCAGCCTGCAAAAAGTCTCAACAGGGCATGAGATGACATCCAACGCCTCTTGATACGGAATAAGCTACCAGATGGTACAGAGGAGAGTGGGCTGATAAAAATACGAGACTATGCTGTTAGGCATCATTGAGGGTCTCCGGCCGAGAACAACTCGAAATGTATCCTTTTGTCCTCCACTTGCAATTCCTTTAATGCATCTCTCGTCTCGAGGAGAAAGCTGCCGGGTCCGCAGAGGCTATTATGTTAGATCTTGCCTCGATCGCGTGTTCATCCTTGAGCTTTACTCACTAATAGTGCGCCCTGGTATCATCGATATGTATGGCCTCTTTGACCTTGAATACTGATAATCTCCCATTAAAGTCGAAGTCCTTCCCTGCCGCTTCATCCGGCAAGGGCTGCGAATGAAAGGACAAATAGGTCAAATTCGAGTTCTCCCTCGATAGCGCCTCAACGTCTTTCTTGAAAGCGTGTGTGGCATTGTTCTTAGCCACAGCGATATAAGTGATCGGTCTCTTGGAGTAAATTTGTGCGCGCAGCATTGAATACAGGGGTGTTTGTCCAATGCCAGCTGAAAGCAGAATGAGTGGCGAAGTGCCATCGTCCGTCTCGTCAAGGTGAAAGTCCCCCCCGGGGTGGGCCACATCGATTGTCGCGCCTTCCATGATATTGTGAAGGGCATTGCTTACGCTATCTATCAGCGTCGTATTCTACTTCTTTGGACCGAGTGAGTGGCGCGAGAAGGAGAACTTGCCGGCCAAGATGATCCTTATCAAAGTCTTCCCTTCGGACGGATATGCGAAATTGCTTTCCATCGGGAACGTCGGACAAGGAATACCTGGTCTCAGCAGGTTATCTTATCTGAAAATTCACAAGGAAGGCCACTTACTGTCTCGCCTGTCTGTATCCCAAAGCGGGAATGTGCAGTGATACGGAGATATACTGTCCCGGTTTGAACTCTGGCAAATCCGTTTTCTCCTTCGGTTCAAGGTACAGCGAGACGACTTCTTCACTTTCCTGCACTTTCTTGACCACTTTGTGTTCCCTCCATCCTTCCCAGCCTCCTTTCTCTACCGCCGACTCATAGATCTCCCTCTCGGCAGCGATGAACATCTGCAATTTTAGCTGTATCTCTCCGTCGAAACATATGCTTACATGTGCAAGACTCCAGTAGCCGTGGTACCAAGCATCTCCTATCTGCGGAGTGACTGCATCGCCGAGTATATCTACGATAGCTTGAATGAGATGTCGGCCAACTACAGCATACTGGTACGGTGTTACGTGTAGTGAAGCATGTTTGTGTGCGATGCGCTTGACGACAGGGACGAGCGGCGTGAGATCGTGAATGTTCAAGGCGTATGCATAAACCGCTTCGGCGAGGACGCGAGGTTGTTGGCCCAGCTACGATCAGATTTCCCCGACTTGGTGTCAGGCCGAAGGCTGGCCCACATCAACGCACCTTCTGAGAGCTCTCTGAGAAGATATTGCGTAATTCCGGATGAGCAAGCAGCATATTTTTATCTTTCATTAAGAAGGCCAGGTTAACGATGGAATCAACTCACAGAAGTGCTCGGTGATGGTCAAGCCGTGCTCGGCCAACACCGGCGCAGTGGACTCAATCACATCTTTTTGAGCTTCGGTCAACAAAGGAACGTCCGGGACACCTTCTTCGAGCGGAATATCCACCCCGCATCGGTGTCCTACGTCGGCCTGGGTTTCAAATTGTCTTGAATTAGTACCTTCTCTCGAGATCTGTATTGACGGCTCACTCTGCGTTCATATTCGAGGAATGTTCCAGCGCGTTTTGATCGTGTTTGTATGTGGAGTTGATGCGCGAAAGGTCACAGCGAAAGTGTTGAAGTGATACCCGGGCGCGACTAATATAGCCCTCGTCGGCTCAACTCCATGGACGACGCATCGGGACGGAACGGACAGGAGTGACCACTGCGACCTGATCGTTTTGGCTGGCACCAAAATTTTCGGTCCGGGAAGTGAAGCGAGATGGCTTCGCGTGGAGGTCTGACGTCATCGTCTGCGGGCCGCGGTCGCGTGCTGAACACCAGCGAGGCCAATCTCATGAGCGTAACGGAGTGGGGATAGTGAGGTTTGCCCGCAATGCCACTTGCTCCGAAATCCATTGCGTCCACTGTGAGTGGGCGGGACACCCGGTACGCACCCGGACAAAGCATTCGCTTGCCGCTCCGTTATTTCTGCGATTCACGTAACAGCTTCTTTACGAAATTGAGCCACGTGCGCGAGCACACAGGGACCGGAGAAAGAGGAGGAACCGCAGCCGCCAGTGGTATTGAAATGGAGCGATGGAAACGGGAACCTGCGACGGCCTTGTCCTCTGGCGATGGTATGGCTATCATGTCCTGCAAAGCCATATGTGCACCAGTCAGATCGATCAATCACGGTCCTCAGTAGAATTTTGTCTCGCAGCATGCAGTACCAGTCATCAAACTGTTCAAATCTGGACATAGGTGTCGCGAATCCATCGTGTTCTGCCTAAAGCAGCAAGCGCGATGGCTTCATGTGTACCGATGTGTACGTCGAAGTGACGGAAAGCCTCAGCACAGGGCCAAGATGGTCGTTTATCACCGCAGGCTTCATATACGATCCGGAAAGACAGCGTGTCTTTTCGCATCACTTTGACCTATTCCGCTTCGGAGGCCGCGCAACAAAGCAGTCCAATTAGGAAATTCTGGTATTCAACAGTTCCTGACATACAAGCACATATTTTGACTGACACGGTCGTCTACATATGTGCAATTGCGAATTTCGCTGCCAGCGCCGCGAGTACACACTTGACTTTTACTTACTGCGAATGATACCTCAAGCCATGACACGAATCACAGCAGCGACTTCCCCTTCTCTCCGCAACCACCCCCTGAGGACCATCGCTGAGCGTCAAATCACTAATCGAGATGCAAGTGACGAGACGTGATTGACGAAGCACTCGCGTTGCATTATTGGACACCTTGTTTTCCGATACTCTCGACCCTGATGGGGTGAGACGCAAGATACAGATCTGAGTCGAGAGCTGCACTCGAACTGAGCATATGTATACATATGTGATCCGGGCGTGTGTCTTGCCCGGATAGTCTCATGCCGACCGCGAAGAGTTGTATTCGGACTATCACGCATTAGTCGTGGTGCGACTTTATGAATCTCGGATCGAGATAGTCACAAAGCCATCCTCGGAAACGGTCTATTGTCAAAGCCTTACAGTATAGTTCACGGGTCGATTGACGGCGCGGCACGAAGAAAATAAGATAGTATGCCCCATCCTGAAGTGAGATCAGTGCACGTCAGACCGCATGAATTTGTTCAGAGTAACGCATACCTGGGCATAGAAGAAAGCTTGAAACGATCAAACGCATGATGGATATCGTCACGGAGTACCAGGCCTGCAGAGACGCTGAAGATAGGTGCGAGATATGGGATGGATAGACTAGCTTCATACATGAATGGATTTCGGAAGCGCCAAGCACGAATTGACGTCTCCGGGTATGAGGCATGAGAAATTCGAAATTACACACCCCACCAGCCATAGTCTTCTAATAGGAGTGTACTGTGATACGAATGTGTAGAGGTCCTAATTTCGATTAATAGGCGCACCGACGTAAGCAGCGTCCTCCGACCCCATTTGACCGCTGGCCACTTTTATCAGCCCGTGAACATTCATACATCGGTCGCAGCTCACCTAGGATATCCTCCCACGAGTGATCGGATTTAAAGAGGGGTTTCGCATGTGCGGATGAAGCGGCGGGACCTGTGGCGATAGCCGACGTGACAAGAGTTCCAACGGTCAAGCCTGTATTCAGCGAAAGACTTCCGCCGGATGTCAAGGAAGCAGGAGGGACTGGTGGAAAGACAGGATAGTCCGTTATCCCACACGAGACAAGAGAAATGACTCACCTTGAGCCCACATTCGCGCTTGAACAAGCTGTATCATTAGCTGCGTACCAACCTTTCAGATGCGATAGATGCTCAACGCACTTTCTGGGTGAAAGTCTGATGTCGATTGCGCGATACGATCGCCATGGCGATGCTCATGGATGCTGCCCAGCTGGATTTCAGTCTTGGACTTGAGGGCAGAGAGGAATTAGATAAACGAGCCATTGGGACGTCGCGAAAGAGGATGGGGAAGCCTCTTTTGTGGAGGTGAGGAAGCACCGCACGATATCTCATACTTGTTAGACTCCACCGACCGAATTGCATCCATCAAGCCCTATCTCTCTCCTTACGTATTCCGGACAGCTTTCATGCGCCTGGAGAACCCACTCGAATACCGCCAAGCCGTCCTGCTATTCCCGGCTCTTACAAACATGGAGCTTGCCGGAGTGTAAGGCCGACCTCAACACCGCACGGTACACGTAAATCCGTGACAGGCAGGCATGACTCACGCGCCCATGATCATTCCGTATTTATTTTCACCGGCCCAGTCTTTCGCTCTCTCCAACCTGTCCATCTTTCCCCTTCTTTCGCCCTTTCTGCCTTCGATCACGTCTAAACCTCTTCGTTCGACATCGGTCCACCTCGATTTCTCATATTCCAATGCCGCCAGGTCCGCTGAGATAGATAGTGACGGCAAGACGATGAATAAGGATCCAAATGTTCTTCTTTGAATCGGGAGGGCGCGATAGTATGCCGAGACTCTGTGAAGAGTGTGATGTGCTGGAAAACACAAAGCCAGACCCACGAGTGCCCCTATAGCACCTCGCTGGACTACGAAGGAGAAAAACGCATCGTGGTCTTCTTCACTTACTACCTATATTGTCGTCAACGATCTTTCGTGAGGGATGACTCACCTTCATTGCGTCGGAGAATGTTCAGTATTCGTTGATTGGTCTTATATTGAGAGGGAAATGGTCGAGGGAGAATGTTGTACTGGCCAGAGATACGATATGCTGGGGATGGGCTTTTGTACATGTGTTACCAAAAAATACCTCTTTCTCGGCTATCCGAATGACAGATACGTTAATCTGCATAGAGTCCGTAAACACCAGTCGACGGACCCGGGATCACACTCTCGGCCGCTCAGGATCATGAAAATTCGTCACTCGATAACAATCGGAGAATCCCAATGGTATTCTGCGAATTCAGGAACATGCAATCCTGGTGCACTGAAAATGGACGACATTTCAGGCATTCGGGTTGCTTGATGATCGTACTAGAACACTGAGGACCCGCTGCAATTGAGGTCAGGCTGATAGACGGACGAACGAGGAGAGGGAGGAGGCGTGAGTATGTCCACTGTGATGCTATAGTCTCCGGTACTACAATTTCACCAGCTCGAGCCTTCCGGTGAAAATCCAAGCGTTTGCGTCAGTGGTGTTGAGTTTCCCATAACAAGGGTTGTGTTCTGTGCACAGAAATAAGCGGTATGAGGTACATATATGATATGTCAACAAAATCGCATACAGAGAATCAAAAGAATCTCCTGCGTACTTGTGTTTGACGAAAGTAAAAGAGAAGACCTGATCTATCTTGTGGCGACGTCCCGAAGTTGTCCGATGCTCTGTATCCGTTTTTAATCTAGACCATAGGGTTCCGATCACTCAAGCAACTCAACTTATTAGGCCAGCCTGGCTAGAATGGATACCCTCGGCCATATGCCTAAATGCCCTCCAACCATCGATTTGCCCTGGAGCACAATTGGAAGCCATCGACACGGCCCACATGTCTTGTTACCTTGAAGTCGAGCGACAGGGAATGGGGGAAGAGCGGGGCTTTCAATTCTTTGACGAGGCTCTCAGTCCTTCTGGCGAGCTCAAAACAATACCAGCTACTCCTAGATAGGCGGGTTGAGTGAACGATACTGGCGGTCTATACGATGTGCTATTGCCCCGTGGTCAAGCCTGATTTGGACTTGAGTCCCGCGTGGGGTCCGATTTGATGCTCGATGAAGAAGTTTGGTGACTTCGTATCAGCCCTTGCCCGCAGCTTCTCGATAGTTGTAAAGTGAAAGGTTGGTCTGGTGAATCCCAGATCCGTCGGTGAATCGTGCCAGTCCCATAGCTGGTCTGAGGATGCGATTCTTTGACCTAATGCACAGCACAGCCGATTCAGCTCCAGTGTATCTAACAGTGCTGTGCACGATTTTTGCATCGCAAGGATCATCATGGAAGTGTTGGGTAAACATCAAAGGACTGAATGTATTATGTCGAGCGTGAATAGGTAATGGGTTGGTGATTTATTGTGACGTGCCGATCAGAATAAAGCGCCCATCAGAATGAAGCGCCGATTGTGAGTCTCCGGAAGGCGAGGAACATAAGTCACCGAAATGCGAGGGACAATGTCCGAGTCTGCCAAAATTGGAGAGCGATTGAGTATATGTGAAAAAAGAGATACAGGGTCAGTGATGTTTCTCACCCACGTGGCTAACCCCGGTCGTCCGCGACAAGCGCTATCTCCACTCCTATCTCTTACCGCACCTATCATGGCCTCGTCCCGTAGGTGATGCCAGATGGTTATGATCTAATGAGAGGAGCATGACTGATGAGAGGACTGTGCCTTGGGTGATAAGAAGACTGTGGCATCGGTCCTCTCATTGGCCCGCTTCAGAGGCTGCATTGATTCGCAAGAATCGCGGAAGGGACTTGTGAATATTCTCCGAGGTCACTGGGCCATGCTCTGTCGACTGTAGTACCCACAATTAGACCAATGCAGCGCACCGGTTTCCTCACATGGATCTCATACGCGGAGCTGGTGGCTCGCCACGAAGAATCTCATCAATCAATGCCTAGACTGTCAAGCCGCTTCTAAGCTGATCAAGTGTGTGACCGCATAGTGGACAGGAGCAACATGTATGAGCGCTTACTTCGCAGACTTGCACGTGCAGCGCTAGATAGGATACGATGCTACATGACTACATCTCTCTTCTGGAGGGAGATTAGGTTGATCGCTGTTTTCAGCTCATTCAAATTCATGATGAGTAATTGACTTTGAGGCGTATTCACGCTTGATGAAGCAGGGTCCGATACTCCTGGATTAATTCTGCTCCTTAAGACTTTTGGGGCTCACAGCTAAGAGCCACGTCCCACACGAGACCGTTTCACTCAGACATCCCGTCTCATAGATCTTCCCTTCACAACAATGTCGATTGAGACGTTCAAGGCAGGTGACATTTCTACTCGCCTGCTGACTCCTCAATCAATCTGAGAGGAATGTCTAGCGTTAAGCCGAGATGTCGCAAAACCATGCATGCTGATTATTTGCCGCCTTCAACCACAACAAACGCCTCAGACTGCACTTGCTTTACATGGGCATCAACACTCGCACTCACTTGGGTGTCGCAAAGAAAAGGGAACTCTGCGGGATCTATAGAGACCTGCTCTTCACCGGACAGTTTGGACTTAGAAGCTGTTGACAAACACGGGTCACTAAATGAGCAGAGCGAGATAGAAAGCGCGAGAAGTAAGTGTCGTTCTGCCTTCGAGCCGGAGACACAGTCTTCACCCTCTGATCCGGCGGTGCATCTTCCTGAAGGGTTTCGCAAGGCGCTTGGCCCTGCCATTGTCCAGGGAACAGCTGGACAATCACGAGCTAGATCGTAAGTCGGCCAGAAAAGTAGCTGATCTGCCGCAGTAATACATGTTATATTGATGGATGCCGACCCTTGACGGCTCGATCTGCTGACAAGCCGCTAAATGCCGTTCAAGCTGGAAAGGGGAAAAAACAGGTCCAAGAGAGGTGCTTGGAGTAGTGCGATGTTAGAGGGTCAGCGGATGAGGAAGCGAAACGATACGCCGTGAAATTGACTCGCGAACCCGTCGCTGGAAGATAATCTCCCTGACATGGCCTATCTGGTCCCTCATATTGCCTGCGAGTGTCTGCTTGCGATGTCTGTCTATAGATTGGGTCCATTTCAATACTGATCGATGATTTTTGTCAGGATTGGCCGGATCCGGGGGATTGGCGGATATGGCAGTGAGGATACCGCTATACCACAAAGGGGAAAAATTGATGACCCCGCCCATCAGTTTAGCTACCCAATCCCTCCTGGAAAGGGGCAACATGTAGACCGTTCTGTCATCAGCTCGTATACCAGATACTCATAAAAATACTGACACTCCAAGACTCGTTCTCGTGATCGTGCACCTGCCCTGCATCACTTGTGTACGTGACCAAATCCCTTGGGATCGTATGGGAGGGAGGTACGTGTGGGTGTGATGCACGATAGTATGACCCACCCCCGTTCCAACTCGCTTGAGGCAGGCCGCTGGCAGAGCCTCCTCCGCCAAATTGGTATCGTCCATCGATGTGATGCGGCGAATCGGCGAATGTGGGTGAGGAAGCAACGTAGGCCGGTGGGTTTAGGCCCTGATCATTATCAAGTCTGCTCCAAGTCCGCGAGCAGGGAGCTAACCGAAAGCAGGGACATTCCAGAACATTGTTGACCTGGTTCTTGGTATACGTCTTCGGATTGCAATCCAGTGAGGCTGGTGTCATGACAATGACACATCATCTTCTATCCATAAGCCCCCCATCAACAAGCCTCTTCCGAATCTGGACCTCACCTGCTGATACTCCCTTGGACCCTTGCTCAGGTCATTGCCGTAAGACCTCCCATTGCTCGATCTTGCCTCCTCAAGCATGACACCGGGAAGAGGCGTCTCAGGAGCGCAATGATTTCGTCTCTCAATGATCTCATGCCTGAGTTCCTGATTCTTTCGCCTCAATCGTATGTTGTCCTCTTGTATCGCTTCGAATTCTTGCCTTAATTGGACCGTGCCACCGCCGGCAGATGCGCATGAATTCAGTTTGTTGGTTAGGGACTCGCGCTGGTCCTCGAGTTTGAGTATCTTATGTTCGAGCTGATCATCAGCATGACCTTCTGATGCGGGAACAGATTGACTTACTAGTTCAAACTGAATTTTCCGCTTCTCCCGATGCCTCCTTTGCGCCCTCGCATTCCGGCTCCTCTTTCCTTCACCACTATCAGACCCACGCCCTCTGGCTGGTCCGGCCGCATGTAGATCCGTAAGGGGCTGGTCCACTTGGGGACGTGAATTGACACATCGTCGGCTCAAGTAGGAACCGATGGCGAAGTCTCGGGTATAAGGCGGGCAAGGTAGGTCCGGGGGACCCATTGATAAACACCTCACCAGGGACAGATTCATCGCATGAAATATTGAGCTCGCGAGCTCATTAATTGGGGGCTGATGAGGTCCGATCGGGGAGGTTTCAGTTTCTACGTTCTCTTGGTGCTTTTGAGGCAAGGCTTCCAATACTCTCAATCACTCCAATGAAGCGAAGGTGGCTCCGAGACTGGAAGCATCAGTAAAATTACAAATTATGACTGCTCATCAAATAGCGGGCGGATAGACGCCGCACCTAGATATGACACTGACCAATGCAGCTGTATAGTGTGCCTGTTCGTGGTTGAGGATGAATTTTTGCTCTATTCGTCAGTGCCGTCGCAACCCCTGCAATGTAAGACCGAACATGCCTCGCACAATCCTCGAACTAGCTGACAAATTGTGATTGATGTGTTGATAGCAATGATAACGGCGGCACAGATGAACGTGTAATGTATTCGATGCAGACTTGACAATAACGAGAATAAGCGTACGCAACCTTGGCCACAAAGGCTACGAATTTATCTGGGGGCGACCCACACTCCCTCTCCCCTTCCGGACGCCATGGTTTTGACTAATGGGAGTGGACAAGGCAGGATATTTCCCTGTGCCTGGAACCTCACCCTCAATTTCTAATGGGCTTTTGTAATTGGAACCAGCTTGTACTACCGGCCTCGGCACTAGGCCATCTACAGATATTCAATTCTGGAATATATCCTTCAATCCATTCAATAGCTTAAAAAAAGGGCCTGAAGCTGATTTTACCGATCGCAGCGTTAGGTTCAGCGTGATGCCTATCACTCACCTTGTTCCCATGAGTCGGACTCCACTGAGCC